>Ga0315329_10000676_pt1 | contig 13306 bp, 8 predicted proteins | sample M150032315metaG_FD_203459 | JGI IMG/M metagenome (GOLD analysis project Ga0315329, IMG submission 203459) | Ammonia-oxidizing marine archaeal communities from Monterey Bay, California, United States - M1 500m 32315 | ecosystem: Environmental > Aquatic > Marine > Coastal | place: USA: California...
GCACCGTAGGAGAGCGCCAGGACGAGATCGAGGTCCGTGTTGGAGGAAGTATGCTCAATAGCCTTTTCGAGTTCAGCCCGGCAATCGTCCGGCAGTTCCTCCAGACGTCCAATGGCATGGAGTCGTACTCCCTGCTTCTGCATCTCCGGAGTCTTCCTCCTGAGGAATCCCTTGAGCAGTGACATGAGGGCCTTGATCTCCGTCCTGGGTCGGTTCCAGTTCTCAGAGGAGAACGCGTAGAGGGTGAGAAACTTGATTCCCAGTTCCTTGCAGGTTTCCACCACCTCGCGGACCGATTCTGCTCCGGCGCGGTGGCCCTCGCGACGGGGCAGGCCTCTTTCGCTGGCCCAGCGACCGTTGCCATCCATGATGATGGCAACATGCTGCGGAACGTGGGAGTTCATCTCTGGCATGATGACAGAACGTCGGTCTGGCCCGAAAGGGTGTGCGCATTCTCTCGGGCGCCGGACGAACTCTCCATGAGATACCGGGAATTTGCTAGAGGAGAATGGTCTGTTCCCGGTCCGGTCCGATGCCGACATACCTGACTGGCGCGCCAGCCAACTCGGATAGGCGGTCCAGGTAATTCCGGGCGTTCCCGGGGAGGTCCTCCCAGCTCCGGCAGCCGGATGTGTCAGACATCCAGCCGGGATGGGATTCGTAGATCGGCTTGGCCCGCTCCCAGGCGTCGCGTTGCGCCGGCGGATAGGAGTGCTCAATACCGTCGAGATCGTAAGCCGTGCAGACCCTGATTTCCTCCCGTTCGTCCAGTCCGTCCAGGTTGGTGACGGCGAGGTCGGTGACTCCATTCACCATGCAGGCGAACCGCAGGAGAACGCAGTCCAACCAGCCGCAACGGCGCTTGCGTCCGGTAGTGGCTCCGAACTCACGGCCCAGCCCGTGGAGGTAATCGGAAAATTCCTGGTTCTCGGTGATATGGGCGCCTTCGCCCACCCGGGTTGTATAGGCCTTGCACACCCCGACCACCCGGTCGATGGCCACAGGCGGGAGGCCGCTTCCGGTGCAGGCCCCGCCCGAAGTGGTGTTGGAGGAAGTAACGAAGGGATAGGTGCCGAAGTCGACGTCGAGGAATGTTCCCTGTGCACCCTCGAAGACGATGTTTTGGCCCGTCTTCCAGGCCTGGTGAAGGGTTGGAATGGTGTTGGTGACATGTGGACGCAGGCGCTCCAGCGCGCCTTCCACCGCTGTCAGGATCGCCGCCGGGTCGTGCGAATCCATATTGTGCAGGCCGAGGAACTGATTGGCATCCTCCAGGCGCACGGAGACGAGTTCACGAGCCATCTCGGGATCGAGGAGATCGGCGAGGCGGAGGCCATTGCGGGTCGCCTTGTCGGAGTAGGCTGGACCGATCCCGCGACGGGTGGTTCCGATAGCGAACTTGCCCCGGGCCTGTTCCTGGGCGGCATCAAGATCGCAGTGATAAGGCAGGACGACATGGGCCCGGTCGGAGATGAGGAGGTTGTCCGGACTGATGGTGACACCCTGACCTTCCAGGGTAGCGATCTCCTGTATCAGGCCGAGGGGATCGAGGACCACCCCATTACCAATCACATTCTGTTTGCCGGGCCAGAGAATGCCGGAAGGGACAAGGTGGAGGATGTATTTGTTCTCGCCGACAATGACGGTGTGTCCGGCATTGTTGCCGCCCTGGCCGCGGACAACGAAGTCGGCACTCTCTGTCAGGTAGTCAACAATCTTGCCTTTGCCTTCGTCACCCCATTGGAGCCCGTTAACGATCGTATTCATGAATGAGTTGTCGTTTTTCCGTTATCAGTGGAGGACTCCTGGCAACTGAATCCGGGGTCGTTCACTTCGTCGCGTCGATGAGGTCGGCGAACTCCTGAAAGAAGTAGGAGGCGTCATGCGGGCCGGGAGCAGCCTCGGGGTGATACTGTACGGAGAAGACGGGATCGGTGGTAGAGCGAATGCCTTCCACGGTCTCGTCGTTGAGATTGACATGGGTGATTTCAACGGAGGAGGGGAGAGATTCCCCATCAGTAGCAAAGCCGTGGTTCTGTGAGGTGATGGAAACCCTTCCGCTGCGGAGATCCTTGACTGGCTGGTTTCCACCGCGATGCCCGAATTTCAGTTTGAATGTCTTTCCGCCAAAGGCGTGGGTAAGGATCTGGTGGCCGAGACAAATGCCGAAGATCGGTTTTTTCCCAATGAGCTCCCTGACCTCGGCATGGATATAGTCGAGCGCTTCCGGGTCGCCGGGTCCGTTGGACAGGAAGATTCCATCCGGGTTAAGTTTGAGAACCTCGCTGGCGGAGGTGCCAGCACTCACCACCTGAACTTCAAAACCGTGCTGACGGAGTTGCCGAAGGATGTTGTATTTCACTCCGAAGTCGTAGGCGACGATGCGGCGAAGCGGTTCCGGAAGTTGGTGGTAGTGGTCGTCCTGCCCATGGGAGGGATTAGGGACAGTCCACCTGCGGGATTCTTCCGCCCAGGTGAAGGGCTTGGAGGTGGTGACTTCCTTGACAAAGTCTGATCCTGTCATGGGGGGCGAGGCCTTGGCGGCTTCGATCGCCTCGTCCTTCTCCAGTTCGGTTGTGAGGCAGGCCCGCATCGCGCCGGCAGAGCGCAGGTGTTTGGTGAAGGCACGGGTGTCGATGCCCTCGATACCGATGATTTCATGCTCACTCAGGTAATCCTGGAGTGTCTGCTGGGAGCGGAAATTGGAGGGCGTGCGACAGAGTTCTCCCACCACGAAGCCTCTCACATGGGGTTGTCGTGATTCGGAGTCCTCCGGGTTGACTCCGTAATTCCCGATGAGGGGATACGTCATGGCCACGATCTGTCCCCGGTAGCTTGGATCGGTGAGGATCTCCTGATAGCCGGTCATGGAGGTGTTGAAGCATGCCTCGCCCGTCGAAGTGCCGGAGTGACCGAATCCCTCGCCGCGAAATACGCGCCCGTCTTCCAAAGCCAAAATAGCATCCATTCGGCGCCGCGGATGGTCGGGCAATGTCGGCTAATGGCAAGGATTATCTGGCTTATTGAAAGAAGATTCATCCGACTGCTCCCATTGCGCATCGAGCGTGGCAATATCCATCAGGAGATGTGAATAAGAGGGTTTGGCACCCTGCGCACCATCGTAGTCTGCAGACTGCAGGGGTGGGGCTTCTCCGGGACCAGAAGAAATGATCCTCCAGCAGCTGGCTTTCTCCAGATTGAACCATCTGGGATTGGCTGCTGTAGCTGGACGGAGCGAGGAGCCTGTGTCCTGGGCATGGGATGGCTGCTGGGAGACCGGGGTTCGTGGTGGGATTTCCCGACTCCGTCCGGGCTCACGGATCCTTTGGCTTCAGATGGAAATCCGCGAATTCCAGGAAGCGCTCCCAATCGTATTTTTCGATGGAATGGCCGCCGTCCCGGAGGTGGTAGCCGACTTGGCTTTCTATGAAGGCTTTGCCTACGGGCGGAGAGCGTTCTTCCATCAGGAGCGTCTTCTGGCCCAGGAGACGGTACACTTCACCCGCGTGGTAGGCGGAGAGGTATTCGCCCCGGGGGTCGGCCCAGGTGTCTTTCACGCTGCTGTGCACGTAGACGGGTCGGGGTGCGATGCAGGCCAGGAGCATATGCTGGTCCACGGGAAGATCGTCTTCCTGGTCGACGAACTTCCACGCGTTGCGGCAGAGCCAGTAGGGGAAGCGGGTGACCATCTTCTTGAGTGTTTCACCTGACTTGCGGCGCCAGAGGGCCGCTCCCGCACAACCTGACTGGGCGGATATTGCCAGGGCGAAACGTTCATCCTGGGCCGCAGTCCAGAGAGCGGTCTTTCCCATCTTGGAGTGGCCCATCACCGCCACGCGGGTGTGGTCGATGTCCTGATCGGTTTCGAGATAGTCCATTGCACGCATAGCCCCCCATGCGCAGGTGGAAATGACACCCCACTCATGCGCCTTGGGGAAGCTCTGGCCCGCAGGGTAGAAGAGCTTGTGGATGCTGTGGAGAAACTCGACTTCGTTGTGGCGGATGAGGTCCTCGTGATACACCGCACAAAAGCCGTAACCACGATCAAGGAACTCTCCCAGGGGCCAGCCATTTTTCAGTTTGCCAGGACGGAGAATTGCAGCGTCAAAATCGTCTTCCCGGGTGTTCTGGAAGCTGTGCTTCAGGAAGCATGGAACGGGTCGGGGCGACTTGTTGGGTGTGAATACGAGCACATGCATCGACATGCGCCCGTTCTTGTTGCTGAGATGAATCCTGATGTCTTTCCGCGTGGCGCGGCCCTTCATGAAACCGGGGTCGGTTCTGGAGACTTCAAATTCGATCTTCAGGGGAGCGGAGGGCTGGGGAATTCTCCCATAGATCAGGTTGCTGAAGAGGGAGAGAATCTCGGGGCGGCGGACGCTGCGCCACTCCTCGGCAGTGGTTATGTTCCGGCCCTGCGCAGTGACGAGAAGAGGAGGCAGGTCGTAGTGCGGGGTTTTTCGGTCGTCGTAGTTAATGTCGTTGTCCAGTTCCTTGGCTTCGCGGGCGAGTAAAGGGTTTGAACTGGCAAGAACGAGAACAGGCAGGACGATGAGAGCGATCTTCATTGTTCGAGAGGATGGTGAGTGGGCTGGAAGCGTAATGACGCTACGCGATAGTTCGCCCGATCAATAGTGATTTCTCGGTGGGGACTGGCGTGGAGTTTCCTGAAGACGGGACAGGGTTCCTGTCATTTTTAAGGGGCTGCAACCGGGGCAGCAGGATCCGTTGTTTTCTGGTCAGAATGTCCGCCTCTGTGGTCATCACAAAACCCTGACGTTCTCACCGTTCACCCGCTTGTTTCAGCAGTTCTTCCACCTTGGATAGATTCTCTCTGGCGAGGGGGAAGTCGGATTTCAGGCGGAGTGCTTCCCGGAAATGCTGTGCGCCTTCCCGCAGTTTTCCCCTTTGTGCCAGGGACGCGCCGAAGTCGTTGTGCACGGATGGGTTGTGGGGAACGGCGGCCAGAGATTTCTGATAGTGGTGGTCTGACTTCTCAAAAAGTTGACTGGTTGCGAATTCGGCGGCCAGGAGGTAGTGCCGACGTCCCAGCTCGGTCATGAGATCGGACCTCTCGCTCTCGACTGAATCTTCCGCGGCCTGCTGGAGATAGAGGAGGGCTTCTTCCGGATAGCGGGCCAGGTTGCGCCGGGCAACGAGAAGGGGAAGGAAGGAGGGGCCGACGGGGTTGGTGAACCAGCGACCGGGGAAGGGAGGCGCGAGATTCCGCAGCTGCAGGTCCGGGGAGGGGGCCACATGCCGGATGTCGTGGGCGAGAACCGGGAGCGAAAGGGCGCCACGGTAGATGGCCACGATCTTGTTGTCCGGCCGGACCAGAAGTGAGAAGGGAACGGCAAAGGGGGGCGTGGAATCGAAGAGGGACTCCTGGAGAAGGTGCAAGCGTTCGAGTTCGGCGGCTCCCACCATTCCCCATGATGCGGTGTAACCGATCTGGGAGAGGGTCGACCGTGCGACCTCGCGCGCCGGCTTCGTCCTGCCGTCGACACAGAGGGCCAGGATGTTCACCCCCGGCGGATTTGTGGCCAGGTGTCTGAGTTCCTCCTGGCAGTGGGGACAGTGGGCCGACCAGAAGAGGATGAGGCGGGCTGCTTCCGCGACGGGGAGGGCAACTTCGGAACCACCGGGGTTGCGGTAGGAAGAGAGGGGCAGTCGGATGGGGGCGGGCAGGACCAGCGAGACCTGCCCGGGGGACGTGTTGACAGTGGCCAGCGGGGCGGTATCCAGGCTCACTCGGCGGGGATGACCGCCGGACTCCTGTTGCGCGGAAGGCTCTCCCTGGCAAAGCAGATATCGCTGACCGACGGTGATATTGGAACAGCTGCTGCGCGACCCACCGGGCCAGAGGACCGAAACGGACACCACGGTGGCGTTTTCGGGCACTCCGAAATGAATCCACTTGCTCGACTGCGAGAGGAAGAGGTCTCCCGCACGGACGGAACGCACCAGACGCGGGGCCGGTCCCCCCGAGTCCTCCAGGTGTAGTTCGACCACCGCTCCAATCGCATCGCGGTTGCACTCGCTTCCCACGAGCCGGAAGGCGACATGCTGTGCGGGGCGGTGCCGGGAGGATTGATTGAGCATGAGGCGCAGGCGCGGGGCGGTGCGATTGCTGAGCCAGAGATCGAGGTCGCCGTCCTGGTCCCAGTCCGTGACGGCCAGTCCGCGTCCGTCGTCCGGGAAATCGAGGCCGCTCACGTGCGAGGCACTCACAAACCTGCCACCGGTGTTGAGGAAGGAGCAGTTGCGTTCGTATCCGCTCCAAGAGGCTCCTCTGCGGACCTGCTGCATAAGGGCGGCCCAGGAGGCGGCGTAGCGTTCAGCACCCTTCTGGTCCTGTGTATTGACCGGGGAGGGCGACACGACCTGCCGCCAGAAGAAACTTCAGAGATCTTCGGTGCTGGAGCTGGAAAGGTATCCATTGCTGACTACCAGATCCTGCCAGCCGTCATTGTTCAGATCGACGAATCCGGAGCTCCACGCCCAGCGCCCCATGGTGACCCCGGAGTCCTCGCTGACGTCCCGGAAGGTCCCGTCCGCTTCCTGATGGAAGAGACTGTTTCCCCGGGCCATGCGTTGCAGGGCGGTGCTGTCACCAGCAGTGCGAGCATCCTGAAAGCGGCGCTGGTAGGTGACGCGGTTGCCGGCCGCCGAGAACATGTTGCCGACGTAGAGATCCGGTTTGCCATCTCCGTTGGCGTCGCCCCAACCCGCCGACATTCCTCCGGCCATGTCTTCCACCCCTGCCTCGGCTGCAATGTCGCGGAAGGTGCCACCCTCGTTGCGGTAAAGGTTGTTTCTCCCGAAGTCATTGACCACGTAGAGATCACTGTCGCCATCGCGATCATAGTCCTCCCAGGCCGCGGCGAAGGACCAGCGGGTGTTGTTTTGATCTAGCCCGGTCCGGGCAGTCACGTCGGAGAAACGAAACTGTCCATGATTGGCGAGGAGGAGGTTGCGTCCGCCGTTGTTGGCGTCGTGGTAGGGGATGGGAGCGCTGGCCTCGAAGCCCCGCCCCCCCCCGCCATCACGGTGCTGGCCGTAACCGGTCACGTAGACGTCGAGGTCACCGTCATTGTCGTAGTCGGCAGCCGCCATGGAGTAGGGACCGGGCGAACCCGGGTGGCCCCCGCGCAGGGTGAACACTCCCGCGCCGTCATTTTCCAGGAAGAGAACCAGGGCAACGGTGCCCACTACCAGGTCCTGGTCACCATCGTTGTCCAGATCAATGATCAGTGCGCTGCGGGAGTCTTCCAGGAAGTCGACCTGTGCCTCTGCGGAGCGGTCGCGGACGGTACCGTCGGCCTGCTGAACATAGAGGCGATTGGGCAGGCCGCCACCGTCGCAGGCATAGAGGTCGTCGCGGCCATCCCCGTTGATGTCGCCGACCGCCACTCCATGGTGGCCGGTGAGCGCCATGTCATCAACCCTCGTCAGGTGCTGAGACCAGGATCCGATCCCGGACATCATCTGTTGCGCGAAAGAGGGAGTTTGGCGAAAGGCGCTCCGGGTGGCATCCGCGAAGAGAGGATTCGGCGCGTGCACCTCGCGGAACCCGGTCACGGTGAGGTTGGTCAGCCTTGGTTCGTCCTCCCCAGTCCAGGAACAACGCCAGGAGGCATCGATCTGGGACGCACTCTCCAGGGCCACCACTTCGACCAGGACTTCGGTGGTGAAGTTCTCTCCGGTGGCATCGGTTTCAATCCCCACCGGTTTGAAGCGGAGAGCCGACTGATCTCCACTGCTGATGCGCTTACGCAGTCGGGAGAGTTCGGAGAAGAGGCCCTCTGCCGTTGCTTGGAAGTTGGTGCCCCTCATGATGCGGATTCCACCGGGCAGTGTGATCTCTTCAAGATCGGCGGGGATCAGGGAGGGGCACGAGAAGTCAGTCGCGAGCAGGGTCGCGAGGGCGCCTTCGGTCGTGCTGTCAGCCAGTTTGCCCAGTTGTCGCATTGCAAGGCTGGCGCGGGTCTCGGAGTGCCATCCGGCTGCCTCGGCACTCAAATTGGCCGCTTCCCGGTCGGCAGCGGTGTGCCGGGCGGTTGCCTTAGTAATGGGCAGTTCCGAAGTATTTTTTGTCAGGAGCGCGGAAGTTTGCATGAGTGACGGTCGCTCGGTCCGGATGGTCGGATGAACAATGACTTGAAGCAGCTCGTCGGGGGCGCCGTTTTGCACGGGGGAGGCCGTATTCTGCCCTGAATCCCGGCATGCGGACAGCAAGAGGGGCAGGGCGAGGGCAGTGGGGGCAAATCGGTTCATCCCGGAGGAAGGGCAAAAATCGGAACGTGGTGGCAGTTATGGCGGGATGCAGGGATCTTTTGCACGAAGAAAATGCTTTACCCAGGGTCTCTAAACTGGTTTTTTTTGTCAGAGGAAGCACCCGTTACTTTTATGAGAATTCATACCCTGCTCAGCACTTGTTTTACCGTCGTTCTCGCTGGGAGCGCTGGAGCTGTTACGATCGGTTTCGGAACCGGATTGAACGGCGTCCAGGACACCCAATCCAACGGCAACAACCAGATGCGCCAGAACATCAACATTACCAACACGGTAGTGCTTCAGCCTGGAACCTATCAGGCTACCTCATGGGATTACCTTGCCGGGGCGGACTCCGGAACGGCTGGAGTCACGCAACCGGTCTTCCCCTTCCTTACCGCCGTGAACGGTCCTGCTAATCACACGGTGCTTGCATACGGGTCGACGATCGATACCGAGCCGGGCATCCAGAGTGGGGTGGCCTTTGGTGGGACGAACAATGTATTCACCCTTACCGAGGCAACAACGATTGCGGCAGGAGTCCAGAACACCAATGCGACTGGGGTCCAGAACAGCATCCTGACCGATACGAGCTTCGGTATTACCGACCACGCCAACAGCGGCAACTTTGACGAGGCGGGCGGAGTCGGAAACACTCTCGATAGCTTCGGGCACGCCAACCTTCCCCGCACCTATGCCTTTTCGGTCGAGGTTGACTTGATCCCCGAGCCTTCCGGTCTTGCGCTCCTCGGTTTCAGTGGATTCTTCCTGCTGCGCCGCCGCCGGTAAATCGGCGATCGCGCAGGAAACAACATCGATTTCATTCCAGGGGTGGCCAGATCAGTGGTCGCCCCTTTTTCATTCAACCTGTCAGAAATCCGGTTTTGCCAGCGGTTTCTGTGATGACTTTTTGCTCCATGTCTAAGAAACAATCCCTCCTCACCACCTGTCTCGTCGTCGCACTAGTGAGCGACGTCGGCGCAATCAAGATAGGCTTCGGGACCGCTCTCAACGGCGTCCAGGACACCCAGTCCAACGGTAACAACCAGATGCGCCAGAACATCAACATCACCGATACGGTCTTCCTTCCGGGGGGGACCTACCGTGCCGCGAGCTGGGAGTACAATGCGGCTCCGGACTCGGCTACACAGGGTGTGACGCAACCGGTCTTCCCCTTTCTCGCGGTCGTCAATGGCCCGGCCAATCACACGGTCCTGGCCTTCGGTGATACCATTGATACGGAGCCCGGCGTGCAGATCGGGGTGCCCTTCGGAGGGGCGGACGACACCTTCACTATTCCAATAGGGGGTGCGACAGTGGCGGCAGGCGTCCAGAACACCAATGCGACCGGCGTCCAGAACAGCATCCTTACCGATACGAGCTTCGGGAGAACCGACCACGCCAACAGCGGCAACTTTGACGAGGCGGGTGGGGTCGGGAACACCCTCGACAGCTTCGGGCACGCCAACCTTCCCCGCACCTACGCTTTCGCGATTGAGGTGGAGGAAGAGAATTTGGTCGACGGGGACGGGGACGGCCTTCCCGCCAACTGGGAAGATGGTAATGGCCTGGACGATAACGATGACGGGACAGCGGGAGAGAGTGCTCCGGGTGCCGGGGACGGGCCTAACGGAGCCCTCGGAGATCCCGACAGTGACGGGTTGAACAATGCGGGGGAATTTGATCGCGACACTGACCCGCAAGACCCGGACAGCGATGGAGACGGAGTGAACGACGGATCGGAAGTCGACGGTGGCACAGAACCGGACAACCCTGACAGCGATGGAGACGGCTTGCTTGACGGAGTGGAGACCGGCACCGGCAGCTTTGTCGACGCCAACGACACCGGCACCGACCCACTCGATGCCGACAGCGACGGCGACAATTTCAGCGACGGGTTAGAGGTGGACGAAAACACCGATCCGAACGATGCTGGCAGCACTCCGCTCATTCCTCCTGGCACTGTGCCAACCTGGAACTTCGGGAATAATGGTGACGGCACGACCCAGGGATGGACGGTGACGAGTGGCCATTTCGCTAATGATGGCAACGGTATTGAGCCCGCCCAGGCCAATGGCATCAGGGCTCACGACGCCGCTCACCCGGTTGCGGTCCTCACCTCCCCGACCGTCAATTTCAGCCTCCTCAATGTGAGTCCGGCTGGCAATGTGATCGATATTCTCTGGGAAGGTGGGCAGGGAAACCAGAACGGCTCCCCTGATCCTGCGGACCTGGCGGCGGTGATGGATTATAACGGCGGCAACACGAACAACGTCGGTCAGAAAGGCCTCGGCTTCCGCAACCTGAACACCGGGGAATATGATTTTGTCAGTTACGACACCACGGACGGTGGTGGAATTCAGACTGATTCATTCACCCAGGCTGATCTGGTCGCCAACGGCATCGATCCCAACGCCAGCTATGAATTGGATTTCTTCACCACCGACGATGGTGGTTGGGGCTGGACTCGATTAAACGAGATCAACCTCTCTATCGGTGCGATCGGTCCCGGGGAGCCGCCGACGGACGACGACAACGACACCCTCCGTGATCACTGGGAACAGGCCCAGGCAGGTAACCTGACCGACTTGGACGGAACGGCCTGGGACGGCAATGGAGTGACCCCTGGACCCGGCGCGGCAACAGGTGACTTTGATGGTGATGGTCGCAGCGACAGCCAGGAGCAGGACGATGGAACCGATCCCACCGATGAGGACAGCGATGATGACGACCTCACCGATGGGGAGGAAGCTGACCTTGGGACCAATCCCCGCAATTCCGACAGTGACAGCGACGGTTTGACCGACGGAGATGAACTCAACACCCTGGCCACGGATCCTCTGAATCCGGATAGTGACGGCGACGGACGTCCGGACGGTGACGAAGTGGCATCGGGCAGCAATCCGAATGACCCGAATAGCCCCGGCTACATCACAATTGGTTACGGACCGGAACTGACCGGGGTTACGGACACCCAGTCCAACGGTAACAACCAAATGCGGCAGAACATCAATATCACCGATACGGTGTTTTTGGAGGCTGGGACCTACCAGGCCAGGAGCTGGAATTACAATGCGGCTCAGGACTCTGGCGTGGCCGGTGTTACGCAGCCGGTCTTTCCTTTCCTCACCATTATGAACGGTCCTGCCAATCACACAGTGGTGGCAGTGGGTGAGACCATTGACACCGAACCAGGCATTCAGTGGGCGGTTCCCTTCGGAGGGGAAGAGGCGGTCTTCACTATTCCGGAAGGTGGAGCGACAGTGGCGGCGGGAATTCAGAATACCAACGCTCCCGGCGTGACCAACAGCATTATTACCAACACCAGCTTCGGTATTACCGACCATGCCAACAGCGGCAACGTTGACGAGGCGGGTGTAATCGGAAACACCCTCGACAGCTTCGGGCATGCCAACCTTCCCCGGACCTATGGCTTTTCGATTGAGGTGTCCTCGGGTAGTGGCGGGGACCAGCTCAAGCTGGCTGTCGACCATTCTCCGCTCGATTCCACCATGCTTCGTCTCACCTGGGCGAGCACGCCGGGGAAGGTCTATGACGTTCTGATCAACGCGGACCTTTCTTCGCCAAGGGAGTCATGGGACGGCCTGGCGGACGCGCAGGATATCCCTGCGGATCTCTCAGGCACCAATACGCTGGACATCGCCCTGCCATTCCCGGGCAAGGGATTCGTTGCAATCCGGGAGAAGAATGCTCCCCCTCTCTTCTTTGACGATCTCGAGTCAGGGACGGGCGGGTGGACCACGGTGGTGAACGATGCCAACGGGAATACGCAGTGGGAGTTTGGGACACCTAATGGCTCCACCGGTCCGATCGAAGGGGCCGATGGATCTGCCAATGCCTGGTGCACCGGACTAGGTGACTATTTCTCCGACTCTGATATATCCCTTCGTTCTCCTGCAATCGACCTGACTGGAGTGAGTGGAGCGGAGCTTTCCTTCGCCGCTTTCCGGGACGCGGATGGCTTCGGGGACACAGCGGTGGTGCGTTTCCTTCGTGCTGTCGACAACGTGCAGCTTGGAGTGGATGTCGCCATCGACATGAGCGTGTTCGACACGGACTATCTCACCATCACCATCCCCGTCGTGGCCGGGGCTCTTGGAGAGACGATTCTCGTGGAATGGAACTTCGTCAGTGACGGTAGCGTGGATTCTTTCAGTGGATTATCCATTGATGACGTCAGAGTTATCACGGCGGCGCCGTAGAACGCTTCAGGGGATGAGTCCCAGCAGGGATTATTGCCAGCCTGCCTGCCCCGGTATCTGCGGGACTCTGGCCAGCTTCTTCGTTGCGGGGGTGAAGTTGGGTGCTATATTCAATTATTCAGGGAATATGCACAGGGTTGCAGGGCGACATCTTGCGCGCCCGGAACGAATGGACAAATACGCCATGAGAGGCCTCTGCATTGTGCTTGCATTATTATTGATGCCTGTGGCCATCGCTCCGGCCCAAGTCCCGGAAGTAGGAGCCGTTCTTGATCGTTACAAGGCCTTTCGTCCCGGAAAAGACGATCTTGCCATGTACCAGATCGACTGGGCCTCCTCGCTGCAGGAGGCTCAGAAAAGGGCGCTTCGCGAAAAGCGCCCCGTATTTCTGGTGATCATCCATGCCCAATACGGGGATCTCTCCTCCGGGCACTGCTGAGCGACGGCCACGCAGGTCCGGGGGGCCTCGCTCATAGACCCGAAGGTGGTTCGCATGTTGCGACCTTTCATTGCTGCTTCCTGGCACGGGCATCGCAATGACCCGAATATTCCTGACCCGGTAAGAGAGGTCTGGCAGAGGAAATTCAGGGGACGGGGTTTCGGTGGAAAGCAAAGCAACGTGGATCTGGCCATTCTCGACTCGGAAGGCAACCTGGTACACTGGTTCGACGCTTTTCGCCGGATGGGGCCCCGGCGGGTCCCGGATGGAGGACAAGGACAAAAGCGCGAATCCCTCGGGGACTATACCGTTAGAGGACTAAAGCAGGCGATCCCTGCTCTGGACCTTTCCCACGCACCAACCGCAGAGC
>Ga0315329_10000682_pt1 | contig 13278 bp, 10 predicted proteins | sample M150032315metaG_FD_203459 | JGI IMG/M metagenome (GOLD analysis project Ga0315329, IMG submission 203459) | Ammonia-oxidizing marine archaeal communities from Monterey Bay, California, United States - M1 500m 32315 | ecosystem: Environmental > Aquatic > Marine > Coastal | place: USA: California...
CCACATGTTGTGAGAACTACATCAAACCATTTGTTTTTAATCATATCTTTGATAATTCCACGTAATCCTGTTGAAACCACTGCTCCAACAAATGAGATGAATTTGAGACACTGTTTATCTGGAATCATTTCTGATAAAATCTCTAATCCTGTTGATAGATTCACTGATTCAAATCCTCCTGATTGTGATAACTCTTCAAAGATTTTTTCAATTGTAATGTCTGAATTAATTTGGATATCCTTGACTGGACGACCAGGCTCTATCATTAATTGAATTGTCGTCGTCAAGTATAAAATTCTGCCTTAATTAAAATTATTTTTTCATTCTTTAAGAAAACTATAAACCCATCAAATAACATCAATTTTCGAATGTCAGACAGAATTAAAGTTGGTTTGGTGGGTATTGGTAATTGTTTTTCAGGATTAATTCAAGGAATAGAATACTATAGGCAAAACCCTTCTCAGGAAGTTACTGGAATTATTCATGATAAATTAGCTGGATATGGAATTCATGATATTGATTTTGTTTGCGGCTTTGATGTGGCTGAAAATAAAGTGGGAAAACCTCTCATGGATGCAATTTATGAGTCTCCAAACATGGTTGATTGGATTCCAAAAGATGCAATGCCAAAAACAGATGCAAAAATCTATGAAAGTCCATTATTGGATGGTGTCGGAATCTGGGTAGAAAATAAAATCAATCCCCTTACAAGTACTAAAACTGATGAAGAATTAACTGCTGAAGCAAAACAAATAATCAAAGATACTGGTGCTGAAATTATTGTATCTTATTTGCCTGTGGGTTCAGATAAAGTAACAGAGTTTTGGGCTCAAATTTGTCTTGATACAAATACTGCTTTTGTTAATTGTATTCCTTCTTTTATTGCCTCAGATGAAACTTGGGCTAAAAAATTCCAAGAAAAAAATATTCCTTGTATTGGTGATGATATCAAAGGGCAAGTTGGTGCAACAATTGTTCATAGAACTTTAGCTAAATTATGTAGTGATAGAGGCACAAAAATTGAAAAAACCTATCAAATCAATGTTGGTGGAAATACTGATTTCTTAAACATGAAAGAACAAGATCGACTAGTATCAAAAAGAATTTCTAAAACAGAGAGTGTTCAAAGCCAGCTTAAAGAAAGATTAGATGACGATCAAATTTACGTTGGACCTTCTGATTTTATTCCATTCTTGGGTAATACTAAACTAATGTTTATGAGAATTGAAGGACGTCAATGGGCAAACATTCCTTACAATATGGAAGTTCGTTTAGAAGTTGATGATAAAGCAAATTCTGCAGGAATTGTAATTGATGCAATTAGATTGGCACGAATCGCCCTTGACAGAGGTGTTGGTGGGCCAATTAAACCTGCTAGTGCATATCTAATGAAACATCCGATAGAGCAAACCTCTGATGTTAAAGCAAAAGCTGCATGTGAAAAATTTGTTGCTGGTGACTAATTACTGAAATTTGTTTGAATCTAAAAATCTCTTTTTTACCCCGTTTTCCTAATTGTTAACTATATTTAGGCACACTTGAAGCGTTCATTTCATTTGAACAAATCTTTTTGATAATATCCATTACGAAAAATCTCATAACAAAACAAGAAAAATTAAGCAATACTGTCAACTAAACTTGTTAACCATCGATTATCATGCTTGTTGCAAAAATACCATCATTGGTTCATGTAAAAAAAGTAGAGATCTTTGGCTTCAAATCATTTGGATTTAAAAATACGACTGTTCAATTTGAACCAGGACTTGTATCTATTTCTGGTCCAAACGGTTCAGGTAAAAGTAACATCTTAGATGCTATTATTTTTGCAATGGGTGAAAACAAACCAAAAGTGATGCGAGTAGATCGACTCCGATCACTAATTCATGATATTGAAGGTGCAAATAGACGTGGACCTAAAATGGCAAGATCTAGTGTACACTTTGATAATTCTGATAGAAAAATTCCTGTTGATTCTGATACTGTTGAGATCACACGAGAAATGGATGCTAATGGTGAAAACATTTACTATTTGAACAAAAAGAAAACAACTCGAAGCCATATTCTTGATTTATTGGATATGGCAAATGCTGGTCTAGGTCAACTAAATGCTGTCCAACAAGGAACTGTAACTAGAATTTCAGAATTTTCATCTGAAGAAAAAAGAAAAACAATTGAAGATTTGATCGGCCTATCCTCATTTGATGATAAAAAAATAGAATCCATTAAGCAATTAGAAGAAGCCGATAGGAGATTTGAAATTGCTATGGCAAAAATGGGTGAAATTAAAAATAGAATTGATGATTTGGAAGAGGAGAGAAATCAGAAACTTCGTCATGACATAATTGAACGTGAATTAAATCGATACAAAGCAATTGCAGCTGCAAATAAAATGAAGATTATTTCTGCACAAAAAAATTCTAAAGAAACCACTTTGCATTCAATGACTGCTGAAATTACAACCTATGGTAGTGAAAGAACTACCTTACGAGCCAAAATTGACTCTTTGGATTCTGAAAAATCAAAGTTAATGGGTAAGGCAAATGATTTCAATCAGGCAAAAGCCAAATTAGATTCAGAAATAAGTGCCGCAATGGAACAATATGAAATTGATAATACTGCAATATCTGCATCAAAGAAAAGATTAGAACAAATTGATCTTAGGACCCCTCAGATTAAAAATGAATTACAATCCATCGATACAGCTCGAAGTGATATCGATACCGAAATTCAAAAAATTAAAAAATCTCTTTTAAAAACCACTGAAGAGAAAAACAACATCAACAAAACTGTAGAGGGGATTGATTCTCAAAGAAATAAAGTACTTGCTGAACAATCCGAGGCTGCTTCAAAAAAATCTGAAATTGATACTAAAATTAGAAATCTTACTTTACAATTAAATGATTCAAAATTAAAACTTTCAAAAATTCAACATGAAACAAATGAATCTAAAATTAAAATAAACACAAATACTGAAAGGTTTAATGAATTAGATAATGGTATATCTAAATTATCTGATTCTAAAACAAAATTAGAATCTTTGATGCATAATCATGGTGCAACAATTATTGAATTAAAATCAAGAATACAAAAACTCCAAAATAGAAAATCAAAAATAACTAATGATTTAGAAGAATGGAATTTAATTTTAGAAAAATCAAGTAAAGCTGCAACACATTATGAATCTAAAATTAAAACAGTAAAAGGCTACATGCATGAAGATTACACCGTTGCAAAATTAAAAGAAGATGCAGACAAAATTGGTATTGAAGGATTAGTCTATGAAATGGTTTCATGGGATAAAAAATATGAACGACCCATGATGGCAGTAAGTTCTGATTGGATTAAAGCAATTGTTGTTAAAGACTTTGCAACATTACTTGGAATTGCAGAAATTGCCCGAAATAAAAAATTACACAAACTAAAAATTATTCCTTTGGATTCAATTCCTAAATTTCAACTTACTATGCCTAAAATGCCTGGTGTAATTGGTATACTTGCAGATTATGTAACTTGTAAATCTGCATATTCTATGCTCAAAACATTCCTATTTGGAAATGTAATTCTTACTGAAACACGTGAAGATGCCTATAATGTTTCACAATCAGGTTACAAAGCAGTTACTTTAGATGGTGAATATTTTGAAGCAAAAGGAGGCACAGTTGTAATTGATATAAATTCAAAAATTTCAAAACTAACAAAATTAATTTCTATGAGTACTGAAATTGATATTTTACTACAATCAAATACTCTGATCAAAAAATACACGTTAAAACAAAAACATTCTTTGAAAAAAATTGATACTAGTATTCAATCATATGTTCAAAGATTATCTATTTCTGAAAAACAATTGAGTTCAACTAATGAAAATTATTCCAATCTGAAATCTAGAATTCATTCTACATTAGATGTGAAAGAACAATTATCTGAAAGAATTTTGCAATTAAATTTAAGAAATTCAATTATTGAATCTGAAAAAAGTACTACTGAGTCACATGTTGAATCATTAACTGAGAGGGTTGCCCTTGTTGAAGAAAATTATGCCAGTGGCGAACAATCTCGTATTGCAAATGAACTATCTAAAATTAACCTTAAAAAAATAGATGTTGACAAACTATACAGCTCTATCATGATTGAATACCGTGATAAAGATTCACAGCTTACAATAATGCAAACTCAAGATGATAGAGAAAAATCACAAATTAACAGATTAACTAACGAAGAATCTGCTTTAAAATCTGAATATCATGAATTAGAAACTAAAATTCAAGATTTGGAAAAACAAAAAGAACCTAAGCATGAGGTTCTTGTTAAATTACGAGAAAAAGAACAAGAATTAATTTCATCATCTGGTTCTTCTATTGAACATCTAAAAGAATATGATGATAAGCTCAAAGTCTTATCTGAACAAGACAAAACACTTACTGGACAAATTAATACATTGGATCGAAAATCTGATTCATTAAATCGTGATTTACATGATTTAGTTGAAAACGAGGCTAAATTACGCCATATTATTTCTGCATTTGGCTTTGACAAAGACATGGATACATTTGACGTTGAACCTATTGTGCAAGGATTGAGTACTGAATTATCTTCTCTAAACTCATTAAATGCAAAAGCTCCTGAAACATACTTGGATGTATCTTATGGATATCGTTCAATGTCTGATAGAAAGAATTCTCTTGAAGAAGAACGAAACTTTATTGTAAAATTCATTGAAGATATTGAAAAAGATAAACGTCAAACATTTTTGGATGCATTTGATAAAGTTGACAAAGAAATTCGACTGATTTTCAATAAAATGACTGGTGGTAATGCTTGGTTGGAATTACAAAATGAGGATGATATTTTTAATTCTGGAATTTCTTATTTGATTCAATTTCCAAATAAACCAAAAAGAGAATCTACTGCCATTAGTGGTGGTGAGAAAACTTTAGCTGCAATCGTATTTGTTCTTGCTTTACAAAAATTAAAACCATCCCCATTTTACTTATTTGATGAAGTAGATGCACATCTTGATGCTCCAAACTCTAAAAAACTTGCAAATATTTTGGAAGAAAGATCTAAAGAGAGTCAATTCATTATGGTATCTTTGAAAGATTCTGTAATTCAAAAAGCTAAATTGATTTATGGTGTATTCCCAAAAAATGGTGTATCTCATGTTGTTACTTACAAGGATAAACGTATGCCTTCTGTTCAAAGTAGTTAGTCTAATTTAACAAAACATGCAGACAAATGCTCTTCTGTAATTTTTTCTAATTTTGGTTCATTACTACATTTTTCAATAACATATGGGCATCTTGCTCTGAATCGACACCCTTGATACACATCTACATCTGTTGTTTCATTAATCCTAATTTTTTTCTCTTGGTGTAAGTTTTCAGGATCAGGTTCAGAAATAGCATCGATTAATGCTTGTGTGTATGGATGTTTTGGATTATACAATACTTGATTAATTGGTCCTTCTTCTACGATTTTACCTAGATACAAAATTCCTATTCTTTGGCCAAAATATCTGGCAGTTGCTAAATCATGGGTAATATACACAAATGAGATAGTGTATTTTTTCTGTAATTGTTGCATTAATTCTAGCATTTCTGCTCTAATTGATACATCTAACATTGAAACTGGTTCGTCCGCTAAGATGATTTTAGGTTTTAGTACTAGTGCCCTTGCTAGAACTACTCTTTGTCTTTGTCCTCCTGATAACATATGAGGATATTTTTTTAGGATTTCTTCTACTGGTTCTAATTTTACTTCATGTAAAACTTCAATTACTCTTTTCATTCTTTCAGCTTTGTTCCCTAAATTGTGAATTTCAAGTGGTTCTGATACAATATCCCCAATTTTCATTCTAGGGTTGATTGAATCATATGGATCCTGATGGATCATTTGACAATTCATTCTAATTTTTTTCAAGTTCTTTTTTTTATTATCAATTTCTTGACCTTCGAAAAAAATTTTACCGGAATCTAATTCAACTGATTTTAAAATTAATTTTGCAATTGTAGATTTACCTGAGCCTGACTCTCCTGCCAAAACAAAAACTTCTCCTTCATTAAGTGTAAATGAAACATCATCTGTTGCTCTAACTAAATCAGACTTTTTTCCAAAAATCCCTTTTTTAATAAAATATTTTTTCAAATGTTCTACTCTAAGTATTTCATTCATTAGTTATTGTTGAATAATGCAGTATATCAAGAAATATGATTGAGCGTGAAAATTGTGACAAGGCATTTATGTTAATTTTAATTGGATTTAATACTTGAATAATTCTGCACAAAAAAACCTTAATTATAAAAAATATGTAGTTGACTCTAAATTACAATATTTTAAACCTCATGCTACAAAAATTGAGAAAACATTTGCAGAAGAAATTCATTCAAGCTTAACTAAAAATCAAAAATCAATTGCACCAAAATTCTTTTATGATAAAAAGGGTTCTGCTCTTTTTGAAAAAATCTGTTCTTTACCTGAATACTATCCAACAAGAACAGAAATTATGATATTAAAGAAATTACAAACCGAATTACCTGATTTTCTTGATCACTCTTTTCGTTTAGTTGAATTGGGGAGTGGGGCATCTATTAAGACTAGATTACTTTTAGATATCTTTACTAAATTACAAGGCCGAATAGATTATTTTCCTATTGATATCTCGGAAATTTTGACTGAAAGTTCTGAACAATTACTTGCCGATTATGATGATCTTCACATAACTGGTATAATTGATACTTATGAGGGTGGATTGAAATTTCTTCAAAATTTTGATAACAAAAAGAATTTGATATTATTTTTAGGTTCTAGTTTTGGTAATTTTTCTCCTGATGATGGATATGCATTTTTACAAAAAATTAATTCTGCCATGAAATCTGAAGATCTTTTCTTGATTGGATTAGATTTAGTAAAAGATGTCCAAATTTTAGAATCTGCATACAATGATTCTCAATGTGTTACTGCCGAATTCAATCTTAATGTTTTATCTAGAATAAATGATGAACTTGATGCCGATTTTGATTTGATTAATTTTAAACATTATGCAATCTACAACAAGGAAGAACAGAGAATTGAAATGTATCTACGTTCTCTTGTAAACCAATCTGTTATTATTTCAAAATCTAATCTTTCGTTATATTTGCAAAAAGATGAATTAATTCACACTGAATATTCTCGAAAATTTCAAGTGTCTCAAATACGTGAATTACTTACTAGTGCAGGTTTTAAAATTAAAAATATTTGGTTAGATGATGGTGAGAATTTTTCATTATCTTTAGTGTCAAAAAATTAAACATCTTCGGCACATCTAAAACCTGAAAATAACCATCTCTCGTCTAATCTAAAGAAATTTCTGTAACTTGCTCTAATTGACATTTTTGGAGTTCCAAATGATCCTCCTCTCAAAACTTTTTGATTTGTAAACCACTTGTCATTATACTCATCAAATCCTGTTTTGAATCCTGGAAATCCAGTAAATTCTGAAGATGTCCATTCCCAAATATCTCCTATCATTTGTTGACACCCTGATGAACTGGAACCTTGAGGATATGTTCCTATTTCTGTGCATCCCCAATAATGTGATTCAAGTAAATTACACTTCTCCTCTGTTGGTGATTCATTTCCCCATGGGAATTCTGTTTTTTGCTGTCTTTCTTCGTTCCAACATGCTGCTTTTTCCCATTCAGCTTCTGTCGGAAGTCTTTTTCCTGCCCATTTACAATATGCTTCTGCCTCGTAATAGCTAACATGGTTAACTGGTTCATTTGGATTAATTTCTCTAATTCCTAAAAAGTCTCTTACATGCCATTTGTCATCAATTTTTTCCCAATACATTGGGGCATTCCATTTGTTTGTCTTTACTTTCTCCCACCCATCTGATAACCAATATTTGTACATCTCATATCCTCCATATTCGATAAATTCCATGTATTGTTGATTTGTTATGGGGAATACATCTATCTTGTAATCATTTAGGAATACTTTGTGTTCTGGAAGTTCAATATCATAACAATAGTCTTTTCCATTATACCCTAGATTGTATATCCCACCTTTGATGTGAACTGATTTTTTTTCAACACTGTTTTGTTTTGTAATATTATTTTTTCTTGTTGGTTTGTATTGTTCTGCTAAAAGATGTTGTAAATCATATACTAAAAGTTCTTGATGCTGACATTCATGATGTAATCCCATTGTGATTAATCTAATGGCATCTTTATTCGATGATTGTGATTCAATAAATTCTTTAACTCTTTGATTTATTGTGGTAAAATATTGGAAAATTTGATCAACAGTTGGTCTTGAAACAACTCCTCGTAATCCTTTGTCGTGTGGAACTCCAAATTGTTGATAGTATGAATTGAGATATTCTGAAAATTCTTTAGAATAAAATTCATAATTTTTATCCAATTTACTCATTATTGCTTCATAAATCCAACTTACATGACCAATATGCCATTTTGGTGGACTCATAAAAAATGCAGTTTGAACAATAAAATCATCTTTTTCTAAAGTCTTTACTAATTCTAGTGTCCTACTTCTAGTTTCTTGGAATTGCTCTACTAATGACCTGTGTTCTAATTCTGGATTTGAGGTCATTATTGAAAAATCATATTTTTTTGACTATTATATTTGTGGGTAAATTTCTAATACCCTCTAGCAAAAATTGGAATTGTTTTGCTTTGTTCATCACAGTAAATGCATTTTTTATTTGAATCTTCACTATTCCATGGGATTACTCTGATATCTGCTCCTGTTTCTTCTTTGATTTTTTCCTCACATTCTATTTTTCCACACCAGGGGGCATTGAAGAAACCTCCTTTCTCAATTTTTGATTTAAATTCTGCATAATCTGAAATGTTGATTGTGTTTGTTTTAGCTTGTTCTTTTGCATTTTCTAACATGATATTCTGAACTTCATCTAAAATCGTAGAAATTTCCTCAATTTTTGTAAATTCTAAACTTGATTTTTCACGATTGTATCTTTTTGCAATGATTACACTTTGTTTTTCAATATCTTTTGGACCTATCTCAATTCGAATTGGTACTCCTTTAAGCTCCCAATCATTGAATTTGTATCCTGGTGATAATCCACTTCTATCATCAATGTGAACTCTAATATCTTTTGATTCCAAAACTTCTTTGATTTCTTCTACTTTTGGTAATACTATCTCTCTTCCTTCATCATTTTTGTAAATTGGTACAATTACTACTTGCATTGGTGCTACTTTTGGAGGCAATACTAATCCTTTATCGTCACCATGAACCATAATCATAGCTCCAATTAATCTCCATGAAACGCCCCATGATGTTTGCCATGCAAAATGTTCTACATTGTCTTTATCTGCAAATTTCACATCAAATGGTTTTGAAAAATTCTGTCCTAGAAAATGAGATGTTCCCATCTGTAATGCTTTTCCATCCGGCATAATTGATTCCATTGTAGTTGTATATACTGCTCCAACAAATTTTTCTTTTTCACTTTTCTTTCCTGTTGTAACTGGAATTGCTAATTCTTCTTCTACTGTATTTTTGTAAATATCTAAAATCTTCATCACTTCTTTTTCTGCTTCTTCTTGTGTTGTGTGGACTGTGTGACCTTCCTGCCACAAAAACTCAGATGTTCTAAGAAATGGTTTTGTTGCTTTAATCTCTGCTCTTAATGCGGTATTCCAAAAATTAATTTTTAATGGTAAATCTCTCCAACTTTGAATCCATTTGGAATACATTGTATATGCCAATGTTTCAGATGTTGGTCTTAATGCTAGTCTATCCCCGATTTCATTTGTTCCTGAATGAGTAACCCAAAATACTTCTGGATTAAATCCTTCAAAATGTTTTTGTTCTTTTCCTAATAGTGATTCTGGAATAAGGATTGGAAGAAACCCATTTCTAATTCCATTTTTTAAGAATTTCTTATCAAATGTGTTTTTCAATGATTCCCAAATGGAGTAGCCATCTGGTCTGAGTACAATTAACCCCTTTACTGGTGCATAGTCTGCAAGTTTTGCTTTTAATACAACTTGTGTATACCATTCACTGAAATCCTCATTTTTTGAAACTGTAATGCCTACGTCTTCTTTTGCCAAACTAGATTTCAAAGAATTAATTTACCTAATGAGCCTTTCGTGAGAAATTTTATGATTAAAGATTATCGCCTTTGCAGAGAACTTTTCCCATTACTCTACTTTGGAAATTTGGACATACAAAACATTGAATGAAGTGAATTTGATCTTTTAAAACTGGGCATTCTACATACTCTTGCTTCATTCTTTTGAGCATTTTTGGACTTACTCCTTTTAGTTTTAATTTCCCTTTTTCATCCATCATTCCTGATGATTTCATTTCATCTTTGATTTCTTGTGGTAGCTTTTGTCTACCTTCTCTTTCTAGAATTTCTACCTCAAATTTATGTTCTAATTCATCAACCATTATTATTAATCCATTCTTCGGTGATTTATTACTAACGTTTTTGATTCTAAAATTAGTTTAAACTTTAATATTATTAGAATTTTTTTTATAAATTAGAAATTAATTGTTAGTAATTTTTGATGTAGAAGGTGTTTTGTATGATGAAGAATATTTGCCTATTCTTGCAGAAAAGATCAATAAAGAGGATGAAATTTGGGAAATTACCAAACAAGGAATTCAAGGTAAAATTAATTGGGAAGAAGGGCTTCGAACAAGAGTTGCAGCTTTGAAAGGTTTAGATGAAAAAATTTGCCAAGATGTATCTGATTCATTACCTATAATGACTGGTGCCAAAGAAACTTGTAAGATCTTAAAAGCTGCTGGATGGAAAATTATGGCCGTTTCTGGTGGTTTTACTTTGATGATGGACCGACTAAAAGAAGAATTGGATTTGGATTATATTTTTTCCAATGAATTAATTTTCAAAGATGGCAAACTTGATGGTGTAGAAATCAATGTTGATTCAAATAAAGCAAAATCTGCAATTACAAAAATTGAGGAATGGGGTGAAAAGAAAGAAGATATTGTATGTGTAGTTGATGGTGCAAACGATATAAAATTATTTGATATTTGTGGTTTGAGTATAGCTTATCGTGCACAAGATATTGTTAAGGATTTGGCAACAACTACTTTGGAAGAAAAAGACTTGTCTAAAATTTTGGATATAATTAACAAACACTACAAATTAGAATTAGAAACCCCTGTTTCTGTATAAACAATTTTTTAGTACATCTTTTAATCTGTAATAATTGCAAATAATACCCATCCACATAGAAAAAGAAATTGAATCTTCTGATGATATTTCTAAACTAATCATAAATTCTGCTGACCTTAACGATGGGGATATTATTGTAATTGCACAAAAAATTATTTCAAAACAAGAAGGACGAATAATTGACTTGTCTTCTGTTACCCCTTCTTTGTTAGCAGAAGGAATAAGTTCTCAATATGATAAAGATCCTCGAATTATTGAATTGATTTTATCGGAATCTAAAAGAATTGTTAGAATGAAAAATCAAATAATCATTGTTCAGACAAATCATGGATTTATTTGTGCAAATGCGGGAGTTGATGAAAGTAATGTGAAAAATGGATACGCTATATTACTTCCTGTAGATTCTGACATGTCTGCTAAAATAATTCGTGAAAAAATTAAATCAAACACTGACAAAAATGTGGCAATCATAATTTCTGATACTTTTGGTCGCCCATTTCGAATGGGTCAAACTAACTGTGCAATTGGAATATCTGGATTGAGCCCTTTATTGGATTATGCTGGAACTTTAGATTCTTTTGGAAAAATTTTACGTGTAACTGAAATTGCAGTTGCTGATGAACTTTCAGCAGCTGCCGAATTAGTAATGGGTAAAGCACTAAAGTGTCCAGTGACAATTATTCGTGGCTATTCTTTTAATTTTAAAGAAAATGGTATATCTGAATTGATTCGTCCTGAAACTGAAGATCTTTTCAAATAATTTTAATTAAAAATTATATTTTTAAAAACATTCTCAAAACAATTTGTTAGCTTTACCTATTCTTTATGTAAAACTCAAATAGATTTTAATATGACAAAACGCTCTCGTTGAATTAGATATTCATGTCTGAATCTGACCAAAAAAAATTAGATGCAGTAGGGTTGTTTTGTCCTGAACCTGTATTTCGGACAAAAATTGAAATTGAAAGAATGCAAGTTGGTCAAATACTAATAGTCTCTGCTGATGACCCTGCAGCTGAAGAGGATATATCTAGATGGGTGTCAAGAAGTGGTCATGAATTATTAGATTTATCAAAAGAGGGTAATGTCATTACATTTCAAATTAAAAAGGTGAAATAATTAAACTCATGACTGTTGGTAATGATACAGATGTATTGAATCGAGTAGGTAATACTCCTCTTGTGGAGTTGGATTCTCTTTCTACTGGTGATGTTAATTATTTTGCAAAATTAGAAGGGCACAATCCTTTTGGTTCTGTTAAAGATAGAGCTGCATACTGGATGATTAGAGATGGTGAAGAAAAAGGAATTTTAACAAAAGGTAAAAGCATAATCATTGAACCTACTTCTGGAAATACTGGAATTGCTTTAACTGGAATAGCAAATCTATTGGGGTATAAAGTTGAGATTGTAATCCCTGAAAAAGTAAGTAACGAAACTAAAGAAATTATTCGAAATCTTGGGGCAAAAGTTTTTGAGACTAGTGATGATTTATGTCCAAAAGTTGGTGCTGGAACTGATCAAAGTATTGCATTGGCAACATCAATTGCATCTTCAAGACCTGATACGTATTATTCTCCTAACCAATATGCTAACGAAGCTAATTTTCAAGGGCACTATGAAGGGACAGGACCTGAAATTTGGAAACAAACTGGAGGTAAAGTAACTCATTTTTTTACTGGTGTTGGTACTGGTGGTACCATTACTGGAATTGGTACTTATCTTAAAGAAAAAAACCCTAATGTAAAAATTATTGGCTGTCAACCCCAACAAAATCACTTAATTCAAGGTTGGAGAAATTTTGAAGAATCTGCAAAACCTGACTTATTTTTAAAACGAGAAAATGTTGTTGATGATTGGGTTTCTGTAGATAATATTGAGGCATTTTCAGTTGTAAAAGAAGTTTTTACAAAAGATAGACTCTTGATCAGTCCTTCATCGGCTGCAGTTTATGCATGTATGAAAAAATATTCTATTGATGGTGATGCATGTGTTGTTGGAATTTTTGCAGATGATGGACGAAAATTCAAGAGTGTTTATGCTACACAAAACATTATGCCTGAAAATGAATTTGAAAATTCTCTTAAAAATGCAAAACAC
>Ga0315329_10000684_pt1 | contig 13251 bp, 12 predicted proteins | sample M150032315metaG_FD_203459 | JGI IMG/M metagenome (GOLD analysis project Ga0315329, IMG submission 203459) | Ammonia-oxidizing marine archaeal communities from Monterey Bay, California, United States - M1 500m 32315 | ecosystem: Environmental > Aquatic > Marine > Coastal | place: USA: California...
AGAATCATCAGAAACTACTACCTTCTTCAGGACATTATTTACCTCTAAGAGTTTAGATTGAATATTAGGTGTGAGAAGTTCCTTTACCTTATTGAGTGGCTGGGAAAACCTCACATCATAATTCATGAATGTAGTATATCCTCCCTGCCCGTTAGATTCTGTATACGCCCAAACCGAACAACTCAGTTGTTTTCCAATTACCCCACTCATTCTATATTTACCAAATATTCGCGTAACTGGAGTGAAATCGAGTCCCAGTTCTGTTGCGGCTTGTTTCCAAGCAGCATTTGTTTTCGTCCGGCGTATCTTTGCAAGATAAAGAATGTAGAAAATGCTCAATCCACTTAATACTATAACTCCAACAATTGTTGCATACCAAACCACGTCTCCCATCTAATTCACCTGTTTATTAACAACTCATTCCAACATATCACTGTTTGCACCAAAGGGGAGCCCTTTCGAAAGACGGTTTTCGGAACGGTAGGCAATGAAAGGGCCCACTGAAAACCCTTCCAACGGGTTAGAACTAGTCACAAGTAAATCGATAGCGCAATGATAATTCCTAAGAATGCTGCTATTCCTAAATAAACGTAAAGCACAGTTCTTCTATGCACCACTTTTTCCTGTGCATCAAGTGTATACAATTCTGCGTACCTACACTGATTACACGCTGCAATCATGATACCTTCGCCTTGATGTCGAAAAGGCCTATCTTCTGCCAAATCGTCACTGCCACATTTGGGGCAAGTGCCGCTCTTCATATTCAAGCCACAATTACAAAGTAATTTGCTTTTTCTATCTTCTTTTCAATGGGGGGCCCATGCAACAGGCTCACGAGCCGCAACTCAAGCAGTCATCGGGAGTGTCTAGAGAGCATGCGATTGCCTCAAGACTGGTTGCTTCGTCTGCACGACTTGCAAGTCCATCGACGGTCTCATCAGCGACTTTCTGCTCGACTGTGAACTGAATTGCATCAGCTGCTGCCTTGGTACGCAGATAGTACATACCGGTCTTGAGTCCCTTTCTCCAGCCATAGAAGTGCATAGAGGTGACCTTGGCTGGGTTAGCGTCGATCATGTGAATGTTCAGAGATTGGCTCTGGTCGATGTATGCACCACGGTCAGCAGCCATGTCGATAACATGTCGCTGCTTGATTTCCCATGTGGTCTTGTACAATTCTTTCAGGTCTGCAGGGATGCCTTCAATCTCTTGAACGCTACCCTTGTGACGCAGGATTTCATCCTTCATTTCTAGAGACCACATGTCACGACTGATTAGGTCCTCAACAAGATGCTTGTTGAGTACAATGAATTCCCCAGAGAGAGTTCGGCGCACATATAGATTGGAAGTGAATGCTTCAAAACACTCGTTATTTCCAAGAATTTGACTTGTAGATGCTGTTGGCATTGGTGCTAACAAGAGCGAATTGCGCATACCATTTTTCTTGATGTTCTCCTTTAGGCCATCCCAATCCCAGCGGCCTGAGTGACTGGTTACGCCCCAAAGGTCTGGCTGAAGAATTCCCTGGCTTGCAGGTGAGCCTTCGAAGGTGGAGTATGGGCCATCTACTATTGCAGCCTCCATGCTTGCAGTGCATGATGCAAAGTAGATTGTTTCGAAGATTTCACGGTTTAGTGCACGTGCTTCATCTGATTCAAAATTCAACTTGAGCATTGCAAAGGTATCAGCAAGTCCCTGGACACCAAGACCAATTGGTCGGTGGCGCATGTTGGAATTGCGAGCTTCTTCGACCGGGTAATAATTGACATCGATTACTCGGTTAAGATTTCCAGTTGCATGGTGAGTGACATCGTAAAGAGCCTGATGGTCGAAACTCATAGTTTCCTTATCGACGAATTTTGGTAGAGCGATTGATGCGAGGTTGCACACTGCAACCTCGTCGGGTGCTGTATACTCGATGATCTCAGTGCACAAGTTGGAAGAACGGATGGTTCCCAGATTCTTCTGGTTTGACTTCTCATTACATGCATCCTTGTAGAGCATGTATGGAGTTCCAGTCTCGATTTGAGATTGAGTAATCGCATCCCACAACTCTCGAGCCTTTACGGTTCTACGAGCAAGTCCAGCAGACTCGTACTTATCGTATAGTTCACGGAATTCATCTCCGTAAGTATCGTGCAAACCTGGACATTCATTAGGACAGAATAGTGACCAGTCCGCATTTTTCTCAACTCTCTCCATGAAGAGGTCTGGAGTCCATAATGCGTAGAATAAGTCACGTGCTCGCATCTCCTCCTTGCCGTGGTTCTTCCTCAAGTCAAGGAATTCGAAGATGTCAGGGTGCCATGGCTCAAGATAGATTGCGATAGATCCCTTGCGCTTGCCGCCGCCTTGGTCGACATAACGTGCGGTATCATTGAAGACACGTAGCATTGGAACCAATCCATTGGATTGGCCATTTGTACCCTTGATGTATGAGCCCTTACTACGGATTTGGTGAATGGATAGACCAATTCCTCCAGCAGACTTGGAGATTCGGGCACACTGCTTGAGAGTGTCATAGATTCCATCGAGTGAATCCTCTTGCATGGTTAGCAAGAAACAAGATGACATCTGTGGAGTAGGAGTTCCAGAATTGAATAGAGTTGGAGTTGCGTGGGTAAACCAACCCTCACTCATCAGGTCATAGGTCTTGAGAGCCCTCTCAATATCGTCATGGTGGATTCCAACAGCGACTCTCATCAGCATGTGCTGTGGGCGCTCTGCAACCATGCCATCAAGGCGTAATAGGTAGGAGCGCTCCAGGGTTTTGAATCCGAAATAGTCGTAATTATGGTCGCGGCTATAATCGACATGTGAATCGAGTACATCCTTGTTAGCCATGATGATTTCATGAACTTCTTCAGAGATTAATGGTGCGTGCTTGCCAGACTCTGGATCAATATATTCACGCAGGTCAGAAATCACTTCACTGAATACGGACTTTGTGGAACGGTGAAGATTATCCACACAAATTCGAGCTGCTAATTTAGAATAATCCGGGTGATGTGATGCTAGTGAGGCTGCAGTTTCGGCTGCCAACTCATCGAGTTCTGTGGTGGTAACGCCATCGTATAGGCCTTCGATGACTATCTTGGTAACATATCTTGCATCGACCCAGTCCTCGTTTAATCCTTGAGCGAGGGTGGATAATTTCTCACTAATGGCATCGAACCTAACATCGGCTTTTTCGCCACTCCGCTTGACCACTTGTAGACCCATAATTTCTCACCCCGTTTTCCCAATCATGAACGTGAAGCATTCCCCTTCCACCGCGGACGGTTTAGAAGTCTTCCTCCACCGAGAAGCGCTGTTGTACCGCTCCGAGAGTTGCGCCGCCCATTACGCCAGATTTTTGATACTCCGCAACCCGCTTCTCGAAGAAGTTGGTTTTACCCTGCATGGAGATCATTTCCATCCATGGGAACGGGTTCTCTACATCATACAACTTAGATGCACCAAGAGATATCAGCAGACGGTCTGCAACGAATTGGATATATTGCGCCATCAAATCAGAATTCATTCCGATAAGAGATACAGGAAGAGCGTTGGTGACGAACTCGATTTCGATATCGACTGCTTCGGTGATAATGCGATGGATCAGATTATCGCCTGCGCCACGGATTAATTTAGAGTGGAGAAGGCATGCAAAGTCACAGTGAAGGCCTTCATCTCTACTGATGAGTTCATTGGAGAATGTTAGGCCTGGCATCAACCCGCGCTTCTTGAGCCAGAAAATCGCACAGAAGGAACCTGAGAAGAAGATTCCTTCAACCGCAGCAAAGGCGACTAGGCGCTCAGCGAATGAACCGCGCTTGCGGTCAAGCCAGCGCATTGCCCAATCTCCCTTTTTCTTGACAGAAGGAACGGTTTCAAGTGCTTTGAAGAGATGGTCTTTCTCATTTGGATCCTTAATGTAAGTGTCAATGAGAAGAGAGTAAGTCTCTGCGTGAATATTCTCCATCATTATTTGGAAGCCGTAGAATGCTCTTGCTTCTGGCCACTGAACTTCGTTGGAGAAGTTGAGAACCAAGTTCTCATTGACGATGCCGTCTGAAGCTGCAAAGAAGGCTAAGACGTGCTTGAGGAAATGCTGCTCGTCCTTGTTGAGCTTATCCCAATCTTTGGAATCCTCTGCGAGGTCGATTTCTTCTGCAGTCCAGAACGAAGCGGTCTCTTGCTTGTACATCTCCCAGATGTCATTATGGATGATTGGGAATAATACGAAACGGTCAATATTCTCCTTGAGCATGGGCTCTATATGCTCCGCAGATAGGTCCAAATCGAAACCATCTGTGTTTTGACTTTCTGTCTGCATAGGCCCTCTCTCCCTTAGTTCTCACGCGGTGGAATTTAACTGCCCTTCTCGCGGGTGTATATACTTCATGGTTGTTGACTATCCTAGGCTCGGCAATTGCGTCGGTAATGGAAGTCATTCAGCCTTCAAAGTACAACCAAGTCGGCTAATGATATTACTGCTTAATTATTCCATAAATAAAATAGAAAAATTCCGACCAGAGGCCTTGAAGACCCTTGCCGTCTGGCGTAATATATGGGACGAGGCACGGTCGAGGTCAGATTCGCAAAACTCCACGAAAATGCGCACCCCCCAACTAGAGGTAGCGAGCAGGCCGCCGGTTGGGACCTACGCGCACTCGAAGAGACATTTGTCGGACGTGGTGCGAGCGCAAAGATCCGCACTGGGCTAGCAGTAGCAATCCCAGAAGGTTGGGAAGGACAAATCAGAAGCCGTTCCTCTCTTGGTGCCAAGGGGATGATTATGCCCAATGGCGTCGGAACTATTGATTCAGATTACCGTGGAGAATTAATGGTACTCGCAACCTGGATTGGCGAGGGCGAAGGGATTACTCTCGCCGAGGGTGAGCGCATCGCACAAATGCTGATTGCGCCAGTGCCAATTACCACTTATTCCGAAGTCAGCGTCGATGAACTATCGAAGACTGAAAGAGGCGAAGGCGGCTTTGGTTCGAGCGGAAGATTCTGAGGCGGTAAAATGCGAGAGATTCGTTTCGAAGAACTCGGACAAATCTCGCATTCTGATGCCGATTCGCTAATGCGCAAAATGCAAGCCAAGCGAATCGAAGATGAAATCCCGGATACCATGCTCATTTGCGAGCATCCTGAAATCGTCACAGTTGGCCCAAGAGCGCGCAATGATGGAATCGCCCCTCCAGAAGGATATGACTCAGCACCAGTCGACCGCGGTGGAGGTCTTACCTGGCATGGCCCTGGACAATTGGTAGTATATCCAATTGTGAAATGGGACCTTGACGGTGAGTCAAATGTCAAAGCGGTAATCGCCTTACTAGAAGAGTGGGTGATCTCGGCATTCAACGATCTCGGCATCAATGGTAGTAGAGATGAGCGAATGCAGGGGGTATGGATTGGCGATAACAAGGTGTGCTCGATTGGATTGTCATTCCTCCGTTGGACAAGCCGCCATGGCCTAACTATCAACTGCAATACACCACCTGGCCGAGTAGAGAGAGTTAGTGGATGTGGTCTTGGCACAGATACTACCACAAGTCTTGCAGCTCTTGGCATTAACAATACTACTGAAGAGGTATTGGGTGCTTTGAGGAAGAGAATTGAGACTCTATCTAGAATAGAATAACCGTATTCTGATAATCAGCAGGCTCATGTGCTCCCACCAGAACCGAATTCCATGCCACCCTTCCATCCAGAGGTAGGTAAAGCCGCACGTGGAGCCTCAATACCACCTGTTGGATATCTCAAATGGTACATTGAATGCTTGGAAGAGCAACGCCCTCACAACCTCTCATTTTCAGGTCTCCAATTCGACTGGGACCTATCAGAAGTCGAAGGAGCATGGCTTGACCACCGAAGATTCGGTAGGGATGAGAGAGATGCGGTTGCACAACGATATGGAGTGGATGTAGAAAGAGTGCATCTCTGCCTTGGAGCGACTCAAGGCCTTACCTTGGCATTGCTTGCAGTATGTGAACGCGGAAGAATCGCAGTCGAGATGCCGTCATATGGTCCAGTGAGCCAAAGTGCCCGTCTCCTTGGAATGGAGACAGTCGCTGTACACAGAAGGCCTGCGGCCACGCATTGGCTCATCGATAGAGAGGAGTGGTTAACGCAACTCGCAGATGTTGATGCAGTAGTAGTAACGCCGCAACTAAATCCCAATGGATGGGATTATTCTGAATCGGATAGGAAATGGCTAGTAGATACCTGTCGAGAAAAAGGAGTCCACATAATTAGTGACGAAGTTTATGCTGAAGCGAATTCTAATTGGAAGGGGATGTACAATGAAGGAGAGCATTGTATCACGGTATCTTCACTGACCAAAGTTCACAGTTTGGGTCCAATCAGATATGGGTGGATTATTGCAGCCCCACATTTGATCGAAAGAATTGGAGATGCTTTTCACAATCTTGCGGGGCAAATGTGCTCGTCCTCAGTCCAATTTGCAGAAGCGGTATTCCCGCGCTTACACGAAGCAGAGGACAAGATTCGCGAGTATCGCGAGACAAATCTGCCACTCCTTGTTGCTGCTCTAGAGCGCTTAGGAATAGCATGGATACCTCCCCCCAGCGGGGTATTTGGTGCATTTAGGGTCCAGGGAGTAGATACCAAGACCCTAATAGATGGTCTTGGCAAGGAGAACGGATTTCTTGCTGTACCCGGTTGTATGTTCGATGAAGGATTGGATGAATGGCTACGAGTAGCTTGGTCGATTGAGCCTCAATCTTTCGCAGCAGCAGTTGAAGTTCTCGAGAAAATAATTGGTATCGCAATGAGTGAACCTTGATAGCAACGCGTGACGCAGGTGATTGTATGGGCGAGACAGTGTTGGTAATCTCTGGCGCCTCGGGTGCTGCATATGGGGTTCGCCTTGCGGAAATTCTCGGCAATAAGGCCCGCCTTGTGGTTACCGAAGCAGGACGCCTAACCCTTGCTCATGAGTGCGACGGACTAACACCTGAAGCATTAGCAAAGCGCACTGGCGCTCATCTCGAGGACAATGCTGACATCGCTGCGAAGTCCGCATCGGGATCTGCTGCAATCGATGCAGTAGTAATCTGTCCATGCAGTGGAACTACTCTTGGGAAACTCGCCGCAGGTATTGGCGATAACTTAGCAACCCGCTCTGGTATTGTTGCAATGAAGGAGCGCCGCAAGATGATTATCGTTCCACGTGAAACTCCCTATGCTACTGTACATTTGGAGAATATGGCCAAACTTTCCACCTGGGGAGTCATAGTTCTTCCAGCTTCTCCCGGATTCTATACATTGCCTGATTCCGTGGCAGATATGGTCGATTTTATCGTATCGAGAATCCTCGATCACCTCGGGATTGACAACCAGTTATCCGCACGCTGGACTGGCGAGGAACTCAACTGAACATCTTAGCGATATTTCAAGAAGGTCAATTCATGCCCTATGGGCATGGCCGAGGCGGATATCATCGAGGCCGAAGTTGCCGATGCCGGTGATTGGAAGCAGGCTATCGTCATGCGAATCATCAATCCGAAGTCGTTGAAAGGGCAAATATTCGCATTAGTTGTCGCGGTCATCGTATTGGGTGCCATCATTGTCGCTTATTCAGAGGGTGATATCGAATACGAGTTAATCGATTTCGACCAAGATAGGGCTCGTGGCTTTGCGGAAGACCTAGTCGGTCTTGGACACCCTGATTGGAAGGGCAGGATGTCGGGCTCAGCAGAAGAAGCTGCGACTGCAGAATATATTCTCAATTACTTCGAGGAATTAGGATTTATTCCTCAACTCAATACCTACGAAGTGCCGATGCATTCGATTAACTCAGAACCATCGTTGCGGGCATGTACCCCTGGTACTGCTGGAGGATTCGGCGTGGTACCATGCTCTACTGCTGACCTTCTTGCCGGTGCTGTAATCCATGAGTTCGAGCACAGAATCGATTACGTCATCCAGGGTTTCTCCGGTCAATCCGATTTTAATTTCAACAATAATATCGCAGTAACATATCTCGGAAACGGTAGTGATAACGCCTCATGGGAAGCCGCAGCCGGCACCATTGGCTATGTTGAAGCTGGTGGCACTATCGGTGGAAATACTGGAATAATGACCAAAGCAATCGAACATGATTTGGCGGCAATCATCAGAGTAAACACCGATTACAACTGCGGCAAGATCGAGGGAGATGATTGCGTTGCAATTTTCAAAGGCACTGGGCATGATGACATCATGAATGCAAATGGTGGCAGCATGCCAGCCGACCTCGCATTCATCGCTATGAGCAAAGATGCTGGCGAGCAGCTAAAGTCGATGCTAATCGATAATTCAGGACGCATAGAAATGCAAATCGATGTGACCAATGACCAGGAATTGACTATCCGTGCGCCATGCGGTACATGGTTTGGTAAAACCGATGAATTGCTAATTGTCGGCGCTCACCACGATACCGTCTATCATGGACCTGGAGCAGTTGATGATACAAGTGGCAGTGCAAGTGTGCTAGAGATGGCTACACAAATGTCTGAGATATTCAAGAAAAATGGCGACCCAGAACGGACAGTCCGCTTCTGCACATGGGGTGGAGAAGAGGAAGGCCTGTGGGGTTCACGTGCTTATGTCGAGCAATATCAGAGTGAACTCGCATCCAATCTACGCCTATACATCAATCTCGATATGAATCACGCCGACATTGACTTGGAGACTCGTGGCAGTAGCCTAACCCTTTTTGGAAATGACAAGAGAGATGTTGCTCACATCAATGATATTGCCTTGCAGTACATGGAAGAGCGCTCAAATGTCGCCAGTAAATACGATATCAGACTCGCTGTTCTCGACGGAGATAAAGGAGACCCGGATGGCATGCCATACAATTCTGATCACGGTCCTTTCGTCTATGACCGTGGCACCTCAACCGATGGTAGAGCAGTAGTTTGCTACGGAAGTGGTTCGTGGGAATATCACACATACCTCGACGACCTTACTCATTTCAATGAAGAGAGTCTTGGTGTCTCAGTGGTAATCTATGGCACTTATCTCAACTATCTAGCATATACTCAAGAAACGTGAGGACGACTAAAATGGTAGAACCAAGTGCACATGCAAGCCACATTCTAGTGAAAAGTAAGGGTGAAGCGACACAATTGGCCAATAATATTGGCAAGTTGAAGGAGTTCCAAAAAACCGCTCGGAAGAAATCTAGCTGCCCATCTTCGCAAAAAGGCGGAGACCTAGGCTGGTTCCGCAAGGGACAGATGGTACAAGAATTCGAAGAGGCCGTTTGGACTATCCCCCTCAATACCGTCTCCACACCAATCAAAACTCAGTTCGGCTACCACCTGATCTGGGTTCACGAGCGCGGGGAGTGAAAGGATGACTACTCGTATCGGCCTTGAGTCCTACGAAGTTCTTGCACGTCATGGCGCATTTGATTATGAGCACGAACAAGACCAGCCATTCGTAATCTCAATTTGGGCAACACTAGCCGATGATGTAGTGGATGATAAACTCGAAAAGACATTGAATTATGCTGACCTTCAAGCTGCAATCGATGTGGAAGTAGTATCTGCACCTCCGGTTAGATTGATGGAAACCCTTTGTGAGAATTTGATTCAACGCCTTTCGAAAAATGAGTTAATCGCTTCGATTTCCATTCGCATTGAGAAACCCGACGCCCCTTTGCCTCACCCTGGTGGATTAGCCTTAGTAGAGCGTGAGTGGACGAGGGATTGAAGGGCCCTCCCCTACCACACACCCCCGATGACATCCATCGCACGTGTCTTTGTCCCCTCTGTCAAAGAGGCCGATGGCACTTCGATTGGCCTAGGGGTATTCTCCTCTGAAGAGACTGCGTGGAGCGTTCTTCGTTCCTTCATGCGCAAATCTCACCTGATGTCATTGCGAACCGCAAGCATCGTCATTTGGGATGTCGACATGGTGGGTGATGACGGAATGACTGTTCTCACTACAATGCATTGCAGAGATTGCCCTGTGTGCAAACGCCGAACGTTCTGGCTCGACCTTGAGCAATTCAGTGCAATGTGTACCGGCGTCAATTGTGAGGCTTGGATTGAAGAGTCGACAATTGAAACTGAGAAGATCGACCTCGGGTGGCCTCCTACAAGATTCCTCAAACAAACTTCGACTCTCGAAGAGGCACTGAAAGAATTGAGAGTATTGGGGTCGGAACTAGCAGCCTCGGGTTATACACCGCAGATACCAATCACATCGATTCGAGAGGAATGACGCCTAGTGCTTCGATTCCTGAACGCAACATATGTCGGGCAGCCTCGCTAACAGCGTAATTCGCTTCTTCGACTTCGCCGTTCATTATCACATGACAATCACGGTAAAATGCATTGTACGCAGTTGCGAGGTCGAGCATTTGTGTGGCAAATAGATGTGGTCTATTTTCACCTATTGCAGTAGCAATAATATCACGATTACATGCCATGACCCTCATCAATTCGTGCATGGCATCGGGGATGTCGGTTGGAATTTCATTCTTTGGCTCTCGTCCAACCTTGCGATTAATAGAACAAGCACGGGTGTGTGAATACATCACGAATGGAGCGCTCTCTCCCTCGAATGAGAGGGCTTCTTCCCAACTGAAAGTGAACCCCTTGTCGGGATTGACCTTGATGATATTGAAGCGAACTGCGGATACACCCACAGCTTCAGCAATTGTTGCAACCTCCTCCTCTGGAAGTTCGCTACGTAGTTCTCTCACGATGTCTGCAGCATGAGATTGGGCTTCATCGAGAAGGTCATCCATGAAAACGACGTTTCCTTTGCGAGTGCTCATTTTACCCTCTGGTAATTTGATGAATGCATAGAACATCACCTCTGGAACTTTCTCACCAAGTTCCCTAAGGGTCATTCCAACTTGCTTGGACTGGAGTTTGTGATCTTCTCCAAGGATATTGATCAATTCATCACACTGCTGCCACTTCCACATGTGGTATGCAATATCACGAGTAGCATAGAGTGAGGAGCCATCTCCTCTGCGATAGAAGAATTCGGTCTTACCCTTCATCCCTCGCTGGCCGAGGTCAAGGAAATGGGCACCATTCTCTGCCATTCCGTGGATTTCCATTGATTCAAATCTCTCCATCAATGAAGACACTGTACCATCGACAACGAATTTTGATTCCTTGGTGAAGGTATCGAACTCGATCCCGAGACGTGCTAATGTTTCAAGCATCCCTTCAAGGACGGGGCTATAGGCCTCCTCAAATTGAGAAAGTACTGCATCATCTCCATGCTCAGAAGCGTGCACTAGGCGGCTGATTTCATCCTCAATAGCATCCTTGTCAATGCTATCTTGGCGCAATGCCTGTGCAGCCTGATACCAGCGCACAGTCTCGTGGTCTGACTTTCCTTTCCACTTTGGATTCATATCATCCATGTCGGTAAGCGCATCAGCAACATCTGCTTCGGAAAGGTTCTGCAATGCCCAGGCCAATACTCCGACCTGCTTGCCCATGTCATCAACATAGTATTCGGCACGTACTTCGTTTCCGTGCAAGCGATGAAGACGAACCATTGTATCACCGAGTATCGCATTACGTGCCCTACCTACATGGAAAGGACCGTTCGGATTTGCACTGGTATGCTCGATAAGTACCGACTTATCTCCAACCGCATCAAATCCAGAGAGTACGCGCTGTGCTAACCAATCCCTATCAGCCTTGAAATTGAGATATCCGCCTGTGGCTTCAGCATCTAGGATGCCTGATAATGCCGCAGCCAATTCGCTCGCAATCTCAGCGGGATTGCGCCCTAATTGCTTGGCAAAAGGGAAACAAGGGAGACTCAAATCACCTTGATCTCTCTCCCTGCTTGGGCCAAGAGCCCTTTTCCAAAAGTCACCCTTAACACCCATATCAGCAAGTGCTGATTCAAGAGGCTGCTCGATGATTTCCCTTAGGATTTGCATAGTATCACATCATTGGATATCGAAGTATTGCAGCGATTCCTCCGAATCCTGCATGAAGTTGTGCGCCCTCTTCTGAATCAACCGAGACAAAACGGACCTCTGATCTTCCTTTTGCAGCCAGAGTGCTAAACTCATCAATTAGTGAAGTGCTACTCAATTCCTTGAGGTCATCACCATCGGCTTTGCATTTTGGACAATTGGGTAAAGCTTCCATTCGACCAATACTTGCGGTCCATTGATGGCTGCAAGATGTGCATTCTATCTCGACGACATTCTTGCGCATTCCTTCACTAATCAGAAGCTTGGCAACGGCGCCTTGCTCCAGTGCCTTGCGAATCATCATTTCACCATAAGTTGCCTTTGGATGCTGCTTGACTAATTCCTCGAGGAATTCAGTGACTACTTTGCGCTCAGCATCTAATTCAATTTCTCCCATCAGTCCGCCGGCATTATCCACTAATTCACGCACGCCACTCTCATTTGAGTAGCCTACATCGAAGGTGGTTTTGGCGATCTTCTTGGCGATTTCATGATGGAAATAGTCATTCTTTACCACATAGTCCTTGGTTGCCCCAGGTCCACCGATTATCACCGCTTGGATATCCTCGATATTTGGAAGCCAGTAATTGCAAGCATGCTCGGTTGCACGCTTGAAGAATTTGTGGGCTGCTTCCTCGATTAGCCTCTCGAAACGCTGTGCTGACTGACCACCTTGACGGTGCTTGCCCATGATATTGGAAACTAAGAATTCCTGAACATGTATTCTTTTTCCGCTAGCGATTCCATATGCAGCCTCGGCACGGTCGATGACGAAGAGACCGTAGGACTTCTTGTCGATGAGCATGTCTTCCAATTGGGTTAACTCGAATTTGGAGTCACATCGGTATCGGAATGATAGTAGCGGCTGGGGTGTATAATCGACAACCACTGTCACATGACGTGTCTTGTTGTTACCGACAATGACTGCTCCAGTGAAGAGGGCAATACCATTCTCACCAGCATCACGGCACTTGGAAAGCGCTGAGATTGCCGACTCAATGGCTCCCTGTACATTCTTTTTAGTGGATTTCGATTTGATGTTTGCAGCCTGGCCATGTTCGTTCTGCAGCATCTGCCTAGCATCACTGACTTGTCGGTCAGGTGGAATGATTACCGTAACTAACTCAGTACCGTATCCCTTCATTTCTCGAAGGTCTTCCAGTGTCAATTTTAGTTTCAACCGGCGTGTTGCCATCTCTGCATCGTCAGCCATGGCACCGTCCCCGGCCCGTAGGGCCGAGGTGGCCGCCTTCAAGCCTTCCGCAAGGGAATCATCATCAAGGGTCATC
>Ga0315329_10000690_pt1 | contig 13216 bp, 9 predicted proteins | sample M150032315metaG_FD_203459 | JGI IMG/M metagenome (GOLD analysis project Ga0315329, IMG submission 203459) | Ammonia-oxidizing marine archaeal communities from Monterey Bay, California, United States - M1 500m 32315 | ecosystem: Environmental > Aquatic > Marine > Coastal | place: USA: California...
CGACAAGCCGTCGCTGAATACGAAGACAACGATCCGGCCGGTGAGGAAGCAAAAGCGTCAACGGAAGGCGAGGCTTCAGCGAATGACGATGCCCCGGTGAATGACGACTCCCCGGTGAATGACGACGCGTCAGCGGCGACTGAGGAAGCGTAGGTAGGCGCGTGATAGTCATCGGGTTGACCGGTGGCATTGGAAGCGGCAAAAGCACCGTCTCCGACCGATTTGTTGAACGCGATGCCATCCTGATCGACGCTGATCTCATTGTCCGTGAGCTACAAGTTCCTGGGCAAGAGGTACACGCAGACATGGTCGCCCATTTTGGCGACATTATTGTCAACGCCGATCAGTCACTAGACCGCCAGGCCATTGCAAAAATCGTCTTCAACGACAAAGAAGCCCTTCACGAACTGAACCGCCTTGTACACCCACCAGTTAATCGTGAAATCCGCCGTCGAATTCGCCAACAAGCGAACACTAACAATCTCTTAGTGCTCGATATCCCGCTCCTTGTCGAAGGAATCATCGCCGGTGGGCCACCCCGCTACATCGTCAGTGGCATTGTGGTAATTGACACCCCGGCTGAGACCGCAGTTGCGCGACTCGTCGCGCAACGCGGATTCACCGAAGATGATGCTCGCGCTCGGATAGCAGCGCAGGTTCCGCGGGAGAAACGGCTCGAAGTTGCGGATTTCGTTATCGACAATTCGGTGGCGCTGGAGCGCCTTGACATACAAATCGATCGAGCGAACCAATGGGCGAGGGCGTTACCGTCGACTGAACCGACGCCCGAGCCGGACGATCCCTAGATGGATTTAGAGGCCATGTAGCTGTTGCGCTCTGGTGTCTAACCCAAGGCGACGACCAATAACACCCCGATGACGACAAGGCCGCTTCCCAAATAGTCTCGTACAGGATGTTGCTCTCGCATTCGAATCAACGAGATCAAAAAAACCAGAACTATTTCGACTTGCCCAAGGGTCCTCACCTTGGCGGCCGACGCCACGGTCATTGCGGCGATCCAGCCGGTGGTGCCGGCAAAGCTCAGAACTCCGACAGGCAGACACCTGGCGCGGTGCGTCCAGATAAGAACCAGTTGCTGCCTATCAGTAACTGCAAGGAAAACGCCGTGCAGCAAAGCTTGGAACGACAGAATAACGAGCAACGTCAAACAGGTTCTCTCCCAAACCGTGGCCGAAATAATTGACGTAGCAGCACCTCGAATACCCACTGCGGACAAAGCAAAAAATACACCAGCTCCAATTCCTAACCGGGCAGAGGGGTCGCCCCATCGTTGTAGAGCAGCCTCAATGCCTGAGGTCGCGGCGAGGAGCGCCACTCCGATCAGCACGACTGCTGCACCGAGCCAACCGAGCCCCCGTAGGGGCTCATTTAAGAAGACAGCTGAGCCGATAGCTACGAGAATGACTTCCGCTTTGGAATAGACGGTGCCGATCGCGAAATCTCGAGCGCGAAAGGCTTGAAGTAGCAAAATGGTTCCAGTTATTTGAACCATTCCGGCCATCGTTGACCACAACCAGAAATTTCTTTGAATTTCGGTGCTTTCTGGCAAGCGCAGCCAGGTGAGTAAACCCAAAAGCACCGCGAAAGGCCACGCAAATACGAACCGGACATAAGCAGCCCCCGAAGACGACAAGAATTGGCGTAATTCGTGTTGGCGCGCGGTCCTAAAAACTTGAGCGAATGTTGCCGCCAGAGTCAGAGGTATCCAGACCAGCCCGCCTGACTGCATCTGTTATCTCCTCGCGAAGCCCACGGGGGTTACTGGATCAATTTTCGGGTAGTCCAGCGTCGTCCACGCCCTCCAAACGCTGCTGGAGTCGGCTCATGCCATGTAACCAGCGATCTGGATCTGCGGTCTTTCGTTCCATCCAAGTCTGGGCAATGGAGTCCGTGAGAATCAAAAATCGTTCCGTCGTGATGGCGTTAAGGACTTGTTGAGCTACCTCTTCGGGTTCTTTGATCGGTCCCCCAGCCTGGTTCGCCCACTCCCCGTCGGCAGCATCGCCCAACATCGGTGTGCGGACGGCCAACGGCGCCAGCAACGAAACACGAATTCCGAGGTGAGCGTATGTAAATGCGAGCCACTCGGCTAGTCCCACTACTGCGTGTTTACTCACCGCGTAAGGAAGATTTCCGTGAGATGACAACACGCCGGCCATGGAGGCTGTATGTAGAAGGTAGCCCTCGCCTCGCTCTAGCATCCCGGGCAGCACAGCGCGAATCGCGTGAACGTGCGACATTAGGTTCACATCCCATTGACGCTGCCACTCGTCTAAGGAACTGTTAAGCAGACCCGCGCCGGAGCCAATCCCTGCATTGTTAAACAGCACCTCAACGGGGCCGAGGTCACGTTCTACTTGTGACACCATCTCGGCGATAGCTGCTTGTTCGGCCAAATCGCATGGGACAGCGATACCTCCAACTGCAGCAGCGACCTTCGCTGCGCCGACCTCGTTGATATCGACAACAGCAACCTCTGCTCCGACATCTGCGAACGCGTGAGCGCAAGCCTGGCCTATGCCGCTCGCAGCGCCGGTTACGACCACTACCTTGCCATTTAGATCCACGGCCCCCCCCGATTTCTATACGTTCAATTGCGTTCCGCAATGAGGGCAGCTTGGCACATTATCCCGCGTGTCGTATTGCGACTCTCGGACTAGTAAGAAGCAGCCCTCGCAGAGAATCTCGTCTTCCTGTTTACTCGGTATGCGATCGCCTTCAGCGGTAGTGATTACCCCTGCGTCTTCTTCGTCATCTTCGTCGTCTTCGTCATCGTCGGAGGCGAGCCGCTCTTTGAGAATGGTGTCGAGGTCGGCTTCGACCTCGTCGTCGTCTTCGTCGTCGTCCTCGTCACCAGATGGGCGCGCACCAGCTGGAGTTTCCTCATTTTCCTCGTCGTCCTCGTCATCACCGACCGGTGCGTCTCCCTCGGAGTCACTCCCGGGATCTTCGTCTATTTCTTCGTCAAGCGCGTCTGGGTCCGGTTCCGTCTCGTCAATGTCATCGTCGTTGGATTTGTCGCTCATATCTGCCTCATGAGTGGCCACGCTAAAAGCTCGCGTTTGGCACTCAGCGCCGGAGGATACCCATAGATCGGCCTATGAGTGTGACTGAAACGAGAAATCCGTTAATCTCATGCGATTTTTAGGCAAACAGACGCCTAGGGCCCGTAGCGGCGCAACGTGGTTCCTAAGCTGTTTCTGTGAGTTCTGATCCACGACTATCACCCACTGCGGCCCACCCGTTTCGGGTCGTCTCAGATTTCTCGCCAGCGGGAGATCAACCGAACGCGGTGGAACGGCTTGCAGAAGGCGTGGAAGCAGGACATCGTTTCCAAACTCTGCTCGGTATAACCGGGTCAGGAAAAAGCGCAACGATCGCATGGACTATAGAAAAAGTTCAACGACCGACGCTTGTCCTCGCGCCTAACAAATCTTTGGCAGCACAGTTAGCGAACGAGTTTCGGGAATTTTTCCCTGATAACCGAGTTGAATATTTCGTGTCTTACTACGACTACTACCAGCCAGAGGCCTACATGCCGACCTCGGACACTTACATAGAAAAGGATTCCTCGGTCAACGACGAGATCGATCGGCTTCGCCACTCAGCCACCGCTGCACTCCTCACGCGCCGAGACGTGATAGTCGTTGCTTCAGTGTCAGCGATCTATGGTCTAGGTCCTCCACAGGCTTACCTGAAACACATGTTGTATCTACGTGCGGGAGAGACGCATGACCAGCGCGAGGTCCTGGGTCGACTAATCGACATGCAATATGAACGAAATGACTTGAATCTGACCCGCGGAAAATTTCGGGTGAGGGGTGACACTCTCGAGATACATCCAGCGTATGAAGAGTTCGTAGTTCGTATCGAGTTGTTCGGCGATGACATTGAACGAATAACTAAAATCGACACCGTAACGGGGGAGCGGCTAGCCGAGCTCGAGGAAGTGACCGTATTCCCGGCAAGTCATTACGTCACCGATACAGACACGATCCATCGGGCTATGAAAGACATCGAAGACGAACTGCAACAACGGCTCGCATTATTCGAATCTGAAAACAAACTGCTGGAAGCGCAGCGCCTGAGAATGCGGACCGAATATGACCTCGAGATGATGCAGGAAGTCGGCTACTGCAATGGCATCGAAAACTACTCAATGCACCTAGACGGCAGAACGTTCGACGAGCCCCCATACACTCTCCTCGATTTCTTTCCGGACGACTACCTATTAGTAATTGACGAAAGTCATGTAGCGGTTCCCCAGCTCCACGGCCAGTACTCAGGTGACCGATCTCGAAAAGACACCTTGGTAGAGCACGGCTTCCGGCTTCCATCAGCACGCGACAACCGACCACTGCGGTTTGAAGAAGTGATGGAACGACTCAATCAGGTCGTATTTTTATCAGCCACCCCAAGCGATTTTGAAATCAAGGTAAGCGATCAAGTAGTCGAGCAGATCATTCGTCCAACCGGTCTCATTGACCCAGAGGTGTTGGTCAAACCAACCCGCGGCCAGATTGACGACTTGATTGACCAGATCGAGGTGACGGTGGGACGTGGCGACCGAGTCTTAGTGACCACCTTGACTAAGAAGATGTCGGAAGATTTAACGGATTACTTACTCGAACTCGGAGTCAAGGTCCGATATTTACACAGCGAAATTGACACGATTGAACGCATCGAGATTTTGCGCGACTTACGTCTTGGTGAATTTGACGTACTGGTAGGGATCAACCTGTTACGCGAAGGATTGGACTTACCTGAAGTTTCGTTAGTCGCAATTCTCGACGCGGACAAAGAGGGGTTTCTCCGGAGCCAAACCTCACTGATTCAAACGATTGGACGGGCAGCGCGAAATGTGGATGGCCAAGTCATCATGTATGCCGACAACGTCACGAAGTCAATGCGTAGAGCTATCGATGAAACCAATCGCCGCCGCGGGCTGCAACAGTCATACAACGCTGATCACGGAATCGACCCTCAGACAATTCGGAAAGCCGTTACGGATATTTTGCTGGTACTTCGTGGTCGAGAAACCGGTGCACCTGTTCCTGAGAAGTTGGTTTCACGTCACGCACTCGCTGAGCAACAAGCCAGAAAGGACTTAGCAGAACTCCCCGAAGATGACCTCCATCGACTCATCTATTCGCTTGAACTGGAAATGCAAGAAGCGGCGGAAGATTTGCGTTTCGAATACGCGGCGAGGCTGCGAGATGAAATTCGAGAACTTCGCCGCGACTTGCGTGACGCGACGAGTTGACACTTCAGGGTTGTTTCGGGCAGAACGTCGCTGAAGGGCAAACCTTGCGGCTAGTTTCCCTTGACAGTCGAATTGAAAATTAATTTCAATCAGGCTCGGGGAAGAGGGGTACAGCAATGCCACATGACGTGCGCGGGGTCGTGGCCAAAACAAAGGGCGAAGCCGTTTCGGTTGAAACGATTCACATTCCGGACCCCGGACCAGGCGAGGTCGTTGTAGATGTTCAAGCCTGCGGGGTCTGCCACACCGACCTTCACTATCGAGAGGGTGCCATCAACGATGATTTTCCCTTCTTGCTGGGGCATGAAGCTGCGGGGATCGTCTCACAAATCGGGGCCGGCGTTACGAACCTCAACGAAGGGGATTTCGTCATATTGAACTGGCGTGCCGTGTGTGGGGAATGCCGCAGCTGCCTTCGAGGAAAACCTGAATATTGTTTTTCTACTCACAACGCGCAACAGAAGATGACCGTCGGAGGCATCGAACTGAGTCCGGCGCTAGGTATCGGTGCTTTCGCCGAAAAAACATTGGTAGCAGCCGGCCAAGCAACGAAAGTCAGCGATGCCGTTGAACCTGAGGTCGCGGGCTTGATCGGTTGTGGGGTCATGGCGGGGCTCGGCGCTGCTTTAAATACTGGCGGAGTTACTCGCGGTGACAGCGTTGCTGTGTGGGGTTGCGGTGGGGTAGGAGACGCTGCAATCGAGGGATCGCGTATCGCAGGTGCCCATACCATCATCGCAATCGATCTTGATCAACGGAAACTTGACTGGGCAAAAGAGTTCGGGGCAACCCACACGATTAATTCCTCCGATATGGATACAGCACAAGTAATTGAAGCAGTGCAAAGCCTTACCGGAGGAAACGGAGTCGACGTAGCCATCGAAGCGATAGGGCTTCCCGCGACGTATGAGCAGGCGTTTTATTCGCGAGACCTCGCCGGAACAGTGGTCCTCGTTGGAGTCCCAAGCCCCGAAATGCGCATTGATTTGCCCCTCATCGAAGTATTTGGACGCGGTGGGGCGTTAAAAAGCTGTTGGTACGGCGATTGCCTCCCCACACGCGATTTCCCGATGTTGATTGATCTATACCTGCAAGGACGACTTCAGCTCGACCGCTTTGTCTCTGAGAAAATAACGATCGAAGAAGTCGAAAATGCCTTTCTTAAAATGGAACGCGGGGAAGTGCTTCGTTCTGTCGTCATTATTTGAATCAGCTCGATGCCCCCACCCCGTTTCCTCCCAGGACCCGGGATAGGCTCCGACGACAATGGGAGATCAACTAATCGTTCGTGGCGCACGGGAGCACAACCTGCGCGATGTCGATGTTGAGCTGCCAAGAGACAAGCTGATTGTTTTTACCGGCATATCAGGAAGCGGTAAATCTTCGTTAGCTTTCGACACAATCTACGCTGAAGGGCAGCGGCGGTATGTGGAATCGTTGTCTGCCTACGCTCGACAGTTTCTCGGCCAAATGGACAAGCCCGATGTCGATTTCCTCGAAGGTCTTTCGCCCGCCATATCCATTGATCAGAAAAGTGCGAGCCGTAACCCTCGCTCTACCGTAGGAACAATCACCGAGGTCTACGACTACTTGCGATTGCTTTACGCCCGGGTAGGAGTGCAGCACGACCCGGAGACCGGCGAAATAGTTCAAAGACAAACTCCTCAAGAAATTGTCGACCGCATTATCGAAAAAGCTGCCAATGGACGTTTTCAAGTGCTGGCGCCCATCGTCCGAGGCCGTAAAGGCGAATACCACACGCTGCTCTCAGACTTAGCTGCGCAAGGATACGCGAGAGCGCGTGTCGACGGTGAAGTCGTCGACCTTGGTGGCGAAGAGATTCTTCTCGAAGAGCGGTTGGAGCGCTACGTCAATCACGACATCGAAGTGATAGTTGACCGGCTAGTGATAAGGGAAGGAATTGAACAACGGCTTACCGAATCAGTTGAGGCTGCTCTGGCTCTAGCAGATGGTCACATCTGGATTGAATTGCTAACAGATGACGGTGATGCGGAACTCGTCACATTTAGCCAACATTTGTTCTCGCCGAGTAGTGGTCGTTCGTTTGATGATCTTGCCCCGAGAAACTTTTCGTTTAACTCGCCCTACGGGGCATGCGCTACCTGTGACGGCTTAGGGACTCGATTCGAAGTCGACCCAGAGTTAATAGTTCCCAATCCTGATCTAACGATCGAAGAAGGAGCGATAGCTCCGTTCGCTACAGGTGCTAGTCGCTGGTATGGCCGTCTCTTACGTGCCACAGGTGAGGAATTCGACATCCCGATCGATCGTTCGTGGTCGAAACTCACCGCAAAGCAACGAAAACTCCTTTTGTACGGCAGCCCCCAAAATCGCACGTTTACGGTTCGCTACCGAAACCGTTACGGCCGAAGCCGTAGCTACACAACCCATTGGGAAGGCGTCATTTCAACCCTTCAGCGCCGCCATTCAGATACCGATAGCGACCATTCGCGTGATCGGATCGAGGGCTACATGCGTGAGGTTCCATGCGGGACCTGTGAAGGAGCTCGACTCAACGAAGTTTCGCTGGCAGTTCGCGTCGCTGGACACAGCATTGACCAAATGTGTTCAGTTTCTATTGGCGAGGCTGCAAAAATTATTGACGGGTTGGTGTTGAACGATCGAGAACGCATCATCGCGCAACCGATTGTTAAAGAAATCGACGCACGGCTGAATTTCTTACTTGACGTAGGCCTCGACTATTTGTCCTTGAACAGATCCGCGGCAACTCTTGCTGGCGGGGAAGCGCAACGCATCCGGCTCGCAAGCCAGATCGGTAGCGGCTTAGAAGGAGTTCTGTACGTTCTCGACGAACCCTCCATTGGGTTACATCAACGAGACAACCGGCGCTTGATAGAGACACTGCAGCATCTTCGTGACTTGGGGAACACAGTTCTGGTCGTTGAACACGACAAAGAAACCATCATCGAATCTGATTGGGTGGTCGACATAGGGCCCGGTGCCGGGGAACACGGCGGAGAAATTATCTATAGCGGCCCAGTTGCAGGACTTGGGAAATCCAAAGGGTCGTTAACGGGGGAGTACCTTACGGGAGTTCGCTGCATTGAGGTCCCTACATCTCGCAGACAACCGCTGGAACAGATGCTGGTAGTTCGCGGCGCACGAGAAAATAACCTGCGCTCTATCGATGTCGAGATACCTCTTGGCTGTTTCGTGGCTGTTACCGGCGTGTCAGGGTCAGGTAAAAGCACCCTAATAAACCAGATTCTTCGTAAGTCTCTGATGCAACGAATTTACAAATCCAAAGATGTGCCGGGCTTACACACATCGCTGGACGGCTGGGAGGCCTTGGACAAGGTGATTAATATCGATCAATCGCCTATCGGCAGGACTCCCAGATCAAACCCAGCAACCTACACAGGTGCATTTGACAACATTCGCAAACTTTTCGCAGCGACAAACGAGGCGAAAATCCGGGGCTATTTACCAGGACGGTTCAGCTTCAACGTCAAGGGTGGGAGATGTGAAGCGTGCTCAGGTGACGGCACCATAAAAATCGAAATGCATTTCTTGCCCGACGTCTACGTGCCGTGCGAAATGTGCAGAGGAGCGCGTTATAACCGCGAGACGTTAGAGGTCAGATTCAAAGGGAAAACGATCTCCGATGTTCTTCACATGTCTTGCGAAGACGCCTTGGAGTTCTTTTCGGCTCAACCACCCATCGCACGTCACATGCAGACCCTTGTGGATGTGGGGTTGGGTTACATCCGATTGGGGCAACCAGCTACGACCTTATCTGGGGGTGAAGCTCAGCGAATAAAACTCTCCAGTGAACTATCTAAACGGCCCACAGGACACACGATTTACATTCTTGACGAACCTACGACTGGCTTACATTTTGAAGATATCCGACGGTTGTTGGCAGTGCTTAGCCGCCTAGTCGACCAAGGCAACACAGTTGTCGTGATCGAACACAACCTCGACGTCATTAAGACAGCGGACTGGATCATTGATATGGGACCCGAAGGTGGCGATGGGGGAGGTTTAGTTATCGCGAGTGGAACCCCAGAGAACGTCGTTAAAACGCCTGAGAGTCACACTGGGCGATTCTTAGGGCCGCTTCTAACGGGCTGAGTGTGCCTCCGGCCGCATAGCCTTCCTGCATGCCTTTGCGCCCTGAGCCCGGCTCAGTCCCTGACCTTCCAGGGAGTTACCAATTTAAAGACCGCGACGGTCGGATCATTTACGTTGGAAAGGCTAAGAGTCTTAGAAATCGCCTCAATAGTTATTTTCAAGACTCTCGAAATCTTCACCCGCGAACAGTGCAGATGATAGCGACAGCCACTTCTGTGGAATGGATCGAAGTTTCGACTGAAGTGGACGCCCTGATGCTCGAATACAGCCTCATTCAGCGCCACCAACCGCGTTTCAACATCCGTCTTCGAGATGACAAGTCTTACCCATTTTTGGCGGTCACTCTTCGAGATGAATGGCCGCGAGCGATGGTCATGCGCGGAAAACGAAAGCGAGGAAACCGGTATTTCGGACCATTCGGACACGCCCACGCAATTCGAGACACCCTTGATCTTTTGTTACGGACGTTTCCGATTCGCACATGCAGTGACAACAAGATGGCTGAGCATCGAGCACTTGGCAGGCCTTGTTTGCTCTTCCACATCGAACAGTGCGCTGGACCATGTGTAGGCGAAGTTTCAGACGAGGAGTACGAGTCATTGGTTCGAGACCTCCTCCGGTTTTTAGAAGGACACACCGAAGACGTCGTTCAAAACCTTACGGATCGTATGCACGTCGCAAGTAACGAACTTGAGTTTGAGTTGGCCGCGAGGTTACGCGACCGCTTATCCAACGTAGAGAAAGCAATTGAAAAACAACAAATTGCTGGAACCAGGAATGAAGATTTTGATGTCATCGGCGTTCACGATGACGAATTAGAGGCTTCAGTACAGGTTTTTTATGTCAGGAAAGGACGGGTCATGGGGCAACGAGGCTTCATCGTCGACAAAGTGGAGGACGTCACTCACCCAGACCTCATAGCTCGAGTTATCGAAGATCTGTACCACGATGAAAACCCGATCGGAATGCCAAAGAATGTCTTTGTCCCGGGCTTACCTGAGAAGCGAGCGCTTTATGAAGAATGGTTGAGCGCTCAACGCGGTTCACCAGTAGAAATTCGTGTTCCACAACGGGGAGACAAGCGAGCGCTTCAAGAAACGGTGACTAAAAATGCACGCGAGTCTTTTGGGCGCCACCGACTCAAACGCGGCAGCGACCACAACAGCCGGGCCAGGGCCTTAGAAGAGTTGCAACGCTATCTCGATCTACCCAACGCGCCCTTACGTATCGAGTGTTACGACATGAGTCACCTGCAAGGCACGGACTACGTCGGTTCGATGGTCGTGCTAGAGGATGCGCTACCTCGCAAAAGCGAGTATCGGCGATTCAAAATTCGTGATGTTGCCGGAAACGACGACTTCGCTGCGATGGAGGAGGTTCTCACGAGGCGCCTGAAAAAATATGTAGAGGAAAGAGAGTCTCCATCAGATGAACCTGGCAAATTCGCTTACCCACCTCAACTGCTCGTGGTTGACGGGGGTAAAGGGCAACTCGGAGTAGCTCAACGAGTTCTGACCTCCCTTGGATTAGGGCAAGAAATTCCTGTCGTAGCGCTAGCCAAACAATTCGAAGAGGTGTTTGTTCCGGGGAAAAGCGACCCGATCCATCTTCCCCGTGGTTCTGAGGCGCTGTATTTACTTCAACGAGTTCGCGACGAAAGTCATCGCTTTGCCATCGCATATCACCGTCAACTGAGAAACAAACGGATGACTCGAAGCATCCTCGACGGAATCACCGGTCTCGGCGATGTCCGCCGGCGGCGGTTAGTTAAAGAATTCGGCGGGGTGAGGAAAGTGCGGCAGGCTTCATTAGACGACCTGCAGTCATTGCCCTGGCTGCCTAACAACGTGGCTGTGGCAGTGCATGAACGCACTCAGGGGCGGGCCTGATAAGTGTCGACAATGGACAGTCCTTGGCCCTAAACGTTTATTGCGTCGTCTGTTTGGGTTGCGTGAACGTTGACCGTCACGACGCCAGAAATCTATTCACTGATGGGCTACCACAGACAACTACATTCGACAGTGGCTTCCAGAGCCTTCCATCTGAATGGAGTCGGCTCTGAAGCAGCACCGCAGCCGGTGCAGCGAAGCACAAAGTCTCGACCCACTTTGCTCATTATGACTGGCTGCTCACCTGTCGATAACCGAGCTTCCTTCTTCGGAGAAACCTTTTGCCTTGTTATTTCGGGTAGGTCCAACACTTCGAACTCTAAGTACAACGGTTCAGCGACTGTTGAAGGATCATTTTTCCAAGCTTCTGTGTGATCGTCGGTCTCTTCGGACCATCCGAGGAAACTCAACCACGCGTATCTGTCAATTGCATCGAGGTCTTTAGGTAGTTCGTTGGCCGAAGTCATCGGACCGATTTTCTGTGGCGTCGGCGGCCTATCTGGCCCGGAATAGTTCAGAAATAACCCGAGTTCATCTTGTTGACCTATTCCGAAAAGCTGCGATGATTCGCTGATGGTTTCTATTTCCTCCATGAATCCGTCGCGTTCAGACGCTGTTGGGTCTTCTAAGGTGTCGCTGGCATAGAGCACTACGAATCGCGCTCCGACGCCACGTTGCTTACGGCGAAGGATGCGGCCCATGCGCTGAATCATCTGTCTACGCGTGCGGCTAGCGTTAACAACAATTCCGAGATTCGCATCGGGGACATCGATGCCTTCGTCCAGGACTCGCGGGGCAGCTACCGCGTCGAGTTTTCCGTCTCGTAGGTCCGTCAATATTGTCTCGCGTTCCGAACGCGCAGTATCCCCTGTAATAATTTCAATACTCAACAACGGGTCTAATCGGTTGATGGCATGATTCGCTGCCTTGATTGTTTGTGTAAAAATCAACGTTCCTGAAGCATCGAGGATTACGGGAGCGAAGTTGGAGAGAACTTCGTATTTTGATCGGCTAGTGGCAACGATCTCGCGCCGTTTCGAAAAGGCGTCAAGATAGGTCGTGGCGGCTTTCCCATTAGGTCCGGCATCGTTGTCCGACAGGTAGGCCACAGCGGCCAAAAAGGCACCGAACGGATCTTGGGGCATGTCAGGGATACTTCGCAGGATCTGCCGGGAGGCGACCAGGGCTGCTTCTGTCTGGTCGTATTCAGTTCGCTCCTCTGCTGCAAGGGGCACCGCGACGAAGGCAACTCTTGGTTGAGCACAAACGCCATCAGTAATCGCCTGCCCAAAGTCGTATCGGTAGCAAACACCTCCGAAGTAAGGCACAAGTGTTTTCTCAACCGCATCGTCAGAACGTTCTAACGTGGCGGTCAGTCCTAATCGTTCTTGGTATTCATGGATTAACGACTTTCGCAGGGTCGCGCCGCCGAATCCGTGACATTCGTCGGCAATGATCAGGCCACCAAGGTCTCCCGGAGGAAGTGGCTTCTTCGAGCTAGCTGAATGTCGGGTTGTTACGAGCACATCGCAGTCGTTAGCTCTGTCGCTAAAACTGTCGCCTAAACGACCGATGACACAATGAGGTAACGCGTCTTTGAGACTTGCGGACCATTGCTCCATCAGAACACGACTCGGAACAACGACTAACACAAACAACCCACGTCGGTGGGCGTCGGCCGCTGCCTGTATCGCGACGTTTGTTTTCCCGGCTCCAGTAACGGCCTCGATGATGCCGCGACGGCCACATCGAAGCCAGCTCGTCAATGCCTGCAGCTGCCATCTATACAGAAAATGTTGGGACTTGTTCATGGACCTATCTGCGCGGAGACACTGAAGGGAAAGGATTTGCTGCCGTACCAAAAATGGTACGCAGTGGCGGGCGCGATCACTCAATGCTTGGCAGATACCTGCAGAAGAAAATTGGC
>Ga0315329_10000701_pt1 | contig 13136 bp, 11 predicted proteins | sample M150032315metaG_FD_203459 | JGI IMG/M metagenome (GOLD analysis project Ga0315329, IMG submission 203459) | Ammonia-oxidizing marine archaeal communities from Monterey Bay, California, United States - M1 500m 32315 | ecosystem: Environmental > Aquatic > Marine > Coastal | place: USA: California...
TGGGACCGGTCAGAGGATCGGTTCGGGATCGTAGGCGGCGGCCTGCGGGTGGGCGGCCACCACCTCGGCGACTCGCTCGACCACCGCGGCCACCTGGACCGAGGCGTTGCCGACAAAGGCAGACGGATCAGCCAACAGGCCGTCGAGGGCGGCGCGATCCAGCGGCAGCCGGTCGTCGGCGGCCAGACGATCCAACAGGTCGGTCTCGACCACGCCCTCCTCCCGGCGGGCCAGGGCGGCGCCCACCGCATGGGCCTTGATGACCTCATGGGCCTCCTCGCGTCCCAGCCCGGCCTGCACGGCGGCCACCAGCACCCGGGTGGTGGCCAGAAACGGCAGGTACTGCCGGAGTTCACGTTCGACGACCGCCGGGTATGCGCCGAACTCGTCGAGCACCGTGAGGAAGGTCTGGAACAGCCCGTCGGCGGCCAGGAAGGCATCGGGAAGGGCGATGCGGCGCACTACCGAACAGCTCACGTCGCCCTCGTTCCACTGGTCGCCGACAAGGCCGCCGACCATGGCCAGATGGCCCCGTAGGACCACGGCCAGGCCACCGACCCGTTCGCACGACCGGGCGTTCATCTTGTGGGGCATGGCCGACGACCCGACCTGCCCCGGGCGGAAGCCCTCAGTAGCCAACTCGTTGCCAGCCATGAGCCGGATGGTGCGGGCCAGGTTGGCCGGCCCACCGGACGCCTGGACGAGGGCCGACACCACGTCGAAGTCCAGCGACCGTGGGTACACCTGCCCCACCGAATCCATCACCTGCTCGAAGCCGAGGTGCCCGGCAACAATCGACTCGAGGCGACCCAACTTCTCAACGTCACCGTCGAACAGGTCGAGCTGGTCCTGTTGGGTACCGACCGGACCCTTCAGGCCACGCAGTGGATAGGCAACCAGCAGGTCGGCGACCCGGCGGTGGGCGGCCAGCAGCTCCTCGGCCGCAGTGGCGAACCGCTTGCCCAGCGTGGTGGCCTGGGCGGCCACGTTGTGGCTACGACCGACCATGACCAACCCATCGTGTTCGGCAGCCAGACGGGCCAGGCGGGCCAGGGTGGCCACCATCCGGTCACGCACCACCTCGAGGCTGCGACGCACCTGCAGCTGTTCGACATTCTCGGTGAGATCACGCGACGTCATGCCCTTGTGGACGTGCTCGTGGCCGGCCAGGGCACAGAACTCCTCGATGCGGGCCTTGACGTCGTGACGGGTCACCCGCTCGCGCTCACGGATCGAGTCGAGGTCGACCCGGTCAATGACGGCCCGGTGGTCGTCGACCACGCCGTCGCCGATGGCCACGCCCAGCTCCTGCTGGGCCTCCAGCACGGCGATCCAGAGCTCGCGCTCCATGACCACCTTGGCCTCCGGGGTCCACAGGTCGACCATCGGTCGGCTGGCGTAGCGGGAGGCGAGGACGTTTTCCATGGGTGTGGGTGACCGGGAGGTGGGCCGGGACTACTTCGGGACCATCTCGGCGCGGTGCACCTCGAGTTTTACGACCAGCGCCGGATCCGAAACGGCAAGCATCTGGACGACGAGCAGCGCGGCGTTCATGGCGCCGTCGACAGCCACGGTGGCCACCGGTATCCCCTTGGGCATCTGGACGGTGGCCAGCAGCGAATCCCATCCGTTGATGGCACCACCGGACAGGGGCACGCCGATGACGGGCAGCGTGGTGTGGGCCGCTGCGGCACCGGCCAGATGGGCTGCCATGCCCGCCCCGCAGATGATGGCCTGATAGCCAGCGTCACGGGCCCCCGACACGAACTCGGACACCAGCGCCGGGCTGCGATGGGCCGACATGACCTTCACGTCGGCCTCGATCCCGTACCGTTCGAGGGTCGCCGCGACGGGCGCCATCTTGTCGCCGTCGTTCGGCGAACCCATCAGCACCGCTACTCGGTAACCCATCCTCATGCTCCTGTTCTCCGGACCCGTGTCGAGCCCGCGTTCTCGTTCCAGATCGATTCTGACCGCGATCAGGCGGTCGGGTCGGCCGCGATGTCCGTGCGCTGCTGCATCCCCGGCCACGAGATACAGGACACCGCGTCGTAGGCCCGTCGGCGAGCCTCGTCGACCGTCGGTCCCTGCCCGGTGACAGTCAGCACCCGGCCACCAGCGGTGACCAGCCGACCCTCGAGCTCGCCCACTCCGGCAGCGAACACGGTCACCCCCTCGATCGCCGAAGCAGCCTCCAGACCGTCGATCGGATCACCGGTGCGCGGTGCGATCGGATAGTGCTCCGACGCGCATACCACGGTCACCGCGGCGCCGTCGTCGAACGTCGGGGTCGTCCCCGCCAGGTCGCCGGCCGCCGCTGAGGCCAGCAGATCACCCAGGTCGCTGGTGAGCCGGGGCAGCACCACCTGGGTCTCGGGGTCGCCGAATCGCACGTTGTACTCCAGCACCCTGGGGCCTGCCGGGGTGAACATCAGCCCGCAGTACAGGACACCCCGGTAGTTGATCCCCCGGGCCCGCAGGGCGGCCAGCGTGGGGCGCACCGCGGTGTCCATCAGATCGTCGACCACCGAATCAGTGGCCACCGGAACCGGCGAGTAGGCACCCATACCCCCGGTGTTGGGGCCTTCGTCGCCGTCACCCAGCCGCTTGAAGTCCTGGGCGGGGGTCAGGGCCACCGCATCGTGCCCGTCGCACACGGCCAGTACCGAGAGCTCGGGTCCGATCAGGCCCTCCTCGATGACCAGAGTGCGACCGGCATCACCGAAGGCGTTCCCCGAGAGGTACGACCGCACGGCGTCGACGGCCTCGGCCCGATCGGTGGTGACGACCACGCCCTTGCCGGCGGCCAGCCCGTCGGTCTTGACCACGAACAGGTCGTCCATGGTGTCCAGGAAGGCCAGGGCGGCAGCCTCGTCGGAGAAGGTCCCGTGGGCGGCGGTCGACACACCGGCCTCCACCAGAACCTCCTTCATCCATGCCTTGGAGCCCTCTAACCGGGCGCCGTCGGCACCGGGTCCGAAGACCAACCGACCGACAGCCCGTAGGCGATCGGCCAGCCCGTAGACCAGCGGCGCCTCGGGACCGATCACGAAGAGGTCGGCGTCGATCTCGGCGGGAGGCATCTCCACCGACCCGGGGATGCCCGGGTTCCCGGGGGTCACCACGACGTCGTGATGGCGGCCCAGCACGTGGGCTAGCGCGTGCTCGCGCCCCCCGGAACCGACCACGCAGACCCGCATCCGACCCTCCCGCTCCGTGTCCGGGCAACTCAGGCGGCGAACCGCATGACCTGATGCCGACCCGGCCCGACTCCCACCATGTCAACGGGAACGCCGACCTGGTGTTCGACGAAGGCCAGGTAGTCCTCGGCCTCGCGGGGCAGTTGTGACCGCTCGGTCACCTCGGAGAGATCTACCCCCCAGCCGGGAAGGTCCTCGTAGATCGGTGTGGCCCGGTGCAAGACCGACTGGTGGTACGGCAGTTGCTCGTGACGCTCGCCGTCGGCCTCGTAGGCCACGCAGACCCGGATGGTCTCGAGCTGGTCGAGCACGTCGAGCTTGGTGATGGCCAGCTCCGACAGCGAGTTGACGCGGGCTGCGTACCGGAGCATCACGGCGTCCAACCATCCCGGACGGCGACGGCGACCGGTATTGGTGCCGTATTCGTGGCCCACGTCCACCAGGTGGTCCCCGACCTCGTCGAACAGTTCGGTGGGGAACGGACCTGCGCCCACGCGGGTGACGTAGGCCTTGGCGATGCCGATGACGCGGTCGATGTCACGCGGCCCGATGCCGGCACCCGTGCAGGCCCCTCCGGCCACCGGATTCGACGAGGTCACGAACGGGTAGGTGCCGTGGTCGACATCCAGGAAGGTGGCCTGTGCACCCTCCATGAGGACGCGCCCGCCGCAGTCCAGCTCGTCGTGGACCAAGCCCACGGCGTCACAGATGTGGGGGGCTAGCCGGGGGGCGCACCGTTCCAGGTACTCATCGGCCACCTCGTCAGCGTCGACCGGCAGGCGGTTGAAGACCCGGGTAAGCACCTTGTTGGTGTGTTCCAGGGCGGCCCGCAGCTTCTCCCGGAAGATCTTCTCGTCAAGGAGGTCCTGGACGCGGATGCCGACCCTCATGGATCGGTCGGCGTAGGCGGGACCGATGCCCCTCTTGGTTGTACCCAGCTTGTTCTTGCCCAGGTGGCGTTCGTGGAGGGCGTCGAGTTCCTGATGGTACGGGAGGATCAGGTGGGCGTTGCCACTGAGGCGGAGGTTGGCCGTGGACACGCCGCGGGACTCGAGCATGTCCATCTCGGAGATCAGGACGCGGGGATCGACCACCACGCCGTTGCCGATGACCGGGGTGACGTGAGGATAGAGGACGCCACTGGGGACGAGCTGCAGAGCGAACGACTCACCGTCGACCACCAGGGTGTGGCCGGCGTTGTGGCCGCCCTGGTAGCGGACGACCATCGACATCTCGCCAGCGAGGAGGTCGGTGAACTTGCCCTTGCCCTCGTCGCCCCACTGCGTCCCTACGACGACGGTCGCGGGCACGGCACCTCTCCTGGATCGGGTCCCTTACGGGCCAAGCCTACCGTCGATGGGACCCGCCGATCCCGTCGTTTCGGTCACTGTTCACACCTGATCCTGCGCGGTCACCGCGCAGGATCAGGATTTCCCCAGCCACCTGTGAACAACCCCTGCCACCCAGTGGAGACACGGGGTTCGCTGTGGACTGAAACGCGTTCTCGTCGGCTCCGACCGACCGGATGTCGCCCTCAAGGGAGTCCGATCCCACTTCGGGAACCGGTGGGAAACCGCAGGTCAGCGTGTCCGGCGACCGCGGTAGATGGTGACGCTCTGCTTCACCGGGACCAGGTCGCGGCGGTACTGACGGTGTACGTCGGCGACCGCCTGATCACCCGCTGATCGGGTGGTGGCCAACTCGACCTCGAGGCGGGTCACCTCGGCTTCCAGGGCGAGCACCCGCTTCACCCCGGCGAGGTTCAGGCCCTCCTCGGTGAGCTGGGCGATCCGCAGCAGCATCACGATGTCGGTCTCGCTGTAGCGCCGGTTACCACCGGTCGTGCGGGCCGGATCCACGAGGCCCCGACGCTCGTAGATGCGCAGGGTCTGGGGGTGCATGCCGGCCAACTCGGCGGCCACCGAGATGACGTAGACGGCCTGGTCGGGTCCGGGGCGGGGTAGGGGGCTCATGGGGTCTCGTCGCCGAGTCTGTCAGGCGGTGGGTCGTCGTTCTCCCGGTCGCCGGGCATCTGGGCCTCAACCATCGCCTCGGCCAGCGCCTCGACCGCCTCGCGCTCGGCGACAGTCGGAGCGGTTGGCACATGGACCTCGACGTTGACCAGCAGGTCGCCTGTTCCACCCTTCTCGGGCACACCACGTTTCTTGACCCGGAAGGTCTGACCGCTACGGGTCCCGGACGGCACCTTGAGCGTGACGGTGCCACCATCCAGCAGCGGCACCTCGATCTCGGTGCCCAGGACCGCCTGTGGATAGGTCACCGGAACAGCCACGGTGAGGTGGCGCCCCCGGCGCCCGAACCGGGCATCGGGTTCGACAGCCACCACGACGAAGAGGTCACCGTCCGGTCCACCCCGTCCCGGTTCGCCACGGCCCTTCAGGCTGATCCGCTGACCGTCGTCAACCCCGGCGGGGATGCGGACCTTCACCGCCCGGGGGCGTCGCTCCACCCCACTCCCCCGACACGATCCGCACGGATCCTCGATGCGGTGACCCCGACCGCCACACTGGCCACAGGGCCGGCTGAACGAGAACGGACCCTGGTCCTCGGCCTGGACGCCACGCCCACCGCATGCCCCACAGGGCGTCGGCCGGGTCCCCGGTCGGGCACCGCTGCCCGAACACGTACCGCAGGCGGCGTCGCTGACCAGGTGGACCGACGTGGTGGCGCCGTTGACCGCCTCGATGAACGAGAGGGTGAGACGGGTCTCCAGGTCGGCGCCGCGCTGGCCCCGACCGCCACCTCGGCCGCCACCGTGCCCGCCGCTGAACATGCCGCCGAACAGGTCGCCCAGATCGAATCCGCCCATGCCGCCGCCCGGGAAGCCGCCCACTCCTCCACCGGCCGGGCCGGTACCGAAACCACCCATTGGGCCCATCTGGCGAACCTGGTCATACTCGGCCCGCCGGGACTCGTCACCCACGACGTCGTAGGCGGCCGACACCTCCTTGAAGCGGGCCTCGGCCGTCTGGTCTCCCGGGTTGGCGTCAGGGTGGAACCGGCGGGCCAACTTCCGGTAGGCCTTGGTGACCTCCTTGGCCGATGCCTCTCTGGGCACGCCGAGCGTGGCGTAGTAGTCCTTCTCGAACCACTCACGCTGGGCGGTCATGCCGGGTACCTCGTCCGTTCCGTTTCGGCGATCAGCCCCGCACCCGGACCATGGCCGGACGCAGCACGCGGCCCTCCCAGGCGTAGCCACGCCGCAGAACCTCGACGACCACCTGTCCGGTGTCGTCGCCGTCGGCGGCCGGCTCGTGGAGGACGGCATCGTGTCGATTGGGATCGAATGGCTCGTCGACCGGGTCGAGTACCTCGAGACCGACAGGCTCCAGTGCCTGGACCAGCGAAGCCCGGATGGGAGCCACGTCGTGGGCACCGTGATCGAGGGCCAGATCACAGGCATCGAACACCGGCAACAGCTTCTCGGCCAGGTCGCCACGGACCCGACCACCGATCTCGACGGTCCGTCGGTCGGCCTGCTTTCGGTAGTTGGCGAACTCGGCCGTCATCCGCTGAAGGTCCAGCAGATGACCGTCCCGCTCCGCCTCCAACGCCGCCATCACGTCCAGAACGGGGTCACCGGTGTCCGGCTCCTCTGCGGCGATCTCGGAGGAGTCGTCGGGTAGCTCTTCGCTCACGACTCGTCGACGATCTCCGCGTCGACCACGTCGTCATCCGACCCGCCGGCCTCGCCGGTGCCACCGGCCGCTGCCGACTCGGTCTGCGAGGCCTCGTACAGGCGCTGGCCAAACTCCTGGCTGGCCGCCATTAGGGCCTCGGTGGCCGTCCCGATGGCCTCCACGTCCTCGTCGCCCAGGGCCTTCTTCAAGCCCTCGAGCTTCTCGGTGACGTTGGTGGTCTCGTCCTCGGTGAGCTGGTCGCCCTGGTCGGCCAGCAACTTCTCGGTCTGGTACACGAGGTTGTCGGCGGTGTTTCGCACCTCGGCCTCTGCCTTGCGCCGCCGGTCCTCATCGGCGTGGGACTCGGCGTCGCGGACCATCTGGTCGATGACGTCCTTGTCGAGCGAGGACTGACCGGTGATGGTCATGGACTGCTCGTTGTCGGTCGCCCGGTCCTTGGCCGACACGTGGACGATGCCGTTGGCGTCGATGTCGAACGTGACCTCGATCTGGGGAGTGCCGCGGGGCGCCGGTGGCAAGTTGATCAACTGGAACTTGCCCAGAGTCTTGTTGAACTGCGACATCTCGCGCTCGCCCTGTAGCACGTGGATCTCGACGGACGGCTGGCCGTCCTCGGCGGTGGTGAACACCTCGGACCGCTGGATCGGGATGGTGGTGTTGCGCTCGATGAGGCGGGTCATGACCCCTCCCTTGGTCTCGATGCCGAGCGACAGCGGGGTGACGTCCAGCAGGAGCACATCCTTGACCTCGCCGACCAGCACCCCGGCCTGGACCGCGGCACCGACGGCCACCACCTCGTCCGGGTTGACGTTCTTGGACGGGTCCCGGCCAGCGATCTCCTTGACCAGATCGACCACGGCGGGCATCCGGGTGGAACCGCCGACCAGAATCACGTGGTCGACCTCACCCTTGGAGAGACCGGCGTCCTTCACGGCCAGCTCAAACGGTGGCCGACAGCGGGCCAGCAGGTCGGCGGTGAGCTCCTGAAACCTGGCCCGGGTGAGCGTGTAGTCAAGGTGCAGCGGCCCTGAGTCGGTGGCCGTGACGAACGGCAGGTTGATCTGGGTCTGCTGGACCTGGGACAGTTCGATCTTGGCCTTCTCGGCGGCCTCCTTGAGGCGCTGCGCGGCCATGGCATCGGCCCCCAGGTCGACGCCGTGGTCGTTGCGGAACGAGGTGACGAGCCACTCGATAACCGCCTCGTCCCAGTCGTCGCCACCCAGGCTGGTGTCGCCGTGGGTGGCCTTCACCTCGAAGACACCGTCGCCGATCTCGAGCACCGACACGTCGAACGTGCCGCCACCCAGATCGAAGACGAGGATCGTCTGCTCGGAGCCGTCCTTGTCGAGGCCGTAGGCCAGCGCGGCGGCCGTGGGCTCGTTGATGATGCGCAGCACCTCGAGGCCGGCGATCTGGCCCGCCTCCTTGGTGGCGGTGCGCTGGGCGTCGTCGAAGTAGGCGGGAACGGTGATGACGGCCTGGTCGACCGCTGTCCCGAGGTAGGCCTCGGCGTCACGCTTGAGCTTCTGCAGCGTGCGGGCCGAGATTTCCTGGGCGGTGTAGTCCTTGCCATCGATGTCCTGGGCCCAACTGGTGCCCATGTGGCGCTTGACGGACCGGATGGTGCGACCGGGGTTGGTGATGGCCTGTCGCTTGGCCACCTCGCCGACGAGGACCTCGCCGTCCTTGGCGAACGCCACCACCGACGGGGTGGTGCGCGAGCCCTCGGCGTTGGCGATGACGACGGGATCGCCGCCCTCCAGCACGCTGACGACCGAGTTGGTGGTTCCGAGGTCGATGCCCACGGCCTTGCTCATGATTGATGCTCCTGTTTCCTGTTACGACTGATACCGGTGATGACCGGCCGGGAACTCCCCGGGGGTCTTCGGGGCAGATGGGCCCCGTCGGCCCGGGATGGGGGAGGGTCCCCGAGACCGACGGTGCAGGCTATGGACTGCCTGCCATGGCACCACCCTTTATTGCTACATACCACTATAGAAAGTTGAGTGGCTCTATAGCAACTTCTGAACGGATATTTCTCCGGACCAGCGAAAACCCATCCGATACGGTGGCCCGATGCCCACGCTGATCCTGCTCCGACACGGCCAGAGCACCTGGAACGCCACCAACCAGTTCACCGGGTGGTACGACTGCGACCTGACCCCACAAGGAGAGGCCGAGGCCCGAGCCAGCGCCCGACTGCTGGCCGACGCGGAGCTCCTTCCCGACGTGGTCCACACCTCTCTGCAGATCCGAGCCATCCGCACCGCCGAACTGGCCCTTGCCGAACTCGGGCGGTCGTGGATCCCCGTCCACCGGGACTGGCGCCTCAACGAACGCCACTACGGCGACCTCACCGGCCTCGACAAGGCCGAGACCCGCCGACGCCACGGCACCGAACAACTCCAGGCCTGGCGCCGCGGCTACGCCACCCCGCCACCCCCCATCGCCGACGACAACCCGTTCAACCCCAACGACGACGAGCGCTACGCCGGCATCGAGCCGCCGCTGGCCGAGTGCCTGGCCGACGTGGTGGTCCGGATGCGTCCCTACTGGGACGAAGCTATCGCCCCCGACCTGCGAGCCGGACGGACGGTGCTGGTGGCCGCCCACGGAAACAGCCTCCGAGCCCTGTGTAAGGAGCTGGACGGCATCTCCGACGAGGACATAACCGATCTGAACATCCCGACGGGCACGCCACTGCGCTACGACCTGGACGACGTGCTCCGGCCGCTGGAGGCCATGCCCGTCCTGGAACGATCACTGGATCCCGAGGCCGCCCGGGCCGCCGCCGAGGCCGTGGCCCGTCAGGCCGGCTGAACTGGCCCCTCCAACTGGCCCAGAAAACGAGCCGACACGCGACGGGGCGGGCCACGAAGGGCCCGCCCATGCCGGGGTCCTGCTGATCTGCGGGCCGGGCCGAAAGGTCAGCCGACGATCACCGGCTCCGGGCCGTAGCCCGGTGAACCATGCTCGGCCACGTCCAGGCCGGCCAGTTCCTCCTCGGCCGAGACCCGCAGACCGATGGTCGACTTGATGACCTTGAACAGGATCGCCGTGGTGCCCAGTACCCAGACGGCCACGATCACCACGCCGATGGCCTGCACCAGTAACTGGTCGACCCCGCCGCCGTAGAACAGTCCGGCGTCGTCACGTCCCAGGAAGGCGTCGTCGTAATTGGCGAACAGCCCGATGGCCAGCGTGCCCCACACCCCGCACACACCATGGACCGACACCGCACCCACCGGATCATCGATGCCCCGGCGCTCGATGAACAGCACCGAGTAGACCACGATCACGCCGCCGATCAGGCCGACGATGACCGCACCGAGGAAGGTCATGGTCCCGGTCCCGGCGGTGATGCTGACCAGGCCGGCCAGGGCGCCGTTGCCGGCCATGCCGACGTCCATGGCGCCGGTCTTCCTCCAGATGGCGGCACCGGCACCCACCACACCGGCCGAGGCGGCCAGCAGGGTTGTCATGATGCAGTGGGCCACCCAGTTGTCCATGGCCAGTTCCGAGCCCGCGTTGAAGCCAAACCATCCGAACCACAGGATGAACACGCCGACCACCACGAAGCCGACGTTGTGGCCGGGCAGCGCCCGGGGGGCACCATCACTGCCGTACTTCCCCAGCCGGGGTCCGAGGAAGACGGCACCCATGAGGGCCGCCCAGCCACCGGCACTGTGCACGATGCTCGAACCGGCAAAGTCGCTAAACCGGGCGTCGCCGATGTTGAGGTCCGAGAGGATGCCGTCGCCGTGCCAGAACATGTGCACGACCACCGGGTAGATGAACCCACTCATCACCAGGCTGAACAACAGGTAGGCGGAGAACTTGGTGCGCTCGGCCATGGCCCCCGAGGCGATGGTCACCGCGGTAGCCGCGAACACCACCTGGAAGAAGAAGAACGACGGCGTGGCCAGCACGTCGCCGTCGGTGAACGACTCCGACATGCCGGACAGGAAGAAGGTGTCGGTGCCGATCAGGCTGCCACCATCGACGCCGAAGGCGAAGCCGAAGCCGACGGCCCAGAAGGCCAGGGCGCCGATCGCCATATCGGCCAGGTTCTTGGCCATGATGTTGCCGATGTTCTTGGCCCGGGTCATCCCGGCCTCGACTAGGGCGAACCCGGCCTGCATCAGGAAGACCAGGCAACCGGCGAGGATCAGCCACAGGCTGGTCATCAGGGCGGCGTTGTACTCGGCCGGGGTGATCTCCTGGGCCACGGCCGGCGTAGCCGACAACACCACGGCACCGAGTACGCCGAGCAGACCGAAGCCCAGCTTGTGGACCCGGCTCCGGGTGGCCCGCTGAAGCCAGAGCCGCCCGATGGCGGTCCTTCGCTCCCGTGTGGTTACGGATGTGGTGGTCACGATTGCCCCCTTCAGAGGTGGACGTCGATGGGAACTGCCCTTCTGGAACGAGGGCCAACGTACGGAGTCCGGGTTTCACAGACGTCAGGTCGGCGTGACGACCCGGCGACGACCACCTGACGGGTTTCTGACAGGTACCGCGACAGCGTGGTTCCCGGCCCATTCCCGTGGGAAAGACGTGACCAGTGGTTCACGGGCACGAAACAGGCGGGAAACAGGGGATCCGTAAGTTCCGGTCATGACAGCGACCGACGCCACACGGATCGATCCCGGCACCCGGGACGTCGTGCTGGTGCGGTGGCCCGCCGAGGACGACCGCCTCGACGGACTCCGGACCCGTGCCGTCCCCCGTCTGGTGCTGGTCGCACCCCACGCCGACCCCTTCTCCCCCGTCGACGACCTCGAGGACTGGGTACGCCTGCCGGTGGCCGAGGTCGACGTCCGAGCCCGGGTGCGTACCCTGAAGCGTCGGGCGATCGACGCCTCCGAACGGGTCCCGAAACTGGCCGACAACCGGCTCCTCCGGTACGGCCCCTGGTGGGCCGCCCTGGCTCCCGCCGAGGCCCGCCTGGCCCAACCGCTGGTGGCCCGGTTCGGCGCCGTGGTGAGTCGCACCGACCTGGCCCGTGCCGGGTGGCCCGAGGGCCTCCCCAACCGCAATTCCCTGGACGTCCAGTTGGGACGCCTGAGACGACGCCTCGAGGGATCCGGCCTAGCCCTGCGAACCGTCCGCTCCCGGGGCTGTGTCCTGGCCGCCGACTGAACCACCGTACTTGTCCATCCAACTGGCCTCCTGCTCAGAGATGACCCGGAGAACCAGCGACCGGTAGCCTCCGGTCGCCATGACTGACACCTCTGCACCCGACGAGACGACCCGGCGGTTCCGCCCCAACCACGCCGTCATCGGGCTGGGCGTGCTGGTCGCCCTGTTCACCGCGGCATCCGGTGTCGCCTCACTGGCCAACGGGTTCCACGACGATTCACCGATCACCCGCGAGGTCTTCGCCAACATCCCGGGGCCATTGAAGCTGGCCTTCTACTCGGTCATCCCGCTGCTCATCGTCTACGGGGCCGTCCTGTTCTCGTACCGCGTCCAGAACTGGCAGCGGGGTGTCCCCGACGACCGTTCCACCAAGCCGGCTAACGCCAAGCGTCGGTTCAGCGACTTCCGATCCGGGGTCTACATGCAGACCCTGTTGCGCGAGCCGGCGGCCGGCGTCATGCACGCCCTGATCTACTTCCCGTTCCTGATCCTCATGGCCGTGACCACGGTGTTGGAGATCAACCACCAGGTTCCCGAGGGGATGAAGTTTCTGCACGGCGACGTGTACCGGGCCTACACCGCGGTGGGCGACATCGCCGGCGTGCTCTATCTGGTGGGTGTGACGTGGGCGGTGCTGCGGCGCTACGGCCCCCGCCGGTTCCGGCCCTACCGCATCCGCATCAAGTCCAGGCCCGAGCACGCCGCGGTGCTGGTCATCTTCCTGGCCATCGGAGTCACCGGCTTCGGCGCCGAGGCATTCCGCATCGCCCTGCAGGACGCGACCCCGGGCGGCCATGGCGCCGATCCCGAGACGTGGTCGGTGGTCGGCTACCCGTTGGCCATGGCCATCGGCGAGGCCGAGTGGCTGGTCGACGACGTGGCCGGCTGGCACCAAGGCTGGTGGATCGCCCACGTGGCCTCATTCATGGCCTTCCTGGCCCTGCTGCCCATCACGATGATCCGTCACATGTTCACGTCGCCGCTGAACATGTACCTGAAGGACCGGTCCCGCCCCAAGGGCGCCATGAAACCGATGCCCAACCTCATGGAGACCGAGTTGGAGAGCTTCGGTGCATCGACCATCGAGGACTTCACCTGGAAGCAGCTGCTGGACACCGACTCGTGCACCATGTGC
>Ga0315329_10000703_pt1 | contig 13127 bp, 10 predicted proteins | sample M150032315metaG_FD_203459 | JGI IMG/M metagenome (GOLD analysis project Ga0315329, IMG submission 203459) | Ammonia-oxidizing marine archaeal communities from Monterey Bay, California, United States - M1 500m 32315 | ecosystem: Environmental > Aquatic > Marine > Coastal | place: USA: California...
TGGAAGGGTTTTCAGTGGGTCGGTTTAGTGGGTAGCCATCCAACACCCGTTAGTTGCATGGATGTTGAAAGGGTAGGAAAGAATGAATTCCTAGACCTACTGAGACCACCATATGGATCCAGTTGAGTACCTCCGCTACTCCTTTCTTGGATTTGCTGACCCTGTGAGTAGCATGACGCATCTCATTGGTGCAGCGTTCGCGCTCATCCTTGGAATAAGGCTCTGCATTCGATTCACTGGGCCAACTCTCCACCGATTTGGCCTCATAACATTTGTTTCTTGCACAGTTTTCATGCTCTCGATGAGCGGAGTCTATCATCTCCTTGAACACAATGGCACAGGGCGCTATGTGCTGCAGCATCTCGACTATGCGTCGATATGGCTGATGATTGCCGGTACATTCACACCGATTCACCTACTTCTCTTTCAAGGTTGGAAGCGGTGGGGGGTTCTGCTCATTATCTGGGCCATAGCCATCAATGGTGTAGTTTTCATGACAGTATTCTTCGATGACTTTCCCGAATGGTTAGCACTCGTATTCTACCTCGGTATGGGTTGGGTTGGCCTCTATTCAGGAATCTTGATCTACAGAGAACATGGTCCCGAATTCGTTCGTCTTTTGGGCTATGGTGGCATCGCCTACAGCATAGGTGCGATTCTGGATTACATCGAATATCCCACCCTCATTCCTGGTGTGATTGAGACCCACGAGATATTTCATTTCGCCATCATCATCGGTATTGTGTGCCACTGGCGTTTTATTGAGCAGGCAATCCAATTATCCACGGGAGCGGATAACGTAGCAACTGAAAGTGAATGAGTTCAATGGAAGCGCAAGCGTCCACCTACTAGCCTATTTGCTAATTTTCATTTGATGGCACAATTGATATGCTTAGTCAATTGTCTACTAATTAGTGAGAGTATGGCGAGTGCAGGGTCTGTAGAGGAACTCATCATCCTATCATTTGGATTATCTCTTTTGATGGGAATTACTTTCCTCTGGCTGTCATTAAAAGATGAAAAAACCTCTAACACCTTGAGAGTTGGATTAATGCAAATGGGTTTACTTTTCATGGTTAATTCATTGGTATTCATAATCTATTATCTTCGTAGCAATTCTGAAATGTTTGGTTTCTCGGAACAAGTCGTGAATTATTTATTGGCCATCAGTAGTACTCTAAACTTGTTTACCCTGATTCAAATTGGCATATTGTTTACATTATTTCCATTACCTATTATGGCAAGAAGAAAGAATACAATCAAACTTGGAACTGCTCTTATTGCTGTGATGTGTATTTCCGTACTGGTTGCAAATTTTTTGATTGGCGGAAGAGCTGGCATATATTTAGCAGTCCAGATAGGAGCAGTGTTAGGAATCAGCATCAGTGCATTGATTACTGCAAGATGGTACCTTCTTTACAGAATGCATGATGATCCAAAGTATCGCAATGTTGCTATTTCTTCTGCATTCCTTCTCTTTGCATTCATTGGTGAGTCGATTATGTTCTGGCCTTATTCTTTATTCCTCGACAGAAGAGATATTTTCACAGGCTCGTTTCTTGAAGGTGGAGTGTTAAGTGAGGGCCTCATACATCTCATGCACTCATTCAATGAACCGTTAGTTGCTGTAGTTCTCTTTGCAATAATATTCAAAGAAGCAATGGCAAACCGCGAAAAAAGGGATTACACCATCCTAGGGCTCGCAATAGCATATCTTCTCTTTGGGTTGGCGAATTACCTGGTGCAAATCCTAGTTCCAACCGATGGCGAATTCGCATCACTTTGGAATTATTTCGTTGTTACTGGAACATTTGGTCTAATTCGTCCGTTAATTCTCATCATAGTGGCTTTGCGATTCAATTTATTCGATCTAACAAACGAGAAGATACGGAAGCGTGCAAGGGTTATCGCTCTGCTAATAATCACTGTTTGGGCCTCGGCATTCTTCGAAATAGTTCAAGCATTCATACCAATGACTCAACTGCTTTCAGCAGCATTGATTGGTGTATTCCTCGCATTTGCCATAGGATGGGAAGACAGAATTTTCGAGAATCTTGCAGACCGATCAGATGAGAAGGTATTACCTCTTGAAGAAGATAATTTCGAAGACGATGACCCCTATCGCTTGATGATGTTGACCGTTGCCATCGTAGTATTATCAATTGGGCTTGGCATACTAACAGGAGGGAGTATCTGATGTTGAATGAGGACTTCAAGCCGAAGACTAAAGAGGAGGAAAAAGAATTCCTAATCTTTGCATTATTTTCGACTATTCTAATCGTCCTACATATTTCCCTTTTGATTTTTGGCTCATCTTACGATGTTCCAAGTGATTCGGCTGGAGACACTTCTGAATTTGTGATTGAGAATATTACTATCACCGATAATCAGAATATAGTATTGCAGGATGGAGGAAGTGATGTAGTCGCATCTGCATTCCCAAGCAACTGGAGCGATGATGGGTGGATTTTGACTTCAGTAGTTGTAACAATATCATATGATGAAACTGCAGCAGGCGATGTAGATTGCGACACCGTTAGTGCAGAATTAATGATTACTGGGGATAGTGGAGATGAACCAGCGACATCAACGACATCAGGTTCTGTTAGCGATTGCTCCATGATAATTTTAGAAATGAAATGGCAGGAATTAACTGAAGAAACAGATGTTGACTATTTACAAACCCCATTCGAAATTGAAACCGATGTGTCTCTAAATGTCGATAGTACAATCCCATTCAATGATAATGACGAGCAGATAGATATCTCAGTTGAAGTCATTATGTCGCGAGTACAGTGAATCCTTGATGTTGGCAACAACCAGTATGACTCTCTGAAGTTTCGACGCACAAGGGTCTACCCTTGTTTTCACGCGATGTGAATTGCGTGACCTAAGGTTGCTAGAACAGCCTCGTGAGTCATCTCGGTCATGGTTGGATGAGCGTGGATTGTTGCTGCAATATCTTCGAGCAGTGCGCCCATTTCGATTGCCAGTGTCCACTCGCCAACGAGTTCGCTAACATGGGTTCCAACCGCCTGCACTCCGAGGATTCGGTGGTCGTCCTCTCGAGCTACAATTCGAACAAAGCCAGCGGTCTTCTCTGCTTCTTGTGTGAGGGCTCGACCATTTGCTGCAAGTGGGAATTTGCCAGTGATGACTGGGTGTCCTGCTGCCTTTGCCTCATCTGGTGATAGTCCAACTGAAACGATCTCAGGCTCAGTGAAGACGATGGCTGGAACTGCTACAGGGTCGAATTCTCTATTCTTACCCGCAATATTCTCTGCAACCATCTCGCCTTGGAATGAAGCAACGTGAGCAAGCATCTCTCCTAAATCGGTTACATCACCGATAGCATAGACACCTTTCATATTGGTTTCACAGCGCTTGTTCACCTTGACGAAACCACGCTCGTTTAGAGCGACGCCCGTTGGCGCTAATCCATCAGAACGAGGGCGTCGTCCAACGGTTACAAGGACCTTATCAGCCTCGACAGTCTGCATTTTGGATTCATCATCAGCGTTATTCTTGTCAATGAACTTCACTAGAGTTCGTCCATTATCAAGTTCTTCAACCCCTTTAGCAAATACTCCAGTATTGACCTTGACCTTATTCTTCTTGAGGAAGATTTCGAGTGGTCTTCGCAATTCCTTGTCAAAGATTGGTAATACGCTATCCATTGCTTCGATTATAGTGACCTTAGAACCGAGCATTCGATGCACGATTCCAAGTTCAAGTCCGATATATCCTCCACCAATGACAACTAGGTGGTCGACCTTTTCGTCGAGATCTAATGCTTCTCGGCTCGAGATGACATTTCCACCATACTTCATGAATGGTAATTCGATTGGAATGCTACCATTTGCAAGAATTACATTCTCCGCTTCGATTTGAATATCTCCAACCACCGCGGTCTTGGCGTCTTTGAACTCAGCCCATCCAGTGATGAGTTCTGCTCCTGCTGCCTTTAGCAGATGTTCGACTCCCTTGTTGAGGCGGTCGACAATATCGTCTTTCCAGCCCTTTAGTCCAGCCATTTCGAGTTCAGCAGGGCCAGGGATACTGATTCCCATGTGGCCGCCTTTCTTCGAATGCTTAGCGAGGTCGTGGAATTTGTGAGCAGCATGAATCATTGCTTTTGATGGGATACAACCGCGGATTAAGCAAGTACCACCTGCTCTTTCTCCTTCGACGATTACAGTGTCGAGGCCGAGTTGGGCTGCCCTAATCGCTGCGACATATCCGCCGGGACCTGCGCCCACGACGAGTAGCTGACATTTGCGTACCTGCATGTTATTCACACTCACATGAAGATGGTAGCCGGGTTCTCAAGAAGGGTCTTGAGCCTCTGAACGAGGACGGCTCCGTCCCATCCATCGACCACACGGTGGTCCCAAGATGAGGAAAGGCGTAGCATCTTACGGATGACGATTTGACCGTTGCGAACAACGGGGGTATCTACCGCATTGTGGACTCCGAGGATTCCAACTTCTGGTTTGTTGATAATCGGTGTTGCACCAAGGCCACCCATTCTTCCCAGACTAGTGATTGTAAATGTCGAGCCGCTTAACTCGTCAAGTCCAGCACTGCCATCTCGGGCAGCTTGGCTAACACGCTTCATTTCAGAGGCAGACTCCCAGACATCTTGGGCTTCTACGTGCTTGACAACTGGGACATAGAGTCCACGATCGGTTTGAGTTGCAATTCCTAGATGGATTGCATCGTGACGAGAAACAATTCCCTTCTCATCATCGTACAGTGCATTGCAAACTGGATTCTCACCCAGTGCTTTCACAAGTCCTTGCATGATGAACGGCAAGTAGGTCAATTTTGGTTGGCCTTCGCTTCTGTTAGCATTAAGATGAACTCTCAAGGTTTCAAGGTCGGTAATGTCGACCTCCTCAAAGTAACTGAAGTGTGGAATTGTGCTATATGACTCAGTCATGGATTCAGCAATCTTTCGGCGCAGTCCAATGACTGGCACCTCGGTAACTCCGGTTTGGGCAGTGCGAGATGGACCAGCAGCAGCAACAGGGCTTCCTGCTTCCTTCCATGAATCAAGATCACCATGTGTGATACGTCCAGCCGGGCCACTACCCGAAACTGTGGATAGGTCGATTCCGCTTTCACGGGCTCGCTGGCGAACTGCAGGTGACGCTAGAGGTCGGGCTCCAGATGCTGCAACCACAACTGGAGTTGGTTTTGCAGCAGGGGCTGGTTCTGGCTCAGGGGCGGCTTCGGGCTCTGGTTCTGGAGCGGACTCTTGCTCAACCTCTTCCTCCTCAGCCTCGGGCTCAGATGGACTACCGTCTCCATCGGTATCAAATTCGATACAGACTTGGCCGACGGCGAGTATAGTTCCCGGTTCTCCGACTAATGACTTGACAACTCCATCGGTAGGCGATGGAATTTCGACAGTCGCCTTATCGGTCATGACCGACAAAATCGGGTCATCTTCTTTCACGGAGTCTCCAACAGAAACCATCCATTCGACGACTTCTCCTTCAACTACTCCTTCTCCTATGTCTGGCAATTTAAATGCAAATACTCCCATGTTTAGACCTCCTGTGTTTTCTTAATAGCCGCAGCGATTCGCCCCGGGCTTGGAAGATAATCCCACTCTGTCGTGTGGGGGAATGGTGTGTCCCATCCCGTTACTCTTTCGATTGGTGCTTCGAGGTGCCAGAAACAACGTTCCTGAATCGATGCACTCATTTCAGCACCAAAGCCGCTGGTCTTTGGTGCCTCATGTACAATGACACAACGTCCAGTTTTGTTGACTGAATTGACCACGGTATCACGGTCCCATGGTAGGAGTGTCTGAAGGTCGATCAACTCAGCATCTATGCCGCTTTCCTCTATGCCCCTCTGTGCGACATGGACCATTGTGCCCCATGCGATAACAGTGCAAGCGCTTCCTTCACGAACAACTCTTGCCTCTTCTAGAGGTAATGCATAGTATCCTTCTGGAACATCGCCATCTTCGTGGCCTTTCCAAGTAGGAACATTGTGTGGGTCGCCGTAGAATGGTCCACGGTAGCAACGCTTGGGCTCAAAGAAGATGACTGGGTCATTACATTCGATTGCACTGGTTAGCAAACCCTTGGCATTGCGTGGGTTTGAGCAGTAGACTACTTTCAATCCAGGTGTATGGGTGAATTGTGCCTCAGGACTCTGTGAGTGGTGATGTCCGCCCTTGATTCCTCCACCTGCTGGTGTTCGAATAGTAACGGGGGTTGAGAACTCGCCACCGCTGCGATGACGCAACTTGGCAATCTCGTTGACGATTTGGTCGTAGGCTGGGAAAATGTAGTCAGCGAACTGGATTTCAGCAACAGGTCTCAATCCATTGAGTCCCATTCCAAATGCGATTGCTGCAATTCCGCCTTCTGCCAGTGGAGCATCGAAAACTCGGTGCTTTCCATGCTTTTCTTGTAGTCCGGAAGTTACACGGAATACTCCGCCGAAATATCCTACATCTTCTCCGAAAATCACGATATTATCGTGCTTCTCAAGTAGCGAATCAAGTGCGCTGTTAAGCGATTGGATCATGTTCATGTCAGCCATCACAATCACCTCACTTACCTAACTCCTCACGTTGCTCTTGCACGTGCCAAGGAACGGTCTCATAGACCTCTGTGAAAATTGTAGATGCTGGAGGATATGGGCCATTAGCTAGGTCGCCAAATGTACATGCTTTCTTGTATGCGGCCATGACTTCATCATCGATTTTCTCTGCCAATTTGGCATCCTTCTCTTCCGTCCATGCCCCGATGGCGATGAGATGTTTCTTGAGTCGGTCTACCGGGTCACCGCCAGGCCAGCATTCCGCTTCATCACCGGGGCGGTAAATCGAAGGGTCATCCGATGAGGAGTGTCCACCGGCTCGGTAGGTGTAGACTTCGATGTGAGTTGCACCTTTTCCAGCACGGGCACGCTCACGAGCCCACTTGGTTACCGAATAAAGAGCGAGGAAGTCATTGCCATCTACTCTGAATGATGGAATTCCATATGCTAATCCACGGGCGGCGAAATTGTCGCCACCGGTTGCAACATTACGGTGTGTAGAAATCGCCCATTGGTTATTGACGACATTGAGAATTACTGGCGGTTTGAATACCGATGCGAAGTTCAACCCGTAGTGATAATCTCCTTGAGCGCTAGTACCATCACCAAGCCAAGTGATTGTAGCTTGGTCATCTCCCTTGTAAGCAGAAGCCATCGCTACACCAACAGCCTGACTGAACTGGGTACCAACCGGGCTGGAGATTGAGATGAAGTATCCTTCTTTCCAAGAGTAGTGGACCGGCATTTGGCGGCCGCGAATATTATCTTCGGTATTTCCGATGCAATGGCAAATCATACTCACCATGTCACGGCCACGAACGAATTGCGCTCCCGGTTGTCTATACGAAGGGAAAATCCAGTCGGTATCATCCAATGCCATCGTCTGTGCGATTGCAATTGCCTCTTCACCCAATGAGCGCATGTAGAACGATAACTTTCCAGTTCTCTGCATCTTTATCATGCGGTCATCATAGATTCGAAGTCGCATCATCAATTCTAGACCCTTGATTAGAGTCTCAGCATCGAGTTCAGGATTCCATGCACCACTTGCAGTATCATCATCACCGAGGACACGTACTAGGCCATGCGCATGGTCATGCGTTTCTGGCGCTTCACATGTTGCTGGGTCTGGTCGAGAAAGATCACCTGGTTGCTCTTTCCAAGAGCCTCCAAAATCAGCCTCATCCCCCGGTCTAAACGGTGCGGTAGGCACAGTGTATGGTTCCATAGTACCCTTGCCCCCTTCCGTCATGTAAATCCTCACTCCATGTCCGTTCTAAGCCTTGCCGTTGCGCTGGTCAAAAGATCGCCAGCGCGATAGGAGGACCTAACCAATGGTCCGCTAGCACAGCCGAGGAATCCCATCTCTTCCGCTTGTGTAGCCCACTCATCGAAAATCGTAGGTTCAGGAAATCTGTCAATGCTGAGATGGCGCTCGCTTGGAGCGAGATATTGTCCAATTGTCACAAGATCCACATTTGCTTCTCTCAGCATTTGCATTGCCTCTGTGACCTCTTCATCACTCTCACCAAGGCCGACCATAATCGAGGACTTGGTCAAGATATCTGGACGTAGGCGTTTTGCCTCGGCCAGAATAGAAATGGATTGAGCAAAGGATGCGCGGTTATCTCTGACCACCTTATCCAGCCGAGGGACGCATTCCACATTGTGTGCAAAAACCTCTAACTCGAGTCCATCGAGTAGATTTGCCAAGTCGCCGAGGTCGCCTGCAAGGTCGCTGCATAACAATTCTAGAGTTACCCCGGGACTTGTTTCTCGCACCGCTTCAAGGCATCTGCGGTAGTGAGCAGCACCGCTATCATCGAGGTCATCCCGATTGACAACGGTAATCACAGCATGATTGAGACCCATTGAGGAAATTGCATCAGCGAGTTTTGCCGGCTCATCTTCATCAAGTGGAGGTGGTGATTTGATTGTTCCAACAGCACAGAATCTGCAGCCACGGGTACATTCTTGGCCTGCAACCATGAAGGTCGCATCCTTTGCAGCCCAGCATTCGTGAATGTTAGGACAGCGTGCTTCTTGGCAAACTGTATGAAGCATATTTTCCTTCACAGTAGCCTTGGTTTCGTTGAATTTCTTTTGCAACTCACCCGTTGGCAGGCGAGTGCGAAACCACTCTGGAAGGCGGGCACGTTCTGGCGCCATCTTCAACTTGCGGACCGTCATTATTGCACCCCCTACAACCATCCCGAAGGGATGGTGTCGAAAAAGGGTTTGTTGGATATCCTGCGAGCATTCAAGCGGCGAAACCCTCTGCGTAAGCATGTGAAGGTCGCAGTCATCACCGGCGGGGCACGCAGAATCGGGGCTGGAATAGCCAGTGATTTGATGTCGAATGGATGGTCGGTAATCATCCATTGTAACTCTTCTATTTTACAAGCAAAACAGCTTCTAACTTTGGGCACTGGAGCCGTAGTCCAAGGTGACCTTTCTGACCGTGAAGAACTGTTTAGAGTAATCGAGGAAATTCACGATCATCCAATGGTGGAAGAGCGAGGTGGAATCGACCTTTTGATTCATAACGCTTCAATCTATAATCAGATAGACTTCAAGGATGTTACCCCTCATGAATTACAAAAATTCACCGCGGTTCATCTCGATGCTCCCTTCTTTATTTCACAGGGTCTTGCGCCACGACTTTCGGCAATAAATGGCAGTATTATTGGCATGGTTGACACCAGTTGGGACCACGCTTGGAAACGCCTTGCACACTATACTGCAACCAAGGGCGCGATGCGCCAATTAATTGTCAATCTCGCAGGGGAATTAGCACCCGAAATCAGAGTCAATGGAATCGCACCAGGAGCTATACTTGCAGCAGAGTGGGAAAAGGAGAGATTTGACGAAATTCTTGCCAAAGTACCGCTTGGGCGTGCAGGTACGCCAGAAGACATAGCAAAAGCGGTGCGCTTCTTGGCCGATGCTGACTACATCACTGGATATATCCTACCTGTTGATGGCGGTTGGTCGCTTACTTGAGTCCATCAAAATGTATAACTAGCGGGCGAATTAATTCACAATATGCGAAAATTTGCATTATGGACTGTGTTGTCGTTGCTGGCAATGGCATTTTCAGGCTGTCTTGGGTCTGATGTGGAAACAGATGAAGGAGATGACGTGATTACTGAGGACTTAGATGACTGGCCCACTTATTCAGTGATAACCGCTGGTGATTTACCCGTATGTGACTCCTCTACATTGGGTCGCCTGTACTATGTTGAGGACCAAACTGAATTCCAAGTCTGTAAATCTACAGGCTGGGAAGTAATTTCATTAGGCGGTGGGTCATTGACATTGAATCAAGCACCATCAATCAATGTTAAATTGGTAATGGCTAATGATGACTTTATCGAGGAAGATGGAGATGGAACTTACACGCTATATTTTGGATATGCATGGAATGCTACTGATTCAGATGGCAGCATTGCTACTCTTGGCATAGATTATACTGGAGATTTAATCGTTGACTATTCAATAGATCCCTCTCTTAATAATCCCAGTGCGGGTGAATATATTGTCTACTCTGCTACTCATGACTATAATGGGCTGATAGCATTCCCTTTCGAGAGCGGAATTACAGTCCATCGTTGGACTAATGGCCCATATGATACAGGCAATGACGAATGTGCATTGTCGACCATACGTGAGCATTCATTCATCGCAACTGATGATGATGGTGCAATCGGTGTGACTGCAATGATGTGGGACGGTCTCAGGCCCGGATACAATTACGGTCCTGAGTTTATTTTCTCAGACGATGCCTCTTTTTGGTTGAGCGTTGGTTTGATTTCCCAGGATGATTATGATTGGCTTTTGGGAATTGATACAAATTCTCCTTGCACAGTTATTGTTACTCCTACACCAGAGCCAGAGATTTGTGATGGAATCGACAATGACCTTGATGGTGATATTGATGAGGAGACCGATACTGAAAACGACCCCTATAATTGCGGAGCTTGCAATGTAGTTTGCCCAGCAGGCAACACGTGTTCTAATGGAGTTTGCATTGCACCAAATACTCCTCCATCTGTTGGCCCTCCGTCGATTACCCCGCATATGCCGTATTTGGGCGACACACTTGTTTGCTCATACACCTATACTGATGCGGAAAATGATCCCGATATGTCTCTAGTAGAGTGGCTCATTGGTGGAAATACTGTCGGAACTGGTACCACCTATGAAGTTGGAATAAATGGTGAATTAGTTGGCGATGAAATTGAATGTAGAGTTACAGGTTATGATGGAATAGATTATGATCCAATACCAGAAGTGGATATTGTTCAGATTCAAAATCAGATTCCTGTGGTTTCAAATGTCGACCTCACACTTCAACTAGATGATTTCACTTGTTCATACGATTTCTATGATGCTGATGGCCATCCCGATGAATCCCTAATCAATTGGTTTGTTAATGGCAATCATGTTTCTTCAACACCTAGTAGTGATAATGTTGAGAGAGGAAGTGACCTTGGAGCGAATAGTGGGGATAATGTGTACTGTGAAGTTCAACCCGAAGATGGACACCCGGGCGGCAGTGGGATGCTAGAAACGAGTAACACTGTAACCAAGCCCTAATCACTGCATGAAAGTGTGGTGCAGGGGGTGGGACTTGAACCCACGAACCCATTGAGACCGGATCTTAAGCCCGGCGCCTTTGACCGACTCGGCAACCCCTGCAGGCGAATGCCAACGGTCTAATCTAATGAATCAAACGGGACAAATAATGAATTCAATTATATGGTGTCAGTGCAACCAAACACCATGGATAAGGTCTCAGTTGCAGTTCTTGCAGCATTAATTGTCCTTGCACCTTTAGGATATGGTGTATACCACTTCAGCCAAACTGATGATGCCGGGGACGAGATTGTCGATGAGACTGATGACAACATCGATCACAGCGCTCATGCTCACCCAGCACCTGCTTTGGAAGCCTTACTAATGTCCTTCGAAGGCGACCAATTTATCGCAGGCAATGTAATCCATGACCACCCTATGGAAGTTAGAATTCAATGGACTATGGAATCCGCTGAGGGCGTTTCCAGCGGTGCTAATCTTGCGACTGACTTGGATGGCTCTTGGTCATTCGATATCGATGTAGATGATCGTAGCGAAGACATTTCAATTACATTTAGAGCTCACAATTTACCTGAAGACACATGGTCTGACAATTTAACAATAGTAATTCCTGCTGATGTTGAAGACAACAATACTGGTAATAATACAGGTAACAATACGGGCAATAGCACTGACAATAATACGGATAATAATACAGGTAACAATACCGGTAGTGGAAATGGAACAGGAGTTAATTCACCACCCAACTGCGACGCAGGACAAGATTTGATTTCAGACGTTGATGAGTTAGTCTACCTAGATGCCAGCAATTCTACTGATCCTGATGGAGACAGTCTACAGAATCCATCTTGGCAGATTACCGAATGGCCTGAGAACTCAACGGCATCAATTGTTAATTCGTCCAGTGTCAATGCTGAATTTACTCCAGATGTGATTGGGAATTTCACACTCGAATTTTACGTCGATGATGGTGAAGATTTCTGCAAAGATACAATGCAGTTGGAGGCGGTAATCACTATTCCATCAATTAGTTCATCTACAAGTTCACAAGTACTTACTAACGATACTGCAATGGTAGATATTACTTTCATAAGCGAAGGAGGGCATGTAGAAACATGGGTAATATCACCACCTCTGCCACCTGGACTTAATTTTGATATTGATTCAGGTAGGATTAGTGGGACACCTTCAGAAACCTTTGAAGAAACCACATTCATCGTTTATGCAAATAATTCAGCAGGCTCGGCTACTGCTAGTATTACCTTGAGTGCGATTGAATTGGGATATGATCCCCACGACTTAGCACAATTTTGGCTTGATTTCTTTTTCTGCCAGACAGCAGATGACAGACCGACAGTTGACGACTTGACCACTTCAGCAACTGAAACACTACAGTGTGAAATTTCTATCACTCTAAATGAAACTCATCTGCTCATATCTACAAATGGCATTCCAAATCATGATTTCGAATCTACTCTAGCTTGCTCGCAAGGAGGCGATTGTACCGCTGTACAGGATTACACTTGGTCGATTCCAAGGAATCCTACCAATGATACTACTGGTGGCCATGATAGTGCTAACTGTCCTGAAGCCAATGGCGAGTATGAGTGTGCAGCAGACAGAGGGTCCATCGCTGTAGCAATGAACGGCGTTCCAATCTTCGGACCCGAAGATGGCCCTGGCGGTGATGCGGTTGCTGCTGAACATGGAGCCTACAATGAAGATCGGCAACCAATCGAATTAGGTGTATGTCACGGACACGCCGCCCAAGGTGGAACCTACCACTATCACGCCGATTCAAATTGTATGCACTGGCATCCAGAAGATGGTGAAAACATCAAGGATGACTATGATAATTCAGCACCGGAATTAGTTGCACCAAACACCTATGATGGCAATCATTCCAAAGTGATTGGAGTGGCATTCGATGGCCATCCAATCTACGGATTCTGGGGCTATGACAA
>Ga0315329_10000717_pt1 | contig 12993 bp, 27 predicted proteins | sample M150032315metaG_FD_203459 | JGI IMG/M metagenome (GOLD analysis project Ga0315329, IMG submission 203459) | Ammonia-oxidizing marine archaeal communities from Monterey Bay, California, United States - M1 500m 32315 | ecosystem: Environmental > Aquatic > Marine > Coastal | place: USA: California...
AAAAGGGCCTACTAAAGAAAATGAGATAGAAAGTATAGATGATATAGAAAGTATAGACGAGAGTGAATATAATCCACCTGAAAATAGGCGTGTAGAACCAGCACAAGAAGAGAAAGAAGAAAAGCCGGGGTGGCACAAACAAGAAGGAACTAATTTCTGGACAGTTAACTCAAAGTCACCCTACTGGAAGACAGAAAAAGGTGGGAAAGAAGCAGAGAAGTTATGGGGTTCTAGACCTAGTTGGGTTAAGCAAAGGAATTAAACATGACAGAACAAAGTGGGAGTTTTAAGTATTAGGACTTCTTAATTGTTCTTGCATTTTTGTATCAAACTCTGCGTTCAATCCAAAATACTTTAGCATTGCTGAACGGGATATACCGTATCGTTTTGCTTTAGCATCTAAAAAAGCTAAATCACTTTTATCAATTTTTATATTAATCTGTTGTATGTCTTTTTTCATATAGGTACTCTTAATGGAAGTACCTATATTATACACTATAAAGTCTTATATAAAGTTTACTACTTGGTTAAAAGATTTAAACTGAAACTCTAGGTTCCAATGGCTTTCTACGGTTTTATATTCTCTCGTCATACATCTACCCATGTAATGCTCGTAAGCATAGTTGTAAGCCTTGCTGTCTTTACTTGCCCTATCGGCATAATCTTCCGATAAATCAATACACATCTCCTTCTTTGTCATTAAAATCCCCTGATATTGCTTTAAGCTCACATTCAATTCGTGGCTCATTTGACCAAAACATTCTAGCTTTAATCATGGCTACTTGCCTGTCATCTATGTAATAAACGTTGTTAAGTGAGTCTAGAATGGCCTTGCAATAATTATCTAAATCTGCATTATTATCACATAGCTTATTTATTTTATCACACTTCTTCTTCTTCGACCATGATTTTGGTATGTTAATGTAGAAGTCTAACTTGGCATAGACAAGGCTTTCTATAGGTTTGAAATTAACATTAGTTAAAGCCATCTCCATGTCTTTTCTAAATTCAGTATATTTCTTTGGGTAGTAGGTTGACCATCTTGTTACTCTTGGTCTTGATGCTGGAACAGGGTTTACATAAAAAGTTCTTTTCATAATCACTCTGGCGGGACTCCTCCATATAATTTGTCTGTATATTCTTTTAGTTTTTCATAATGATTATCAGTAGATGGATTTATTGGCTCATCTTTAAATTCATAAATCAATTCATTCACCATAGTTTGTGTGCTTTCCAAAAGAGTTTTAATCCCTTCTAGTTTCTCTTTACATTGTTTATCTGTGTGCATTTTCATTATCATTATTATACACTAATAATCATACCATATCATTTTAGCAGTATCTTGTTCAGGAACCCACTGTTGTGCGTCTGGGTTCCACCAAAAGTTATATAACCCTTCCCACTCTCCATTACGTTGCTTTAAACAATAGATAAAGCCGTCTGGGTCTTCTGAATCACAAGGCTCGTTGTTGATAACAGCATCGTATTTCTCTGCATTTCTATGAACAATTAAAACATTATCAGCAAGGTCTGTTATTTCTCCCGCACCTTTGATTGAGAATTTGTCAGGTGTATAGTTCTTTGCTTCTCCATGTGGTTTTCTCATGTGATTAACTAAATGAATATGAACCTTATAATGTTTAGCTGTCCAACATAACGCATCTACAAATCTTTTTTGTGCTTCGTTATTATCTTGATTAACACCACACTTAACAAGAGAGTCTATCATAATATGTTTGATACCCTTCTTTTCAGCAGCCCAATGTATCATGCCTATAATTTTGTCTGACTCTATTGAGCCTGTTTGGTCATACACCCACAGGTTAAAATCAGTTCTATCTTTAAATATTTCAGCAAACTCTTGGTCGGGTTTTGAGCCACCATAACCCTGTCGGAGCATCCTTGCTATTGTTTGTTTAGGACTCATCTCCATTGATGCTATCAATACTGATGTATGTTTTATCAGCCAAAGAGCTGTCTGTCCCATAACTAAAGACTTACCATTACCGTTTACACCAGCCCATATTGTTAATTCCCCCTCTCTAAACCTAAAAGTATCGTGCGTTTTAATCCAAGGTAAGGTATCACCTACGTTAGATATTCCATTCTCTAACATATCCATAGCCTCGTCTACAAAATCCGAGGCTGGTCTTATGCTTTGTCTTTGTGTTTGAGCAATATAATCTCTAAAGTCTTCGTCTTTTATTATGTTCATAGTTTTACCTTTGTTTTATTTTATTAGTTCTATACTCTCCTACCTTACGATAGGTTAGAATGTGTGACCTAGCTTTTATTCTTTGGTCTTCAGTCAATGACAAAGCGTATTCTTTTAGCTTTGCTTGTGTGTCTTTAGTATCTAATCGTACACAGTTAGCGTTGATTTCTCCTTGTGTCATATCCCATTCATCCATATTTTCTTGGTTGTGTTTGTCGGTTTCTCATCTTCCCATCTCTCACCATTAATGTATGTTGTTGGGTGTGGTATGTATTTTTTATCTGTATCTTTAAATCTAGTTTCTATATCATTAACTGCTGAATGTTGTTGTGTCTTTGTAAGATTGTTAAACGATATAGATGCTTTCTTTTTATTAACTTTGTTTGGGTATTGCTCCCAAAACTTGTCGAATAAAGTATTAGTAGTAAGTATATTAGTATTAGTAGGGGGAACATTACTAGTAACATTAGGGGTAATGTTACCTATGAGGTTACTTATACTTAACACATTGTTATTACTAGGATTTTCTAACTGTTTGATGTACTCATCTATTGCTGATGGCAAGACTAGGAATACATCTCTATCTATTTCAATAATTCTTGTTATAGGTTTCTTGTCTACATAACCAAAATACAAACTAACTTTATACTTGATGATGGTTCTATTATTTGTTATAGTCTGTATTACAGACGCACCAGTAAAGTTGTCGCAAGTAAATTCTGTTTTGTTTATAAGTGCCTCTATTAATTCAATGTTGTTTATGAGGGGTTTCTTCATAATCATCTCCCTATCCTACGACTAACAGACTGCTCTACTAACCATAGGACTTTTATTTTAAGATTTGCTGTAATACAATCCACCATTAAATACAAGATGTCTTTGTTAGGTAATAAATCACCAGCCCAAAATGTACCTATGCGTGTACTGTTTTTTAGAATGTCTTTATATATTTGTTTGTTGCGTGTGAAGTAAAAATCTTCTTCTCTTAAGTCATTAATAATTCCATCACAACAATTATTGTTTAACAAGAAAGCTCCAAGAACATCATTCTCTGTTTGCTCTTGGACTTCTTTTTCACGACCACGCATAAATATTAAAAGGGTAAGTCTTCTTCTTCTTTAGATTTACTTTCAGAAGTTTTAATCTCACCAACACTATCTTCTTTTCTTTTAATAGAAAATTTCAGCAGAGGTGCTTTTGGGTTTGCGTCTTCTCCTCTCTTCCAAGCACTTACCCAATACTCAACACCATCTACATTTAAATCACCTCTAAAATGTGGGTGTGAATCTGTTTCTCTTTTGTCATTTTTCCAAACTTGTCCACGATTTGTGTTATCAAATTCTGCCATAATAAACTCCTTGTTTTTTATTTTTTTTAAGATTTGTTAATCTTTTGTTAGCCTTATTAATCTGCTTTAATGCTTCATAATTTCTAGGCACACGAGAAAGTTCTATTCTTCTTAATGTATCAAGAGCAATATAGCTTTCTCCCCTTTTCACAATACAACCAAACAAAGCTGTGTTGTCCTCTGTAGGGTTATCTCTCATATAGCATAAACACCAATGAGGATTACCCGATTTTATTATTAAGTTTCTTTTTGTGCTTTTTTCCATATTACCCCCGAATTAGTTTAGGGTTACTTACGGCAACCAGTCGTGTCTTTCTTAACCTTACGATAAGTAGAGGGAGAGGAAGGATAAATGTAATCCTTACACTGCTTACCGAATAACATTGGCGACAAACCCTGTTAATCTATGTACCAAATAATTGAGCGTGATAGTCTTGCACTTGTATAAGACTATTATCTTCTGCTTCCTCATATACTTGTGTTGCTAACTCCATATCTCCACTAGCCTTGGCTTTATCAAGTTGCTCTTTCATTCGTAAAACTTTATTACTAGATTGCTTTGATGGTGATGTTGACTTCTTGAATGACTCACTCTCATCTTCACCAAAGACACCTAATTGATAGTAACCAGTAAGTTTAAGAACAGCCCTTGACATTGCTCTCTTCTCTGCCATCTCCATTACATACCAAGAGTTACAGTTACCGTCCTTGTAGGTCTTACCTTTAAGTGCTGAACCAAATGTTTGTACAGTTGTGCCATTATGACTTGCCGTTGCTTTAACTACACAGTATTGTGGCTCACAATTTACAACGTCAAAGACTAAACTTATATTAGATTTAGCTTGTATCTTATCTATACCGGCTCTAGTAATAATAGTATAGTGGTCGTGTTTAAATATATCTTCTTTCTCTAACTCGTGTTCTTGATATAAAGCATTTAATATTTCTCTCTTTGTTGACATATGTTTCTCCTGTTGTTTGATGTATTTATTATACACCAGTTCTATACTTATTGTTTAATGTTATTTAATATATTAATTATTTTGTCTATCGCTTTTTGTTCTTTCTCTTTTGAGAATTTATGGGCTTTGTATATTCGATTTATTCTCCCCCAATATTTATCTGTTGTTTTTATAAAAGGATTACCCGTAGAAGATAAGATGTTGTTAGTATTTTCTATCCATTTGGAATCTATCTCATTATTAGCAAGTGCTTTTAATAAAAGTTTGCGATGTTTTTTTCCTTGTGCAACAATATGCAAATGTTTTTTCTTATAATATTCTTCTCTAGTTTTTCTTTTTTTTATAGTTTTAGTTAAGTCTTCAGGGTTTTTTCTTTTATCGTGTATCTCACGAAGATGTTTTTGTTGTTGTCGGTCAGAGCCTAATTGATGATGACCTAATGTAAATACTTTCATTAGCCCATCCTCCATAAATTAAACGCAACCCACAGTATTAGTATTGCTATTATTAGTTCTTCCATTATTCTTTCTCTTCTTCTATCGCACTACACATTCCCCAACAAGCAATGTCTTCAACTTGTGGATGAGTAAAGCCATTCTTATATAGAAAACTAGCAAAGTTTTTATTCTCATCAGCCAACATATCTCTTTCTTCCTCAACCTCCAGACGTAATCGGAATTGTTCATCTCTCTCTTGATTAAGTAGTTTATTTTGAGCTACGTTATTAAGCTCATCGTTTCCTAAATCAAACTGTATCTTTCTCCACATACTAATCTCCATGATAGGTGTTCTTCCTTTGTCTAATCTCAAAGAAGTTGTTATGTTGAGGGAAATCATGCATAAACTTTCTAGCATAATGTGAAATCCAACCGTCATCAATCTTATAATCTACCCCACCCGATACCATAGTTTCCCATCTTACTCTGTGGAAAATTGCTTTTGCTGAATAATACTTTTTATGTTGTGTTGCTATTTTTGCAAACATAATAAAAGATTTGTACACTTCAGGGTGTTGGTCGTTGTATAGATTGAAATTTTCTTTAGTCCATTTACCATGCATCACCTACCTCCTCTTGGTATTATTTCCATCTTTGATTCGCTTGTCCAAAAAGCACCACTATTATTACCTTCGTCATCAGCACTTGCCATTATGTAAGTGCCGTCAGTAAAGAAAATAATCGGTGCTTCCCATGCCCAGTCTAACTCATCAGTTTCCTTTTCAGTGGTATATCTAACATGACTAACCACCTTCCCATTAAATATTTTAGTAGCATCTTTGCTCCAGTTTTTCATAACCACCCCGCTATTTGACAACCATCCTCTCTATAGAACCAACTAAACTCTAGTTCAGGAAACCTTTGTTTTAGTGTGTTTGCTATCTCTTCAGGTGGCGACCAAGCTGTATCGAAATAATATTCTAGATGGTCTTCTCCCTCTTGAAGAATGTCAACAGAACAAGCGTCCCATTTAGTTCCCCAGTTATTTATACACCAACTATAAGTGTCGGTAGTATCTAATGGTATCGGTTTAATTCTTTGAAAACTAAAGGCATCATCTTCATCTTTATAAACTAACTCTTTAAATGCTTTAATATCTTTATCTAAACCATATACATTTACTTCATTTGCACACCAGTTAGGCATAGTGTTCTCCTTTATTAGTTGTTATCCACATCATCATTAAGTTCATATATTCTAGTGTCTTCGCAATCATTACAGTAACAAACACTATCTCCGTCATCAATTACTGCTATGTAATTGAAAACCCCGTCTTCTTGTTTTGCCCATACAGATAAATAAATATCTGCTGAACCACAAGTCTTACATATATACTTATTCATTTCTATTTCTCCCTTTGGTTACAAAATTAATAATGCTCTCTTCTATTTCAGGTGGTGTTGTTAAGTACACCATCATCAAAAAGAAAATAACAATCCCTACTATGATTAGTTCTATCATCTTAACCACCCTTGTATGTGTGTTATATATGGTACTAATCCAAAGGCAACCCCCAATATAAAGTAGTTCCTCTTTGTATGTGGTACTTTAAATCTTTGGATAGACAGGTTTTGTTTACGAGTCCTAGGGTATTGTTTCCTGACTGCCCACCCTTTAGTCCAAAGCCAGTAGTTAATTGTTCTGTTAATTCTCCAGTTCATTTTTATTTCTCCTCGTTATAATGAATCTCAAACTCTGTTGGAACATATCGTTCATAACCTTTTAAAACTTTATCTTGTAGAATTTGTTCTGCTTCTTCTTTAGTTTCGGCTTCAACCTCTTCGATTGATGAGTGCCAATCTAACCAAAAACTAAATGTTTTCTTTTCTTTTGTAGATGTTCTTTCTTCATACTCAAGCAATGTTTCACCAGTAGTACAAGAAGTATATTCTCTTGTTAAAGTTTCCTTGAAATAATCTCTGCCGTCGTCGGTGTGCATATACATATAGTTACCTGCATAGTTATCGTCTGTTGGTATGTCAGAAAATAATCCTATATTGATAGCGTTGATAAATGCAAGTTCGGAATTTGTTTCTAAATTTTTCATTTCTATTTCTCCTTGTTATTACTTTTATAAATATTCCTCTAATCCTATACACTCGCTTGGAATCCCTGTACATTCGTATGATGGTGGTGAGTCACCAGTTCCGTAAGGGTCTTTAGTTTCTTTACAACATTCACATTCTTCACAGCATGTAAAGTCGTCGAACACTTGATACATTAACTCTTCTAGGTAAATACCTCTAGCTTCTTGTGGTGTTGAACTCATAATGTTTTCTCCCATTCTGTATAGAAATCTTTAAACTCTTGCGTCTTCATATAGTCTTTAGCAAATGCCATTAACTCTTCTGTAGTTGGGTAAGGTTCTCTCGCCCCAATGTCTGCCCTCATTTGTTCAGTCAATGTATTGTTGTGAGCAATCTCTATTGAAGTCTGCTCTTTGTCTTTGCCGTATTGGTTTAAGTCCGGCTCTTGGTCTTGAGCGTGTAATGTATCTAGTGTATTAGTTAAAACATTAGCTAGTTCGTTGTATGTCATTTTTATTTACTCCGTTTTTTATTTAAGGTAAGTACATTATCGCATAGTAATAAAAAGTATATAACATTATTTAAAAAGAAATCATATTGTGAATAAACCGTTTCATATTATGAAGTTGCAGTTCTGTCATAAAGTTTAAGAGCAATGCAAAAGCCAGTCGAACCAGTATAGGTATGGACGGAATAGGGACGTTTTTCCCCTAGTAAGAATAGTAGTTGCAGAGGTTTAATAAAAAACCATCACCAAAAAAGGGTTTGATATAAAAAATTATGTGTTTCTTAATAGGGAAATTTGTTTCTTCAAACTACCAATTCAACGAACTAATTTTATTGATGGCATTGTATAGGTTAAAAATAAAGGGTGTAGAATAGGCAGTTGGATACCTTAAAATTGATGTTCATATTATGAACCGGTTTATTTATATTATGGTTTTGTTTAGTTGATTATGTAAATGAGTGTATATAAAGTATATATATAATCTATAATGTACTCATGGACATAGGGAAAACCATATAAAAAAATCCCAACAACGGAGAAACAAAATGAAAAAACTAACTAAAAAACAAGCACAAATTATCTCTTATATAAACAGCACTATCGAAACAAAATTAGCTGTTCTTAGCGATTATAACGAAGAAAATAATTCTGACATGGTTAAACATTGTCAAGACGCATTGTCTGAGCAATTACTTGGTATGTCTGATTACATCTTAACTAGCAACATTAGTGTTTGGGATGAAAGATTATCAAATGCAATTTGGGAAATTAGGGAAATGCCTGAACTACAATTTGAGTATTGGGAAGATTGTTTACATAGAGATGTTGTACTATACAACCGTCTAGCACAAGAAGCACACAATCTATCACTAGAAACAAAATACGGATAATAACTTTAACAGGGGAGGGCAACCTCCCCACAACGGAGAGAAATTATGCAAACAATAACAACAAAATATTTAGGAGCAACAAATAATGGCAGGGGTGCAAGAATAAAAGCAACTACCTCTAGCGGTGTTAGTAAAACAATCTCATACCCTTATGAATTATCAGGAGCGGCGTGTCATATTAAAGCAGTTAAAGAACTGAATAAAAGTTTTAAGTTTCCTTGGGTGGGTGAGTACATTTACGACTCGAGTGATACAGGGTACATTTTTATGTACATGAACGATAAACAAGTAATTTATTTATATGACGAGGACAACGAAAATATCCTCTATGAGATTGACTAGTCGGAACTCTCCGTAATAAAAAACTATTTTTTCCCCCGGCTAAATTGCTGGGGTTTTTTTCGTCCGTTATTATTTGTTTAATACCTATATAATATTATTCTGTGCTAGATCATCTACGATGAATTCGCACAAAATAAATAAACTAAATAAACCTAATAAGCTACTACCCCTTATATATTTATTCTCACTTCTAAAGCATAAATTTGCGATAAGGTATCGCCTTGCTCTGTATAAGATGCGACATAAAGTCGCAATGTAAAGGATTCGCCTTGCTCATACCCTAGATGAATTATTAAAGAACAAATAATTCAAGCCCCAAGCCTCGTGTAAGATAATATTCGATAGGAGTAAGTAACAATAAGCCTAGAGAACAATTAAGGACTCACAATGCTTGGTGGGTAAGCGGCTCCCTAGGAGGGACCCACATACCCATGTAGAGCGTTGTAATTATATACCCGCTACACAAGAAATGAAGTTTGAGTTTAAGAGGAAAGATAAGTCATACCTAGAAGATAAATACTCTGTTCTAGTGTAGGACATAAGACATAATTGATTTTAGCTGATTTTTTTGCATTTGTCAATCTTTCTGTTATAATATAATCCCATGAGCAAGAAGGGAAACCCAGAATTTAAAAAAGGCATGAAACCATTGAACCCGAATGGGAGGCCTAAAGGTTCAGTTAATAGATATACTGCGTTAGCCCGACAGATGATGTCGGAGCAAGGTGCTGCTGTAGTACAGAAGGTAATTGATAAAGCTATGGAAGGAGATGTTCATTGCATGAAGATGTGTATTGATAGAATATTACCTGTTCATAAAGCGGTTGACCCTAATAGAGCTAAACAAGACTCACAGATTATAATTAATGTTGGTGCTTCAGATGCTATAAAGGCTAGGATAGCGGCAACTTCCCCAGAAAAACTAATAAACCCTGTAACAAAATCAGATGATGAGGTTATTATAGAGGTGGGGGAGACTTTATGAGATTAACAAAAGAACAACTAAAGAAAAGGTATGTAGTCGCCTTAATGATAATCGGCCAAATGGAAGATTTAGAACCAGATGCTGTAGATATAACTATAAGTGAACTATTAGATAATGGGGATTACGAGATTGAAGAGGTAGATATAAGTGGTAAGAGTAACCTAATACATTAGATAAGTAATGGCTGAACTGAATGTAGATTTACACCCAGCACAATTAGATATATTTAATTCTGAAAAAAGATTTAAGATTGTTGCTGCGGGCAGAAGGTTTGGTAAGTCTAGATTGGCTGCTTGGATTTTATTAATAAAAGCCCTACAGTCAGAAGAGAAGGATGTTTTCTACATAGGCCCAACTTTTCAACAATCAAAAGACATTATGTGGGGAATGTTAAAAGAGCTTGGTCAGGATTTGATTTTAGCCGCCCACGAGAACACAGCAGTATTAACTTTAATCAACGGAAGAAAGATATATCTAAAAGGAAGTGACCGACCAGATACTTTAAGAGGTGTGGGACTTGCTTATGTTGTGCTAGATGAGTACGCAAGTATGAAACCTGTCGTATGGGAGCAAATAATTAGACCAACTCTTGCTGATGTAAAAGGAGAGGCGTTATTTATAGGGACTCCAGCGGGAAAGAACCACTTTTATGATTTATACACAGACGCATTAACAAACGATAATTGGGAAGCGTGGCAATTTAACTCTACAGACAACCCATTCATACCCGCTGATGAAATAGAGGCAGCTAGAGACTCAATGTCTTCAATGGCCTTTAGACAAGAGTTTGAAGCATCCTTTGAAACCTTCTCAGGTGGTATATTTAAAGAGGAATGGTTCAAAACTAAAGAAGAACCAGAGGAAGGAAGCTATGTTATTGCTATTGACCCAGCTGGATTTGAAGCAATAGAGAAAGAAAGAAATTTAAAGCGAAGTAGATTAGACGAAACAGCTATTGCTATTGTTAAGATAGATAGAGACAAGTGGTGGGTAAAAGATATACTACACGGTAGATGGAATATTAAAGAAACCGCCAGAAAAATCTTAAAAGCTACTGTTGATAGTGAATCATCTACAGTTGGTATTGAAACCGGCTCCCTTAGAAACGCTATATTACCCTATCTTGAAGATGAAATGAGAACAGAGGGAAAATACTTCTCTACTGTGGAGATGAGGCATGGTGGTAAGAAAAAAACCGAGCGAATTACTTGGTCTTTACAAGGAAGAATGGAACATGGGCAAATTTCTTTTAATGAAGATAGAGATTGGAAGCCTTTTGTCTCACAGCTCCTTGATTTTCCTAATAGGTTGTCACATGACGACATGCTCGATGCTCTTGCCTATATCGACCAAGTAAGTGTGGCTGATTTCGCCCACAGTATTGAACTAAATGAAGACTGGGAACCTGATGATGTGGTGGCTGGCTACTAATTTTAATAAAAAAATCAATAATAGTTGACATATATTTTTTTTGTATGATATAATCCAAAAAAACCGAGGGAAATCAAACACTTATGTTCGATAGTAAAGAGACAAAGTACCAAGCATTAGCCTCATGGTTGACCTATCGCTTAGATGGGTGGCGTTCTCACAGAGATATGAACCATGTCCAGAAATGGGATGAGTATTATAGACTTTGGAGAGGTATTTGGGCGGATTCAGATAAATTACGCAAGGCTGAGAAGTCAAGAATTATATCTCCAGCTCTTCAACAAGCTGTAGAAGCAAGTGTTGCTGAATTAGAAGAGGCTAGCTTTGGAAGAGGTAAATGGTTTGACATTCAAGACGATATGTTGGACCAAGACCCATCAGATGTAGAGTATGTACGCAACCTACTACAAGAAGACTTAGAAAAGACTGGTGTCAAAGACGCTGTTTGTGAGATTTTCCTTAATGGTGCTATATACGGTACTGGTATTGGAAAAATTGTAGTCGAGCAGAACATAGAACGCTCTCCAACAGAGCAACCTGTAGAGGGTACTATGACTACTACTAGGACATTAACTGAATATCCGGTTATAGATGTCAAAGTAGAACCTATTTCCCCTAAAGAATTTCTAATTGACCCTTCAGCTAACACTATTGATGAGGCTTTAGGTGTCGCACATGAAGTAATCAAACCTAGATACCATGTTGTAGAGGGTATTAAGAGTGGGATATACAGAGATGTTCCTTTAGATGGTGATTATGACACAATCAAGTTTGGTTTTGACCCTGACACTAAGATGGCAGATGAGTCAGACTCCGTTAAGATAACAGAATATTGGGGTTTAGTACCTAAGAGGTTCTTAAAACCTAAGATAGACAAAGATGATTTTGAATATACTAAAAAGGACGAGCTTGTTGAGGCTGTAGTTACCTTAGTTAATGATGAGTATATTCTAAGAGCAGAAGAAAATGCGTTTATGATGGTTGATAGACCATTCATATCGTATCAACATGATATTGTACCTAACAAATTCTGGGGTAGAGGGGTATGTGAGAAAGGATATAACCCTCAAAAAGCACTAGATACCGAAATGAGAGCAAGAATAGACTCTCTTGCTTTAACAACAACACCTATGATGGCAGCAGACGCAACACGACTGCCTCGTGGAGTCAAGTTTGAGGTTAGACCCGGTAAAACTATACTAACAAATGGAGACCCAAGGGCGGCATTAATGCCACTAGACATGGGAACCACAGACCCTTCTACTTTTAATCAGGTCGCCTCACTTCAAAACATGATTCAGATGGGTACAGGTTCAGCAGACATGGGAACTGCGGATAGAGCAACCTCTTCTGGTATGTCAATGATGCAATCTGCTTCTATTAAAAGACAGAAACGTACATTAATGAACTTCCAGAACACATTCTTAATTCCAATGATTAATAAATCAATGTGGAGAAAGATACAGTTCGATGTAGAAAGGTATCCTGTTAATGATTACAAGTTTATACCTTATTCTACAATGGGAATTATGGCTAAAGAGTTAGAGATGACACAAATGGTACAGATGTTACAGTCTATACCTAAAGATTCTCCTGCGTTTAATGTTATTTTATTGGCATTATTCCAAAACTCTTCAATTCATAATAGAGACCAGATAGTTCAACAACTAATGGCGGGCAATCAACCTAATCCTGAGATGCAACAAATGCAACAAATGGGTACACAGTTGCAGATACAACAGGCACAGGCTGATATTCAGAAAACATTAGCAGAAGCTGAAGAAGAAA
>Ga0315329_10000718_pt1 | contig 12992 bp, 24 predicted proteins | sample M150032315metaG_FD_203459 | JGI IMG/M metagenome (GOLD analysis project Ga0315329, IMG submission 203459) | Ammonia-oxidizing marine archaeal communities from Monterey Bay, California, United States - M1 500m 32315 | ecosystem: Environmental > Aquatic > Marine > Coastal | place: USA: California...
ACCGTAACCATGTCTTTTTTATCAAAAATAGTATAGCATTTAGGGCATTTATTTTCAAATATTCTGACTTTATTTAACCAGTTATTATTTTTAAGGCCTGGATCTGAACATTTAGGACAGCATGTTATCATATTAGGTGCTAAAATATAAAATGCTTTTTGGCCCTTCTTAACATTTCTTTTAACGTCTAGCCATTGGTTATATCCCCTTGCATCCGTATGGCCATGCATATGAGCAATTATTTTATTTCTTAAAGTCCATTTACTTAGCGGTTTGTTTGGGTTTGGATCGTCAATTAAAACAGATTCAACGGTTTTTGTTAAATTTTCAGGATTTTTGAATAAGTTAATAATTTCATTTAAGGCATTTTCAACACGATCAGGATTAGAAATAAAAGCGGTCATTGAGATCTTACCTCAATGAATTTTATTGTTGAGTATGGGCCATATTTACCTTCAATATTCAATTTTTCAATTTCCATATTTGAAGGCGTTAATAACTCAACAAAAGAATCTATAACCGATCCTTGACGTAATGCCCTACAACCCTTACAAGCTCTATGAAGTAAATTCATCTGCTCAGGCGTAAAACCGGCTTTTTCAATTTCTGGTTTTAGATTTGTTGCTGTATTGTGGTATTGTGCCATATACTAGGGTATATTATAGTATATTTAAGTATATTGCACCCATGCCTGACAAAAAATACTTATATAGTATATTTTACCATACGAAAGTATATTGGCTAATAGAGAGTATCAATTTATTTCCAGGATTATTAAAATGGATAAAAAAACTGAGAAGGTTAAAAGGCGATTTGTTCAAGTACCAAAGGCCCATTTATCCGACTTAGAGAAATATACCAGTTATTATTGTTTAATAACAGTAGAGATTTTAGGGCCTAAACTCGAAGATATACAGAAAATAAAATCTTCAGTTTAGTAATCTCTCAATTAAAATTGTTAAAAAATACATACTGAAAAAAGCAGAACTGGCCACAACAGTAAAAACAGCTAATCTAATTTTCCAGGTTGTTTTTCTTTTAATGCTCTTATCCCATTTTTCCGAGTGTGTGCTAGGCATATCAATGAGGACAATGGCCCTTTTTCTTTTTCTTATTAACATCTAATTTATCTACTAAATTACTGGCCTTCATTTTCAATGCAAAATCTTTATCTGTATTCATTTTTGTACCGTCTTTATACTTTAACATATCAATAACCCCAACTGGTCTTTCTTAATTGTTGAAAATCGTCATTACCTACATAATTCTTTTTAGATTTCTTTTTCTTAGCCATATCAAATACCCCATGTGCTTTCCATCTTCCTTTTTTTAATATGTTTCATAGCATCAGACTTACTAACATGGGATAACTCATGTGTATGTGCTGTCTTGATACCAAATTGGAATGTCTGATTTTTGAATGTTTTAGTATTTACTCTATACTTGAATACATCACCATCTTTTATTGCACCAGTTACTTTTGCTAAACCCCAACCTTTGAAATGAACATAATCACCTTTTTTGAAATTAGATTTCTTAGCCATTATCAAATACCCCAATCTACATCTTTTTTAACTTGTAATCCATCTTTATGTACCCATGCCTTACCTTTCCCTGCCAATTTAGTGATAGATCCTATTTTAACATCTTTCCCAACGTGCTTACTTTTATTTTTACGAATACTGCCCTTACTTTGAGCTTTTACATATTTGTAACCTGAAGCTCTTTTTTTACCTTTTTGAATTAAAGCAATTTCAAACCAAGTCATATATCAATAACTATTAAATAGTATTATTTAAGAAATTATCGGTAAAACGTTTGTTATTTTCATATATGACCAGGCTAACATTTTTAATAATTCATCTTTAGATATTTGATCATTTTTGTACCATTCGACCACGTTCATTATCCATGCAGGGCCTTCATATTGATATACACATGGATATTTATCCGCACAATAATCGCCTATAGTTTGTGTACGTTTATCTAACCATTTTTCCAGGTTAAGACTGACTGTTTTTGTCTTATTTGATACAATTACCTTCTTTATTGTTTCTACATTGGTCATTTCTATATCGCAATCATAATGCATAAATCGAATTGTATCGTCTAAAATATTTTTCCAATCATGTGAATCTATTGTAGCTGTAGAGCATCCGCCCATATTTCTATTGATAGTCATATTCCAATAGTGTGCAATATGCGATGTTGTGTTAATTATTCCCAATCTGCCTTTTTTATCTGGATCAATATAGTCAGATATTACAATAGCTTTAGTTTTAAGATTCCATTGTAAATTTGGGTACATATCAACGAATCTTATATCCTGGCCATATTCCATTTGGTACATTTTCCAATGTTCGATAAATACTGGTTTATCTCTTATCCATGTGCCGGTATCATTACTAAAACCGCCTGACACTTCGGGCCTACTGTTATCATACTCTAATAACTCGTATAACTCAGGGCAAAACGTACAACCTGATCCTAACTGTATAACTAATAATCTAACCTTTTCATCATGATTAGCATAAACATGGCCCAATAAGCCGGGTATAATTAGCAAAAATACAAGTAAGATTAATGACTTCATACCGTATTATAAATAAAAAAAGGTGTTAAAAAGACTTTATGTCTAATTGAATCTTTTATGAAAACGTTGATTTCTACCAGTTGTTTGCTGACCAGTAACACGCTTTCGTGCATCAGGGCCATGATGTTGATGTTGTCCAGGTGTATGAGCTACATGACAAACAGTGCAAGGCCTACCACCGGTTTTTTTAACCCTACCGTCTTGTCTTGTTGAATAACTGTAGGATCTTTGGTGTTTGCTAGTTGATTTCTTGGCCTTCTTTTTAGTAACACGTTTAGTTGTCTTTTTCTTAGTTGTTTTACGTCTTTTTGCTGTAGATGTTTTTCTACGTCTTACAGCTTTGGCTTTTCGTTTAACTGTTTTTCGTTTAGTTGTTTTACGTCTAGCCTTTTTCTTAACCATAATAAATCGATTATATCACTATATATAAATAAAAACTATGTTTTAGCCACTGGCCCTATTACTGCAAAACCATTTGATACATAACCGCCTTTAGCTATTTGAGCTTGGTTTAATGTTTTATATTTTCTTTCAAACTGTATGCCTTCTTTTTGTTTTGTAACCTGGATAACAAACCATGTTGTAGGCTTTCTAATTTTATGTAATTGTGTTTTAATTTTACCTTTAATTTTTCCTTTAATCTTATCTGAACGAGAAACAACACCGGCCTGTTTATCAATCTTTTTCTTTAATTGTTTTAGGTATTCCTTTTTAATTTCTTCTGTTCTTTTTTTATGATCTATTATTTTTTGTTCATCAGTTTTTTCAACATTTTTTTTCTGTTTAGATTTACGTCTTATCGCTGTAGCAATATCGCCTAAAACCTGAACACCGTCATTTGTAGGGCCGTCACGCCTATCTGTTTTGTATGGTATTGATTCCCTAACAGTATTTACATTAAATGGATCATTGTTTATTTTTCCATTTTTCTTTTTAGACTTAGTTTTTGGACTACCAAAATTCATATCTAATTTAGGTATTAATAGATCAGGCATATCAAAATCTCCAAACCCGAACTCATTTTTCTTAGATTTTTTAGCCATTTTTACCAACCCTTAAACGTACCACGATTTTCAAACTGATTTTTTCGTAATTGATTATCAAGAAGGCCGGATTCCTCAAAAGCGATCATATTCAAATCATCTATTTCTGTTTGTAGGTTTGTTTGTTTTTCTAATCTTTTTTTATCTGTCTTTTTTTCTAACGTACTGCCGATTCTTTTCAATTTATTATAACCCTTACGTTCAAGATCATCTATCCAATCATTAGATAATTCCCAAATTGATTCAAATTCTTTTTCCTTTTTTTTCTTATTAAATTCAAGTATTTCCCATGCTGTTAGTATTTTAGCCATTATTCAGCTTTCATCCAGGTATTATTCGATGTATCTTGTTTAGATTTATCTGAGTGAAACATATAGACCGCAAAGGCAGTAAGGCCCATAGCTCCGAATATCAGGGATTGCTGAGCAAAGTTGATGAACTCATTAATACTACAGTCAACGGTCATAATATTCCTAAATTTGTATTAATATATAAAAAAATAGGTGTAATTATTCAGTAGATGTTTTAGCGTATCTGTAGCCATTAGGCGTTAATACTGGATTTGTATAATGGCCATTTTCATCTTTACCTATGCCTAAATCTCTTATTCTTTCTGCGTTTCTTATCACATGGCCTAACTGATCATGTTTATTACAATATTTCATAAAGTCGTCATTACTGGCCATAATTAGATATTTACTATGTACCTTATTCTCACGCATTAAACCAGGTATCGCCATAAAATCAGGATCTTGAAAGTCAGTTATTGTAAAACATGGATTACCGTCTGCATGATTTTTGTGATATTCATTAAGGGCCAGGATTATAATTTTACTAGCTGTAGAGCGTTCTTTTATCCTTAATTGTTCTAATTTTTCATTAAAGTCTTTAGCTTCATTGTCTTTTAATGAGATAGATTTTACTTGGGCCATTTTTTAATTACCTTCATTATTAATTAAATTATTTATTAAGTTTTTATTATTATTATCTGAATTAGCGGAGTGGAAATGAAGGTGTGTTTGGATTTTATATTTTTCTAATCTTTTTTTAGCCAATTTAACATAATCATTATTTAACTCAATACCAACCCATCTTAACCCTAACTTTTCTGCTGATACGCCTACCGTACCTGATCCAAAAAATGGATCTAATACAATACCGCCAGGCATACAACCACATTTGAGTATCATTGTTGGTAATTGCTCAGGAAATGTTGCAAAGTGAGCTTCTTTGTATGGTGTGGTATTTATTAACCATGTATCGCCTGGATTTTTACCTTTTGGATGATATGGGTTTGTTTTATGTATAGAATCTTCATTCTTTTGCCATTTTAGTAAATATTCTTTTGAAGCCTTACCCATAAATTCGCCTTTTTTGTTATGGGTTTTCACTTCTGATATTGTGGCATTTTGTAGGAATCTTGCCTTATCTGTATCTCTAACTCTAACATTAAATGCCTTAGTTGGTGTGATTGGTTTTTCTCGTACAGCATCCAGGTTAAAATAATATTTTTGCTGTTTGACAAAGAAAAAAATTGATTCAAATTTGTTACCAAAGCGATCTTTAACAGAACATGGCATAGCGTTATTTTTGGCCCATACGATGTTATTACGTGCTATCCAACCATTATCAATACAGTTAATATAGAATCTTTCAGGTATGCCTATCCTTGATTTATCATTATATGTATCGCCAAGATTAATCCAACAAGTACCGGTGTCCTTTAACACTCGTCTTAATTGATCCATTAACCTACCCAATTTGGCCAAGTATTGATGATAGTCTGATTCTAATCCCCATTGGCCCTTTACTGAATAATCTCTCATTGTCCAATATGGCGGACTGGTAATTACACAATCTATTGATTTATCAGGTATTTCTTTTATCTTTTCTAAAACATCCCCTACAAGTATTTCTCTATTCATTTAATATCTCCATTAAAATTTAGTTTGTTTAGGATAAAATCTATTTTTACATCTTTTACAAATATAATACCATTTACCTTTTTCACATTCTGGATCATCTGTATGTGTGATTTTAATCTGATCATAATGTAAAACGTTACAATTTGGACAATGTATTCTAGGCATTTTTTTATTTCCTTAAACATACCTGGATTTGGGCTAGGTGTTCATCTATTTTTTCTAATGTTGTGGCAATTTTACCCATTTTATCTGACATATTGCCTAATGTTATTCCAATTTCAATTAATGATGAACGTAAATGATATGAATCGTCATTACTACTCATATTACCACCCTAAAAACCATTGACATTTTACCTGATATAGTGCATTGTCTTTTATTTACCATGCGGACTTTACCCATTTTAACTAATTCGTTTCTTCTAGGCCTGACATAGTTAGGATCAGTTTTTTTCATTCTATGGCATAATTCTAAATCGGTACATGGCCCATATTTTACCAGGCCTATTAATACTTCATTTTGTCTAGATTCAAGATTTGTTTTATGTAATTCCTTGTATGATTCTGACGATGTTTCTTGTACCATCATCTTAAATCAACATTATTTGAAGCTTGTAAGTCTTGAACAATTCCTTTTATTACCGCTAATTCAGATAAACAACTTTGTAAGCAAGTCATAACTAATTCCTTACTTCTTTGTTCATCTTCATTAATTGTAATTTGTGATCCCTTACCAATTTGCGATCCTGACTTGGTACATTCAAAAATCTGTGATCCGTTTTTTATTATCCGTCTATAATGGGCCTTAGTGTCTGTAGTACCTGGATCTTCAGTCCAATGTGATTCCATTTTTTCTTTATTAAAATTTTCTTTAACATATTTTCTAATCGTTGCACCGCATTTTTCACACTGTTTTGATTCTAAATCCTGGCCTACTGTTAAACTGGTTAAATCTTTATTCATTTTTCAATTTCCTTCTTACTTCCAACATCGCTAAATTATGTAAAGTCTGTATATGGCCATCGTATGTATAAACAAAATCTCTTAGCCAGGTTTTAGTTTTTGATTCGTTATATTCTTCTTTCAACATATGGGTTTATTTTAATAACTTAATAAGTTTGACTGACTAATTTTTTTGTTATAACGGTATAATAAAATATACCTTAGTATTATGTTTCTAAATTCGAATTTTGAAATATTGTTAAATCGTTGGATAATTCAAGGTATAATTTAGATCGTTTATTTTCATTCATAACGAAATATTCATCTAAATATGCATGGTGTCCAGTTATAGCATGGGCGTAACTATCGCCATTTTTTAATGAGGCCCTAGTGAAAAAATATTTTCTAAATCCATGAATATGAACAATAAACCGGCCATTAGAATACTGATCATTTAATCCTAATTTTTTTCTAGTTGTATGAAATTGTTTTTCAATAGCGGATAATTTACCGGGCCTGGACTTATCCTTAGAAAATATGTATTCATTATCATTTAACTCATGGCATAAATACAGTAATTCTTTTTTCACTTCTTCAGTAACATATGTTTCCCGATCTTCTTTGCCTTTAGTTGTTTCGGCCCTAACATTAATCCGACCAGGTATTACATCTAAATTAACATCGGATTTTTTTAGGTTTAATGCTTCAGAAACACGAAGGCCGGAAACAACCAATACCATTATCAATACTTTATACATTGGCTTAGAATTTTTGATCAGCTTTTGTATTGTTTCTAATTCGATTGGTATTTCTCTATAATGAAATTTTTTAGGATATTCAAGATGTTGTTTTAATAAATGTGGCATTAATAATATACCATTTTTAGTTAGCCATGATGTTATCATTGACATATAGGCCCTTACCGTACTTGTAGATTTTCCAGCTTCAATCCAGTATGAAATAATTTTATTTAAGAAATTGTATATGCCAATATCATTCATATCGTTATTTCTAAACTTATTAAATATGGCATCTTCATTTTCATTAATGCTTTTTAAAAAATTATCGTATGAACTTAACGCATATATGGCCAAATCCTTAGAGTTTTTTGATCCTGATTTTCTATAAACCATACCGTAATATTCTTCCCTTGTTGGGTATTCCAACATCATAATTTATTGATTAAAGTATCTTGAATAAGTCTTTTTTTCTTTTCTTATCTTTAAATTCATAGTCAAGAATATCCGCAGTATCGCCACGTACATACCGATCCCCTTTTACGCTTATTTCATCAGTTGATACATCCCATGCCACAAAACTTTTCTTTCCTTTTGGTTTTGTAGCACCATACATTGAAGCAAATCCACCGCCACCTAAATCAACCCAACCTGGTAGTGATAAGAAACCGACAGGTCTAGGTTTTGGTTTTGGGGGTGGTGGGTTTTTGACTGGCCAATGTCCTTTACCGCCTGGTTTTACTGGTTTGCCTGGTTTTATTGTTGGTGTAATATCAAATTTACCTGGTTTTACTGGTATGCCTGGTTTTTTAGGTACTAATCCCTTATTTGGTTTTTTAGGTACTAATCCCTTCGGGCCTTTTTTAGGTACTAATACATTATCAAATCCTTTTACAACATTTTTAGGTGTTTTAATGCTGTCAGGAATTTTTACAATACCTGGTTTTTGTTTTGCTAAATAATCACTATATGTTGGTTGTGGTTTAGGTTTAGGTGTTGTTTGTGGTTTAGGTTTAGGTTTAGGTGTTGTTTGAATTATATTAGAAATTTTAATTGTAGGTATATCTTTTCCACTTCTAAGCGAAGCGTATATTGCATTATAATTATCAAGCATTGAAATTGAAGGCATACCTTTACTCGAAAATAAACCGCTTAGTTTTCCGGCTTCAGCTTTAGCTTCAGCTTTACTTAATGCAGACTTTGGGCCTGAAGTACCAGTAAAATTATCAATAGTTTTACCTATTGTTTTTCCTGTTGTACCGGCAACATTAGATCCGAAATTACCTATGAATTTAAATGCAGACTTGAAACCACCACCGATAAAATAAGGCACAGCTTCAATCGTACCGCTAACAAGTGATTCAACTGGCCTATCCTGGATTAATTGTCCTGACTGTTGAAAACCAGTAGCAACATTTGATCCGAAATTTTCAGGTTTGAATTGCCATGTCTTATCAGAATAAACCGTTTCAATCGCACCACTCATAACTCCTTGCTCTGCTGTTGTTACTGGTGTAGGATAATACCCTGCATAATCAACATCTTTTCGGCCCAATGCAAATTCTTGAAACATTGATCCTATATTCCAAACTGAAGCACCTAAATTACTTGTACCTTTTACAAATCCTGATCCGGCTTCATTGTCTGTAGGTACATCTAACCACCAGTCAAAAGCTTTTTCATCGTCTTTTAAATAACCTTCATAATCAATTTTATTACTTGGTGTTTGTGTACCTGGTAAAATTCCTAACTGTGTCATTGTATTGGCCTGACCAATATCACTTGTTATTACATTACTAGATTCTTTATTCAAAAATTGCCATTGTGAATCTTTTGAAGCACCAGTTATTCTAACTGAATCTTGGCCTTGTCTTATCACTGGTGTAATATCTTTAAATTGTCCGGTTATTGGATCACGTTTTGAATAATCTAAATTCCTTACATCGCCTGAGTAATCGCCTTTTGGCATTACTTCAACTAACTTACCATCACGCCAGGCTTCTTGTCTTATCATAACATTAGGATTCTGTTCACGAGCTTGTGCGGATATAGCTAAAGCTTCTCCTGATGTTTTAGCATTTCTTAATGCTTCAGTTAATTTTTGTCTTTCAGCATTAATAATTTTTCTTTGTCGTTGTGATTCTAATATTGCTTTGATAGTCTGACCTTCTTTACTTCTAGGATCTATCTGACCGTCTTGGCCACGAATATACATATCTGATCCAGTCGATGTTTCAAAACCCTTACTTTGATCATATTTAGTTTTTACAGTATTACCAGTAACATTAACGCCCATTTGGTTTAGTGATACATTACCATATTGTGTGCTATATGATACATTAGATGGTGTGGTTTCAATTCCTGTTGGGCCTACCGAATCCCAATTTGTAGGTGCTGTTTTATGAACACGATTACCGCCACCGGTATTTGTTGATGTTCCTGTAGATGTATTTGTAGATGTTCCTGTAGATGTATTTGTAGATGTTCCTGTAGATGTATTTGTAGATGTATTTGTAGATGTATTTGTAGATGTATTTGTAGATGTATTTGTAGATTTTTTCTTACCTTTATTACTTCGTGATGTTCTATACCCCATTATCTCATAACCTCTTTTGATATGTGGCCCTTTGAATTTGTATAGAAGATTGCCATGCTATTTGGTCTGAGTTTGGTAAGAAGTTGTAGGGCCACATAGTATCATGAGATTAATGTTAATATATAAAAAAAACCTAATCGTCTGACCATGTAACCGCTACTAATTGGGCGTGTTTTCTAACATCCTTAATAAATATGTCATACTTTGTATCATTAGGTCTTTCCTTATCTTCTGTACCTTCCATGCCTGGTAACTCGATATACTCAGCAAAATACTTTATATCCACACCGAATATTTGGTGTCCTATCTTGATAAGCCAAAATGGCCCATCGGAATGATCATAAGGATAAGCTACCCAATCATCTATAATTTTTCTGTATGAAGGATCGGTACATACTCGTTCAAATCGTTTTAATGCACTTGCATGGGTAATTTCTTTAACTATCTTTTTTTGGCAACAATCGCATTTATTGTATATATCATGTAATGACCTATGCTTACAGTATTGACACCATGCAGTATTTTTTTCTTTAATATCTGCTATACGATTTCTACATAGGGTTTTTTTGTTTTTCAACTGTTGAGTTATTCTTGATCACCTTGTATCATTTTCTCCAACATATTTCTAGCTCTTGGGTTTTGGCCCTTCATTGTATATTCAGCTCTTGTAACCTGAGCTGTAAGCTTATCTGCCATGCCACCTCGAATAGATGATACACTTGTTAAACCATATGTGAAAGCTTTTGTTTGACCTAATACAAAATCCTTTAACCTACGATCCATATTACTAGCCCTATGTTCTAATAACTCAGAATCTTTTACAATCATGATAATATCTTCACTAGGATAAATGGCAATATTGTATCTTAATAATTTCGGATCTGCATTACCTTCTGAATCATCTCTCGATGAATGTTCTAGTAATCTACCAAGCTCGGCCATTATTCAACGATAATAGTATGAGTATTTAATGATTTATTGTGGGTACTTGATACGTTGTTGTACGAGTTGAAATAGTATAATTCCCATGCTGACTACAACAAGTAATATACCAACACGATAAGCGTCAGGATCAAGGCCTACAACTGATCCGGCTACAACTAATCCTACTATGCCTACAAGTGCTGTATTTTGTACCTTCATCCATAATACTGCTATCAATATTCCCCATAGTATGGCTATAGTTAAATCTCCAAATATTGGATCATATGCTTCCAACATCGCACCAAAAGGTGTATCAACTACATCGCCAGTTACAGGATCTTCCCATGCAGATAACAAACCACAAAACGATCCATCCATTTGTTCAAAACATTGATCACCCCTTTCTGCTGATACGAATGGCATTACGCTAATCGACATTAAAGCAATTATAGCTGGAAGGAATAACCAATGCATATTATTTCCATATGATACTAACTTAAAAGCAATTAAGGATTAACCGAAGGTGGCGAAATTGTTTCAGTTTCTATTTCTTCAAAGTATTCAGATATATCAACCTCACTTCCCTCTATCGGTACTTCTTCTTCTGGCGTTGATACTTCTTCCTCTATTACTTCTTCAACGACTTCAGGACTTATTGCCGGATCAGGTATTCCAGGCAAACCAGGAAGATTCAAAGATCCCGGTATCACATTCTCAAAGTTTATCGAAGTAATTATTAATACTGCCAATGCACCGCCAACAATAATTGCAAATATCATACCGGCTTTCAATGTGTTCTTAATTTCAGGACTGCCTAATTTTCTCATTTTACCGCCTAAACTTTCGGCCCTATCGATAAATACATCGACTTCACTTGGGCTATAGGTGTGATAATCATTTAGAAATCGCTGTGCGTTCATACTAATAGGCGTATGAATATCCACCTTTTCGGATTCTCTAAGTCTTTCAATCATATCAACTAATGACACTTTGCCATGTCTTAGATCATCTTGCAATACTTCAGCTTCTTCTTTTGGTATTAGTTTAGCTCGTATTAACGATTCAACAATAATAAATCCTTGTTCAGTTTCATCTATATTTTCCACGCCTTTACCTGACATTGATACAACCTCATCTATTGTGTTGTTAATCCTTTTCTGCTTTTTCTCAACATATTCTTTTAATAAAATTACACCTTCTTTTAATTTCACACCGGTATCAATAATATGCCTGAGCTTATCTCCATGCCTTACGTCTTTTCTACGAATACGATTTAGTTTATTGTTGTAAGCAAAATCATCTAATTCTTTCATGACATTAAAATCCATTGGCTTTGCTGATCTGCTATCGTAAAAATATAATGTAGTCTTACCATACCTTATCCCTTTTGTTTGATCAATTTCAAATATTCCATGATTTTTGATAAGGAAAAACTTTGTATAGATAATTTTAACCAGGTGTATTTTAATTCCTTCAGGTGTATGAATAATGGCCACAGCTTTTTTTGAATTACGCATACTTTTGTCAGGAAAATGTAAATTTAGCATAGCATCTTCATATCAATTACTATTAGGTTACTATAAGAACTTTTTACCTATTAGCACACCCAAACTTGCCATAATTAATAACAATCCCCATACGCCTTCGTTGATAGCAAAGAAACCTAATCCCATAAGTATTCCAACAACGACCACTGTAATTATAATAAATGTTGGTGCTGTCCTACCAGTAGCCTGACCGGCTAACATTATCACGAACAATACTATGAATGGAGCTCCTAGCATTGGGCCTAAACTAGATTCTAATCCGGCTAAACCACTTGTTAAAGCCGATCCTAATTCACTAAATGAAGTATCACTAAATAATAGATAGTTAGGATTTACTTCCTCATAACAAAATACATAGTAAGTGTCATTGGCATTAATCGCAGTAGTAGTATTGAAATATGCTACAGATGTTTGATTTGACCATAATGCATTTGAAGGCATATAGCTGTAATTATAACCGATAACATCAGAAGCTTCTCCGCCTGTTAGTAATGCACAATTAACATTAAACGGTGTTGTATCTTTGAATATTTCTATCTGTAATTGATCCTGAGATATGTTCCTGGATAAATCCCATGCCACATATCCAGTACCCTGAACTACCGGTTGATATACCGGCATGAATGTGGCCTGTAAAGATAATTGGTTTGACAATACATCAACACTAGATCCGGTGTTTGTTAATG
>Ga0315329_10000721_pt1 | contig 12963 bp, 4 predicted proteins | sample M150032315metaG_FD_203459 | JGI IMG/M metagenome (GOLD analysis project Ga0315329, IMG submission 203459) | Ammonia-oxidizing marine archaeal communities from Monterey Bay, California, United States - M1 500m 32315 | ecosystem: Environmental > Aquatic > Marine > Coastal | place: USA: California...
CGTGTGAAGATGTATATTTGCGGCGTCACTGTTTACGACCTCTGCCATCTTGGGCATGCTAGATGTTATCTCGCATTCGACTTAATTCACCGCTGGCTTGAGAAGTCGGGGTACGATGTAGAATATGTGCAAAATTTCACAGATATCGATGACAAAATCATCAATCGAGCCAATGAAACCGGCAGCGATTGGAGAGAACTTGTCGAAGATAATATCGCCACATATTACCGTGATATGGATGCTCTCAACATTCTGAGAGCAGACCAGTACCCTCGATGTACAGAGTATGTGGAAGAGATGATTGCAATTACTGCCGACCTGATTGAGAAAGGCAATGCCTATGCGGCAGACGATGGAGTCTACTTCAGCGTTGATAGTGCTCCTGAAAAATATGGACTCCTTACAGGACAGAACATCGATGCTGTACGTTCAGGAGCAGGAGGTAGAGTTGATGATACTGGTGCGACCAAGCGTGATCACAAGGATTTCGCATTGTGGAAAGCTGCGAAGCCTGGTGAGCCTACATGGGATTCGCCATGGGGCGCAGGTAGGCCGGGTTGGCACATCGAATGTACTGCAATGAGCATGGATGCTTTTGGCGAACAATTCGATATCCACGGTGGTGGACATGACTTGTTATTCCCTCATCATGAGGCAGAGATTTTCCAAGGAGAGTGTCATACTGGATGTTCACCAGTTGTACATCATTGGCTTCACAATGGATTCGTAAATATCGATGGAGAAAAGATGAGTAAGTCACTGGGTAACTTCTGGACGATTGAGGACATACTCGGCAAGGTTGACCCGCTAGTATTGCGTTTTTCACTCATCAATGCTCATTATCGCTCACCAATCGATATGAATGAACAACTCATCAAAGATGCGGCAAAGAATCACGAGCGATTAATCGGTGTGTACAAAGCTGCTCTGGAATTAATGGGAGAAGATCCGGTTCCTTTACCGGAGGGAGATATTGCTAGTGCAGTTCCAATAGTCAAGAGCCTCGGACTCCTAGAGAAGATGGCCCAAGGATTCGCCAAGGCAATGGATGATGACTTCAATTCCCGAGAGGCATGCGCAAAAGTGCTTGGTGCATTGCGTGAAATGAGCCGTATGCTAACCGAACTCGATGGAGATGATGTAGCGGCATACGCCTTACATGTTGTCGAATGGCTCGAGGATACCGCCGGTGATGTCTTGGGAGTTCTCCCTTCACGAGAGCAAGTCATGGTAGAGCCCGAAGAGGATCCGAGAAGGGCAGAAATCGCCGAACAAGTAGAGTCACTTCTTGCACGAAGAGTTGTAGCAAGAGAGGCGAAGGATTGGCCTTCTGCCGATGCAATACGTGATGAACTCAATGCCTTGGGAGTTGTTGTTACCGATACTCCCGAAGGACCAACTTGGGATATTGCCTAATCACAGTCCACCTGGAGGCGGACCTACAGGCGGTAACTCAGGAATATTTTCATCAGATAATTCAGTCTTTGAGACTGATGTATCCGACATCTCAGAACCTTCCTCATCGATTGATTTCTCTCTGAGAGTCAATATCAATGCCGTAATACAGATTGCAGCAAAAATGAATGATGCTACCGTAATCAACGTAGTTTTGGAATCTACACTACTATCTCCTGCTGTAGAATCGTCATTACTATCACAAATTCCTAAACACGGCTCATCTGTATTTGGATCTGGGTACACGCATGTACCATCATCGACCTCTGCAAGATGGTCGAAGTTGGTCGCATCGGAGTTCATGCATCCTTCCTTCATCGGGTCAGGTTCTGGGTCAACATTTGTATTGTTGGTGTAGTCTGAATCTGTGACGTATGGGCGATTCGAATTTGCATCATATGTAATGTCATAGTAATCATATAATTTTGATAGATCAACATGGTAATTTCCATGAACCGAGCGATTAATTACATCGAAATATCTCTCATCATGTATCGTAAAAATCGGGTCTAGTGTCATATTCTTCAAGCGATTTACATCCTCGCCCGGGTAATTTCCATCAAAGGATGTATCAAGCCAATCTTCAATTTCAGAATCGGTCATACCCGAAACATCATCCCAGTTTGCCTTGATGTCCGCAAATTCATTGCGCATTGCCATGGACAAACCAGATTCGATATCCTCCCAAGTTTGCATTCCTTCAGTTTCCGAAGGCGAAGTAACATCTACTGCTTTGGTAAATCCACTTCCATTGATGTATTCCCAATCGTCACCGTTCATTGCAGTCATGATGTCTACATCACCAAATACAGCCTTTCCATGTACGATTGTAAGACGAATATCAGGGTCAATTGCATCAATCAAATTACGATATGGATTTTCATGGAATGAGTCTACTACCACCAAATCAGCATACATGCCTGGTTTGATTTGACCAACGTAATCTTGCCAATTACTAATCTCTGCAGGATTACTTGTTACCATTTCAGCTAACTCATAGTCGCTGAAATGATTGTTTAGAACATCCTTGTTCCAAAGGTCTGCTACTTTCAATTCATGAAGATTATTCTTTGAACCACTCGGGCCCCAATCTGGTGCTAAAGATATTGTCACACCTGCGTTATCTGCAGTGACAACATCAGTTGTATCTCCATACAAAAGTAGGTTGGAGATTGGCGACCAAACTAAACCGGCTCCCTTTTCTCCCATCTTTTCAAATTGGCTTTGGTCCAGAGCAGTGCCGTGAATAACTACAGTTTCATCCATGATTAGCCCCTTATTGTATAGGATATCAAACTCAGATTTACTACTGGAATCTACACCTTCTGAAAGATGTACAAACCAAGCATTTAGAGATCCGGATTCATTTTTCTCAATAATGTAGTTAGCATTGTAATCACTGTCAGTTGGTCCACATACTGCGCAGGTGTACATTCCATCTTGGCCGAAATTATACATCTCTACATTCCGAGAAAGCATACTATCCCATGCATCAGTTCCACTGCTTGGGGAACCTTGAACTGCGGTAACTCCGCCAGCAATAGCTTGAACTTCTGCATATTTCATCTGCTCTGAAGACATGTCCCATCTACTGTAAGATTGTATGTTAGTCTTCATCCAAGTGATACTTGGACCATAATCCCAATTATCCCCCCACTGGTAACGATTTTCGTAACCGCCTTCATCAGATTTCTGAGAATCAGACAAGTGCACATTAAAGTCCCAAAGAGGAATGTGATTGTAGTGCATATGATTGTGTAAATCAATTAAACCAGGGTAAATAGATGCCCCAGTGTCATGAACCGTAATATCGTCAGTATTGATTGGAGGAATTTCTCCTTCAGCCCAAATCGCAATAATCATCCCATCATCTATCATGATATTGCCATTTTCAATAGCATCATTTTCACCAGTCATTGGCACAATTCTTCCTTGCAAAATATAGGTGTCTTCTGAACTATCAGGTAGCGGGAAGCAAGTTCCATGTCTACTTGCTGGGCTTGGATCCGCTTTTGTCAATGAACCGTTAGCATTAACCGTGTATGCTTTGTCAAAAAATGAATCTTCAGCGGGGTAGTGAATTTCACTCTGTATAGTACCGCTAGGCTCCTTCAATACTGCAAAGTCTTCCTCGAAATAGTCAAATTCGATGTGGGTTTTGGCACGATAGAACACTATTGATTCACCTACTGCGATAGTTGTGTCCCAGCCAATTTGGCACGGGGCGCTTCCACCTGATGGATTATCGTCGAGAATCCATTCTGAAATATCGACATCATTTGAACCATTATTAGTCAATTGAATATATTGCTCACTATTTCGATAAAGATCACCATCTCCATCCAGGTCAGTGCCACCGTTTTCGGCATCAGATGTTGATGCAAGTATTTCTGAAATCATTACCCCGAGGTAATTATTCTCATTTATTGACCATTCACCACTATCTGAATAATCACCGGGTTCACCGGTGGCATTTCCTGCAATACAAGTGCCGTGAACGCTAGAGGGGGTGGGATCCTCTTTAACCAATAATCCATTATTGCCCTTAGCATACACTTTATCCCAATCAGAATCTTCTCCAGGATAGTGGAACTGGCTCTGAATGGTGCCATCAGGCTCCATCAAAACTGCAAAATCAGCATCGAAATATTCCAATGCGATTTTGGTAGTAGCTCGGTAAAATGTAATAGATTCACCTACAGCAATACTCATGTTTAGAATTTGACATGGCGCACTACCGCCATTGGTATCATCATCTAATGTCCAATTTGAAAGGTCTACAATTGAACTACCATCATTTGTTAATTCGATGTATTGGTCACTTTGTATCCCAATCACTCCATCGCCATTCCAGTCAACCCCATCGTGGGCTTCATCGGAAGGTGAAACAAGAATTTCTGAAATCGTTACTCCTTTGTAATCCTCAGTATTGATGGTCCAGCCAACGTTGTGTGATCCATCAGCGATTACAAATCCAGCCGGAATCGTTGCAAAAATCAGAACTAAAGCAACAACAATTCGCCGCATATTTTTTTTCAATAGGTTACAGCACATGAACCCACCCACTAAACGTAATTGGGGATTTACAGCCTCTAATGGATAGCCTCAATACTATTGGCTGATGCCCGTAGGGCATGCGTAAGTCGCTATTTATGCTGGTAATTCTGTTACCAGCTATGTTTTCCGGTTGTTTCGGAGAGGATAAAATAGTCTCATTGCCCGAAGAAGAACCGGTTAATCCCCAGCCTTGGGAAAGAGCAGATTTGATTTATGCTGACACTGATATTTTCAGTCGCGTTTCTGTAAATGGTTCATTTGGAATAGATGCTGTACGCAGTGTTTTTGTTGATGTCGATACGATAACTGCCGCCGATGGTGGTGCTGGAATGACAGGTGATGCCGAAGTACATCTGGGATTGTGGTTACCAGTTATCGAAGGATGCGATTGGGAAGCCGAAGAAATACCTCTCGAATGTAATGTGCCGGTAATCGCAGAAATCGGACCGTATTATTCCGATGGCGATGTCGATGCCCTTACTCCTGCCGATAGACTGGGCCGCTTTCTTATCGAGAATTATGTTCCCCACGGCTTTGGAGTCGCTCAGGTCAGTGTTTTTGGTACCGGTGAATCAAATCATTGCATGGACATGATGGGTACTGATGAGCAGAGAGGAATCGATGCTGCAACCACCTGGTTGGGCTCACAACCTTGGTCCAATGGCAAGGTTGGAATTATCGGGAAATCATACGATGGAAGTACCCCGTGGGAGGCTGCAACTTTCGGTAACCCACACCTCGCAACTATTGTTCCAATGAGTGGACTGATCGGTGTTCATGACTTGATGTGGCGCAATGGAAGCATGGAAGCGCGGGGAATGCTAATGCATAATGGCGTCTATGGATCATTTGGTATTGATGGTGATAGTGATGATTCACAGAATTTGTGTGAAGGATACATGCAAGGATACTACAACGGACCTGCAGCTTACCTTTCAGGTGGAATGGTAGAATATGCGGGCAATGATTACTGGACTGAACGCTCATTCCTCGACCGTGTAGTGGAGAATTACAATGGTTCAATTTACATTATTCAGGGTATGCAGGATTGGAATGTAGACCCACACATGGCTTTCCCCACTCATCAAATCGCAGAAACCGCAGGTTTTGAAATCAAAACTTTAGCGGGTCAATGGGCTCATGACTATCCCGATAGAGAAGCGGGTCATGCTGGTCAGAGTCCCGGACGTGGAGCAGAGGCATTCCCTTACGGATTACGCTGGGACTGGGCTGATGAGATGCTATACTGGTTTGATTGGTATCTCAAGGGTGAGGGCGAGGCTCCGACTCTTGGTGTCGAAATCCAAGACAACCGTGGAGGTTGGAGATTCGAGACTACATGGCCATCTGAAGATACAGAATTTGTTGCAATCAACGTTGAAGATTTGAGCCCAACAGGCGCAGTAATGGGGTCGACAAGAGGCTCAATCACATTCTCTTATGGTCCATTCACAGAGGATACACACCTTGCAGGAATGCCCACTCTCCATGTTGATGTCACTCCTCATACCACAAATTCTGGACATATTTTCATAGAGATGACTGATGATAACGGAATGCACCTTGGTCATGCGGTAATGGACTTGAGATTCCATGCAGGCGGTAGAGATGGCAACCCTAGTTTGTTGCCATTTTCAGCGGTTACCGCAATGATTGAATTCTTACCGATGGATGTATTCCTTGCTGCAGGTGAAAGCATTCACTTCACTCTTAGTCAGACCGGAGAGGATTATGTTCCAAGTCCAGCAGCAGCAGGAGATTATTCGATTAGCTGGGATTCGGGCACACTAACGCTACCTCTAGTGGATAGAACATGTGATGATCTATTCCAAGTGCCAATGCAAGACTATGGTGAGGAAACTGCAAGGCAGTGCTGATTCTCACTCTTCTTCTGGGCCGTATACCGGCATCTCAACTTCAACAGCAAAGAGGGGGTCATCATGGGTAGAATCATGGAAAGCGATTATCGCTCCACCATCTCTCAGGATGGCAATGGATGCGAAATCGAATCTGATATCATTACCAGCACCTGAAGTGGAATCCAGGTCGCCTTGACCGATGTAGGTTAGAGTATCTGGGCTCATGTCCTCGGAATATCCTCTCACATGGAAGACAGTGTCGACATCGGGACCGCTAGCATCTTGGAAACGAACATTGAGAATGAATAGGTCGTGTTCTCCATTTGCTTGGAATTCCCATTCTTCTATACTAGACCAACTCTCATCACTGTAATTCTGAGTGCTCCAGTTGAGGCCACCGTTCCATGAAAGGTAGTGAGTGAAAGTGGTACCAGCAAGTGACACACAGTGAATCGCTCCCGCCGAATCAATCTGGCAGTATTCCGAAGGGAACATCACATCGTGTTTATTCCAATTTAGGCTGGTGTCAAGGAATGCTGAACTACCATCACTGAAGTACTGAGGGAAGTATAGTCCTCCTTCTGGTATAGCGAATGAACGCATTTCCTTGTGAGGTTTATTCACATCCCAATAAGGTTCCAGATTTGCATCCGTGTAATTGAGATTAACTTCAGCTAGAGGCGGGTTTCCATTTCGTCCTGCAAATTGGAAATTGTAGTAATTGAGTCCATCAACACTGATTTGCCCACCAGCGTTTTGGGTTTGATGCCAGAAGTTAGAGACTACAAGACTTGCATAATCTCCACTCCCGATACTACTTGAGATTGGACCAACAACTTCGACTTGCCAAGACCGGTCATAGAATGGTTCGGTCATACGGTTGTAGCACCACTTCCACGCCATATCTTCCTCATCGTAGATGATTGCATAGAACTTGTCGATTTTGCCATCGGCTCCGATATAGGGGAACCACGACATCGAAATGATATCACCATTGGTTGCTTGAACGATGCTCCCCTCTCCCAGTCCTTCTTGTCCCGGGTTGGTTGGAACTGGAGTTCGGCAGGTGCTTGCGGGGATTATTCCTGGGACATATGTGTCCCACTCATGGCCACGGTCATTCGACCAAACCGGATACTCGCCACCGATATTCATGATGGTACCTTCAATGCTGGTAGCGATGTAATGCTCACAGCAATTTCCGCCCTTTGTCTTGTCGAATACAGCCCAACTGGTATTTGTTGATTGGTTGGTACGAAGGTCGATGGTAACAAATTCTCGCATGTCTTCATGACCAGTCTGATCGATTAGGGCGTAATCTTCCCAAATCGGGTGAGCTTCTTCTGTTGGAATGATTTCCTCTCCACTTCCAAAGCATCCAGCGAGCAATGTGCTGGTAACGATAAGAGTGACGAGGAGTACTCTTCGCATGTGCATGGCCACTATGTGGCCAGATTTCAACCCGACTGTCCGCGGTATTACGAAGCAGAGACCGAATACCACACTGTGGCACCGTCGACTTCGAAACTTTCACCAGCACCTTCTCCAACTAGGAATTCAGCATTGGAAGCCCTTGTCTCATCGATAATCCACTGTAGGTCCGACTCGAAAAGTTCAGGCGCATCTTTGGTCCAAACTTCAAGTTTGATTTGCTCCTCAATTGCGAGGTCGAGGTCCTTACGTGCGGCTTGGATGCGTCGTGTAATATCTCGGGCGAGGCCCTTGGAAAGCAATTCTGGAGTATCGGTCATGTCGAGCACTAGAGATACCGATGAGCCATCGGAACTCTGGATTGTTTCAGCAGCGAATCCAGATCTTTCAACTCTGCGAATTTCTATGTCTTCAGATGCAATTTCATAGCCAGCGATTACCAGATTTCCCGCTTCAATACTTGCGAGCATCGATTCCGAATCACCATCGGCGATTCCGGCGAGTACAGAAGGAAGGTCTTGACGACATTTTGCACCGAGGCTTCTGCGATTGGGGTGCACTACTTCGGATTGGAAACGGTCTAAATCTTTCTCAAGAGAGATAGTTTCGACATTGAGTTCCTCTGCAAGGATATCGTGGAATGCTGAGAGGTTAGGGCCACTTACAATCCATCCTTCTGAACATGGGAGTCGCTGTCTGCGGTCATTGTCGACACGAATACGGCGTCCGGTTTCTGCAAGTTCTCGAACAAGGGCCATCGCCTCGATAATTCCCTCGTCGATTGGACCAATTTCTGGCCAGTCTGCGAGGTGAACAGATTCTCCTTCGAGGTTTCGGTGAATTACATCAGCCATGAATGGCGAAACTGGTGCCATTAGTTGGCTAACTGTGACGAGAATCTTGTGTAATGTGTGTTGGCAAGACAACTTATCTTCACTAGCAGCTTCATCCCAAAGCCGACGACGGCTTCTACGAACATACCAATTTGATACATCGTTGACTACGAAATCCTCAATTCCTCTGCATGCCTTGTGGAAATCCCAAGATTCGAATTGGACATGAGTTGCTGCAACTACCTGATTTAGACGGGAAAGAACCCACTTGTCGAGTGGAGTTTCCTTGCCCTTTGGTGAAGTTGCAGGGTCAAATCCGTCTAATGCAGCATAATCAGCATGGAAGCGGTGGATATTCCAAAGCGTTAGGAACATCTTGCCATATGTTTCTCTTACACCATTGGGGTCGAATTTTAGTGGATTCCAAGGTGCTCCAGCAGTTACCATGTACCAGCGTGTCGCATCAGCGCCTTCTCGGTTGAAGTGGTCCCAAGGGTCAACGATGTTGCCCTTTGATTTGCTCATCTTTTTACCTTCAGCATCAAGAATCAATCCAAGCGAAAGACAGCGCTTGTAGCAGATACTATCGAAGACAGTAGTACTTACTGCAAGTAAAGTGTAGAACCACCCGCGGGTCTGATCAACACCTTCACAGATGTAATCAATTGGGAAATTATTTTCGAATTTTCCTTCCTCGCCAAATGGATGGTGCCATTGAGCAAAGGAGGCACACCCCGAATCAAACCAACAATCCATGACGAAAGGTTCGCGTTTCATATCGGAATTGCACTCGGGGCATGAGAGGATTGTATCATCGACAAATGGACGGTGGAGGTCGTCTGCAACCGGGCTTCCTTCTGCTGCCATGGCTGCGAGTTCTTCTCTCGAACCGACACAGTGTTGGTGTTCGCATTTGGTACAAATCCAAACAGGAAGAGGAGTGCCCCAATATCTCTCTCGACTAATTGCCCAATCCTTGACATTGCGCAACCATTCACCAAATCTACCTTCGCCGACCCAATCAGGAGCCCATTCGACTTGAGAATTGAATTCTAGAAGCCTGTCTTTGACAGCGGTCATTCGAACGAACCATGAGTCCATTGCATAGTAGAGAAGAGGATGGCCGGTTCTCCAACAGTGAGGGTAGTCGTGAGTGTACATTTTCTCACGATAAAGTAGTCCTGCATCATGCAGAAGTTCGATTACTGTCGCATCGCAGTCCTTCACATAACGCCCGTCAAGGGCGGGGTGTGTTCCTTCGAGGAAAGCACCGTTGATTCCGACTGTATGTTGTGCGGGTAGCCCTACTTCCATTCCTAGATTGTAGTCATCTTCACCATACATTACCGCGGTGTGAACCACACCAGTTCCATCGGTTGTAGTAACCCAATCTGCTTCGATAACAGTCCATGCGGTCTTGGAATCGCCACGCTCAATCGCATCCGGGAAGAGTGGCTCGTACGAGCGTCCGATTAAGTCGCTACCAGGGAAGGTGTCCAATTCTTCACAATGATGACGGATTACTTCCTTGAATAGGTCTTTTGCGAGAATCAACTCCTCGCCGATTTCTGCTCCTCCATGACCTTCCCAATTTTCAGGCTCTGAAGTTACACGTACTCGTATGTACTCAACATCAGGGCCAACAGCTAGTCCAACATTTCCCGGTAGAGTCCATGGAGTAGTTGTCCAAGCCAGGATTGAAGCATCACTGTCTTCGAGTTTGAATTTGATGTAAACGGAAGGCTCCTCAACTTCCTTGTATCCAAGAGCAACTTCGTGGCTGGAATATGAGGTTCCAGTTTGCGGACAATATGGTAGAACTTTGTATCCTCGATAGAGTAAACCCTTCTCAAACATTTGTTTGAGAGCCCACCAGCCAGATTCGATATAATTGTTATGCAGGGTCACATATGGGTCGTTAAGGTCACACCAATAGGCCATGCGTTCTGTCATTTCACGCCATGCTGCCTCATAGGTCCAAACCGACTCACGGCACTCTTTGTTGAATTCCTCCATTCCGAAGGCTTCAATCGCCTCATTACTCATCAAATCTAATCGCTTTTGAACTTCGATTTCAACTGGTAATCCGTGGGTATCCCAACCACCCTTTCTTTCGACAAAGTGGCCTTCCATAGTTTTCCATCGACAGACTAGATCTTTGAAGGTTCGAGCAACAACGTGATGGATACCAGGTTTGCCATTTGCAGTAGGCGGCCCCTCGAGGAAAATGAATGGCTCGCCATCGGCTCTATTCTGCATCGATTTATCGAATATTTCCTCTTCAGACCAGGTCTTTAGGAGACCAGTCTCAAGAGCGACCGAATCTAGTTCATCGGTTGGCTTGGGTGCCACCATGAACCCCGCCAGATGAGAACATGACTTGAAACCAGCCCCTATGGGGCTTCTCAACCCATATGAAGCAAACCAAATCGAAAATTCCGGCCGGAAGGGGTTCCTTTGAATTACATCGAGTATATCCAGCGAGTGCATGGCAGCAACTACAAAGGGGACACAGGCCATCGTGCTTGTGCTCGTCCTGCTTCTCAGTGGCCCTGTTTCACAGGTCCTAACCCATGCAAATGAAGAAAGCCTCGCGAGTGCGGACGTAGTCCGCAACACAGCTCCCGGTGTAATTTCGCAAGTAAACATCATTGCGGACTCAATGACCAATGGAATCACAATCGAATCTCCGGCTGATGAGGCAATCCAAGAAATAGATTTGACCATTCGTGCAGGTGCTGATTCTAGAGGTTCTGGATTCAATTGGACCGATTGGACTAGGCCAGGAATGATTTCGAATGGAGTGAGTGAATCCACTGACGGCTCACTTGGACTTGGTTTCATGGGAGTTGATTGGAATTTCGATAAAGGAACTGATGGCTGGTCCTCTAGTTCTTCGACCTATGGTCAACGTTCAACGCTTTCATGTGGGCGTAATGGAACCAGTGGCGCCTCTTTCTGGACAAGAGGCGGTGCTGTTACTATAACAAGCCCAGTTGTCGACCTTTCTGGCCATCAGGGAATGGCTCTCGGTGCATGGGTTAAGCAAGGTTCTGCCGGTTGCGGAGAAGAACCAGATACCAACGAGAATTTCTATCTAGAATACAGGAATAGTGGAAATTCATGGACTTCAGTTCGGCTATTCCAAGGTTCAACCGCAGGTGGTACTTCGACACAGATCTCCTACAATTTGCCAAGTAATGCATATCATTCGAATTTCCAAGTTCGTGCGAGACAAACTTCTGGTTCTGGAACTTGTTGCGATTACTGGTTCTTCGATGATGTCGAAATCGCAGGTGCTTCGGTTGGCAATCTCACAACTCCGGCTTTCGGATGGGATAATGGCGCCATTGGAGCAATGGAAGAGGGCCGGTATCCGCCGGTTTTCCTCGATGCAAGTTTACCATTGGGCTCCCATCTAAACTGGACGGTTCTCGATGGTTCAACCGGGATGGCAATTCCCGGATATGTTGAAGGTAATTCACAAAAAATCGACCTTGGAGGAATAGATTGGGAGAAACATGATTCCTTGAAAATCCACCTAGACTTCGCTCCAAATCAAAATGGGGATTCGCCGCGCCTCTTCGAAATTAGTGGCGGAGGACGAATCTACGATGGCTTCCATTCCGATCCTTCCTTTGCCGGTTGGGCTTCCAATGGCAGTACGTGGACGGATACTTCTAATTCAATTTCAGGAACTGACAATAGTAGTTTTACCAGCCCCGTTTGGGCTATTGGTTCACCGATTGTAGGCTATTCTGTAATCACCGATGTAACCGGTACTCCGACTGAAGAAATCAGCATCGATGGGGGGCCATGGCAAAACTTGACTACATTGGGTACTACTGTTGAGTTCGAAAATTTGGCTTCAAATGTTCAAATTAGATTCACTGGCAATAACCAAAGCTGGACCTTATCAGGAGTTGATATTACCCTCCTTCCTTCCAGCACTCCGACCCATCCGATAATCGATATCGATGCCGATGGAAAGGCGGAATGGGGAGTTGTGCATCAGTCGATTGGTTCATGGGGATGGCAAGATGTATTCGCTAATGGTTCAACCACACATTCAGTACAGATACCGTTCTTTGGAACTGAGTTTGTCGATGTATGGATTCCTCGAGATGCCGATAGTTTATCTGTCCAATCACGATTGACTGCGGGTACTGGTCAAGGGCAGAAAACCCTTGCTTTATGGGTAGGTAATTCGCTAATCGCTCAAAGAGGTGGAGGAAATTTTACCGACTCTATCATCTTAGAATTGAATCAGTCAGAATTGGCAAATCTCAACCTTCAAACTACTTCTGAAACAATGGCGTGGAGAGGCG
>Ga0315329_10000722_pt1 | contig 12960 bp, 5 predicted proteins | sample M150032315metaG_FD_203459 | JGI IMG/M metagenome (GOLD analysis project Ga0315329, IMG submission 203459) | Ammonia-oxidizing marine archaeal communities from Monterey Bay, California, United States - M1 500m 32315 | ecosystem: Environmental > Aquatic > Marine > Coastal | place: USA: California...
AAAATCGATGCCCTTGGTAAATCTTAAATCACTTAGGTTAAGTGTGTCCGGACCAACATTCATAATTTCGATAAACTCCAAATCTCCTCCAGTTGCCGGGTTATACATGATTTCGCTGATGACCAGTCCTTCGAGGTAGGCTTTGATGTCAGGTAACGTGGCAGTGAACTCCAGAGGTTCCGACCAGTGACTCCAACGGTCACTATTGTCTCTGTGGCGCACACGAGCCCGATAGGTGTGACCCGCAGCAATCATGCTTGAGGGCACAATGACATCGGCATCAAATACTGTCAGTTCACCACTCTCCCAGGAAGCATTCACTTCGTAGGGCTGAACGTTAACCGGATCATGACTCGGTGCGGAGGGATCCGATACCTCAGCGACACGCCACGCCATAGCTCCAAACGTTGAATTACCGTTCGGGTCTCGGAACGCACTGGAGCTAAAACGTAAATCGTTGACCGGGAACCCTGCCGACCCCGTATAAGTGATTTCGGGTTTGTTTGGGATTCGAGTATCGGACGCTTCCGAGACAAGTCTATCATAACCGTGCCCGCCAGGTTGCATGAACTTGCGCATGTAATCCATCTGTCCTTCGTGATCCGCGGAGATCAGTGTCCTTGTATATCTAACACTTGCCGGGTCCGAACTCCCAGTCTTTCGATTGTAGGATCCCTTAAAAAAACTGGGAGTCCTCGGGTTATAATTCCAAACAAACTGATCGACGTCCGACCAAGTCAATGCCTGTCCCGGAGTATTGATGATATCAATGAACTCACTCATGACGGTGCTGACTGCTTTTTTGTTAAACAGCAGGTCAAGGATTTCTCTTTGCTCGTTCTTTGCTTCAAGAAAGTTCTTCGGATAGCGGGAACTTATGCAGAGCCGGAACCTGTCCCATGTATAGTATTTGTGCGTCAGTTGAAACATGGTGTCGAGATCCCATGGCATTAGGACCCACTGATTAGTTTCAGGGTTGTGGTAATAATAACCCTGCTGACTTTCGCGCTGGTCATAATGGGTAACGGCTTCGGCCACGCCCTTATACCGCCCATAAGTAATGTGATCGACGTTGTCCCTCCACCACTTCTCAGAGCGGGAAGTGGTCATGTTCCTGCGAATCTCGTTCACGTCGTCTGGACCAGTCGGTTCATAAGCACCTTGATTGTGTTGCAGGAGAGGAGCTTCCAGCTTGTATACGTTACCGTCAGGCAAATTGCGGTCTTCAAGGAAGCGACCGTTAGGCACTTCGATGCTGAAGTAGAGGCCCCACAAATCTCCGTCGTATTGATTGTTCGGATTTGCTTCGGCGACATTATCGATGACTCGAAAATGAAAGTAGTTGGTCCTGCTCGAAGGAACTCCGGCCAATTCAAAAAGCCGGTATGAGAGGCACTCATCGACCCCGGCCATCCCCCGATTCACGTAAGTCCAAGGGGCAGTGCCTCCATTGGCCTTAATATTCTTCCTGCGGCTCTTGTATTTCTTTCCGAAATTATCTCGGGCCTGAAAGTGATGTCCACGCTTGAAACGGAAACGCCATTTGTTTTTGCCTGTCCGGTAGGTCGAATACTGACCACGGATATTAAATTCCATATGGTCATAGACTTCATTTTCATAGACCATTGTTCCTAAAAACCGAGTGTTGCGGGAACCCTGATTGAACTGGCAACTGGCAATATCGGGACCAGTTGCAATGAGATGATAAACAGGAATCTTTTCGAGTAATTCACTGCTAAATGTCACTTTAGGAGTCACTCCGGGTCGATTCGCCGCTGCCCATGGAGGTACGCCATCGTAGCAGAAGTAAGCGAAGTTCGGTTGCGGGTCATCGTCATACGGAACCTGGACATGCGCCCCTAATCCGTCAACGGCACTAATTCGGTAACGAATTAATTGGCGGTGCTTCTGCAATTCGCCTGGGATAACGACTGTATAACGGGAATCTCCCGCGACCTCATCACTTCCCAAACCATTATCAAGCATCACTAAATCAGTCCACTCCGATTCATATTTTGCATCGGTCAGACGGATGTAGCTTCCGGGACTAACAATCTGATACTGGAGTGTTACTGACTTGACGCTGTCAGAGTCACTGATCTTTGCAGTAATTATCGTGTTCTGACCGGACACGGGAACTTTCGGTGTGTGCTCAACCTGACGAATTTGTGGAGGTGCGCTGAACGCAAAAACCGCGTTAGGCTCCCCTGGACTCGGATCCCTCAACTCATGCACACCAGAAGGAGGTGTGCGCAGTTCAGCGTCTATTGAAACGTCGCTGCTCCCGATTGATGAATTGATGAATTGAATGGCCAGAGTGTTGGTGCCAGGAAGCAAGTAAGAAGCGGTCCCGGTAAGTACAACTTCCTCCCAAGATGCCTCGTGATTTTTAGCAAACCCAGAAGGAGGCGGGAAGGGAATGTTACCGCCAGAGAGTGAGAACCGCTGCACTTCTTTCCCATTGATGTAAATCACACATCCGTCGTCAAAATAAGCACGCAAAACTAAGCTACTTAGGCTAGCGCTGTCAGGTGACAAACTGAACTCGTAACGTAAAAATGCACTAATATAACCTGACTTCATATCACTGATAACAGTAACATCATCGCCGTCACCGAATCCGATCGGAGTGTGTCCGTCGATCCACTGGCCATCATTAGTTTCCTGATAACCATTTTCAAACCACTTCCGACCGTTAGCATCCACGCTAGGCAAAGTTCGTCCATTGCGGAATCTCCAACCCACGTCGTTCGGAGGAACAAAAATTTGCTGTGTTCCACTGTAGCCCGTCGACGCACTGCGCCAGGAACCCCCGAGATCGTTATCCAGTGAAGGGTGTATCAATTCCATCGATGGTCCTTCACCCTGAGCCGCAGTAGGCCACGGAAAGTTCACGCCGTAATCAACTTCATCGATCTTCTTACCTGCCGCATCCTCAAGAACAATCCTTTCGCCTTCATTGGATAACTTGCCCTGCCAAGGGCCCAGCGAATTGGTTCCATATTCAGCAAGTATCGTGTCCGGATTCTGAGCAACGACCAAATACTCGCCCGGAGGAAGCAAAACGTCAGGAAAAGTGAACTCTATGGCTTGAGTAAACTTCCAATCCATTAGATTCACAGCCTCATTACTCTGGTTATGAATTTCGATGAATTCTGCAGGCAAGTTGGCAATTTCTGGATCGTAATGGATCTCATTGATCACGATAGCATTTGATGTTTCCGTTGCTGCAGGCATAACTTCCGAGTCAGTCGGGTCGCTACCGACGGACACCTCTTTGCCGTCACTATGGCCGTCCCCGTCGCTATCTGATTTATTCGGATCAGTTCCCGGTTGGTTAGTCCCCAGGAAAGCAAGTTCTGGGTTCTCTGTTCCATCAGTGATTCCGTCCCCGTCACTGTCAGACACATTCGGGTTAGTCCCAGGATCAAAGGGCCCGGCCCAGGTCCCGGTATTGTGTTCGACCCCGTCCGATAATCCGTCTCCATCGGTATCGGACACGTTTGGATCAGTGCCGGTGTCTTCTGAATTCACCCAGATACCGGAGTTTGTCTCCACATCGTCAGGCAAACTATCTGAGTCGGAATCAGAACTGTTCGGGTCAGTTCCATGTTCGAACTCCTGCAAGTTAGTGAGTCCATCACTGTCTGGATTCCCGTCAGCATCGTTGGGGTCGTTCCTGTCAAGCCCATTAGAATCTTCCCAATCATCCTGCATACCATCTCCGTCATTGTCTCCGTCATTTACTAGGAAAGTGAATGTCCCTGCGCCGTATCGGTTAGCTGGTCCGTTGTCCGGCGTATCCGGGAACAATCCATTTTCAGCCAATGATCCATACCGGGACGACCCGACAAAGGTGATCTCCTGCAAATCAACTGTCGTTAAGCCTTTTGGTTCTCCCTGAGAACCACCTAGATTGTAATTGGGTTCTTTAGAACCGTAACCATAGGCAACAATTGTGTAAGCCCCATTCGAAAGCACAACCGGAAAATCAAGATCTTTGAACCTGCTTCCTTTGACAGCATGGCCATCATCGCCAGGGGCGAACGTTGCTGATACCATTAATTCTTTGCCGGTATCATCGTTCGGGTTGTTCGGGCTGCCACCATCGTTACGGGACCAAAGTTGCACGATGACAGGCATACTGATTCCATTAGAACCGCTGTCGAATGCTCCAAGCTTGTTCACGGTGATTTTGCTGTTGACAATAAAATCCATCCCGAGGGCTCCACCAAATTCCTGATTCCCAACGATTCCGTTCTTAATCTGATAAGCAGTATGCTCAGTAGCCTGAGCCTCAGCTATAGTGATTCCGATTCGGCACAGGGCATAGAGAATTAAAATGGGAACGAACAATTTCATTTAACCAAGTATCGTATTTATTGTAATGTTTACGCAGTCACTAAAAAAGGAAAAGATAAGCCCTTAAGATTAATGGAATCACAAAATTTTGCTTGCTGATCTCCCTAGTGTTGGAGCCATGAAAGCTCTTACTAAAGAGAACGGCTGGAATAAATAAGGTACTGTTCTTTTTAACTAATAGGGCCCGTCACCTATTAAGATGACGGGCCCTTGTTATTTAAATATAATGATATAGTTAGCTTAGCCGAACTTCCAGTCTCCTCTATAATTGACTGTTTTTAATAGCTTTTCGGCTTCAGCATCTCCAATGACCTCTTCTTTTTTCGGATCCCATTTGATTGCGCGGCCGAGCTTGTCGGAGACGTATCCGATATGGCCCGGAGTAGCTGAACGGTGTCCGGTCTCAGCAGGACAGATGCATTCTTTTCTAGTACGAACACCTGTAATAAAGTTTTGGTGATGTCCGCCTTCAGACTTGTAAGCCTTCTTAGATCCACGATCATTGCTTTCCCTTATGAGTTGCTTAAGATTATCTGAAGCATCAATTCTGCCACGGTCGACATAGATCCAACCGTTCTCACCGTGCCACTCAGTGCCCATGTTTCGACCACCTGCCATCTTGTGTTTGTTAGAAAGAGTCACTGTGTACCCTCCAGCATATTCAGATACGACAGTGTAATCGAGAGGTTGGTCATACATGCCCTTGCCATGGTAACGGAATCCTTTGGCTTCGACTTTGATCGGACCACTCTTGTCCATCTCCAGTCCCCAGTGAGCAATGTCATTGTGATGTCCGATCCAGTCCATTAACTGTCCGCCACCGTAGTCGAGACACCAGCGCCAGTTCCAGTGAAGGCGTTTCGAATTGTATGGAAGCAGTCGGCTCGGCCCGCACCAGAGATCATAGTCAAGATTATCTGGAATAGGTTGAGCTACCTTACCTTCTTCATCAGTTCCTCCGCCCGTGGGAAGACCAACTTTAACTTCTTTGATTTTACCCAGATGTCCGTTCATGACGGCTTCGGCAGCGACTCGCATACGAGAACTTGAGCGTTGCTGTGATCCTACTTGAAATATTGCCTTTTGTTTTGCCGCTTCTTTATAAACGGCCTGACCCTCAGCAAAGAGGTGAGTGATCGGTTTCTCACAATAGACATCTTTTTTGTTTCGAAGTGCTTCGAGTGTTGCCAGTGCGTGCCAGTGATCCGGGGTACCCACAATGATCGCATCAAGCTCTTTCATTGCACATAGGTCACGATAGTCTGAAAACGTTTCACATCCTTTGTATTCGCCGCTCTCTGTCTGTTTTGCGTATTGCTTATTCACATGATCCTTGGCTCGGTTCATGTTATTCTTGTCAGGGTCACAAACGGCGATGGCCTGAGTACCAGTCTTATTCATCAGGTTCCGCAGGTCACCGGTACCTTGACCACCACAACCTATGAGGCCGAGAGTGATACGATTACTTGGAGCGTTGGCTCCTAGGACCGAGGAAGGGACGATAGTAGGTGCAGCCAATGCACTGGCCGCTGAGGTTTTAAGGAAATTTCTTCTCTTCATAAAATCCAGTCTCTCGAAAAGACTTTTCTATTCAAGAAAAAACGATGAATTTCCACTTAATTTCGATGAAAATGGTATTTTGCTAGGGAAAAAGAACCTCCCAACAAAATCACTTTTTTCTGATAGTTGAGGAATCCCAGACCGGCTGAGTCCAGGCCTGTTCCTTTTGTCCCTTGAAAGATGGAAGAGGATGGTTCGCACCGGAAGTGACAGTGGCCCGGAAATACCACTCATTATCCTTGAGTTTATATTTTACCTTAGTTCCTTTAATCGTTATCAAGGTCTGTCCGACCAGATCCGGTTTATTCTCATTACCTTTGCGGGTCCCAATGATCTTTGTCACATACTCTGTATCCTCATCAGCTTCGATTTCAAATTCGAGTATTCCTTTTTCCTGATCCCTCAAGAGATTTTTGAAATGTACTCCGCTCGAACCATAAAAATTTCCAGAGTCCATTGATCTTACGATAGAGTCTTCCTCAAGGGACGAGGCCTGAACCATGACCCAGCCTCTCCCTGGCTTGACGTCCCCTCCATGATAGTTGTGTGAGTCGTCAGAGGAGATTCCAAAGAGTGGGTCGGATTTGAGCGTTGCAAGGCGCATGGTATTTGCAATGTCCCATATCTTTTCATCCCCGGGCCTCTTTGCGTCTCCAAGATGATTGATCCCGGGATGACCATTGTAGACCTCAAAGAATTTTTCTTCCAGAACATGAGCAAGATCCTCAGCTGTAATTGACCAACCAAAGTTTGGATGATTTAAGTGGGAAAGCATCGGTTTTTTAAGGCGCACGGATTGTTCCTTTACAGCAATGATATTGTTTCGCATCGTGTCACGAAGTGACTTTCCTGTCTTTGGAACGATACGCTCTTTGAGATTCATCCCGTTCGTATGGACTGGAGATCCGCCAAAACTATTGGTAATTTCTTCTCCTTCGATAAAAATAAAATTCCCTTCTTTTTTAAACTTGGGACGGATTTCCTCTAGGGTCTTTAGCCGAACTTCTTGTTTTTTATCTTCTCCACGCAGTTCGACCCAGTCCTGACCAAAGGTGCTTATATATTTTTTCAATGTTGTGACGCCGAGCGTTCTTCGCCTCTTTTCAAGGGCACCCACATTCATCCATTTTTCACCTCGGCTAAGTATGTTATGATCTGATAGGACCAGAAAATGGTAACTATTATCCTTGTAAAATTTAGCAATCATTTCCGGAAAATCATTTCCATCACTCCATAATGAATGTGTATGTGTATTGCCCTTGAACCAGTGCATTTTTTCTTCAGCAAGACTGAGGTCAGCAGCTAAAAAAAGAAAAGAAATCAAGGCTAACAAAGGCAAAGCGGAAAAAGTCATCCACAAAAGGCTAACAAATGCATTCAAACAAGACAACAGTACTTTAAAGGGCATTAAATACTCTTGTCTCCTGGGCCGGAAACGTGCATTTTCGTTCAAAGAACAATTATTAAGATTATCCATGCGCTATTTATTTTTATTTGCTGCCATTTGCCTAATTTCATTGTCTCAAAATTCTGTTGCCCAGAACGTAGCTCCTGAAGGGTTTGAGGCATTATTTAATGGAAAAGACCTTGAGGGTTGGTTCGGTCACGGGACCAAGGATCCTAGAACATTATGGAAGATGTCCCCAGAAGAGCTCAAGGCGCATCAAGAAAAAACACTCAAGGATATCAATGCTCACTGGAGCGTTGAGAATGAGGAACTTGTCAATGATGGGAAGGGACTGTATCTGACCACTCTTAAGGATTATGGTAACTTTGAGCTTTTGCTAGAATACAAGACCGTTGCGAATGCCGATAGCGGAATATATTTGCGCGGTGTGCCTCAGGTCCAGATCTGGGACACTACCAAGGCCGGAGGCAAGTGGAACATTGGTGCCGACAAAGGATCGGGAGGCTTATGGAACAACAGTAAAGGCGCTCCCGGAAAGGACCCATCCAAACTAATGGATAAGCCGTTCGGAGAATGGAATAAGTTTCAGGTTATCATGATAGGAGAGCGAGTCACGGTTTACCTTAACGGGGAAAAGGTTGTTAATAACGCAGTGATGGAAAACTATTTTGACCGTAAGATTCCTATTTTCAAGAAGGGACCGATTCAACTCCAGACTCATGGCGGTGAAATCCGTTGGCGGAATGTATTCATTAGGGAAATTACATCAGGTGAAGAGAAAGGCTTCCAGACTCTTTTCAATGGCAAGGATCTTATTGGCTGGCATGGGGCAGTTAATAATTATGAGGTCGTTGACGGAGCCATCATGTGCAAGAAGGGGAAGGGAGGAACTCTCTACGCGAAGGAAGAATACAGTGACTTTGCATTCCGCTTTGAATTTAAGTTACCACCTGGCGGGAATAACGGGATCGCTGTCCGCTCCCCCGGAAAGGGTGATCCTGCCTGGGAGGCTTACGAAATTCAGGTCATTGATAATACCGCCAAGAAATATGCAAATTTACAGCCTTACCAATTTCATGGTTCTGTTTACGGCTTGGCTCCGGCACAGCGCGGGGCCCTCCTTCCGGTCGGAGAATGGAACAAACAGGAAATCATTTTCAAGGGAAGCCATATCCAAGTCATTCTGAATGAAACAACAATACTCGATCAGGACATCAGCAAGATCGATCTGAGTAAGATAAAGCGACTTCCAAAGGGAGTGAAACGCAGTTCCGGGTTCATCGGTTTTGCGGGCCACAGTGACCCTGTTCAGTTCCGCAATGTGCGTATAAAAAGCCTATAAATTGACAAATTTACAGTTTATCGGATCTTATATCTGAATTAAGTTCCGTTATGTCACCTTTTTCTTCACGTTGTCCGGGCCCTACTCGCAGGTCATTTCTTGAGCTTGGCGCTTATTCTTTGTGTGGTTTGGGTTTAGGTGATTTGGCAAAAGCTGCAAAACGAACTGAGAATGAGGACCCGGCTGTTATTTTTGTGTGGTTGCCTGGAGGGCCTCCTCACATGGAAATGTATGACATGAAGCCTGATGCACCGGCCGAGTACCGCGGCATTTTTTCCCCGATCCGAACCAATAACTCGGACCTGCAAGTTTGTGAATTAATGCCGATGCACGCAAAGTGTGCGGACCGTTATAACATCATCCGATCAGTTCATCACACCTTTGCAGATCATGGTGGAGGCCATAAGCGGTTCATGACCGCTAGGCGGCCCAAAGAACCGACCGGAACACTCAATGATTCACCTGCAATGACTTCATTCATTGAAGCTGCACTGCGTGAAAAAGGGGCAGCAAAAGGCGGACTCCCAACGAACATTGGCTTAATTAAAAAGGGAAGGCACAAGATTGATACATTTGCGCTTGGAGCTGCCTGGATGGGAAACCATAACACGCCGTTCATTGTTAACGGTGATCCGAACGAGAAGGACTTTAAGATTGAAAATCTTTCAATGAGTGAAGCAATGGCGGACCGATTACAGGACAGGGTCAGCTTACTTAAGGGAGTCGATAATTTGAGACGAGACATCGATGCGAACAGGACCCTTGGATCAATGGATGATTTCAATAAACAGGCAATGGATATGCTTTTTTCCAACGCGTTTCGTAATGCTTTTGATCTTTCTCTTGAAAGTGATTTAGTCCGGGACCGTTTCGGCCGTCATGCGTGGGGACAGAGAGCAGTCTTGGCTAGGCGGCTCGTTGAGGCCGGGGCCCGGTTTGTTACTATTGTCATGGAGAACCCTTACGTTTCAGGTATTAAGATGCCCAAGTATGGGACTTACAACTGGGATTCACATGCGGTGAACTGCCATATATTTGATGAAGCCAAGCTCAGGTTGCCTATATATGATAAGGTAATCACAGCAATGATTGAGGATCTTTATGACCGGGGACTGGATCGCCGGGTCATGCTCGTAGTGACCGGTGAATTTGGGAGAACGCCGAAAATTGAAACGAATCCAGGATCGCAGACTAAAGTGAAACAACCTGGCCGGGGGCACTGGCCAGGCGCGATGTCCATGCTAGTGAGTGGCGGAGGAATGCGCACTGGCCAAGTCATTGGTGCGACAAACGATAAGGGCGAGCATCCCGTTTCCAGAGCCATGACCCCAAACGATGTCTGGGCTAGCATCCTGCTCCATATGGGAATTGATCAGGACCAGACCTTCTTGGATCATGGAGGCAGGCCTCAGCCAATCCTCCCATTCGGTTCTCCGATCAGGGAACTTTTACCGGCTTAAAACGCCAACTATTTGTGGTGTTTCTCGTAGTGTTGCTTCAGTAGATCCTTGCCGTAATCGTTTCCGTTTGGTGTCCTAATCACACAATGAATGTGGTTTCTTGTTGGGAACGGACTCCGGCGCAATCCGATTGGTCTCTGATGATCAAATTCTATATAAATGACAGGGCTCTGAATTCTATAGTAAAAGACCGAGCCATTGGCGCTTTCTCCGATCCAGGAAAAATAAGTATCATCGAGGTGTTTTGCTATCTCATCGAGACGGACCTTTGCATGTCTTTCCTTATTGTTATTTATGTAAAGAGCGATCAACGCGAGCAATCTTTTTTTCCCCGCCTCGTCCAAAGCACTGACTTTGAGCCCAACATTATCTACGATCAGATTATCCTTGAAGGCCTCGGCAAGATTATTGGTTGGGCCCTTTTTGCTCTGAATGGTTGCGGCGATCTGTTCCTTTTTTGAAAGTGACTGCATGAACTTGAGGCCTTGAGCTTCTTCTTCCTGCATCACAACGGTCCCCTTGTATTTTCCGGAATCGGCACGGACCGGTTCGGATCCTAAAAATACGGGTGACATAACAACTTGATCGCCAAGGACAAAATAATTAATGATGACATGGTGCCCATCGAATTGCCAACCCCAAGGCTCAGTCTTTGAAGGTTTTCCCATTACGGTCAAGTGATAGAGCCATTCGCCGTACTCTTCAAAGTCATTACGAATCTCGGCCAGGGTTTCATTGAGTCGCATGATATCGCGGGTCGTTTTCATGCCTCGGGCACTGAGACCAGAACGTAAAACTTCAAAGCCAAAATCTCTTTGTTCTTTGGTCAGGTCTCTAAAACTAACCCCCTGCCTTTTATAATGGTGTTGGTTTGCCCACTTTCTCCATTCATTATCATCGACTTTGAATAGAGTTTCTCCTTGTTGTTCCTTACTCAGGGAATTCAAAAAAGCCTCAGTTGTTTTGCGAACTTCTGACGTGGAAATTCCGGTTGCCTTTATTTTAAACAGGCCCGGTTTCACTTTGCCATTGGTGGTAAGCCCCAGAAAACCGTCTTCGATGGCCTTCTTTTCCTGAACCTCAAGGGGAACTCTTCTGGGCCTCTTCTGAGCAAATGAAAAAACGTAAGAAGAAAAAAGAAGAAATAAAAAGACAGAAAGGGTTCGATTCATGATCCAAATAATTATGATGGATCCTAAGTATCCGCTTATCTATTGCAAGACCTTATACAATCACATTATTCTTCAGTAGCCTCTTCGGCCGCGGCAGCAATTAACTCCCGTGGCTTGGCGCGCAGGTCGTCGATGCTGATTTCGCCGGCATCGGTTTTCTTAAGCAGTTGGATTTGAGCCTGGTAATCGGCATTTTCCACCCCTGCCTTGCTTTGCAGCATACGCCAGGCCTTGCGCCGCTCGATACAAAACAGCACGACCTGACGACTGACTGCTACATGTTTTTTCTTGCCGCCGATGTCAGCGATGATATAGACACCGAAGTCGGGGATATATGAACGGTGTGACTCGTCGAAGACGCGGCGGTTTACTACATCGGCCTGTGTGATACAGAGCAACATGTCATCGAGAAAAAACATGCCTTCCGCCTCATCGGGCTTGATTGCCTTCAAGTGCTTACGGAAACGTGCCTCTGTCGTGGCCCAGTGAGCTACTGTATAGTTGTATTTCTCCTTGTCCTCCGCATAAGTGGACTGTCCCCAGTCGTTCTTGACGTTAGGGTTACCCTTCAGGTTCAAACATTCCTGAGAAAGTTCTCCCAGTTGGGGGTCAAAGACAAATTCCGGCATGCCGCGGCTGTCACGGGAAAGCTTGGCCTGCAGTGCGGACTTGTCGTCAGCGACACCGTGTTCGGGTTGACATGTGGTGTAGCACTGATAGAAAGCCGTGCCACGGTATTCCAGACCATCAATCATTGACTTGTAGAGTTTCGCGGAATTTGCCATCGAGACCTGTGCGATGTAAGGGCTACCGTGACCGGTAGTCATAATCTCGGCAACGCTTTTTTTCTCGGTGAGCTTGCCCTGCGAAGCACGTCCGAACTGATTCATGTCGTATCCTCCGAGCATGTTTGAACTGTCCGAGTTCTGGCCACCGGTGTTAGAATATACCTGAGTATCAAGCATCAGGGCCTTCACGTTCGGGCGGTTTTGCAGGATAACTTTGCTGAGGTTTTGAAATCCGATGTCGCCAAGCGCTCCGTCTCCACCGATCACCCAGACCTTCGGCAGCTCCTTGATTTCCAAGTCAGTCATAATATTCTCGGTGAGGTGAGTCAAATCCCAATAGTTTTGCTCTGTAAACGGCGCTGGATTTTCACTGATAAGAAAATTCGCCAGACGTTCAGGCGCAACTGATCGGCGGGCATGTTGCAGCATCAGGCTCTCACCTAATAGCCAGCTGATCGTGGCACCGTCTTGGAAGAGGGAATTCATCCAGGGATACGGGTGCGGGTTGGATGGCGGAGTCGAACCGTAAACAGTGTTACAACCGGTGCTGGCTCCCATGAACATGGTGGACATGCCGTTGGCAAGCCGTCCATCTGTAGCCTGCAGGCGCTTATGGTTGAAGGCGTCCTGATTCATTACCGTGCACATGCCGTCAATCACGTCCTGATCGGAAATTTCACCGTGGGTCTCAAGACGATTGTCGGTGTCCTCATCACTTTCACCACCGAGTCCTGTGACGACATGGGCAAAGGCACGCTTTAACAACCGGTAAGCCGACTCGTCATCACTCTTCATCTTTTCCAGAGAAGCGATGCCGCATTTCTGCAATGCACCTGCCTTCTCGTAAAGGCGGTCGGCTTTGCTGTGG
>Ga0315329_10000730_pt1 | contig 12891 bp, 16 predicted proteins | sample M150032315metaG_FD_203459 | JGI IMG/M metagenome (GOLD analysis project Ga0315329, IMG submission 203459) | Ammonia-oxidizing marine archaeal communities from Monterey Bay, California, United States - M1 500m 32315 | ecosystem: Environmental > Aquatic > Marine > Coastal | place: USA: California...
AGCAGCTAAACCTCGTGGAATCATAACAGAAGTTACTTTTCTGTCAAGTTTAGAAAAACCCCTAACTAAAACTGATTTTGTAATAATTATCCTCCCGATGTAAATTGCGATTGCAGCTACAACACCAAAGATAACATACTCTATTTGAGCAAAGCTTGCGAGCAAGCCTACAAAAACAAAGAAAAACGCTCTTACCAAAAAAGTAACTTGACTATGCAAAGAATCATCAATGACGTCCTCTGGGAACTTTACCTTGAGAATTCGTGTAAAGTAGTTCTTCTTTCCAAGCATTATACCAAACACAAGTGCTGTTAATGCTCCTGACTCACCAAAGGAGGTAGCTAGGAAAAACAGCATAAACACCATACCAATTGTTAGCATGTAGCTGTGTTGGGCATTTTTCAGCTTTGAAATTACAAACATCCAAGGAATGCCAACCCCAAGACCAAGCACAAGACCAACCACAACAGCCTTTCCTATAGTTGCGCCCAACATATCAAGACTAAACTCTCCAGTTAATACCGCCTCGAACAAAACGAACGCGATTATTACAGCAAAAATATCAGTTAGCGCAGATTCAAAGCTAAGCATAGACTTTGCTTCTTCTGATATGTGGAGCTTTTTGACAAGACCGAAAACAATGATAGAACTACTGCCACCAAGTATCGAACCAAGCAAAACACTATCTATCCATTCCCATCCCAAACCATAATGTGCAAATGCTGCAACAATACCAACAGAAACCGTAAATCCTACAATTACGAGAACCACAGCAAAATGTGCAGTCTTTAAGACCTTGCCAATGTGAAGATTCAGCCCACCGTCAAACATGATAATTATCAATGCGACAGCCGCAAAGTAGGGAACAATTTGCAGCACTGCTTCCGGCTGAATTATTCCCAGAACCGGTCCAATAATTACTCCTAAAACCATCAAAAACAAAATATCTGGAATGCCTGTTTTTTTGAAAAACGCCTCACCTAACACGCCCATTATTATTACTACGCTGGCGGCAAGAAGCAAAATTGGCGCCGAAGCTACTAAAGAATCTCCAAATGATAGATTAGCTATAGTATTTTGTAAATTTGCGATTCCCTCTGGAATAAAACTATAACCAGATCCCCCGGGGTCTGGTTGAGAAATAGGATTTTCTTCGAAATATGATTTCAGTACATCTCTTACATTTTTACCTGCAAATTGACTAGTATCAATATTAGAGAAAACCTCATCCCTGAAAAAAGAAACAAAACTATCCAATATGGCTAAAAATGTTAAATTCACTACAGCCTAGCCATGCTTATCTTTAAAATAAGAATCTGTCAAGGTAGCTTGATTTAATGATCTGTCTGCATCAAAATGGTATGGTGAATTATGCACAGATTTAAGCCAGTTTACTAAATTTTAACCATTGAGCGCTACAGAGACACTCAGAAATGACCACAAACAGATCAAAAGATTGAACAAGATTATTTCAAAATGTTATTCTGATATTAATGCTGGAAAAACTATTCCATTCTCTGATTTAGAGAAGATTACTATTATTATTTCTGAATTTTTGGATTCAATCCATTATTCCAGAGAGGAGGATTCGTACTTTCCCTGCGTTGCAAGTTATGATCACCTCAAAAAAGAGATTCGGGCATTATTGATAGAGCATGAGTTTAGCAGAAACATAGCTTCTAAAATCACACTTCATCTAAAACGCTGGAAAAATGGTGAAGATTCTAGCGAACCAGTAGCGCGGTTCTTGAGAACTTATTCGATTTATCTAAATGAGCATATGTCTAGGGAGGAGGATTTTTTTGAACGGGCAGAAAAAGAGGTTCTTTCTAAAGAAGAGGAAAAGGACATGTTTGAAGATTTTCAATCTGCTATGGTAATTACCAAAAAAATGGAATCCATTCTAAAAGATCTAGATTATTTGGAAAATCAGGAATGGTTCAAAAATTAATCTAAGTTGTTAAATCAGGTTTCAGAGTCCAAGCAATACCAAGTGCCACGAAAGGTATCGATATGAACCCAATAATAGGCAAAAGTGTGAAAAATTGATCTTGACCAATATCACCAGTAAATAGCCAAGGCAAAGGCAGGGTAACTACAAACCAGATTAATGACAGTAAGATAATCGTATTACGGGTTTTCTTTTTCAATCCATTCACCAATTATTTTAATCTAATTTAATTAAATCGATAGATATTGGTCCATTATAGTTTCCATTTGGGCTTACAATAATCTTAATTTGTTGTGATTCATTAAAGGCAATTTCTCTCTCTCCCAAGTAGTCCCAAGTATACCATGAGGATATTTCATCTTCAACTAAACTTCCTTCCAATTCAAAATGATTATCCATTATAACAACACCAGATTCAGTAAATAATTTTATAGATAGTTTTTGTGGACTGTCACCGTTTGATACAAACCCAAATTCATAGGCTCCTTCTTCAATTTGAAACGATTCAACATAAACTCCATTTTCATATAATGTTGGATCAGCTAAAGTAATATGAAAAACAACACTGGTTTTTTGAACATTCTCTGGATTATCTGAATTTATCACACTTCCAAAAATTATGATAATGGCAATTATTATTAGAAAAATAACGCCAAAAACGGGTTTTTTCCTCATGTAATTTCTTCTACTTACTCGTAGTTTTAGTCATCGAAATTTAATGAACTGTTAACCATAATTCACACCTGAAATTAAAAATCAATTATAGCAGTTGAAAGCATGGGTTCGCTTTCAAATAGGTGGTCAAAACCACAAAAGTCAGGTATATCTGAAAGATTAAACAGTGTACTAAGACCAAAGGGCGCTTTAAAACCACGTGTAGAAACAGGGATTAAAAAATTACAGGTACAAATTTCAAAATTAGATACTATGCTTTCATCATTAAATGCTAGAGACGAGAAAATTTTCCATAGGATTGTAACTGCTACCCAACAACACGATACCCATACTGCTAACACATTATCAAAAGAGTTAGCTGAGGTCCGCAAAGTACGTCGTGTTTTAGGAAATGCCCGAATGGCTATAGAGCAAATAGAATTACGATTAACAACCTTCCATGACTTGGGAGATACTGTGATAACGGTAATGCCAACTATCGGACTCATGAAAAATATGAAATCATCACTAGCCAAGTTTATGCCAGGAGCGGATCAGGAGCTTAATAATATGGCAGAGATGTTAGGCGGATTAATGACCGAAACATTCCATAGTAGTGATGCTTCGTTTGGAGCTGAAGCAGTTATGGATGCAGAATCAGAAAAGATCTTGCAAGAGGCATCTGCAGTTGCAGAGCAACAAGCTGGGGATAAATTTCCATCTATGCCAACGGCAACTTCGGAGCCCTCAACATCTCGCTTTATGTGAGCAAGCGATTTTAGGAAGATCCAGATCTCGAATCTTTAAAACTTTTAATTCTGCTAGCTTCATCAGCTACTACCTTGTCAATCTCTGTAATTTTATCACGAAGACCATAAACAATATTGCCTACATCATCAGCATCTTTTTCTACCTGAGATCTTTTTGAAGTTAGTTGCTGCAAACCCTCGTTTTCTTCCTGGATAAACTGATTTATCTTGGTGAGTTTTTCTTTTAAATTTCTAATATCAACAGATTCATCTTCAATATTTTTTACAAGTTTTGTCCGTTTGTCTTTAAGATTTTTAATCATTAATCCCACATAATCTATAGCCTCCTCCAATTTGACGCGTTTGTCCATCAGGGCTTCTATTCCAATTTGGCTTGCTGTTTGGGAAGAATATGATGGTGATTCTTCGGCAGGCGGCGAATATGATGTGGTTTCTTGTTGAGGCTCAGGATCCGCTTCAGATGAATTATCTTTATTCTGGAAAGATTCAAAATTAATCTCCTCTGTTCCCCCCTTGTCATCTTCGTCATCCTTGTCCTTGAAAACGTCAAATAGACCCATTGATTGAATAAACTAATTCTGCAAGATAAAAGTTATGGAAAATCGTTATGATTATACCGCCTGATCGCAACTATTGGTAATCTTACCAGCCTGATATTTTCAAATTATAACCAAATCTTTTGTATTTTTGCCCCCGCACAAAAAAAGGCAATTTTGAGGTAATTTTGAGGTAAAAAAGGTGTTCCGCTATGCGTTCCGCTGTGGCGTTTCAAAATGTTCCTCATAAAGCTCATGATTCTATACCATATCATGTCAAAACAACAATACAGATCCGAAATGGGAATCATGGGAGATATCCTAGATGTAACCATGGACGGGGGTCAAAGAGGGGTTATTGTATCTGCAATATCCCGAAGAGCGAACCTTTCTCACTATGCCGTATTAGACAAATGTGAGAAGCTAATCAACGCTGGTTTGATGGAATCAGCAAGAACTGATAGAAATAGACTGTTCAAGATTACTGAAAAAGGACTTGGATTTATCCAAGAATTTCAGAGGTTCCAATCCCTGATTGAATCCATGAATCTAAGGTATTAGGCTATGAAGTTGCAACAAATCGTTGCACAAAAGAATCAATCCTTAGAGAAGGGAATCCTTTTTGTAAGGAGTACTGATATCCTCTCAGCGATGGTAAGATTACCAATAGTTGTGATGGGCTTGGTATTGGTTGCATTATGTGCACCGATCCAACAGTCGTTAGCTTCTAGCCGAACCCTTGATTTCACAATTTATTCGGATGGCTCAACTCACATTTTTTACGAAATGGAGACAAATCCATTCGAGCCAGAATTTATGGTTGAACTTTTTGGACAAGCAATAGAAAATGTTACGATCATGGATGAGGAAGGTTTTCTACTATCCTATGAGATTAATAATAATACAGCTCTAATAGAAACATTCGGCGCTTCTCATATCACTATTGATTATGATACACAGGATTTGGTTTCTAAAACCGGAAAGATATGGGAATTCTCTGTTGACGCACCAATAGAATATTCGTTGTTAATACCAAAAGATTCAGTTATTGTCGAAATGAGTAATTTTCCAATTAGTATGCAGGTAGATAATGATCAATCATATCTAATTTTACCGGAAGGCCTAACAAACATTAGCTATTACTTTAGTACGTTAGCCTCTACTAAACCAGTACAAACAGTTCCTGAAGAAAATACATCTGATAACTCTTTGGTAATATATGCAGTGGTTATTGCAGCTGTTGGAATTGGAGCTTTAATAGCAATCAAAAAAAGTAAGTCATCAAAAGTTACTGAACCGTCAACAGTGTTGAAGAAAGAAGAATCTGTATCACAACATCTTGATTCTGAAACTATTTTCCAGGAAAAACCAGATCTAAGGGATGATGATAAGGAAATAATCAATTTTCTATCAGCAAACGGGGGGCAAGCTTATGAAAGTGAGTTACGGAAAAAGTTTCTTCTACCTAGAACTACTATGTGGAGGGCTGTTAAGCGGCTTGAAAGGTATGGAATCGTAGAAATTGAAAAGAAAGACTTGCAGAATATTGTAAAACTAAAAAGCAAATTGGAGGATAACTGATGAACAAAATACCAATCTTTTTCTTATTATTTTTGGTTGCAAGTATGGGGTTTGTTACAATTCCAAATATAGCTCATGCAGATTCCCAACTTAACATCCTCATAAAAATAGCGTTAAACGCAAAGGACCACATCAAGGCTGATATTGATAAAATGGTTGATGTTACAAATGAAGCTCGTGAGCAATTTAATGAAGGTGTAAAAGAAACTGATCTATTAATAAAAACTACGGAAGAAGGCGACGTTGTTTCAGCTAGGCAACATTTCATTAGTGCCATGATTGCATTCAAGAAAGCTAGTGTGGCTACAGACACAGCGTCTGACGAACCACAAAAGGGATTGATTCCAGATAGAAGCCAAACAATCAAGAAATATGAAACCAATATTAAAAAATTAAAAGTGATATCAGACAAGCTAAAAGCAAATGTTGATTTTGAGCAAATTGAACAACTACTTGCTTTGGCAAAAACAAATTATGCTCAGGGTAACTTTGTACAAAACGAACAAATTCTTAGTGACATTGCATCCGATGGACGCGAAATTCACAAATTATTATATGAAATAAGCGAACAGAATAAAATTCATAGGGCACAGCATTTTGCGAAAAAACACGTTGAAAGAATAGACGATCTTATTCTTGAAGCACAAGAAATAGGTCTACATGAAACTGTTAATGAGCTGAAAGAATCCAGAGTGCAACTTTTACAGGCAAATAGCACCCAGATTATAAAACAACAATTCAAAATTACTGTTATTTACATGCAAAAAGTTGATCATGCAAAAGAAACTCAGCAAAATAAATTTCTGAAATTTGAAGTAATCATAGATTCACTTGAAAACAAGGCCAAAAGACTATCTGAAGAAGTGGAAGTAAATAGTGGATCAAGTTATTTTCTGGATAAGGCTTTCAGTCTAATTGAAGATGTCAGGAGTGACCTAAAAGATTTGGAATATGCTCCCTCCACTTTGCGTGATGACTCCAAGTATATTGATCTTACAATCGGGAACAAAATTAAATCAATAAAGGAAATACTCATAAAAGTTGAAAGATTGATTTACACCTCATCATAAGCTTCATATAATTTTCCTCAAGTATTCAGAGCATGGCTTCAAAACGAATTGTTGTTGGTGTAGGAATTCCAATGATCATTACAGGCTTTCTCATTGCAATTTTTTGGGCGCCTCTTGTTGGGGATGTCAAAGAAACGGTTGAATTTGTTGGAAGTTTAATTGGCATTATTGGCGTAATCTTTTTCATAGCTGGCTTATTTTATACGAAAGAACCGGTAATGGCTTAATCTAATTCATTTTCAATTTATCAGATTAAATAAATAACCAACGCTATAAGGAAAAATGTTTGAAAACTAGACTATTTGAAATTTTTACTTCTATTGAAGGGGAAGGAATACTTTACGGCACAAAAACATTATTCGTTAGACTTGCTGGGTGTCCTTATTCTTGTTTTTATTGTGATACACTAGATGCACTTCCATTAGATTCTGGTAAAGAATATTCAATTAATGAGGCATGTGATCTAATAGACAAAAATCTTCGGGAGAATACCTACAAGGTTAACTTTACTGGAGGTGAGCCGTTAATTCAACATGAAGCTGTTAGCGAACTTGCAAAATATGTAAAATCAAAAGGCGTTCCTACGTATCTTGAATCTGCATGCTTTGACTCGAAAAAATTCTTGTATGTTTTACCGTCAATTGATTTTGTTAAAATTGAGTTCAAGACCATCGATTCCAAATTCATTGATGCAAAACATTATCCCAATCTTATTAAAAATACACTAGAGTGTCTTAAAGCATCCATCAATGCAAATAAAACAACTTATATCAAAATAGTTGTTAGTTCAAACACGGAATTTAGTTCCTTTAATGAACTTGTAGACAAAATTTTTAAAATTGCATCGAAGGAAAATATTTCTGGATTCATAATACAGCCAACTACTAGTATTTCTGAACCACCTTTAGAAAAATTAATTGAATTTTATGATAACGTTTATCCATATTATGACCAGGTGCGGATAGTACCACAATTACACAAAATAATTAATGCACCCTAAGATTCTAAAATTTTTATGGCTCTAAAGTAGGGACGAACTATAAATATTGAGATAGTTTTCCACTATTCGTATTCTTATGGATGAGGATAGAGTAAAGAAACTGATTAGGGAGCTGATCATCGAAATTGGTGAGGATCCTACCAGGGAGGGACTAAAAGATACACCAAGACGTATAGCATCCGCCTATAAAGAAATCTTTGCTGGATATGATTCTGATTCTGAACTCTCTGTGCAATTTTCAGAAGATTCGGAGACCGTAGTGATAAAAGATATTAAATTTTATTCCATGTGTGAACATCACATGTTACCATTTTATGGAAAGATCATGCTGGCATATTCCCCAAACGGTAGAGTTTTTGGAATATCAAAGTTGGTTCGCTTGGTTGAAAAACATTCCAAAAGACTACAAATTCAGGAAAGAATGACAAAAAATATCGCAGACGAATTATATTCTCAGGGCGTCAAAGGAGTCGCTGTCATAGCAGAGGCTGAACATCTTTGTATGAAGATGAGAGGAGTTCGAAATGACGCAAATGTTACCTCTGCAGCATTTAGGGGAATTTATGAAACAAAGGAAGAAAAAGCAAATATCATAAAGCTGATAAGAAATCCCTCAAAAACATCTTTTGTATAAAATTTCTGAAAAGATAAATAATCAATTTATTAGATTTGATTCATGGTAGGACGCGATAACGCCCATATTCCAAAGAATTCTTGGCCAAGTTTTAGTTGGTATGTTATAGAATTCGCGATAGTCTTTGCGGTAGCAAATCTAATTGCATTTCAAATAATACCTACAGTTGATGAAATGATAGGCCAACAAAATCTTTTGATTTGTGAACAGGTGTCATGGTTGTCTAAATGTGCTCCGTCAGAAGAAAAAATGTCCGATACAGGACTACTAAATTGGGTATGGTGGAGCATCGTTGGTGCAGTATTTCTTGGATGGTATATACTGATTCGAGGAATAGCTCTTAAAAAACCAATTATGGGAAATCGCTAATCATAATCACACAAGATATACCGTTTTATCTTCAATACAAGCATCTAAAAATGCCGATTTACGGTTATTACATGATTCACAGTTACCACACTGCACCTTTCCATTCTTGTAACAACTCCAAGTGTTGAAAATATCATCCCCTAAAACACTATAGCCTTTTTTTAATAACTGCTTTTTTGATAATTTTGCCTTGTATGGTGACCAAATTTCTATTCTTTTTCGAATTTTTGATTTAATACCATCAATTTCTCCTTGATTAAACGAAGACTCAATTTTTTTTGAAAATACTGGTCTACAATCTGGATAATTTTTGTCGCCTGTGTGTGCACCATATGCAACTAAAGAAGCATTTATTGAAAAAGCCCATGCGGTTGCAATCGATAAGAAAATTCCATTTCTAATTGGTACTACAATTGAGTAGTTAAATTTACCAGGAATCTTTTTTTTTGAGCTTGTAAGTACATTCGTGTTCCCATACAACTCTTTCATGAAATTAATATCGACAATTTTATGTTCTTTTAATCTGAGGATTTTTGCAAACTCTTTTGCTTTTTTTATCTCTTGGTTTGCTTTTTGACCATAGAGAAAAGAAATCCCATACAGCTCATATTTTGGCTTCAAGTATGCGCATGTACTGATAGAATCAATCCCACCACTAAAAACCACTACCGCTTTTTTCATTTCAAGTTCTAATCTTTGGTCCCATGCTGGGCTTACAAATAATTATATCACAATTTACCTTCACAGAATTAAACCCTTTTTCCATAGACTTTCCAATCTTCTTTAGATTTTGAGATTTTTTACAGAAAGCAATTACAGATGGTCCTGCACCACTTATAGTAACACCTAAGGCTCCTGCATTAAGTGCATTATTTTTTACTTTTGAAAAACCCGGTATCAAATGTTTTCTAGCTGGTTCAACAATCACATCCTGAATAGATCTTCCAATAAGCTCTGAATCTTTAGTCAAAAATCCTGTAACAATATTAGCAGCATTTGACAGATTTACTGTTAAATCTGATAATTTAACAGTCTTTGGAATTACAGACCTTGAAATCATTGTCTTTTTCTTTGGCACTTTTAATTGCGGAATAGCTAAACATAGAACCAAATCTTTTGGTGGTTCTAATCTAATAACATCAAACGGTTTTGTTTTTACTACTACGAATCCACCTAGTAATGATGCTGCAACATTATCATAATGGATGGTTCCTGCACTTGCTTTTTCTCCTATTCCGGCATATTTGATTAGAGTTTTGTTATCTAATTTTAGATTAAATAATTTGTTAAATGCCAAAGCCGCCGCTGCAGCAGAAGCAGCACTGCTTCCCATTCCAAATCCAGTTGGAACATCTTTCTTAATTTTAATCTCAATTCCAGATTTTATTTTAAATTTTTGTTTCATTGCTTTGATTACTAATCCAGCAGTATTTTGTTGTGGATTTTTTGGTATATTATCTGTCGTCAGTATTCTAATTCCGTGCCACGGTTTGTTTGTAGTGATAGATTTGTTAGTTTTGCTAAGTGTTATTTTGTCATAGAATGCATCTAATGCTAAGCCAAACACATCAAAACCAGGACCCAAATTTGCTGTAGATGATGGTGCACGTACATTAACACATGTAACCATTAATCTTCCACCTCCTCGCCTAAGTTAATTACTCTACTAAGTGCACTTTCCAAATTAACCATTCCCTCTTCAGTTGCGTTTGATATAGGGATTAATTTCTCAGTCAATTCACCAAGGTTTAAGGATCTTAGAATATCGGTAGTCAGAGAATATGTTTCCCCGTCAGAATCTTTTCTAATTGACTCTTCCAGTGATGCAGGATCTGAAGACCATTTTAGTATTTGATCAATCTTATCAGGTATAAGATCGGTTTTTGTCATAACATTGATAGTTGGTAATCCGAGCCGCAGTTTAATTGATGTTGCAAGTAAGTGAACTGAGATAAAATTGCTGGGCGAAGTGATCATGGTAGCATCATACAAGAACATATTCACCTTTTCTTCCGCGTTAATGTTTTGTATGAAGAAAGGTCCGCTAGTTCTGTATGCAAATAATTCCATTTGACCAGGTGTATCCACTATCAAATAATCTGGGTTTACTTTACTAACTTGGTTTTCTATTTGATCGATCTTTGATGCAATAAGATCACTTGCCATGATCATAGAACCATTTGGTCCCAAATCATACTGCTTCATTAGTTTTACAATGTCCACATAATCTCTGACATCAACATCCGGTGTATATGGAAGAGACTCCACACCCGGATCCAAGTTTAGGACTGATGCAAACGCACTATTTTTTTCATAATATTGTAAGATTCTTGAAGTTAGCGCTGATTTACCAGAACCCGCTGTACCAATAATAAAAATTGCTTTCAACCTGACACCAGAGTATAATTTCTTATTGGCTTATATTTGAATTCATAAAAAATTCAGCGATGAATTGGAGAATTGCGGTCATCCCTGTAACTATGATTCCTATTATCATAATTACGATTCAATTTGACATAAAATTAGAAGATGTACTTGCCATAGGTGTGTTACCGTTCATTGCAGCTATTTTGGCAATGATGGTAAAACTTGGATTGCAAGGGCTGAAACTAAGTTATATTGCAAGATCATTTCTAGGTAATTTTGATTCTATCAAGAGATTAACTGCTATGAGAATAGGTAGTGAGTTCATCAAATTCACAACACCAATGTTCGTTGGTGCTGAGTTTGTGGTAATTTATTATATGACTAAAAAGGGAATTTCACCATCAAAGGCATCTTGGGTTGCACTCCTTGACATTGTAACTGAAGTTTTTGCTGGAGGACTTTTATCAATTCTTGCTGGAATTTTTGCACTACTTAATGGTGCATATGTTGTTGCTACTATAATTCTAGTAACCAGTGTATCTGTTACTACACTATGGGTTGTCCTATTTTTCCTTTCAGCAAAACACACTTTTCACTTACCAAGTGGAATAGCAATGTTACTTACAAAATTCGGTGGAGAACGTGGTGAAAAATATGCAAAACAAACCAATGAATGGATTGAAGAAGTTTGTATGATGAGTAGACAAAACCTAGGTTCCAGCAAATCAAGGAAGGTTTTCTGCGTTGGTTTTCTTATGTCCATTGCTTCATGGATATTTTATGGGATTTCATTTTTGGTAATAGCTATTGGTGTTGGTTTTGCTGTAGGATTTTTTGAGTCTATAATGGCAGTAATGGGCGCAAATGCAATAGGAAATCTACCAATTACAGTAGGCGGTTCTGGTTTAGCGGAATTTGGTATTGTAGCTTACCTTAACAACCTAAATCCCTTCAATTTGGTAATTCCTGAAGAAGACCTTGAATGGAACGCTGTGATAGGTTGGAGAATTGCAACGTATTATGTTCCAATTGCGATAACTTGGGTTCTCTTAGTCAAACTTGCTTTAAGTAGATATACGAAACCAAAAACTGTTCGTGATAAATGTCCAGTTTGCGGAGATATGATTAATGACGATGAATTTGCCAATCATATGCGAAACAAACATTCAACGGAATAGAAACCACTTTATTTTTCCTTCATAATTCTAAATCATGAATTTCAGGAATAAGGTAGTTGTAATCACGGGTGCCTCTAGTGGAATTGGCGAAGCGTCAGCTATCAAATTTGCTAAAAAAAATGCCAAGGTTGTTCTAGTAGCAAGACGAAAAGAAAAACTACTCCAAGTGCAAAAAGAAATTTCAAAATATACGGATTCAATATTAGTTTGTCAATGTGACGTTTCTAACAAATTACAGGTTAAGGAAATGCGTGATATTGTGCTAGATACGTTTGGCCGAATTGATGTTTTGGTAAATAATGCAGGATTCGTTATTTATGGAAGGGTCTTAGAGCTTAGCATTGAAGAGATAGAATCACAGATGGAAACAAACTATTTTGGCATGATATACTGCACAAAGAGTTTTCTTCCACATATGATTGAGCAAGGAACAGGTCACATCGTAAATGTTGCTTCAGTAGGCGCTAGTTTTGGGATTCCTGGAGTTGCTTCATACTGTGCAACTAAATTTGCCATGTTAGGTTTTTCAGAGGGATTAAAACATGAGCTCTCTGGAACAGGTGTGGGTATTACGGTAGTTAGTCCAATAGGGGTAAACACTCCTCTTTTTGATCATCCATCTTTTGAAAATTTTACACGTCCCACAATGGTTACCTTGAGTCCAGAAACAGTAGCGAATGCGGTTCTTAAAGCTGCAAATTCTTCAAGGTTAGAGATTGTTGTTCCTTCAGTTGCTAGAGTTGGAATTTGGGCAAAACAAAATTTTCCATATTTTATTAAT
>Ga0315329_10000731_pt1 | contig 12889 bp, 22 predicted proteins | sample M150032315metaG_FD_203459 | JGI IMG/M metagenome (GOLD analysis project Ga0315329, IMG submission 203459) | Ammonia-oxidizing marine archaeal communities from Monterey Bay, California, United States - M1 500m 32315 | ecosystem: Environmental > Aquatic > Marine > Coastal | place: USA: California...
TACCCAGGCCAACCCGGCTGGGAAACCGAACTACCCGTCGAGGCTACAACCGAGTAGCCGCTAACGGGATAGAGCCCTGTGCCACCAGTCCTAACGGGCTGGTGGCTACGGGCCATCAACCAATAGAAGCGGCGCTACACGCCGGCCTCCCGGTGCCAGCCCAGCCTCCGGCTGCCTCTCAACGACAACGACAACGACACAACGTGCACTACCCACCCCGCCTGCGAGCAGGCGAAGTGGATAGCGCGCCACTGATACCGCCCACTCCCTCGCAGGCTCACTCGCCCCCGGTACCCCACCCCGGTGCGGGGGGCTCGGCCCACCGGCTGGCCCTAGGCTCACTTCGTTCGCCAACGGCCACCACGGTAGCCCCTCCCCACGCGGGCTCCGCCCGCTCCAAGCCTCACTGCGTCAAGCACAGAAGAGACCCGACAGCCCAGCCGTAAAATCCCCCAGCGTTTCCTAAACCACAAAGAGACCCGACAACGCAACCATCATCCGCTCGGATGTAGAGTTGCCCGACACTGCCTCAACATCTCCCGGCTCTCCTCCTTGCTGAGAGTCTCACCACTGGGGGGAGGCAAGGCATATTGAGTCGGATGGTTTGTCCGCGCCACCGCTGCGTAAGTCTCAACGAGATCCGCGATCGTCGGCCAATACCTGGAGGTATCAGCCAGCCGCTCGATGCTCTCGATCATAAGAGCGTAATCATCGAAGGCAACGAGTCGCTTCCTCCATACCTCAAGCGTTGGTTCGCTGACCTTCTGCGCCCAGATAGAGGACAGAAGAAACAACACACGGCGTGCCTCATCATCAGTCACGGGGAACGATCCTTCCATAGCGACGCCACGTTTCCGAAGTCATGTCGTTCAGATCAACACCCAACATCCTGGCCCGCTCCGCTGGTGTGGTGCCACCCCAAATGCCATACGGTTCTCGCCGTCGTAACGCATCAGCGAGACAGTCCTTCTGGACAGGGCAGCCACCGCATACAGCAAGTGGCACAGCCAGCCGTCCCTTGCTGGGCCGTCCCGCGTCCTCGTAATAGAACAGGTCCGTCTGCCCCTTACACAGCGCCTTGCTGTACCAGTCTGGTGTCGGGTCTAGTACGGACACAGACCTAGAACAATCCCCAGCCCATACCCGGCGGAGCAGACCCGTTCTCTGGTGGGAGGTCCTCTTCCGAATGGGGATCTTCGTCCATGTTGAGCGCCATTTGGAGGAACAACTGGGACAGGTGGGCGAGGGACTGCCGGTCGAGTGACACCGCTGAATCGCACATCTCCATGAGCCGGCGGTCAGCCTCCCAATCACCACGCCCGAAGAACACCACGACTTCCCTGTTGTCCGGGTCATCCCACCGCACCCCGATGAATCGCAGGTCGTCTCGTTGGGATGGCGCAACGATCGCGTCGTCGAACCAGGCAGTCAGGTCGATCATCTTTCGACATTACCTGCCTGATCCCTGGTCACCAAGGATGGAACGCTGCGTGTCGGTCAACCGGTAGTCGCCGGCAGCCGTACTCTTCCTGGTAGCCACATCCAACGCTGTGTCCCACGCCGCCTGGCTAATCACTTCACGGCCCAGGTACACAACACCGAGAGCAGCGATGATTATCTCAGGCTCGAAGCCAGCCTCGATCGCCTCACGAACTCGGCGAGCAAAGACTTTCCTCTTCCGATCAGTCCAGATAATGGGCCTGGTCTCCGGTATGGATCGCCATGCCTCGACGAGTCGGTCAGCCTGAGCAGCCGGTGCGGTCGAGAGATAGGCGGGGTCATCGAATAGGGCGACGGCCTTGTTCTTCACATGCCCTCCGATACAGAAGTTCGAGCAACTTGATCTCCTTGATGAGTTCCCGCCTGGACCGCAGCCATCTCGTCGTTCTCGAACGCCTCCACCGCCTCCGAAGCCATCTCATGGGAGGATCTGGACGAACTGTTCCAACGCCATCACCACATAGGCCCGGCCAACTGAATCGTTACGCCGCTTGACGATGACAGCACCGAACGGGACACGAGCGTTCTCCGCTTCGGCTTCCGCCTCACGAACGAACGCCCCGAGTTTCTTCGACCAGTCCTGAACGGCTTTGCATTCAAGCGCCCAATCAGGGACACCGACAATATCACCACGGTCCAACGCACCGAACTGTGCCCGACGCTCAACCGGGTACGGCTTACGCTCAGCGATGAACTCCACTACCTCGCGCTCGAACCGGGTGCCCTTCTGCTTATTCGCAGAGGACGACATTAGAACGGCATCTCCTCTTCGACAGAACCGAAGGCGTCCTCGACCATCTCCCTCTCTCTGCTGTGCTGCTCACGGTTAGCGTCGTCCGACTTGTGTTCCCTGTCGTCCACCTTCGAGACGCTGGCTGTCGCATACCGAAGCGACGGACCAACCATGTCACCGACGATCTTCAACGACTTCCGTTCCTCACCGTCACGCTTCGTGAACGAATCCTCCTGGAGGACACCGGTGAAGATCACCGCGTCTCCCCTCGTGAACGACTCCGCTGCGTGTTCAGCGAGTTCACCCCACAGGGTGAGGTCAATGAAGAACCGTTCGTTCGGCCCGTCGTTCACCTTCTTCGAGAACACCGACAGTCGCAGGTTGATTACCGCCCGCCCGGATTGGACATACCGAAGGGTCATGTCCTGGCAGATGTTGCCGTCACCAAACACTCGCATCATTATTCTGCTTCTCCTTCCGGCGACACAGCCGCCGACTCAAGTCGATCCAACTCACGCTGGATCTTCTCTACATCCTCGTGGGTACGAATGTCTGACCGGTTCTTTACAGGCCGGCCCAACGCCTTCGACGCTAACGACCGCAACTCACTGTCGCTACGGCCCAACGCTTTGTTACGGGCAGCGACTTCCTTGATCGCAGCCACTACCTGAATATCGGAAACGGGGGCATCGGGTGAAGGAGGAGGAGTCGCCTTACCCGAACCGTCCCTGCCCTTATCGGGACGGGAAACATTGACTGTCTCTGCCCCCGCGTTCTTGAAACCAAGTTCGTCATCCTTGATCCACAACGCCAGCGCCAACCCAAAGCGCATGGCCGCGTTACGGATCGCGTCGCCGATGAGTTCCTTGACCTTCTCCGACTTCCTGCCTTCAACAGAACCATACCCCGGCAGGCTCTTACCGTGGAGAGTCAGCACAATCCACAACCCGCACGGCTCCCCGTTCTTATCGAGGTCAAACTTCGGCAACCCATCCTCGTCGTAGGCCATCGGTCGCCACGCCCACAGAGGGTCGGACTCGATGAGGGCACGGGTCGCGTTGCCATGCCCCAGGAAATCCAGGGTCGTGCCACCCCTGTTCATCTGCCCGATCAGTTCCTTCGGCGGCTGGAACCACTGCTCGTGAAAGGCCCGCAGTTCCTTGCTCGCCCTGTCGCGCTCCTCGTCGTTAGTTGCCAAGACCATCACTCTCCTTGAATGCTTCGTGAACTTCGTCGTAGTAATCGGGTTCTTCTTTCGCCCGCTGCAACAGCATGTCGGCGTAGTGATCCCCCGCTATGCCAACGTCACACTGGATACAGCCCGTGTCGTCGCACGCAGCGCAGGGCTCCGGTTCGTCAGGCGGTTCGTAGTAGGCGTCGGAGGTTAGAACCACAGCAAGAACCCCACAATCCAGCCAAGCCAGATCCCTCCCAACAACGCCAACACAGCGTGTCTAATCAGCATCCTCTCCTCCTTCGCTATTGGACTAGATCGGCGGTGTCCAGGAACGTGCCGCACATATCGCAGCAGTGGTCGTACCTCTCAGCGGCACGCCACCCAATGAAATGCCGGACACACGCAGGGCATTTGAAGAACCGTCGCCGGCTGTCACGCCCGCTACTGCTCGTCATTACATGCACGCTTTTCTCTCATCGTGTGGTCAGCCATGTCTCGACCACACGGGCACAGGTTGCTAGGCGCCGTGCCGTACCGCTTCTCCACGTTGCCCCGGACCTGGCTCTCGAAACTGAAACCGTCAATCCCCATCAGAGACCCGCCAGTTCTCCTGCACATGGATCGGGGCATTCATCAGCGGGACCGGACCAGGCCCCATCACAGAACACACACGGTTCCACCGGCAGAACCGACACTGCCAGGGCTGCCCCTTCTTGTCGCCATACCCAGGGGGGGCATCCACCCGACCGAAGCCTGGGATGTCCCGCGGTGGGATGGTGTCGTTCTCGACAAACTCACCGATGTATTTCAACCGGTCGAGTTCCTCAGTCACCAACTCGCGCAGCGTGCTGGCACCCAGCGGTCCGAACTCGTCCCCGTAGTTCTCATCCAACGGGACCCGGTACTCGATGATCTCACCTTGACGGAGTTTGTCCCGGTAACTGGATTCCTTGAACACATACACCATGTGCACACCGACGCAACCTTCGAGGCCCACCGCGTAGATGCCGGCCTGAACCAGGTCGTCGATCCGTGGCCCCTCATCCCGCACCAACTTCGACGGGTAGGCGTTGACCGTCTTGATCTCCAAGGCGTACACATCGTCACCCTCGGGGAGCCGGCCGTCGATGTGGCCCGACAGGTCGTAACCCAACGGCCGCAGATCAACAGGGACCTCAGCCTCGAACCCGCCGACGAGATCACCCAACGCATCCTGGATCTTCTCGTGGACGATGCGTCCAAGCAGGAAGTTGATTAGCGTTTCGAGACTGATCTCCTCAGTCTCCGGGACCCCAGCGATCGTGAGCCCCAACTGTCGGGCACACTTCCGTGAGTAACTGCCACGAAGCGAAGTGCCGAAGGCAGTCGGACGACCACCCTCCTCCGCGTTCTCGTGACGCATGTAGGTTTCGAGAACCGTGGCAACAAAGCCGTGGTCTCCAGTGGGTGCAGCGTCCATTGTCGTCCCTCCTCAGGACTCGTTGGTATCCCCAGGTTACACCCAGCCCCCTCGCCAGGCAAGTCAGTCCACGAGAGAAGCCGTCCCCGCCGTGCCGTATGACTTCGCCAACATGGCTTTCAGCGCCGCGAGCACAGCAGCACCAGCCGCGACCAAGGCCGCTTCCGTGGTGGCTACGTCGCAGAGAACGAACACAGATAGAAACGCCTGGGCTGCCGTGGCGGCCAGCCTCTCGAACATATCCTTGGTGAACTTCATACCCACTTCTCCTTCGGATGCTTCACGAATATGGGCGCCTGGATGGACAGCCCATGCTCCGGCGTGCAGACAAGGAACGCCTGCTGCGGTTCCTCATCAGGATAGTTCATCAGCCGGCTGAACTCATCCGGTCCCTTGAGGCTGCCGTTGCAAACGAACCCCGCAGTCGGGGCAAGAATCAGCGTGTGGAAATGGCCGAGCATCAGCAGGTCGAACTCTGTGTTGACTCGCTTCTTCGCCTTGAACCTGAACAGCGGAGCGAACAAACCACCCAGCCCTGCACCACCACCACGGATCTGATCGCCGTGGGTCAGCAGAATCTTCGTGTCATAAATCTCGAATAAACAGTCGGCGCTTTCCGGGATGTCCCAGGTGATCCGATCATCAGCAGCGAGTTGATTGGCGACCATCGTGCAGAGCAGCCAGTCCAGGTTGGTCTTGACACGCAACTTCATCCGAGGCTTGCGAGTTGTCCGCCCGTGGTTGCCCACCACGCACGGCACATGAACCTTGCCGAAGTGGTCAGCCAACACCTGGAGTGAGTTAGCCAGCAGCGGTGCCCAATACACAATCGTGTCGAGGCTGGTTGTCTCGTTGGTCTCGGCGAGTTCCTCGTGGATGTCGCCGGAAATCAGATCGCCACCGAAACAGACGACCGCCCCGTCGATCGTGATGCCGGCAACGTAGTCCCGAGACATCTCCAATACCTTCTCGGTCCAGCGTTGCAGCCGTTGCTCTGCGATCCGCCTGTTGTATGCGTTCGCATTGTCGATCTCGGCAGGCTCCACAACCTCATCGAGGTGCAGGTCGGAGAGCATGACGAGCACGGTGGCTGTGGATTTCTTCGGACGCTTGGGGGTCAGCCAGGTCGGGGGTCTGCCCGGTGGCTTCTCGAACAGTTCGAGCCTGGCGACCAGCGACGTTTCATCATCACGGAGTTCAGCGAGTTGCTTGCGTGTGATCGCAAGTTCCGCCTTCGCCTTAGCGTGGGCTCGTTCGACACGGCTGAGCCGGTCGAGCATGGCGGCCTGGCTGCCATGCTCCTCAAGCGTCGTCAAGTTTATTCCTGGCGAGAGTCAACAGTTCACACTTCTTCGGGCTCGCACCCTCATACCCAAGCGACTTCAACCAATCAGCCACGACTGTCGGCCCAGCCTTAGACGCCATGATCTGATCCACTATCTCAGGCGGGAGAGAGTCCACCCACCGGCCAGCGGTACGCCGTGTCAATGCGTACTCGCTGAGACTTACGGGACCGTTACCATCCGTACCAGGCATGTGCCCTCCCACCATGATCCGTCATCTGAGTAACGGATCGGAGCGAGTTCCAAATCCTCAACGGTTACGTTCTCGGTACGTTCCCCCTCCTGGAACACCACCGTTTCTGCGGTCATAGCCATCGACCGAAGGGCCAGGTACTCGTCCTTCGAGTCGTACCCCGACGGCGCACCAGCCCCATAAGAAGTAGAGACCCTGCCGTGCAACACCAAAGGGGCCACGATTTCTTCAATCCGGCCCGGCTGCGGGCGGGCGTTGAGCGACCACCGCTGGACAACGGGGCCAGTCGTCGCGTCGCCTGAGTCACGGTTCAATACTAATGTGACCGTGACCGCCTCATTGGACACATCCTCGTTCGTCGGGAGGAAAGCCGCCTCGGCAGTCGTTGCGCTGAGAACCATGTCTGTCTGGATGTTCTCATCATCCACGACCTGAACCTGGATGTAGCCAGGCGACACGGGTTCAACACCCCGGTAGTTGGTGCCACTGGCGGCGTAGTCGTAGCCCGTGTTCCGGTAGTCGATGTCCCCTGTGCCTGGGGCCATCTGTTCCTTGCTGAATCTTGCCGACGCTGAACGGATCACCTTCGATGCGGTAGTCCCGTAAGACACAGAACCAACAACAACATTCGCCGAAGCGGCTTTCGTACCAGCGTAAGATTCGCCGTACAACTCACCGAGGCTGTCCGTGAAGAACACCTTGCCACCCGACAACTCGATGCTCTGCACGTTCCCCTTGGTATCCGAATCCCAGGCAACGAACCTGGAATACGCGGGGGTCAACGTCTTAGTAAAAGCAGACAGGTCACCCTTGTAGGTGTCGCCGTTCTTCGTACCCCAGTAGACGAAACGGTTGACGATCCTCACCGAGTAAGCGGCACCACCGGCGTCGATAGCAGGGCCGAAGGTTACAGACTGGTTGTCGTTCGGGCTGATCGCTCCGAGCCGGAACCCGGCTGAGGTCGCTACGCCTATCACGCTGCCGAACGTATCCATACCGAACGGGCCGTTGAATGTTTCCCCAAGAGGGAGCACAGCGGCCGGCACCGGGTGGGCCAGGGAACCATCCGTTGCCGAGACCCCGATGGTGTAGAGCACCCCCTGGCCGTTCTGGTTGAACGCTGCATAGATCGACTGCGGGCCACCCTTGATGCCGGCACAGGTCCCGACCAACGTCTTGTCGAAGGTGAGCACCGCGCCGGCTGCGCTGAGTTCCACGATGCGGGCTGCGTCAGCAGCGAGCAGTCGCCCGTTAGCGAACTCGATCACATCAGCCTGGAAACTCCCGACTGTTGTATCGCCGGTGGTGGCTGAGACGGTTGCCTTCCGCACACCGTTCGCTCCCTGTGCCGCGTACACACTGGTCCCATCCGAAGTCCAATCGAGGATCGCATAGTCCATGTCGATCTCTGACGGGGAATAGGAGGCAACGTCCGGGTTGCCAAACTTGAGGGAGTCACCGTCCGAGAAATAGAACACTGACCCGTTCACCAACCTGGCGTACAGGTTCGAGTTCGTGGTGGTGATCTTCTGCTCAGGTTCACGGGTAATCGAAATCTCACCCTTGGTCGTGAACACATCCACGTTCTTCGAGGATGAGAACCTGGACCGGTCTGAGTCAGGGAAGTCGTAGTGCTCCTGGCCGGCACCATGAACCCAATCGGTTTGCGACCGGACCCACTGGCCGGCGATGGAAAGAGTCTGTTCCCCTACGTCCGTGCTCGTGTCACGCTGTTCCTTCTGCGAAGGAATAGTCCGCCTGCGGTACTCGGTGTAATCCACCATGTACCCGCGGCCGTCGATGATGACATCGAAGCCATCTCCGGCTGCCATCGCTTACCTCCCGGAACGAACCCATTGAACTGGGTACAACCGTGACAGGCGGGTCGCTTCTGCTGTGATCCGATCCTGCCTACGGAACCTCAGGTCCCTCAGGCTGGCCGAGATCGCACCAGAGGGAACCTCCTCAGCGCGCCGCATTGGCCCCTGTGAGGTCACTGACTCCCTTGGGATGGGCTTCATGGTCATCAACCCCAGGGCGGCCCCCAGGGGCGGCAGGTCGTACGCCTCAGCGTGTAGCCCGGTGCTCGCCAAAGTGGACGACCCATTGGTAAGTGTCGTGAACGGCGCCGAGTATTCGACCAGCACCGTCTGCCCAGACATGGGCACATCGGTTAGAACCAGGGCAATCCCCGAAGCGAAGGTGGCTGTGTTCCGGTTGCGACGTACCGACCAGCGGCGGACCTCCGGTTCCGACAGGTCAGACGTTGGATCAGTGAACGTCACCCGGTGGACGCCGACCACATCGGTGTTCATGTCGTAGCCCTGGGTGGCAGCGGAGTAGGTGAACTCTTTGGTCTTGATCTGGTACAGGCCGTTGTTCGGGGAGGACAGATCGTTCAGGTCGTCGTTGAGGAAACTGAGGATCTGATGCGACGGGTACTGAGGGTTCACCCGGATGATCGAGTTGTCGATATGCCCAGCGCCGGGGGCGGTAGACGCCCCGTAGCCGCGCATCACTGTCACACTCAATCCGCTAGTGGAGGTGACGTACATCAACTCGGTGTCGATCTCGATAATCGACCCGACGACAATCGGCCCAGTCGGGAACTCCACACTGAACGTCGCTGTCGTACCATCACTGATGGCACCATCCAACCGGTTGAGCGACTCCACTGTCCCCGCCAGGAGCAGATCCCTCGTGCGGTCAATCCATATTTGAGCAGTCATCCGTCAGCCTTCGACTCTGCGAGCAGTTTCTCCGTGGCTTTCCGCGACCGCTTATCCCTCACGACACGCCCTGCTTCTATCTCCATCCTAGTCTCGGCGGTCTTTTCTAAATCCGCGGAATCACGGATACCCGAGGGTTGCACCCCGTTGTCGCGCAATCGCTTGTACGCATCCCTGTCTTTCTCCAACTTGTTCCAGGCTTTCTTCTCACCGGCTGCGCCGCTACGAGTCACCATCGCAGACGGGGCGACCCGCAGAGACCGGGCCTTCTCAGCGAACGCAGCCTTCTCCTCGGGGGTGTCGTCACACACCCAACGATTGTCCACCCAGCGAAGTTCACTCATTAGGCAGCCACCTCAACGTGCATGTCCCACCCCGCCGTTATCAACAAAGCCGCCTCATTAGAGGTCAGATCGTGAACGCCAGTAGGGCTGGCGTGCGCCCCGTAAATGGTCTTGGTGATCGTAGTCTCATCGGCCGGTTGGGTGGTCGTAACGCTGGAATCAGAAACAATCCAGATGTTGATACCTCTCGACCCCAGCGTGTAAAACCTGGCGAGCCGGTTCTTAGCAGCGAGGGGCTGATAGTCGTGTTCGCCCTGCGCCAACCGAGGAAGCGTGTCCTGGTAGGTGGGGACGTACCGGTGTCGGAGACTCGGGCCGATGCTGGCGACTACCCCAGCGACCGTGTTCGGGGCGACCTCCGCTGTGCCGACAATAGACGCAGCAGCAGGGATAGCAGCAACCCCGGCCACAGTAGACGGGGCAACATCAGCGTTCCCGGTGACCACCGGGGCAGGCACAGCACCAACACCAGCAACAACGCTCGGCAGGACCTCAGTGAACAGAAGGACGGTGACGCTTGGGATAGCGCCGACCCCGGCGACAACACCCGCTGCGACATCAACGACGCTCGCTGGCCCGCCCGCTAGTACGGCACCAATCCCGGCGATAACCCCTGGGGCGATGTTCGCATCAGCAGTAACCACCGGTGCAGGTAGCGCACCGACACCGATAACGGCTGTTATCGCAGGGGCCGCTCCGATGTTGACCTCGGAAGCGTTGTCCCCACGGTAAGTCGTAGCGGTCTGCCGGTAATCAACCCCGGTCTCCCGGTACGGGAGACTCCGCTCGACCTCAGGGATAGCCGCGACACAGGCGATAGTCGCCGGGGTAACCGTGATATGCCCCTCACCAGAGTAATCACGGATCGCATCCCGATAATCAAACGATGCACGATAGTCAGCCATCGTCTGACCTCTCGATCAAGCGGTGCTTCTCGTCATGGACCTTCGTCCACACCGTCAGCCCAGTCACATTCTCAGCCACGCCCTCAACCTGATCGGTCAAATGGTCGAGTTTGTCAATGGACCGGTTGTGCTGTTCGGTGTTGTCCTGGTTGAGGCGGCGCAGGTTCATGCTAAACAAACCGGTCACAACCGCTGCCGCGACAAGACCAATCGCCCCAATCCATTCCACACCCACCGATCAGACCCCCTCTAACAAAGCAACACGATCAGCAAGAGCGTACAACTCGTCGGCAATCGACCCTGCCGCCGGCTCAGCGAGATCATCCAGGCGGTAACCGTCGATGTCCCAAGCCATATTGGCTGGGGCCTTCTTAGTCCCACCGTAGTAGCCGTCCAGCCAGGCGGTCGTAACCGCTGTCAACTCCCCGACCTGAATCGGGTGAGTCACCCAAGCGCCACCATCCAACCTGGCCCTGGTGAACCCAGCATCCAGGTCGGCTTCCACCTCGAACAAGACATGGTTGGTGCCAACCACAAGAGACCCGACAGGAATCGAATCACCCCAGGGCTTCTTCTGCCCCTGGTGGTAGACGTACATGCCGATAGGGCACCGCCCGAAGGTGGTCGGTCCGAACCAGGTACGAAACGAGAACCCGTCAGGCCAGGGCCGGCGGTTGCCGTGCCCCAGGGCTTGGCCGAACGTGCCCTTCCAGCGGAGGTCTGCGAACCCGACGGTCTTACCTGTCGAGTGCGACGCCCAGTCTGAGGCAACCCGTACCCAGTACGACATGCGAACGTGGCGGGTTGGGGGTACTTCACGGCGCAGATCGCAACCGTAGTGGGAGCCTTTGCGGAACAGGATGCGTAGCCCGGTGGCCCCGTCAGCGCGCGAGGTGGTCGTGTAGCCGTTGTGGGCTTTACCTGACCAGGCTTTCTGCCAGTCGCCCTCGAAGCGTTCGTGGACGAGGGACGGCATTACTCGTCCTTTAGTTGGTCAACCACTCGGACATCTTCGTCAAACCCCCACCAGACTTGAAAGATGTACCGGGACTGTCCAACGGGGGGCAGCGTCTTGTGGGAGTGGGTCCACCCTGACGGGAAGATCACGAACTTGCCCGCCTCGGATTTCACCGAGAGGTTCTGCTGGGGGAATAGCAACTCGCCGCCTACCGCAACGTCGTTCAGGAAGGCGACCCCCGTGAGGTGCCGCCGGTTGAGGAACCCGTAGGGGTAGTAGTCGGAATGAAGGCCGTGGTACGCACCACCGTCAAGGTAGCGCACGACTTGGTAATGCTCGCTGACAGAGAAACTAGGAAACTTGTTCGCTGCCGGGAACATCGCAAGGTAGGCGTTCAGACATTCGGCGGCGAAGCCCATCATGGGGCGGTGAAGATCAGGGCAGTCCCAAGAGGGGTATGACTGCTGCTGGGAGTCACGACTTTCAAGATCGACCCTTGACTCCTCCTCGTCACGGACCTTTGAGGTCACCCACTCGTTCGTTTCGCTGTGTTGGATGATCTCCTCACACAGGATTACCGAAGGGTCTGTTCCGTAGATGTTGATGAGGTCGGCGCTGTGGATGGGTTGCGTGGAGGCAAAACGCTGATCGACGCCAAACATTTCTTCGACTGTGATCTCCACCGGTCTACTCCTCCGGCATTTCTATTTCGATCCAAGAGCCGCTGTCCTCGTCCCAGTAGTAGTTCGGGCCGTCGTCGGGGTAAGGGACCGGTGCTTCCCAGTTGTGATCGTCGGTCAGAACCCACGACGGGAAGGGCTGTGCGTACAGGAACACATCTCGCTCAGGGTGGTAGGTGCCTCCTATTGAGGCGTAGTGGGTCCGCATGTTGCGGTTGTAGGAGGTCTGGACCCAGTTGGTGTCAGCGCCGTAACGCTGTTTGAGCGTGGCGATGCCGACGGCTTCGATCTCCACGCCGTCAGAAGCCGTGTCGTCGTCATGCACGACGATCACCCGCAGGACCGTGTTGGTTTCGTCTAGTTGAGCGAAGTGAGCCATCAGGGAGCCACCAACGTCAACCATCGACAGGCAATCCGGCCGGAACCCCCATTACCGGAGGTTGGGTAGCCCGCACCACCATCCGATTCGGGGCCTGACCCTGTTCCGCTGCCGCTGTTGGCCGCAGCGTTAGAGGAAGGAGTCCCACCCGGCGCTCCAGCCGTACCCCCACCGGCACCGCCGGAACCGGGTGCGATCGTCCCCCCGGAAGTTTTCCCGGACCCGCCCCCGCCACCTCCGATGTTGCTAATACTGAGGGCGCTAAAGATTGTGAAGGTGCCGCCAGCCCCTCCGGGGCCGTTGTCAAGTGCGACTCCGTTTGGGGACACGGCGGTCACCCCAACCGCACCTGTACCACCGCCGCCACCGCCGCACCCTTGGGCGGTGAGCCACGCTACGGCACCGTTGCCGCCGGAGTAGCCGACAGACCCCACCGGGTTCGGCGGGATGGCCGCCGAACCTCCAGAACGAGACAGGTAAGCGGAACCG
>Ga0315329_10000734_pt1 | contig 12822 bp, 10 predicted proteins | sample M150032315metaG_FD_203459 | JGI IMG/M metagenome (GOLD analysis project Ga0315329, IMG submission 203459) | Ammonia-oxidizing marine archaeal communities from Monterey Bay, California, United States - M1 500m 32315 | ecosystem: Environmental > Aquatic > Marine > Coastal | place: USA: California...
CCATCGGTTCGTCTGTGGTCCGGGTCACGATCAACTAGATCTGATCCCCGCCGCTGACGCGGCGAAACCTCGAGGAGGGCCCCGCACCACGGTGCGGGGCCCTCCCGCGTTTTCCGTCTCTGATCAGCTGCCGCTACCCGGTGGCAGCGCGAGAAATCCCATCGGCTGACGGCCAGAGGGTTGTGACTAACCTCCCGACGATGGGAGACCAGGTGAACAGCAGAGGTCTTTCGACGGCCTCATCGTCTGAACCCGCTGCGTCACGCGATATCGGAGCGGTGGGCCTGGTGGTCAGCGTGGTGGCCCTGGCCATGGCGCTGGCCTTCTGGCGTGGCTCACACTCGGTGTTCACCGTTCCCAAGTGGACCGTGCTGGTCGTCGGTGTTCTTGTCCTGTTCGCCGTTCGACTGTTTCAGATGTTCGGCTCCAGACGAGAGGACTGGGCGGCCCCGTGGACAACATGGCCGGCACTTTTGCTCGGTGTGTTGCTCGGACTGTCCGCTATTGCCTCCCCCCAGGCTTCTGAGGCCATGTGGGGATCCAACGCCCGATTGTCAGGCGTGTTCACCTGGTGGTGTTACCTGGCTCTCTTCGTCATGGTCGGCGGTATTGGTGACGACCGGCGGTCGTTGCGACTGATCAGCGGTTCGGTTGGGTTGGGAACGGTCGGAGTGGCCGCCTATGCAGCCGTCCAGGGCGCGGGCCTTGACCCGTTCTCGTGGGCGACGTCACTCTCCTTCGGAGTCGATGCCAAGTCCACACTCGGTAACCCCAATTTCGCCGGTGCCCATCTGGCGATCGGATTGCCGATCCTGGTCGCCGGTGTGCTCGCTGACCGTTCGGCCACGTGGACTCGTGCGTTCCTCGGGGCCGGGATCGGCGTGTCGGCAGTTGGGGTGGCGCTCGCGTCCTCGACCCAGGGGGACATCGGCGTGGTCCTGTCTCTGACCGTCGGCGGGTGCTGGGTACTGATGCGGTCGACTGGACGAAGATGGAGGGCGGCCCTACTGCTCGCTCCCCTGGGATTGCTGATCGTGGCCATTCCGACGGTGCTCCGGGGCTCGGCAACCGGTGTCTGGGTGCTGACGATCGTCTCCAGTGCGCTCTGGGGGGCGCTGGTTGGTGTCCTTCGGATCCCCGCGGGCAATGGTTGGTCAGGCGCTCGCCTGCTGGACGCGGCGCGGCGGCGAAGGCCACTGATGTCTGCCGGGTTGCTCGTCGTCCCGGTGGTGCTCGTCGGGGTGGCGCCCCGGCTCCTTGCAGCCATCAGTGGTGGGATGGCCGAGCGTCGCTACTTCTGGAGCGTGGGCTGGGAGATGTTCCTCGAACGTCCGATCCTGGGTCACGGTCTGGAGACCTTCGGACTCCACTTCACCCGCCTTCGACCAATGGACCACGCGGACGCGTCGCCCACCCATCTCTCCGACTCCGTACACAACATCCCTCTCGGTCTCCTGATTGGAGGTGGTCTCCTCAGCTTCCTCGCCTATCTCCTCCTCTTGGCGACAGTGGTGTACTTCGGGTTTCTCGGTATTCGGCGGGCACGGGGGGACGATCGGCTGCTCCTGGTTGCAGTCGGTGCCAGCTGGATCGCCTTTCAGATCCAGTCGCTGGTTTCAGTAGACACGGTTGGCCTGGGTTATCTCCAGTGGGTTCTCGGCGGACTTCTCGTGGCCTCGGGGTCGCCTCGTCGCCGACGGTTGGCCGTTCGGGACCGACTACCGGACTGGGTATCGGGTCCGTTGGTCCGGTGGGCCGTACCAGCTGTGCTCGTGGTGGGTCTCGTCGTGGCTCTGGTCGGACCGACTACGGCTCCTTTGCGGGCCGACGTCGCGTTGTCGAAGGCCAACTGGGCCGTGGCGGAAAATGACGTCGAGATGGCCACGATCCATTTCGATACGGCGATACGGCTCCAACCCGGGAATGTCTCGGCCATCCAGTCCCGGGCTCTCATCCATCGTCTCCGAGGGGAGCGTGAAGCCAGCTACCAGAGTTCGGTGGTCGTGGCGGAGATGCGGCCCGGCGTGCCCGGACCGGCCCTGCAGGCGGCACGCGACGCCGTCCTGACATGGTCGACGGTGGGACGTCTGGCGGAGGCCCGACGGTGGTATCGGCTGGCGATCCTCGCCGATCCGTTCTCCGCTGGGATCGTGGCCGAGGCGGTGGAGTTCCTTGAATCGACCGGCCGTGTCGCTGAGGCCGAACAGCTTCGGTTCGAACTCGCCGAACGTCGGTCGGGGGCCTGATCCGACTCGAGAACGTGATGATTGGTCGGTTGGCTACCATGTCCTGCCGTGGAGGGCTGTCTCGACCGTGGTCAATCGACGAGTGGATGACGAGGCCAGGATCGACAGGGGAACCATGGATCCTCGGGTCGTCGAGGACTTTGGTGCCGAGTGGGCTCGGTTTCGAAATGAGGCGTTGTCGACGACCGAGTTGACGGAGATGTTCGACGACTACACGTCGATCTTTCCCTGGTCCGACCTGCCGGCGGGAGCGGTGGGCTTCGATGCCGGTTGTGGTTCGGGTAGGTGGGCCAGATTCTTTGCGCCCCGGGTGGGCTGGTTGCACTGCGTGGATGCCAGTTCAGAGGCGTTGGACGTCGCCCGTCAGGTTCTCTCCGAGCACGAGAATGTGGAGTTCCACCACAGTGATCTCGGAGCCATGGACATCCCGGAGGAGAGTTGCGACTTCGGCTATTCGCTCGGCGTGCTCCACCACGTTCCCGACACCGAGGCGGCGACCGCGGCGTGCGTCCGGCATCTGAAGGTGGGCGCGCCGTTCCTCGTCTATCTCTACTACGACCTCGGGGAGGCAGGGGTCCTCCGACGTGGCCTCCTGGCCCTGGTGACCAGGATCCGGCGGGTCACTTCCGTTCTGCCGATGCGCCTGAAGGTCCTGGTGGCCGACCTGATAGCACTCCTCGTCTATCTCCCGATTGCCAGGTTCGCGCGCCTCATGGAGAAGGCTGGCAGCGATCCCTCTCGGTTGCCCCTCTTCCAGTACCGGGACCGGTCCTTCTACGTGATGCGCAATGACTCCCTGGACCGATTCGGCACCCGACTCGAAAAGCGATACGGACGCGACGAGATTCGACGCCTTCTCGAGGGTGCCGGCCTGGAGAAGGTGACCTTCTCGGAGGCACCACCGTGGTGGGTCGTGGTGGGTTGGCGCTCCTCTGGTGCTGTACCCGGCCCCTGCCCATGAACCTGATCTTCAAGGTCGCCCGGCAGTTGGCTCCTTGGCTCCAGCGGGGCCGGGGCGAGGCTCTGGTGGTGGCGTCGGCGCGGGTCGCCTCGGCTGCCGGAGCGCTGGTCGTGGCCGTGGTGAGCGCGCGGGTCCTGGGCCCGGCTGGACGCGGTGAGATCGTCCTGGTGGTCACGATCTCGATCCTGTGCATGGGCCTGGTGGATCTGGGAACGAACACCAGCGCACGTATTCGGATCCTGCAGGGAGACGGCACGCGGATCGAGGACTACCTCGGTCTGAGCCTCGTCCTCACGGTCGTCCAGGCCCTGATGACCGCTGGGGTGATGCTCCTTCCGAAGTTGTCCGGAGGAGGTCTGTCACTGGAGACCGTGGTTGTCGGCATCGCGTTGTCCTCGGCGATGTTCCTGGCCCACATGTTGGTCGACGCGTGTTTCGCCGTTCGCCTCACCCTGCACGCTGCGGCCCGAGACGCCCTGGCCGGCGGGATTCCCCTCGTTCTCGTTCTGGCGGCCGCCGCGGTCGGAGATCTGAGCGTCGAGGGCGTGCTCTGGCTCCTCACCGCCGGCTATCTGGTCGGTGCTGCCCGTCTCTGGTTGGTGGTTCGTCGGGTGGCGGGCCGACCGGTGTTCCATGTCGATCGGTGGCGCCCGCTGATTCGAAGTGGCCTGCCCGTTCTCGGAGGATCGTTCTCCGAAGCCGTTGCCTACCGCAGCGACCGTCTCGTGGTGGGTATCGCAACCACGGCAGCGGCCCTGGGTATCTACTCGGTAGCGGCGACTGCCGTCGAGTTGCCACGTCTGCTCATGATTCCCGCCACGCAGATCCTCTCCAACCGCATTGCGTCGGGGGAGGTCGACCGGGTCTCGATCAGGGGCGTGTGCTCGCGCCTCGTGTTGGCCTACTGCGTGGTGCTCGGTGTGGTGGGACTGGCGGGCGGATCGTTGATCCTTCCCCTGGTGGGGGACGGGTTCGACGGGATTCACACCCCCCTCCTGGTCATGGCGGTCGGAGAGGTGTTCTTCGGCGTATACCTGATCGCCGTCGCCGTGCTGATGGGGATGGCGCGGTTCCGACGACTGGTGCTTCCCGGCGTTCTCGGTGCCCTCACCGTGGTCGCTGGCGGTGGCCTGGTCGTCCCGGAGTTCGGGATCATCGGTGCGGCATGGGTGCGGTTGGCAGGTTTCGGCGTGATGGCGGTGGCGGCAGGCTGGGCGACGTACGGCGAGTTGCGGTCAAGGGCGACGTTGTGAACGTCTGTGGCGTGTCGGTCGTGATTCCCATGTTCAATGCCGAACCGTGGATCCGGGAAACACTGGTCACCGTTGCCCAGCAGACGCTGTCGCCCATCGAGTGCATCGTGGTCGATGACGGGTCGACCGACGGGGGTCCCGAGATCGTCGCCGAGTTCATCACTGAGATCGGGGGCCCGTTTCGACTCCTCCGCACACCCAACGATGGTGTGGCCGCGGCGCGCAACGTCGGAATCGATGCATCCCGAGGTGGGTACGTCGCCTTTCTGGATGCGGACGATCTCTGGAACCGCTGGAAGCTCGAACGTCAGGTGGGCCTGCTGGAGTCGACGGGTGCGGACATGTGCACCAGTGCCTACGAGATCTTTGATTCCGTCACCCTCCAACGGGTCGGTGTGGTGGCGTGTTCCGATGCCCCCCGAGCAGTTCGACGGTGGCTCGCAATGGAGGGGAACGGTCTCCTGATCTCCTCGACCGGTCTGATCCGGAGAAGTGCCCTCAACCTGGCGCGGGAGTTCAATCCGGACATCGCCATCTGCGAGGACCTGGAGTTCACGATGCGTGTGGTGGCCGAGGGAGAGGTGGTGACCGACCCGGCCGTGCTGGTGGGCTACCGGGCGCATCCCCATCAGGCGCACCGGAAGGTTGATGAGGTGGCCCGAAACACTGCCAAACTCTACGATCTCACGTTAGACGGTCCAGCCGATGGGCGGTTCGCCAGGCGATGTCGAGCCAATCTGGATGCCCACGTGGGGTACAGCATGGTGAGACACCGTCGACCGGCGGACGGCGTGGCGCACCTGTTGTCGGCGTTTCGTCGTGATCCGGTACGGCTGTTCACCCTGCCCCTGCACGCACTCGTCCGTCGTCGTCTTCGACGGATACGAGGTCTAGGCAGGCGGCGGCGATTCTTTGATGACCCGGGGATCGGGGTCGGTGTCGCTAGCCTGTCGGTCGATTCGCCGGACGGATCACAGGGGACTATGTGAGCGGGTCGGGACGGGCCGAGGTGAGTAATTGATGGTGAGCACGTCGGTCCCGGTTCGTAGGGGCGTTCGAGCCCGACTCGAGAACATGGGCGCAGCGGTGCTGGACCGGCCGGTGAGGAATGTCTTCCTCATCGCCCTCGTCGTCCGTGTCGTCGTGGCCCTCGTCATCAATCTCAGTACCGATGAGTACCTGATTCCCGATGAGGGAAGCTTTCTTCGATTCGCCAGCGGCCTGGCGAGAGGGCTTGACCCCGACGTTATGTGGCCGGGGTACGGCCAGTCGTACGTCGATGCCACCGGGTCCTACATGTGGCAGATCGTCAGGATCTTCGAGGTCTTCGGCCCACAGCGAATTCTCGCTCAACTTCCCGCCGTGGCCTACGGGTCGGCCCTCGCCGCGTTGACCGTGCGGATCGCCCTCCTGCGGCTCCGCACCGGATTTGCCGTCGGAGCCGGGTTGGTGGTGGCACTCGTTCCGTCACAGGTGCTCTGGTCGTCCGTGGTGCTGCGTGAATCATGTGTCTGGCTCCTGCTGGCGGTCATGGCCTTCGTCTTGGCACGCGCCTGGGGTGAACGGAGGTGGCCGGTCCTGTTGCTCGTCGCCGCCGTGGGTACCGGTGCATTCGTCCTCCTGACTTGGTTGCGCCTGCAGACGGCGGTCGGGGCGTTCTGGTGCTTCGGGATCGTGTTCACGCTCTCGAGGGCGAAGCGGTCCCTCCGGGTGGTGTGCGCGGTGGTCGTCCTCGCCGCGGCTCCCTGGTCTGTGGGGATCGGTGCCTTCGGTCTCGATTTCGTCGGTGGTGCCATGGGGAGGCTGGGGGTCACCCGCTCCACCATGGGGAGGTGGGCGGAGAGTGCATTCGACTACGGCGACCCGGCGGTTGATGTCAACATCGGAGGCAGGTTGGAGTCGGTGAGTCAGGCGCTCGGAGACGGGAGTCCGGTGGCTGCCGTGCTGGAGGCGGCGGACATGGTCCGGCATGCGACGTCGCTGACCGACCGGCTCTCAAACCTGGATATCGGAGAGGCGGTCGAACTGGCGCGTCTGGAGGCCGAGCGAGCGAGGAGGGCTGCTCTCATGGCCCAGGTGGAGGCGTCAGCGGCGGGGGAGGCCGCAGCCCGCGTCCAGGAGCTGGCTGGAGACACCCCGGACGAGATGGCGCTGATCGCCATCGAGGCGGCGGACCGAGCTGGAAGGGCCGCCGATGCGGCCATCGATGCCGCGGCAAGGGCCGCCTCAGCAGCGGACGGGGCGTTGGAGATGGTCGAGGTGGTGCAGAACGTGTCGCGACTCGCATCGTCGGCCCTCGAGGGGGCGAGCCGGCTCGTGGAGCAGGCTCAGCTCGAATCTGAGCTGGGTGGAGCGTGGACCGTCCTGGGGACCCGAGTGGAGACAGCCGAGCCGATCGAGGCCAGTTTCCGTGTCATACACAAGGGGCTCTACAACACGTTGGTCCGTCCGTGGCCGTGGAACTCGACGCGGAACAAGAAGTTGTTGGTCTCGAGTTTCGAGACGCCCATCTGGCTCGCTCTCTACTCGCTTGCATTCGTCGGGGCCTGGCGTTTCCGACGGGACGGCGGGCTGATCGCCTTCCCGGTCCTTCTGGTGGCGGTGATCGCCCTGGGCGGGGCGGTCAGTCATGGAAACCTCGGTACGGCGTTCCGTCACCGCGGCCAGATCCTGTTCGCTCTGGCGATCCTGGCCATGGCTGGTCTCCAGTCGATCGTCGATCGCCGAGAGCCGTCGCCGGCGTCGATCGCTCCCGAGGGTGGATCCTGAGGCTGTGGTCACGGAGAGCGGCCCGGTCATCGGATACGTACCGTTCGATGCCGGTCGAGATCGACCGGGTGACCGTCGTCGGTTCCCCGCTCATGCCGCTCGCCGGGGAATCACCTATCGGGAGGTGACCGGTTGGGAAGGTCTCGACGTCGTCGTCCTGTCGTCCCGTGCCGACATGACTCACTGGATCGACGCACCGCCCGACCTGAGGGTCGTCGTCGACCTCCCGGATGCTGTGATGGCGGAACAGGCAGGAGCACGGAGCGCCCTGCGGGGTGTGGCCCGTTGGGTTGCCGGTCTCAGCCGACGACCGGTGCTGGACTATCAGGCGGCGTTGGTCAGGATGCTGGAGCGCGCCGACGCCGTGGTGTGCAGCACCCCTGAGCAGAAGGCGGTCCTTGGCGGTTTCTGCGATCAGGTCGAGGTCGTGCTCGATGCGCACGCGGAGTTCGATGAGTGCGACCCCGTCACGCCTCGCCGTGGTGACGGTCTGGACGTGGTGTGGGAGGGAATGGTGGCGACCCTGCCGGCCCTCGCGCAGGTGGTGCCTGCCCTGCGGGTCATCGCCGGACAACGCCCAGTCCGTCTGCACGTGGTCACCGACCGTCGGTATCCCCGGTATCTCGAGCGGTTCGCGATAGGGGACACGTCGCGGATCGTCTCCGACTGGGGTATTCCACTGGCGCTGTACCAGTGGGATCGCAGCACCATGCCCGCCATTGCCCGGTCTTGCGATCTCGCGCTGGTGCCGGTCGATCTCGCTGATCCGGCGGCGCTCGGAAAGCCGGAGAATCGGATGCGTATCTTCTGGCGACTGGGGCTGCCGGTGCTGGCATCGGACAGTCCAGCGCATCGGAGGGCTGTTGTCGGAGCGGGCATATCGACCGATGTCCTCTGTGTGGGCCAGCAGGGCTGGACTGATGCGTTGACACGCTACGCCGGTGATCCGGAGGCTCGTGCCGACCTGGCCCGACGAGGTCATGAAGCGGCGATGACCTCGTACTCCGAGGATCGGATCGCCGAGGGTTGGGACCGGGTGCTGGCTTCCGTTGGCGTCGGGACCGGTACATGACAGCGGGGAGTGATCTGGGCGGACCGCTACTGGTGGACTATCTCTCAGTCGATCCCGTGACCAGCACCGTGGGCTCCTCACAGGTACTTGCGTATGTCGAGCGCCTTGCGGCGCATGGGATTCGGGTACGACTGCACAGCTTTGAAGACCTGGGGCGTCGTTCGGAGATCGGGTCGCTTCGGCGGCGTCTGGACGCCGCTGGTGTCGAGTGGAGACCTCGGCGTTACGGCAGAGGTGGGCCGATCGGCGGACTCTGGCGCGTGGTTCGCGGTGCCCGGGCACTCAGAGGCGCCGAGATGGTCCACGCCCGTAGCGATCTCGCCGCGGCGGCCGTCCTGTTGGCCGGGGTCCGCCACTGGGTATGGGATGTTCGATCGCTCTACGTAGACCAGAAAATCGCCACGGGGGTCATGTCGCAGAGATCGGTGCAGGCCTGGATCCTCCGTTGGGTCGAGCGGCGGGCCGCTTTCCGATCCACTGCGGTGGTGACGTTGACCGAATCAGCCATCGATGAGTTGGACCGACGGTACGGCGGCGTGGTCGGCCCCAAGGCCTCGGTGATCACCACCTGCGTGGACGTCGGCCGTTTTAGACCGACGGCGATTCCCGACGGCCCGGTCGGCGTCCTGATCTCGGGGACGCTGAACGCCTACTACGACGTGCCCGCGATGCTGGCCGTGGTGAAGGAACTTGGCCACCGGCGCCCCACTCGCTTGGTCGTGGCCTCACCGGCGTCCACCTCATGGGACGACCTGCTGGAAGAAGCCGGGGCGATCAGGTGTCGAAGCAGTTCCCATGACATGCCGGCCGTCGTGCAGGACAGCCACGTGGGGCTGGGAATCTGTCGGGATGACGCCGGGGTGAGTCTCCTGGCGGCGATGCCTACGAAATTCGGAGAGTTCCTCGCCGCCGGTCGACCGGTGGTGGTCAACGCGGGTCTCGTGGATGCGGCGGAGATGGTGCGTCGGACGGGAGCCGGCGTGGTGCACGACCCACCCGGGGATCCGAGGCGCACGGTGGATGCACTGCTCGACGTCCTTGATGACCCGGCGACGGGCGAGAGGTGCCGAACGCTGGCTCTCGACCATTTCAACCTGGAAACGGGCGTTGCCCGGCTCGCCGAGATCTACCGCTCTGTCTCGGCGACGGTCTGAAGGTAGGCCTGCGGTCTGGACTCGTGTCGGACCGGCCCGATCCCGGGGGTTTCGTCCGGTACCGTGTTGAACCAATGGAATGTGACGTGTCGTGAAAGCAGTGATCCTCGCCGGCGGGTACGGCACCCGTCTCTCTGAAGAGACGCAGGCTCGGCCGAAACCGATGGTGGAGATCGGTGGCCAGCCGATCCTGTGGCACATCATGAAGGGCTACGCCGCCCATGGAATCATGGACTTCGTGGTCTGCTGCGGTTACCGGGGCTACGTCATCAAGGAGTACTTCGCCAACTTCTTGCTCCACCAGTCAGACGTGGCCTTTGACCTCGCGGCCAATGAGGTGACCATCCTGCGTGAACGGTCCGAACCGTGGCGGGTGACCTTGGTCGACACCGGGATTGACACGATGACCGGGGGTCGACTCGGGCGGATCGGTTCGTTTCTCGACCCGGGAGAGGCGTTCTGCATGACGTACGGCGATGGTCTGTCAGATGTCGACATCCGTGCCACTGTCGAGTTTCATCGTCAACACGGCCGGGCGGCGACCGTCACTGCGGTCAAGCCACCGGGACGGTTCGGCGCCTTGGCCCTCGACGGAGATCGGGTGACGGGGTTCACGGAGAAGCCGGCCGGGGATCGCGGGTTGATCAATGGGGGGTTTTTCGTGTTGGAAACCTCCTGTCTGGATCTGATCGACGGTGACTCGACGCGTTGGGAGGATGCCCCGCTGGAACGACTGGCCGCGAATGACGAACTCCGAGCGTTCGAACACGGGGGCTTCTGGCATCCGATGGACACCCTCCGCGATCGAAACCATCTGGATTCACTTTGGGATTCCGGAGCTGCACCGTGGAAGGTTTGGTGAACCGGGGGGTCGGCCATGGTTGACGTCGAGGTGTTGGCCACACCCATCGAAGGGTTGCAGGTGGTGCAACGGACGGTCCACCACGATGAGCGGGGTTCCTTCGAGCGTCTGTTCGATCTAGGATGGCCAGCCGCTGCTGGTGGATCCGGTGCCGTGGTCCAGGTAAACCGCTCGTACACGGCGTCGGAGGGGACGGTTCGGGGCCTCCACTTCCAGTACCCGCCTGCGGCGGAAACCCGACTGGTCACCTGTCTGTCTGGCGCGGTGTTCGACGTTGCGGTCGATCTTCGGCATCGATCCCCGACCTTTCTCCGGTGGCATGGCGTCGAGCTCTCAGCAGGCTCCGGCACCACCTTCGTCATCCCCCGGGGATGCGCCCATGGCTTCCAGACGTTGACCGGTGAGTCCACACTCCTCTATGTCCACGACGGCTCCTATGTTCCCGGAGAAGAGGGGGGCATCCATCCGGAGGAGGCGCTGGTCGGGGTGGTATGGCCATTGCCCGTCGATGGCCTGTCGGATCGGGATGCCCATCATCCACCGCTGGATTCCGAGTGGGAGGGCCTCCGGTTGTGAGGTGCCGTCACTGTAAGGCGGAGCTCGATCTGGATCTCGTCGACCTGGGGACGTCGCCGCCGTCGAACGCCTATCTCCGATCTGGGGATCTTGATGCGCCGGAGTTCTGGTTTCCGCTGCGGGTGAAGGTCTGTGAGTCGTGCTGGTTGGTGCAGACGGAGGATTTCGCTCGCCATGACGACCTTTTCACCGACGACTACGCCTATTTCAGTGGCTTCTCGGAGGGATGGGTGGCGCATTGTCGGACATATGCAGATCGAATGGTCCGGGAACTGGGCCTGGACGCTGACTCGACCGTTGTCGAGGTGGCGTCCAATGACGGGACGCTGTTGCGGGAGTTTCACGATCGGTCGATCCGATGTCTGGGTATAGAGCCCACGGCTGGAACCGCGGCGGCCTCCCGTCGGATCGGGCTCGAGGTGGTGCAGGAGTTCCTCACGGTTCCGGTCGCCGAGCGTCTCAGGAAGGATGGTCTGCGGGCCGATCTTCTGGCGGCCAACAACGTGTTGGCTCACGTGCCCGACATTCTCGGATTCGCGAAGGCCTGCTGCATCCTGCTCGCCGACGCCGGTGTTGCCACGTTCGAGTTTCCCCACCTGATGGAACTCGTCGGGGGAACGCAGTTCGACACCATCTATCACGAGCACTTCTCCTACCTCTCGCTGACCGCGGTGGCAGCAGTATTCGAGGACGCGGGACTCCTGATCGTCGATGTCGAGCAGTTGGAGACTCACGGGGGCAGTCTTCGGGTACATGCTCGGCGAGCTGACGCGGGCCGGAGGACGCCAGCGGGTGCCGTGACCGACCTGCTAGGCCTGGAACTCGCCGCCGGGGTGGCCAGCCGGGCCTTCTACGAGGGCTTTCAGGAGGCTGCGCAGCGGGTACGCGATGGCCTCCTCCGCTTCCTTCTCGATGCCCGGGAATCGGGGCGTACGGTCGCCGGTTATGGGGCGGCGGCGAAGGGAAACACGCTCTTGAACTTCGCGGGGGTCGGGCAGGACATGGTGGAGTTCGTCGTTGATCGGAATCCGGTGAAGCAGGGCATGTTCCTCCCCGGTAGTCGGATCCCGATCGTGGCCGAGGAGCACCTACGTGATCGGCGGCCCGACCACGTGCTGGTCCTCCCGTGGAATCTGGCAGGGGAACTGGCGTCCCAGTTGTCCTATGTGACGGAGTGGGGGGGGTCGATCATCACCGCCGTGCCCGAGGTGCGGACGTGGTGAGCCGGTGGAGTCGTCCCTGCCGATCGCTGGAGGTACCAGAGCCGATGGGTTGGGCTTCTTGGATGACACGCCCGGCCAGGCGGCTGGTCGCCAGGATGTTGCTTCCTCGTTTCACCCGTCCGAGGTTGGTACGGACGGCGTCGTTTTCGGATCTCCGGCATGTGGCCGTCGTCCATTGGGACAATCTGGGTGATGCCGTCCTTCTCGGACCGGTACTGCGAGAACTTCGTCGAGCACTTCCCGAGGCGAGGATCGTCCTGATCCACAACGCGCGCAACGCTGGGGTGTTTGCCCACTGCCCCTATGTGGATCAACTGATACCTCAGGAGGTCCAGGGGCCTCCGGGCCCGGGCAAGGTCCATGGCGACCAGATCGATTCGAGGTCGAGCGTGTTCGAGGCAGCCAGACTGCTGCGACGGGTGGCCTCCGACCATGGACCGATCGATCTCGTGGTGGGACCCGACTGGTTGAATCCGGTCTATACGGACTCGTTCTTCGACAGTACGTTGTTTCGCGCTGGTGGAGGATGGCGGCTCCTTCGGGAGGCAGCCAGATCAGGCCGATCGGTCCGGGTCGAACAACGTCAACACCACGTCGCTCGAAACCTCGACATTCTCCGCGCCCTAGGTGCCGCACCAGTAGACGACCAGTTGGAGCTCTGGACCTCTGACGACGAGAAGGAAACAGCAGCGCGTCTCGTCGGCAA
>Ga0315329_10000735_pt1 | contig 12811 bp, 8 predicted proteins | sample M150032315metaG_FD_203459 | JGI IMG/M metagenome (GOLD analysis project Ga0315329, IMG submission 203459) | Ammonia-oxidizing marine archaeal communities from Monterey Bay, California, United States - M1 500m 32315 | ecosystem: Environmental > Aquatic > Marine > Coastal | place: USA: California...
AAATTGCAGCATCATAAGTAACATTTGCTTCTTTTACTGTGATGGGTAATCCTTTAAAAAAACGTTTTGCAAAGGGAGCTAAAGAATCAGCTTTTGTATCTATTGGTTGTTGAAAATATGTCCAATCGATGGATTGCCCAGTAGCATCAGTAGAATATATCAATCCATTTCCAATGGTAATATCCTCACCACTTTTTGCAAATGCTGCAAACATTGTTTTATTACTTACCGCTAGAGCAGTAACCCCTCCAGTAGGAGTCACATCTGTTAGTGAAGCAGAAACTTCAGATTTGGAATTAATGGTAAGGATTGAAAATGTATCTCTTAATACTGCCAACCCTGATCCTGTGCCCAACCAAAGTAAAGTATCTGCCTGTGGTACAATATCACTGATCATATTACTTTTAAGTCCTTTATAGGCTGTACTATCAAAAGAAGATTTGTTTATCTTAAAGAGCCCTGGCAAAACACTTTGGCCATAACTGAGGTTAAGGCAAAGAAGAATAAATAGTGATATCCTTCTCATTTTACCACCAATACCTTTTTAACTTTATCACTATAAGCGCTAGAAAGATCCTGTGCTTCAAATGTCCAATGGTAAATTCCAACAAGTGCATTTTCATTGATCGATATAGTCCTTGAAAATTTTCCATCACCTTTTTGAAGATCCCCAGATGAATCTTTCTCTCCATCATCATACAATAAAATTGGATTCCCTCCATTCATCAGTGAATCCTTACCAACATGATATGAACGAAAGAATACTCTTTTAATATCATCAATTCCATTTGGATCAGATACTGTTGCAGTCACTGAAAATTTTATAGTATTATAAATATTAGGGTCTGGGTTAGCGGCTGGACGCAAAACTGTATCTGGCACAACCACTGTACCAATTTTTGGGCGGATATTCCCAAGTAAGAATATTAAAGATTGGGATACACTTTTTCCACCATATAAACCCATGATAGAAAAGAATATCGAATCCTTTGCTGAGGATGGAATAATATTTTTTATTGAATCACTATGATTCAAAATCTTGCGACTATATAACTGATCTTTTGATATCATGTCTCCCTTGGTACCATTATCAAAAAGACGAATAGTATCTGCTGTATCCGCTGAACTAACTCCCTGCCATAGAACCATTAATGAATCTAAGTTACTACCTTGATATTGACTAGAAGCGTATGCTGAAATAAAAAATTTATTCGATGCTTGTAAGTAATGAAAGTTCACATCTGATATAGGGTCTGATTCTTTAATCACACCAGTTTTTTCACAGCTTATCATCACGCTAAGAAAAATAAGTATTACAGCTAATAGTTTTCTTTTATTTTTCATTATTGCTCATAAATATGATGAACCATCAATGTGCCAACTTCTCCTAATCCTTTGGGAGAACAATTTTGTACAACATCATTTTGAGTATGATGATAGTTCATAGTTTCATTAGGGTAATCAAAATCAATAATATCTATTGCTGGAATTCCTGCAATTTCATAAAGAGGAACATGATCATCAAAAATCATATGTTGAGCTCTTTTCTTGAATGATTTTAGGCCCAAAGACTCAGCTTTCTGCCAAAGATCCATTACCAATGAGGGATTCTGTTCATATGAAAATCGTTCTATATAAAATTCTGGTTCCTTATCTCCAATCATATCAAGGTTAATTGCATAATTAGGATATGGTATTGGAAGATTCTTAGCAAAATATTGGGATCCTTTACAATATGTCCAATTATCACCGCTTGTGCCATAATCTTCAGCGTCAAATAAAACTAGATTTACACCAATATTGGGTTTTTCTTTCTTTAAAATATGGGCTAATTCGATTAAAACGGCAACTCCACTAGCTCCATCATTAGCTCCTAGAATAGGTTGGTTATTACCCATTATATCTCTGCCTCTATCTCCCCATGGTCTAGTATCCCAATGTGCAGAAATCATTATCTGTTTAGATGCTTTCAAATTAAACCGGGCAATGACATTGTTCATTTCTACTTTTGCTGATGTTCGAGGCATCTTTTCTACAAAAGACTGGGTCATTACAGTATCAGCTAAAGGTGTTAATGTTTTCATATAGTAATCAAGAACCTTACGATGGCCTTCTGATCCAGGATTCCTAGGTCCAAAATCACACTGAGCTTTTAAATGCTCAAATGCATTTTCAGCATTAAAATCTGGGACTTTTTTCTGACAAGCAACAAAAGTGATAAATAAAAGATATCCAATATTTATTATTTTTTTCATTAGCCTCTAATTGCCAAGTTTACATCAAAGCCAAAGTCTTTATCGACTTTCTTGCCTGTATGTTTGGAATCGCTTTCTCTATACTCCCAAATCATACTACCGCTCACAGATTGTGAGAATGAATAAGTTAAACGTATTCCCGTCTTCCAACTTGAAGTAAAGGCGGTTTCAGCAAATTTAGTTGCTTCCATTGCTTTTTGAAGTGTTCGATTTTTGTTCATATCAAAATTAAAGGTGAAGTTAACCTGATTATTGACCTTATAATTATCAAAAAATGGTATTGGGATTATAAAGCCACCTCGATGAGTATAATTAGCGGATAATAGATATGACTGATCATTAAAAACTTTTGCTCCACCATTAACTGTAATTTCTCGCGATACAGTTCTATTATGTCTCATATTGATTGATACACCTTGTTTTAAAGCAATAGTTGCACCGATCAGTGGAGCAAAATTCATATTTACTCTTGATGTCCTCTCACTATCTTTATAGTTAGTAATAAAGTCATCGATATCTATAAATGAAATGTCCGGGCCACCAAATTGATCGAATTGCCATGCCCGAGTCTCTTTACCATTTGTGGCATGATCTAAACTCATAGTACGAAAATATTTTCCAATGAATTTATTTCGCTCAAGACCAGTTAACCTAAGTGACCATCCCACAAAAGGAAATCCATTATCTAGATAGTTCCCATATGAAAAATAATCTCGAGACATAGATCTCTGCTCAGTGCCTGATCCTCTTAAGTTACTTGAAATATTTTGGGCGAAATTAAAAGAAATTGACATGGCACGAGTTAGATTTAATCCTGATCGTATTGAAAAATCACGTCTATGATCAAAAATACCGGTGTTGGTTCCAACTTGCGCAGAATGATCTAATCCATGATCTCGTTGTGTACCCAAGCGATAGCCAAAAGGTACTGATCCTAACACGCCCATCCCTGTTCTATTAATATTTTCAGTATAAGAAAGATTTATAGGATTAACTTTTCTTGCTAAACCATGAACTCTTTTTAAAATTTTGCTATCTGCGAGTTTAGATTTTTTTTCTTTCTTTTGTTCCTCTTGTTTTTTCAATTCTTCACGATTTACTGGTTCAACACCTTGAACGCCTTCTTCTTCGCTAAATCTTTTTCCAGGGTTTCTGCTCCTTGATCGAGCTGGTGCCTGCCTGGTGGGTTGGCGCTGTGGAACTGAGCCTCCTGAAGAAGGTTTATAGATTAATTCTACCAATCTAATTGGCGAAAGACTAATGCCCGATGAAAATCTTAGTTGATTCCCAATATTTGATCCTTCTATATTACTATCTCTGGCTTTATTCCATCGATAATTTGCTGAATAATTAAATGTAGGCTTTAACCAATCTTTTATCATAGGAGCAAATGAGGAAGTAAAGTTTTCAGTTATATCAGTAACAAAACCAAAATTCCCCTTAGCTAATGCTGCTGGTATATAACCTCTATGATCATTCATATTACTTACCACAGCACGGCTATATTTACTATTTATTGATTGAGTTAACCTATAATCCATTGCATAGGATTGATTTAATCCAAAATTATAATCATCTGGAGACGATTTACCTTTTCTAGGAGTTTTTTGAGATAATCTCTCATTAAAATTCATGGAAGCATTGAAAGCTGAAGGAGTATAATATAATTGAGTATTTCCCATCTTCTCTCCAATCCAGGGAAGAGAAGTCATCCATTTTAAAGGCATTATATAATTGTTTCTACCAAAAGGCAAAGCATAACTTATTTGACCTTGATAACTTTCATTTAAGACTTCTTTTTGAATCTCATTTGACATGTTCCTTCGATTTGCCGATAAGCGTGCATTCATTTGATCTAATGTATATTTTATTAATTTATTATCTGATTTTGATGATTTAGACGCTGCTATTGAAACAGTAATTGCATTAGACTTATTTAATATTGAATCGGGAACATTAGATTCATCGACCAAAATATCCTGGCCAGGAAAATACTTTGGACGACTAATTGAATTTACAAAGCTTGTTGAGATCGGTATTTTTAATCCCCAGGTTGAAGGAAGAAATTTATCTAAATTAAATCCAGTATTGATATTCATGCTTTCATTTGACCTATTGGAACCTAACCTGCTTTGTAGCATATGAAAGTCCGCGTCTTGACGCTTGTATGCAAATGATGTATTCATTATATCAGCCAAATTAAATCGACTTTGAACTCGCATCGAAATTCCTTTATCACGATTTATGCCACTTAGTCTAAACTCATCTAACCAGACTTCTCCACTTATTGGAGTCTCTATCAAATTTCTTACCCCAACTATAAAGAACTGAATCCTATTTAATGCAGGTTGCCCCTTAATTTGAACGACCTTTCCCGTTTCTACTCCCAAGTCATCTGTGAATCGATATTCTTTATAATTTGTAGAATCCATAAAGATATCAGAGTCTCTAAACTTTTTTACAGATGTTGAATCTCTTAGTTTTAATCCACTTAACCACTCTAAATCAAGTTCAACAGAATTCCGATTTCTACCCTCATCCCAACCATCATAAACAGGTTGGCGTAATTCATAATAATTTTCTCCCAGGCCAAATCGTAAGAAAATTTCAACATTTGAATTTTCATTACTGATCCAAGGGCTCGATCCATAAACATACATTTTCATTTTTTCGTAAGACAAATAACTTTGCGCACGTTCACCACTTAAAGACATCAATGTCTTCATCGCAGCGCCACTAGCTTTTCCAGGAAGCTCATTGAATTTTAATACCAACGATTGTTCTTTTGATCGTATTTGATTAATACGATCATATTCCCCTTGCACACCTTCCGGAGGTCGATAGTTTGCATTATCATCCGTATTAATAACGGCAATAGAAAAAATTGAATCCGCATTCTCTTTATTGAATTTTGCTGTAGAATCAGACGCAATCCCCAATTCTTGCCACTCATTACCAACTAATTCAATTTTGGCAACATATATAAAAGCGGAGTCAGCAATATTGCTTAATCGAAGTCGCATATGATGAATATTATTCCACTCTCGGCTTTCACCAGGAATACTTGTTTCAAAATCAATTAGTGGTAATCTAAATAATCTCCATCCTGTCAAAACACCATTTTTCCGTGTTTCACCAGCTAAATAAGTCGTATCTCTTAGTGAAAAAGATTTAGTAAAATAATTATTAGTCCTGTCCAAAAAACCAGTCCGATCCAAATCTTCAGTATCAGGATATCTTCCAGCGTCAAGCGCATTCTCTTCTGTTCCATTAATATGCCTATAATCATTACTACCCTCAGAATAATCGAAATTATCACCATTGGGATCATTTAGATCTACATCACTATAGGTATTGATCAATTGGGTTTCTCCTGATGCTAAATAATCACTATATGTAGGACCCGCGATGTCTAAACAAAATCCCCACCCATCTTCATTCTCATCTGTGCAGCCATCTAATCCAATATCTTCTTCGTCATCTAGTATACCATCTCCAATCAATCCACCAACAGGAACATCTTCTGTATTAAGTAATCCATTCCCATCTCTATCCTCGCTTATTTGGCCAAGGTCAATCGATATTGTTCCTTCCATATCTGGTGGGGATTGTAACCAAATTTCAAAGAATTTGGTTTGAGTCTGATCGTAATCACCTGAATAAAATGGAGTAATAATTCCAGCCCACACAGAATCATCAGGAGTATTTTCTTGATGAGCCCGTTTAGTATAATCTAAGATCATAATATCTGTTGTCTCATTCTGCGCTTGAATGGAAGTAGATAAATTTGGCCATATATCTTTTGTTCTAATCTGGACAAAAGGATTGAACCACCTTAGTCGTGCCCGTTTTCTTTGTGTAATTGATTCTCCTGATTTTAAATCTATAGGGGCTGATGATTCTCTCCAAAACCGTCTTAATATCGGGATTGATGTTGTACGTTTTGAACCTTCAAAATCATCAATATACGCTACACCGTTATAATCACCAGTTGCTTTACTATTAATAGGGTTTGGATTAGGAAATATCTGGGCAAATTCTCCTTCAAATGAAAATGCTGAAAGTTTTTCTGTTTCAATCATAGGTAATTTATCCAACGTGCGAGTCATAGATGGAAGATCTTGTTGAAAACGTCCATTTAAACCCCATATAAAATTTTTCATTGGCTCATAACCCACTTCAACCTTTTCATTCATAACGGATTGATTATAGTAAAGGGCTGTGCCTCCAATAAAAGATTTTTCTCCAAAATCCATTTGAGAACGGACACCTAAAATGGTCTTTTTATCAAAAGTCACAATCTGATGCTTATCAAAAATCACCCTAAGATCTGCATTCGGATCTATATCGTCAGATAGAACAATTGTCCCACTAAAATAATCTATTTGATAGTCAATTCCTCTTTTAAGAGGGACACCACCTTTATACACCTGCTCACTTCCCTCAACAACCATAAAACCACCTAGGTTTATTGTTGAGCTTTGATTGGCGTAATCAACCGCAATTGTAAAGCGACTGTCATTGGTGATTTGTGTCTGTTGTGTACTAAAGTACATTTTACCTTCCCCTAATGAACCTTTTAAGCCAGGAGACTGATTCCCATCAACTAGAGTATCTGCTGCAAATGGATGAAAAGATGGGAAAAATATTTCACCTTCACTTAAACTAATAATGTTTGCATTTGATAAATCAATTTTTTGATCCGATGTACGAACTCCACTCTCATTTAAACTATCTAATCCAAATTGCGTGATGTATGGATTCCCCTGCGGATCTAAATGACTGGGTACTGGTAAACGATCATTGATAATTCGAAGTTCAAAACCTTCTCTATTGATATTATTCGCACCAAGGTAATAAACGTTTTTGAACATCAAAGGCCAGACGGGGTGACTTGGATTCAAATTTCTAGGTTTCAACATTTTCATTTTTAGATAGTCATTTGCTACAGATATACCTTCACCAATAACAGCTAGCGTATCACCTGTTATACGATCAGCAATTACATAAGTACAGCCAAAAACTTCATCACTAGCCTTTTGCCGTAAACGTATGTACCCTAAGTCTTCGCTTAAAACATAATCCTGACCTTGCTCTAAGCGTTTATAATTTCCTGTTTGATCATTACTTTCTTGAGGCTCATCTATATTTGCATATGCAGTCCCAGGGTTTGTTTCTGCATTAGTTGTTTGATCTAATTGATAAAGCTCAAAATTTCTTATTACAACATTACCTATCAAATGAAGCCCAGATTGAAGTGGATAAAATGATGGAATAAAAATTTGTTTTCCATTTTTTATCGTTGAGATACCATTTCTGAACCATTCATGGACAAAGAAATATTTGTTAGCGACATAGTTATAGTCTTTAATCTCATAAGTTTGGGCTTCACTCTGACCTTTATATTCTTGAGATTTTTTCTCTGTATTCACAACAGAAGCAATGGCTGTTATATTCATCGGGCCTAGCTTAGAAACTGTTTTAACACCAAATAATCCTTGGTGGCTGGCAGAACCCATTAGAGACTGTGAGCCGGGTAGTGACAACGAAACATTACCAGCATCAACTGATTGAATGATGTCATCCTCTTCACCTTTATAATTAATTCGAATATTATTTTCCCAATTAAAATCTCGTTCCGAATCTTGATCAACATTGACAGATACCCTTTCACCTATTTTTCCTTCAACACTAATTCGTTGCGTTTGATCAAACTCTAAATGTGTATTACGTGTCTCGCTTAATTTTGATCGAATTAATTCTTGATCTTGAAATACAAGGTTTCCTTTAAGTGTTACATTTCCACGAGCTGAAAGCGAGACCCTTCCCAACTGACCAACATCAAGGCCGATGACCTCAATCCCTCTCCCTCTGTTATCTTGTAATATCTGAGACTGACCTCCGCGTGTTCTTACTGTATCTTTAATTGCTTTAAACATAGCGACTTCACGATTAATCTGCATTTGCCTATCTAAATACCATTCTAATGGAGCAACAAATGGAATATTTAATGACTTACCAAGGAATTTTCCGGTAAAGGTGATCGTAGACCAATCGTTAGCAATATCAATATTTTTTACGACCACAAAAGGAAGGCGGATCAGATTACGACTAGTATATGTGCTTGAGTCATAAGGCATTACTAAAGAATAGGTGTTTTGCTTATAAGGATTATAGAGATATGGAGTATTTGGGTGCCAATTATTAGGGAGATCCGAGATAGACGGCTCCCCTTGGCCGTATGCAGGAAAAAGTACGGTCACCCATAAAAGAATGCTGACGATCAGGATCCGTTTTAACAATGGATCCACCTCCATGTTTAGTTGTTAACAAGGCCCTTACGGGCTTTAGTTATACCACCTATGTGGTCATATTAATCCGTTAACGTTGAGGCTATAGTCAGCTCCTTTATGTTTAACTATTACTTTTTATCCTTTTTTCAAGGATTTGTGAGAACTTACGTAAAGCTTTCCCACGATGTGAAATATTATTCTTTTCGCCTTTTTGTAGCTCCGCAAAGGTTTTTTTTAAGTTTGGATAGTAAAAAATAGGATCATACCCAAAACCACCGTCTCCCTGCTTACGGTCTAGAATGACTCCTTCAACCACGCCTTCAGTCCATAGTTTTTCTTCACTTCTCACGAAGGAAATAACAGTCCTAAACCTCGCAGTTCTTTCACCCATTGGAATACCCTCCAATTCCTTAAGCATTTTCATACAATTATCATCAAAAGTTGCATTTTTACCCGCATATCTTGCTGAATAAACGCCAGGTGCACCACCAAGCGCATCTACTTCAAGACCCGTATCATCCGCTAGAGAGGCTAATCCTGTAAGTTTATGCACTGTTTCAGCCTTAATAAATGCATTTTCTTTAAGTGTCTCCCCAGTCTCTGGGATATCACCAATTTCGGGAAATGAATCTAAAGTGAGGATCTGAACTGGAAGATGACCCAAAATAGCAGACATTTCTTCCATTTTTCCTCTGTTATGAGTTGCTAAAACAATTTTCAAAAGCTTAAGGCTTGTTGATCGGGTCTATTTTTGGATCTAGGCATGAACCTTCTACCCACATTTTTAGACCTGATTTTTTGGCTTCGCAGTCATTTGAATAAGTGAGGCCATTACACCCGCAGACTGGATCAAACACTGCTGGGCAGATGGCAGCCCTATCTATCTGAAGCTTATCAATACATAACTCTGACTCACTACAAGATAAAAGAAACAGTCCTAAAGTAAAAAAAAAGAGTATTATTGTATTATTATTTGACGTCATGCCAATGTCCATGCTCAGATGACCAAACCTTGCCTTCAGGTGCGGGCCCCTCTGGTCTAGGAATATTTAATTGTCGTTGAGGGACAGAGGTACTTGGATTGATATCATGATAATGACCATGCTCTTCTGACCATACTTTTCCTGGCGGTGTTGAGCTAAGGGCGGACTTGTCCGTTGATAAAAGATCCATTATAAACCAGATTAACACCAAAATAATTGCACCATAGATTAACATTTTCTTCCACGGCTCAGATTGTCCTGCTTTACCATGACAATCCTTAAACTTTTTTTCACTTCCACAGTGACAGGGATCATTTCGTTTAACTTTCAATTATTTTCCCTCACCATTTGATCTGTGAATATTTGCCAATTGAACATATTTTTTTGCCCATTTTACATTTTCATCATAAGTGGACCTTGGAAGTGTCTTAACAATTTTACCAGGAACACCCACGATTAATTCGTAATCATCAACTATCATTTCCTCTTTAACAACTGCCCCCGCGCCTACAACGGCACCCTTGCCAATGACAGCTCCATTCATAATAATTGCCCCCATACCTATCAGGGCCCCATCTCCAATGGTGCATCCATGAATTATCGCATTGTGTCCAACAGTTACATCATTACCTACAATTACACCTTGATCATTTTCCAAATGAATTACGCTATTATCCTGTATATTGGTGCACTCACCGATTACGATTTGGTTGATATCTGCTCTGGCAACCGTATTATACCAAATTGAACTATTTGCTTTTAAAATAACATCGCCAATAACCTGGGCCCCTTTTGCAATAAATGCCGTATCATCAATCTGAGGTGATTTAATGGTCACATTATCTTTTAAATCTGATTTTTCCATATTCAAATACTAATCCTCTTATAACGATATCGCAAAAAGAAAGTTTGACAGAGCCCTGCGAGAACAAAGACATTAATTGACCAATAAATCCCTGGAAAATCCACTACTTGTGTACCAATCCATAAACCGATGATTACCAATGATGCATAGATCATAACTGCTTCACTAATCCCCTTGGTTTGGTGATGGTGAACCAATAGTCCTGCGTACCAAGCCTGATATGCCTGGTATCCTGGCATCAGGATAGCAAACATAATGGTAAACGATGATAGTTGTGTCAGTTTTGGAGAAAGCCCAGAAATATCACGAAACCAAATTTCACCCATTGGTGTAAAAGCAATCAATCCCATTAAAGCCACTGTAGAGAAAGCCAATATTTGTGTAAATCGAAATAACTGACGTTTCCCTTCCGGTTTGCCCAGTAATGCAACAACAACTTCATTAAATGCAAAACCCATTGATCTAATTAAAAATGCTAAGCCATATACTACAGGCCAAGCCGCAAGCGATGATAGCGTCTCTGGCATTCTACTCATTCCTGCAGCACCAGCAGGATGAAGCAATAAAGTAGTTAATGGCGTAATTGCCAAAGGCAAATAAAACTTTGTGAAACTCTGACGGGTTATTTCATCGTGTTTACTTGATGCAGGTAATTTATTGTTTAATATTTTTTGAACTGCAATATGTGCATATAGCGCTTCAATTGTAACCGCAATTGCAACAGCACTAGATCCAACTACTATACCCGATAGTGAAGTAAACCATTTACCATATGATAAAACAAATATTAGAGATACAAGACGTATAAGCGTTCCTATGGCAACTAATTTAGAATTACTATATTTAATCATGACACCCTGGTTTAACCTTCTCCATGCAATCATAATTGTCCATGGTGTCATAATCTGTAAACCTATACGACTTGGTCCCAAAAGCTCTTTAGGAATATTCATTAAATTGTCAGCCAATAAATAAAATAATGGAGTAAAAGCCAATAATACATGAAGAAGAGATAAAACTACCGACATAACAATCATATATTTGAAAAGCTTATTATAGGCTTTCCGATTTTCAGATAGCGCTGTACTTGCGGTTAAAAGCATTATAATTGGACCTTCAATCGCGAGTGAGATAGGATAAACCAATGAACCCCATGATGCTAAAGTGATTTCAGGTGTGGCCATGCGAGCAACGAAAGCAGTAAGCATGGGTGATTCTATTCCCATTAAAAACCAGCTTCCTGCTAAAGGCAACCACAAACGAAATATTTGATTTAATGTTACGGGGTAAGACTTTGACATAAATAAATTGCCTATTTGGCCACCGAAATTAATTCAATGTAGTCTGTGTCACCAATCATTCTAATTTTGCATTAGATTCCTATATAATTAATTTTAGTTTTTCAATTGATAAGTGAGGTTCATCATATGATTGATCGTAGAAAGTTTATTAAATCCATATCTGCTTTAGGTGTATCTATCCCAGCACTTCAGTCTGGATTGCTTGCTAAACCACCAGCGGCAAAAAAAAATAATCCCGTTATTTTATGCAGTCGCGGTGAAAAATGGGGAAGGAAAGTTTTAAAACCTGGGTGGGATATTTTAAAAAAGAGTGGTGCATTATTAGATGCAATTGAGAAATCCGCTAATGTTACCGAATTGGATCCAAATGATACATCCGTTGGCTATGGCGGACTTCCAAATGAGGATGGGGTTGTACAGTTAGATGCGCAAATCATGAATGGACCAGATCATAATTGTGGTTCTGTAGCTTGCCTTGAAGGAATCAAGACTCCTTGTTCAGTCGCGAGATTAGTTATGGAACGTACGGATCATATTCATCTTGTAGGTAAAGGGGCACAAAATTTTGCTAAAATGCACGGCTTTAAAGTTGAAAATCTATTAACTGAAAGCACACGAAAAATTTGGGTTAAATGGAAAGAAAATCTTTCTGATAAAGATGACTACTTCCCACCTGCAGATGGTAATTATAATAATGACAGAAGCACAGGAACTATCAATGTTTTAGGTTTAAATAGCAATGGCGATATGGCAGGGATTACCACTACAAGTGGCCTAGCTTGGAAAATCCCAGGCCGTGTTGGTGATTCTCCAATTATTGGTGCAGGTCTTTACGTTGATAATGAAGTTGGAGCCGTAGGTGCTACCGGACGGGGCGAAGAAATGATCAGATCATGCGGATCGTTTCTTGGCGTTGAATATATGCGTAACGGTATGCCAGCTCAAGAAGCGTGTGAAGCAGTTTGCAAACGCATCATCGATATTAATGGTGGACCATCAAAAGTTGATTTTAGTGATAAGATCGTTGCACTATCAAAAAATGGTGATGTGGGCTGTGCTTCAATTCAAGGACGAAAAGGCGGTGAACCCACTGTTGCCACCTGGTCCAAAAAAG
>Ga0315329_10000739_pt1 | contig 12788 bp, 8 predicted proteins | sample M150032315metaG_FD_203459 | JGI IMG/M metagenome (GOLD analysis project Ga0315329, IMG submission 203459) | Ammonia-oxidizing marine archaeal communities from Monterey Bay, California, United States - M1 500m 32315 | ecosystem: Environmental > Aquatic > Marine > Coastal | place: USA: California...
CGGAAATTCGAGCAATTTTGTCTGCGAGAACATCTTCGAACTGACCGTGGTCTTTACGGTGGAATACACCGAACTGGACAGAGGTCGGCTTGTCACGAGGATCGAGCGTATTCCCATCATCAGCACCGGGGGCGATTCTGCGGCGGAGACCTTCAGATTCACGGGCAATGGGATCAAGGTGGACGACGCCGGGAACGTCCCCTTCAAACGCGGACGGATCTCGGCGGTGGACCTCAGCATCACGGTCCTCACGGACAATGGGATCGCCACCCTGCGCAAGGCGAACTTCACCGGGTCCGACCGGAACCGGTTCCTGGCCAAGAACTCCTACCGCTACTCCAAGACGATCCTTCTTCCACAGCCCTAGAGCGGAGACAATCCAGTCTTCTGCCGCGAGAAGCAGGCGCCCGGGTTCCGGGCGCTTTTTTGTGGGTCGGAAAACCTGAGCACGTCGTCACTTCCCCCTTGCCGCCGGGTAGGGGTTGCTCCCAACCTGCATACCACCATGGGACTCAACGCTTTTTCCATTCTCGCGCAGGACGCTATCGGGGCCGAATATGATACCTTCCGCCTGGTCTCTGTCCTGGTCCTGTCCATCATCCTCATTCTGGTCCTGATTCTGGCCTTTCGGATCCAGGCCTTTGTGAGCCTGCTCCTTGCGGCCATCTTCGTCGGGATCGGTTCCGGGACGATGGAGCTCATCGAGGTGGGGGACACCATCAAGGAAGGAATGGGCGGGGCACTCGGGTTCATTGCCACCATCATCGGCCTGGGGGCGATCTTCGGGCAGATGATCGAGCACTCGGGCGGGGCTCAGAGCCTGGCTAACGGCATGTTGAGAGCCTTCGGGGAGAAACGGGCCAACTGGGCCATGTTGCTCACGGGCTTTCTCATTTCCATCCCTGTTTTCCTGGATGTGGGGGTCGTGATTCTCGCTCCCATTATCTACGCCCTTGCGCGGAAAAGCAGGAAGTCCGTTCTCGTGTTTGCGCTACCTCTGCTGGCCGGGATGGCGGTGACACATGCCTTCGTGCCGCCCACCCCGGGCCCCACTTTCGTCGCCTTTGCCCTGCAGGTTCCTCTGGGCTACGCCATTCTCTGGGGAGTCATGGTGGGGCTTCCCACCGCCCTGATCACCATACCGATCTGTCGCTGGCTGGGGGAGAAGTTTCACATCGATCCCCCTGCTGCCGATGGTGAGCCGGAGGAGGAGGGAGAGACCGGCAGCAGCACCCAGTCGCTGGGTCTTCCCTCCGTGTGCACCATCCTCGCCATCCTGGGAGGGCCCATTCTCATCATCGTAGTGGCTTCCTTCGTGGAGGGCTCGATTGCGGACGGGGTCCCGGAGTTTCTGACCACCGAGCAGGGCAGGACGTTGACGGAGGGGCTGGACAAGAAGAAGTCCTTTGACGTCGCCCTTGGCAGCCTGAAAGCGAAAGCCTCTACGCCGGCGCACGTCATTCTTTTCCTGGGGCACCCCATCATTGCCCTGCTGATTGGCACCTGTGCGGCCATCTATGTTCTCGGCATGCGCCGGGGCGTTCGCGGAAACGCGTTGATGGAAGTCGCCACCAAGGCCCTTGGCCCGGCCGGGATCATCATCCTGGTGACCGGAGCGGGCGGGGTTTACAAGCAGATGCTGATCACCACCAAGGTGGGGGATGCGCTGGCTGATATCCTGCAGGGATCAGGGCTGGGTCCTCTCATCCTGGCCTGGACGCTCACCACCATTATCCGGATTGCACAGGGTTCCGCTACCGTGGCGATGGTCACGGGGGCAGCCTTGATCAGCCCCTTCCTGGCAGCGGGTGACTATTCCACCTCCCAGCTTGCCCTGGTTACGATTGCGATAGCGGCGGGGGCCACCGGCTTCGGGCACGTCAATGATAGCGGATTCTGGATCGTCAACCGCTACTTCCACATGACAGAGCGGGAGACCCTGCTGACCTGGACTCCCATCCTGACCGTCATCTCAGTGGTGGGTTTGATCATGGCCTCCCTGCTCTGGATGGTGGTCTAGGAGTGGACGCAGGGATCAAGTGATCCCGGTGCAGGAATGCTTGTTCCCGATCGGCAGGGCGTAGAGGTCCGGGCCAGGGCCTTGCGTCCTATCCGAACAGCTTTGAGAGGGGCTGGCCACTCCGTGCCCCGAGCTTGAAGGGCCGTCGGCTGGGAGACATGAGAGTCAGGTCGTGGGGCACTCCCATGGCGTATCCGATGGTGGCGTTGAAGTCTGGTCCGGTGACCGGGTTTTCCGCCACGTTGGAACCGGTCTTATCGGTTTTTCCGTAAACCTGTCCCCCTTTGATCCCGCCCCCGGCGAGGAGGTAGGAAAAGGCCTTGGGGAAGTGGTTCCGCCCGGAACGTTCCTGCACGATCTTGGGAGTGCGTCCAAATTCGGTGGCCACCACCACGAGGGTGCTTTCGAGGAGTCCCTTTTCTTCGAGATCCTGCAGGAGGGCTGACAACGCCTGGTCGAGGATGGGGAGTTTCTGCTCGCACTGGTCGAAGTTGTCATTGTGCCAGTCGAAGCCCCCGAATCCGACGTCGATGAAGCGAACCCCACGTTCCACCAGACGGCGGGCGAGGAGAACCCCCTTGGAGAAACTGTGATCGCCGTAGGCAGCGTGGACCTTGGCGGTTTCCTTTTTCAGGTCGAAGGCCTCGAGGTCTTCGCTCTGCATGAGCTTGACCGCCTCCTCAAAGACCTGGTTGTAGGCCCGCACGTTTTTCTGGCCCTTGTGGAACTTCTCGTCGAACTGCTCGTCAAGGAGCTGACGGAGAGCGAGTTGCTTGTTGAATTGGGCTTCGCTGACCTGACGGAGTCGCCGCACATTCTGCAGCCCCGAGTTAGCATCCCCAACCGGGAGTGGTGCATACTGGGGTTCAAAGAACCCGGCCGCCGGATGCCCGTTGCCCGAGCCCACGGTCACGAAGGATGGAAGGTTCTCGTTTGCCCGTTCCTTGAGCCGGGTGATCCAGGCCCCGTTGGAGGGGTGCACGATGGAAGCCCGCTGGGTGTAGCTGGTGCGCATGAAATAGCGTCCCGGTCCGTGGGCCCCCTGGGTGGAGGTCATGGAGCGAACGAGGGCGATCTTGTCCGCCTGTCCGGCCAGTTTGGACATGTAGTGGCCGAGACGCACGCCGTCGGCATTGGTCTTGATGGTCTCGGTCGGTCCCCGGAACTCATCAGGCGCTTCCGGCTTGGGATCGAAGGTGTCGAGGTGGGTCATGCCCCCGGACATGAAGAGATAGATGACACTCTTGGCCTTGCCTCCACCCTCTGCCACGGCGGTGGGATCAGCGGCCAGGGCGCCCGGGGAAAAAAGCTCTGCCGCACTTCCGGCGATGGTGACGCCCAGGCAGCCCCGGGCTGCGGAGGCCATGAAGGAGCGGCGGTCCAGTTCGCCGAGTTTGTTGAGGTCGGACATGATAAGTGGAATTGGGGTTTTCAGATACGGAATGGTCGTGAAGGACCACCCTTATTGCACGAAGAGGTAGCGCTTGGAGGTGAGCATGGCCCGCGCGAGGGTGAAGATGTCCTCCCGGTCCCCGGCGAGGGGAAGGAGGTCCTTTTTCTCGGTCTCGGAGGGGCGGCTGGCGTAGAAGGCCAGGAAAAGATACTCAAGGCGCTGTTCAGGATTGGTGATCTCCGCCAGTGCTTCAAAGACCTTCGACCGCCGGTTTTCCGTGCTGGCGGCAACCTGTCCGTTCAGCAGGGTGAGGGCCTGTGGGATGGTGGCGGCGGTGTGGGCTGCCTCCGGGGTGTTGCGGTCCGAACCACCGAATTGCCGGACCAGGTGACCAGCCTTGAAGGGGCTGGGGTGCTCGGAGGCCCGCATGTTGATCGCCGCCCGGGCTCCACCGCCGGAGCGGTTCATCGCCGCGCTGCTCATGCCCATTTCCTCTTTTTTCCTTTTCCCCTCCCGGCGCAAGGCTTCCCGGCGTTGCTGGAGACGCTCCACTTCCTTGAAGTTGCCTCCGGCCCTGGCCTTGGTCTGAGCGATCTGAAGTTCCCGGTACTTTCGCTGGTAGACCCGTCTCTGCTCTTCCATTTCCTTGGCTGCCCTGCCTGCCTCGAGGAGCTTGTTGGCAGAGAGGTTGAGGAGCCCGCGGATGTCACCCTGGTAGTTTTTCCATTTGTACTCCAGGGAGGTGTTAATGTTGTCGTCGGTGTTACCGAAGGCCAGCACGGTGAAGGAATCGTAGAGTTCCTCGGCCGACATCCGCCGGAGCTGGGGACCCACGAAATAGTAATCCGTGCCCGGGGTGGCCTCGACGGGTGAGACTTGCCGCTGGAAGAGCCTGGTGTGGTAGAGGATCCGCTCAAAGTCACGGGTCCGGTAGTTCACCCCCTTCATCACTTTCTCGATGTAGGAGAGGACCTCCGGATGGGAACCCACCACCTTGCTGTTCCAGTCGTCTACCGGATCAACCAGGCCGTGCCCGAAGGTGCGCCGCCAGAGCCGATTGGCGATGATCTTGGTGAAATAGGGGTTTTCGGTCGAAGTCACCCAGTCGGCAAAGACCCGGCGGCGATCTTCGGGCTTCACGTCCTTGACCTTGGCGCCGAAGAGGGTGGCGGGCTCGATTGCCTCGCCGGGGTCGGCGTCCTCGTACTGATAGTCGTCGGGGAGCTTGAGCTCCTGCTTGGCGGACTCGTCGATCTCGTTCCTGTTAAAATAGCGGAGGAGATAGCGCATGTCGCCACTGATCCGCCTGTTCATGGTCTTCTGGGCCTTCGCTTTTTCGGCCTTGTTCTTGTTCTTGAGAGACCGGGTCATGCGGGGGTGATTTTTCTTCGCCTGCTCCGTGACCTTGCTGATGACCGTTCGTGCTTCCTCGCTGCGATAGGCAATTCCTCCGCTGAAGGCCGCCATCTCGTAATATTCCATCTGAGTCCACTTGTCGAAAGGGTGGTCGTGGCACTGGGCACAGCCGATCTGGTGGCCGAGGAAGACCTGCACTGTATTGCTCACGTTATCGAGCAGCATGCCGCGGTCGCGGAGGTAGTATCCTACCGCGGGGTTCTTTGAAGCATGGCCCTCCGCGGAAAGCATTTCGTGGACAATCCTGTTCCAGGGCTTGTCGGAGGCCAGGGAGTTGCGCAGCCACACGTGCCAGCCCAGCCCATACTGTTCGTCAGTGGTCTGGAGCCGGAGGAGGTCGGCGAAGTAATTGAAAACTGAGCTGTCATAGCCGGGAGAGGAGATCAGGCGCTCGATCAGGTGCGTGCGCTTGTCGGGCATCTTGTCATCGAGGAACCGGGACGTTTCCATCGCGGTGGGAATGCGGCCCACGATGTTGAGGAAGGTTCGCCGCACGAAAAGTTCGTCCGGGATAATCGGAAGCGGCTGCAACTTGCGTGCATCGAGGTCCTTCTCCAGCAATTGATCGATGGTGGAGGCCACCCGGAGAACCTCCTGCAGTTCCAGGGGCTTGGCGTGGGGAGCGGACCCGGCCACGAGAGTGGCGGAGCCGAGCACAAGAATGGTGCCTGTGATGCACTTCATGGGGTCGTTAATACAGGTTTCGAGACGAGGAAAACAGCCTGATTGTCGGAGGTTCAGACCTGATACGGATCAAACCCCGTAGGGCTTACGGAGTTGTGGTGGAAAACCACCACGATCCGATCAGGCGGAAGCAACTGGTGGCGAGTCCGGAAGGGGCAGGGCCAGCTGGGAGCGTCAGCTTGCCTTGTGTTCGTTTCGGGGACTACTCTTCCATCATCAGATCTCCAATCCATGCCTGCCCAATGGCCTGTCTCGGGTTTCTGGCCGTGTCGCTGGTTTTCGGGTCGGGGGCCGAGCCTCAGGAGGAGGTGACTCAATCCCGGGCTGATAGCGGAGCGTCTGTGCGTCCGTTCCTGGAAAACCATTGCGTCAGGTGTCATGGTGCCAAGAAAGCCAAAGGAGGAATCCGCCTTGATCGCCTGGACGGACGTGTCGCGCAGGGCTACGATTTTGAGAATTGGGCGATCGTCCTTGAGCAACTGCGCGAGGGCGAAATGCCCCCGGAGGATGAGGATCAACCGGACGACGACGATCGGGTGTCGGTGGTGTCATGGCTTGGCGATGAGCTGGAGAAGGCGCATTCCTCCGATCGGATACGGTATTTGATGGGCCAGTTCGGGTATGGGAATCATGTCAGTCACGAGAAGCTTTTCAGCGGAGAGATTGACGATCGGCCGTTCTCCCCTGCTCGGCTATGGCGGCTCAACCCGAACATCTACGATCGCACCAAGCAGCGGATCATAAAGCACCACTGGGAGGAGTTGCGTCGGGTGCGACAGCCCTTCGCCCTGGAGAAGAGGCCTGGAATCAACGATTACGCGGTGAATCTGCATGTGGACTCTGCGACGTTCGAAACGTTACTGCGCAACGCCCGAACGATTGTCGAGCACCAGCTGAGTCGCGACGTCTCTCCGATCTTTCGCGCGGTTCTGGAATCGGAGAAGCCGAGCGATGAGCAGGTCGATGCGGCGGTACAGCATCAGTTCAAGGCCCTGGTATACCGGCTGCCGGGGGAGACCGAGTTAAGGCGTTATCGGGAATACATGCTGCGTGCGATCGGTGAGGCGAAGGATGTGCGTGAGGGCCTGGCAGTCTGTTTGAAAGCAATCGCGCTGATACCGGAGGCGGTGTATCGCATGGAGCTGGGTCTTGGCCGGAAGGACGAGCACGGGCGACGGCGAATGTCAGGGAGCGAACTGGCCTTCGCGATTAGTTTTGCGCTCACCGACGATCCGCCGGATGCGGAACTCTGGTCAGCGGCTCGAGAGGGCGAGTTCAGCGCGGGGGAAGGGATCCGGGTGCAGATCGAGCGCCTGCTTGATGATGATGTGATCGCCAAGCCGAAGATCCTGCGATTCTTCCAGGAATTCTTCGGATATCGCCGTGCCCCCGATGTGTTCAAGGACGCCAAGCGCTACCAGAACTACGATTGGGGGATCGTACCGTATCAACTCGTGCACGAGGCGGATTTGCTGGTGCTGCACATCCTGGATCAGGACAGGCAGGTATTGCGGGAGTTGCTGACGACGAAGAAATTCTATGTCGGGCACTTCGGTCCCGAGGGGGATCCGGTGGAGCTGGAGCAACGCCTGGTGGCTCTCCGCCTCCTCCATGACTACTGGATGGACAAGCCCTGGAAGAAACTGGATTACGAGCTCGAGCCCGAGGTTCGTGCGGATATCGAGGGATTGCATCCCTACTTCCGCACGCAACCGGCCAAGCACCGGATGAGCGGAGGGTTGATCAGAGACTACATGGAGTACCTGCCAGCCTGTTACAAGAGTGGGATCCGTCCCATGCTCGCGCAGTTCACTCTCATGGAGGGGGAGCGCGAACGGAATCTGACTTCTGCCCACGACCAGCGGTTTTTCCTGAGGGCCTACAATCTGAAGACCGATCAGTTCGATTGTCCGACCAGGCAGCCGTTCGAACTCAATCCGGCACAACGGGTCGGACTGCTGACCCACCCGGCATGGCTGATTGCTCATTCGAAGAACACCGAAACCAATCCAATTGTCCGTGGGAAGTGGGTTCGCGAGCGTCTGCTGGCCGGGTATATACCCGATGTGCCGATCACGGTGAGTGCGGTCATTCCGGAAGATCCGCACAAGACTCTGAGAGAGCGGTTTGCGCCGACGCGGCGGGCCGAGTGCTGGCGTTGTCACAAGGAAATGAATCCTCTGGGGATGGCGTTTGAAGCCTACGATGACTTCGGTCGTTTCCGGACCAACGATGAGGTGAGCGGCAAACCGATCGATGCGAGAGGTCAGCTCGATTCGACGGGTGACCCCCGCCTGGACGGAAAAGTGGAGAGTGCAGTCGAACTGGTTCAGCGATTGGGAGAGTCGGAGCGCGTACGTCGGTCATTTGTGCGGCATGCGTTCCGGTATTGGATGGGCCGTAATGAGATGCTCAGCGATTCGGCGACCCTGATGGCGGCGGATGAAGCCTACCTCAGGAGCGGGGGCAGCTTCCGGGCTCTCCTGGTTTCCCTGTTGAGCTCCGATTCCTTTGTATACAGAAAGCGCATGGAAAAATGAGATCGGCGATGACGTCAAGACGCAGGTTTTTCAGACAGCTATCGCTTGGTAGCAGCGGGATGTTGCTGGCGCCATTGGTCCGCCAGCTCTCAGCGGAGGCAGCCGCCGCCGAGGAGGCGTTTCCACAACGGTTTGTGTTCCTGGTGAAGTCGAGTGGTCTCACGCCGTCTGCGGTTACGCCTGATGCTTTGCTCGACGTGGAGGTTGGAGGGGGAACGCCTTTCAGGACTGCGTTGAAGGATCACGTTCTGCCGGATTCACTGAAGGCCCTCGAACCATTCAAGGATCAGGTGGGTATTGTTCAGGGGTTTTCCGGCAAGATGTGCCTGGCAGGGCATACGTCCTACTTCGGGGCAATGGGTGTCCACGCTTCTCCGAGCGAGACATCGAGCGGGAACCCGCGGCGTGCCACGATCGACACCCGCCTCTCGTCGAAATATCCAACTCCGTTCGGACATGTTGGCCTGGCCCTGCGTGGACGAGCGGTTGGTGGTGCGGGCGATCCGATTCCCGAAGGGACTATTTATCCGGGACTTTCGGCGCTGGCAGCCGGAAGGGAACTTCCCTTTCAAGCAAGTCCGGATCAGGCCTACGACCAGTTATTCGGTTCCGCGATGGGTTCGGCTCAGGGACGCAAACGCTACGCCCTGGAATCCGGGATGCTCGATTTTCTCTCCGATGATATCAGGCGTCTGCGAAAAGAAATCCCCTACGCGGAACAGGAGAAACTTAACCATTATCTGACCGCCTTCGAAGAGATGCAGGAGAGGCGGAGCAAGCTCGCTGTGATGGGAGAGATCATCAGGAAGGGAGCTCCGGAATTGACGGACAAGTTCGCATCAGATCGCGGGATCGACCGGCTCGAGTCACATTTTGCGCTTGCCGCCTCATGTCTGATTACCGGGTTGAGTCATGGGGTGACAATTCGCCTGGATAACCTCGAGCACGTCTACACCGGATTGGGGCTGACCGAACAGAACGTCCATGCGATTGGCCATGGGACTGGTTCGAACGGCCGGGCTGCCGATGAGTGCCGCGATGTCATTCGCGCCTACCACATCAAACTGATGGCCGGGCTGGCGGCGAAACTGCGAAGCATTCCGGAGGGCAGCGGAACGATGCTCGACAATACGATGATCGTCTATTTCAGCGATGCAGGGGAAGCACATCACGGAGCCTTGCACGAGTGGCCGTTTCTGGTGGTTGGCGGCTGCGGCGGGCGATTGGCAATTCCCGGCCATTACATCAGGATGCCGGACTACGGACAGGTCGGACACGGTACGATTGGAAACCTCTACACCACGATTTTGAACGCATACGGGGATCCTGTCGTGCATTTCGGAGATCCGGATTTTGAGTTGGAGCGCCAGGGTCTTCCGCAGCGGGGAGCGGTGGCCTCCCTGATGGCCTGACCGGAGGCAACTCCTGCCCCGTATCTGCGGCACCCCTCATCCCGCCTTGCCAGGGGACCGGGAAATCCCCTGGGATTCCATGAGGGCGACAACCGGTCCACTCCCTCCTGTGACAGCATCCCTGGAGATGAACACACTCTCTTGCGCCCTTCTGTTCGCCACCATGATGGCGGCAAGCCTTCACGCCGGAAGCTCCGATCCTGCCCTGGCAGAGGGCATGAAATCCGGTGACCTGGCCGGCTACTTCATGGAATTGACGGTGTCGGTGAATGCGAAAGTCCCGGTCAACCCCGCTCACCTCACGGAGAAGCGGGTGGAGGGCCTGTTCAAGGACCGCGTCTTCGCCAGTGCGCTCGCCCAGCGGCAGCTGATCTCCAAGTTCGGCCCCGCCAACCTCACCGCCTTCATGGGCGAGGGAGAGCAGAATGAGCGGTTCCTCGGCTGGTTGCTCGGACACACCGAAGCGCTCGAGCTGGTCCTCAGGAAGGGGCTTCACACCCTCATCATCACGCGCCCCTCCGCCCAACGCGGGCTCGCTGTCCGGTATCTGGAACTGAGGAAGAAGGCGCAGGAGTAATCGCGGGGTCTCGCCCCGGCCGGGGCCCGGACCGGGTGGGATTCGATCTGCCTGCTACTGCGGACGGGGGATGGGAAAGCGGAATTCCCGTGACAACTGTTATTTTGAACAGTATCTGATCTGACAGCATGATCGCGAAACTGTATAGTGCCGCGCTCCGGGGAGTGGAGGCGGTGGAGGTGGAAGTGGAGGTCAACTCACCGGGGACCGGGACACCCCGCATGGTGATCGTGGGACTGCCCGATGCGGCGGTCCGGGAGTCCGCAGAGCGCGTCACTTCTGCGGTCCATGCCTCGGCCCTCACCAAGGACGACGGCGTGATTACGATTAACCTGGCACCCGCCAACCTGAAAAAGGAGGGGCCTTCCTTCGATTTGCCGATCGCGCTGGCGGTGGTGGCCTGTGCACACAACAGCCGTCTGGACGGGGCCGTTGATTGTCAGATTCTGGGAGAATTGGCACTGGATGGTTCGGTTCGTCCGGTGAAGGGGGTTCTTTCGGCGGCGATCGAGGCGAAAGCGCGGGGGAAGAGGCGCCTGCTGGTTCCGGAACAGAACGCGAGGGAAGCCGCGGCGGTCGCCGGCATTGAAGTCTTCGGAGTGCGTGGACTTCGTCAGGCCTGGGATTTTCTCAACGGGGACGAGGTGCTGGTCCCGGCAAGGGCGGGAGATTTGAAGGAATGCGGGGAGCGATGTTATCCAGTGGATCTGGAGGAAGTGAAAGGCCAGCCCCACGTGAAACGGGCTCTCGAGGTTGCGGCGACCGGATCTCATAACCTGCTCATGGTGGGACCACCGGGAACCGGCAAGTCGATGCTGGCAAAACGCATGCCGACCATCCTGCCGGACATGACGGAAGAGGAAGCGATCGAGACAACCCGGATACATTCCATCTCCGGCAGTCTTGATCCCGGGGCAGGACTCCTGCGCACGCGACCGTTCCGCAGCCCACACCATACGATTTCGAATGCGGGCCTGCTTGGTGGTGGAAGCAATCCGGGACCGGGAGAGATTTCGCTGGCGCACAATGGAGTGCTGTTCCTCGACGAGTTGCCGGAATTTCGACGTCAGACCCTGGAGGTGCTGCGGCAGCCGTTGGAGGACGGACAGGTGACGATCTCCCGTGCGGCCGGAACCCTCACCTTCCCAAGCAAGGTCCTTCTGATCGGTTCGCTCAACCCCTGCCCCTGTGGCTACTTTGCTGATCCGGTGCGGGAGTGCTCCTGTTCGCGACGCCAGGTGGAACGTTACCGGCAGAAAATCTCCGGGCCTCTTCTGGACCGCATGGACCTGCACGTCGAAGTGCCTCTCATCGACTTTCGGCAGTTGTCATCCCGGGAGCCGACCGAGAGCTCTAGAACAGTGCGGGAACGGGTCCAGGAGGGTCGCGCCCGGCAGCAATACCGGTTCAGGGATGCTCCGGGAGTAAGGGTCAACTCCGACATGGGGCCGGGGCAGGTGCGCAGGCATTGCGAACTCGATCGAGAGTCCTCGACCCTGCTGGAGCAGGCCATGGAGCAACTGAACTTTTCAGCCCGGGCTTATGATCGGATTCTGAAAGTGGCTCGGACGGTTGCAGACCTGGACGATTCAGAGGTGCTCCGGACAACCCACCTGCTGGAAGCGATCCAGTACCGGAGCCTGGATCGCAAGTTGATGCCCTAGCGCGAATCCTGTTAGTCCGCTCCACGCTTTGGAGAGGGAGGGACTTTGCGGCTGGGAAAGAACTCCGGGCGGTATTCAAAGTGCATCAGATCGTAGTGATACCACTTCCCACCCCAGATAAATCCGTGCTTCTCAAAGATCCTAACAATCTTCCCGGGGTAGGCCAGACGGCGTTTCATGTCTCCGAGGCGATCCTGATCACGTTCCCACTTCCAATAGGCACCCAGGGATGGATTGAGATCGATCGCGATTCCAAAGGAGTGCGAACTCAGCCGCTTTGTGCCAGCTATCTTTCGCCAGTTAAATGTTCCGCCCATCTCTTGAAAGTACTTCCGTAATTGCGGCTCGGTCTGGAGCAAGATCGCCACTTCCTTCCCCACTTCTTTGAGCGCTTCGGCAGCACCATTACGGCTTTGGAAGCGAACCGATTTGTCCAGGAACTTGATTGTTACCAGACCCTTTTCGACCTCGGGTTTCGTGTCGCCATAAACCTCTTTGAGAAGAGCGTCGTTACGATAGCGACCAGGATCCAGGTTCTTGGGCCAAGCCTCGAAATCCAAGTTTGAGGGGTAGGATTGGTGAAGGATGTCGAGCAAGCTCGGAGCGGCTACCCGGTCAGCATGCGAACGCTGCTTCTCGTAGCGCAGGATCTCCTCACCTCCGTTGCGAAGTCTTGCGCGGAGCACACCCTGCTGGTCCTTGAACACGTTACCTATCGCACCGGGGTAGGCTGCGCGAAGACTTACGAGGGCTTTGGAGGCACCTGGCTCGAGCGATTGTCCCTCACAAACAAGGAGTAAGACGACGCACACCACGGCCAGCGGCGAAAACATGTTGAGAAGAGTTCTGGAATTCACTTTTCTTTCAGGTGAGTTTCAACCTTTCTTCCTTGGATTTGAATCTATTATTTCTGCGGAGATTCGCGAGGATCGGCGTGCTGCAACTCGTGGTCCTCTGTCCCATGGTTCTCAGCAACTGTTCTCCCGAGACCGAAGCGGATCAATACCGAATCTGGATTGGGGGGGACTTTCACTTCGGCGAAGGGCGCTCCGCCGTGCTGGAGCCGCTTTCTCACCTCCTTC
>Ga0315329_10000743_pt1 | contig 12756 bp, 9 predicted proteins | sample M150032315metaG_FD_203459 | JGI IMG/M metagenome (GOLD analysis project Ga0315329, IMG submission 203459) | Ammonia-oxidizing marine archaeal communities from Monterey Bay, California, United States - M1 500m 32315 | ecosystem: Environmental > Aquatic > Marine > Coastal | place: USA: California...
CTCTGGTGGGCTCCGGCATTTAGCGCCTCTAGCTCAATTGGCAGAGCATCGGACTCTTAATCCGCAGGTTCTGGGTTCAAGTCCCAGGGGGCGCACTGATTTTATCTTGGCACTCACTTCTGGCATATTTTCACTTATCCGCCCTTAATCGGATCCCCGATGTCATCCTCATCAGGTGCGAACCAATTCCCGGGTTGTCCATCTTCTAGCCCGGGTAAGAAGTCATCAGGCACTTGGTCGGCTTGAATTTGAGGAGCAATGTCTTGTTCGGCTTCAACCACTGCTGCGTTTCCACAAAAATCATTCACATCCAAAAAACAATTGAATTGTTTGAGTTTGATGTTAGCGATCTCTCTATCCAAACAAGGTTGGATACTAATCGTTTCTCCTGTTTGTCGATCATCATCTGGAGAGAAGACGTAAACGTAGTCCAGGCGGAATCCACCTTCAGCGCAGCGTCCAGAGACCCTTAAAACATTCGTTGAACGGTCTATGTAGGAAGGCAGTCCGCCATCATTTCGAGGTTCAATGGCGTAATCAAAGGTCACCGTTGAACCATCCAACACAAAGTTGGTGATAGTCGTATCCGCTGGCAGTTCATCTGCGATTGCATGAGTTAACGGGTTTTTTAACTCTTTAGCCCAATTGTCGTACCCAGCATCGTTGGGATGCCAAACCCCCATTGAAATATCTGGCCAGGTCCGGGAATCAGCGCCTTGTGAATTAATTGCACTTTCATTGTTATTCACCCAAGGCACTCGTGCGCAAATTCCATGACTGGAAAAATCATCCGCTTCCACAACGTGCCATCCATTATCTCTTCCTTGGCTTTTCATTGATTCCTGTAATGGAACGCCAATTGTGTCCCACAAAAAATTGACTTCCGCAGAGGATAAATAATCTTCAGGAAAACTTTGCATTCGGTTTCCTGGATCGTGGTCCTCTCCACAAGCCTGCCCCTCTGCGAAAGCAATGTTCGGAACTACGGTGTAAAGCACTTCTTCTGGAGACCATGTAGAACTAGAAAACGCGGCCTCCACCTGACGCAATTTTCTTGGAACCAGATTTGATGCATCATCACCGTAACCTTCCAAAATTGCTGCCTCGTCATCGTCATCTTCTTCACAGTCTGCTGACTCCACGCATAAAGTGATCGCATCACTAAAGTGTGCGTCATTCCCTCCAATGTTTAAGTAAGCCACGCTCGCTGAGCGCTCTGGGGAAACAGTGTTCACCCATGCCGTTACTTGAGTAAACTGTGGCTGATTATACCTTTCCGATGCAACCTCAGATCCAGGAAACCCGGTAACGCCACTTAGGTCTTGTCGAACCGATATTAGATTGTCAACAACTGCCCCGGAACAAGCAAAAGATCTCCAAGCAAGACGAACCCCGGGCAAAGCGTTGGAAGCATCAACCATGGCTCTGGCGAACGTTGACCGTGGGCTTCTATGACAGTAAACGGGGCCGTTGTAATTGTCAGCATCTGCTGGCCACAGAGGGTCAGAAGGCGATAGGTCTCCATCACCCCCCGCAGAGTGACTTTCGAACGGGGCTCCTTCTCCCGAAGCAAACGAGTCGCCAAAAGCCACAACGACTATGTCTGGGGCCGTTGAACTTGCGTAGTCAACACTCCCTCTTTCACAGGGACTTGGATGGCATTGGGTGGCATGCGGGTCGGCATCGGGAAGCACGAGCTCTTCAGAAATACCAATTGGAAGCAACCGGCCAAGAGGCGTCTTAGATTCTTCCGGGCAAATTGGGGTCCCATCCTTTTCCACCGGACCCTCCCACTTCTCCCCCTTAGCAGGAGGACAAGCCATATCACTTTGCGATTCTTCCGGGCAAATTGGGGTCCCATCCTTTTCCACCGGACCCTCCCACTTCTCCCCCTTAGCAGGAGGACAAGCCATATCACTTTGCCCATCCGGGATTACCATATTTCGAACGTTGTCGCTCCCCGAGTCGCTGCTGCAACTAGTTGCCAAAAGCAGGGCGGCAAGGAATACGTTGAGTAGTTTTTTGTTTATGGTCATTTTTTACCTTTGCAGATTCCCCCTCGGGAGTCAATTTCTCACAAACATTTTCTTCTACTAAAAAGTAGGTTTGCTACCCAAGCCCACTTCACCTATACGTGACGTTTTCCGCAGGTTCTGGGTTCAAGTCCCAGGGGGCGCACTGATTTTGTAGCACTTTTGGGCTTTTTGACGGTGCTCATCTTATAAAAGTGTCCAAGAAATGTCCAAAGAAATTGAGTTACGACCCGAATGCTTCGCCGAAAACGTTGCCGAGCACCTCAGCTGCGCCTCAATCTAAGGAGTCTAAGTTTGAGTTCAAATCCCGGGGCGTACGACCACACTCCGAACCTAAGAAGTTAAGGGTACGGAAATCGCTCCCCCGCCGGGGGGCCTACCATTAAACTCAGAACCTTTTCTAAGTGTTAAGCGTGGGCTGTGAATATGAGGTTGTCGTAGAAGAAATGGAAGGGATCGGTAAAGTCAGGATCACCCCCACTTTGAACGGTTTCAACGTATAGACCGTCAATATCGCATGTTTCATCTGAAATTGTAACGGTTGCGATAGCGGGCGTATTGGTGTCGGCACCTCCAGCCGCTATTGAGATGCCGGTGTAGACAGAAGATACGATGCTTCCATTCTTCAATAGATGAAGGATTACGTTATCTAGTTGCAGAGTCCCATACATCTCAGCTGGCATTCCATTGAATAGTGCTGCAATAGAGATCTGTGTCAAGCGAAGACATGTGTACCCATCGTTATTGGTAAAGCCGAATTCAACATCATTTTGGGAGTCATCACGCCATATCGCGTTTTCATATCCGCAGGTACCATCAATATTTGTCCCAACCGCATCTGCGCTAAAACCGCCCCACTGATTGGCGACTTCGAAATCAACGGTGATGCCGTTCTCGGTAATGACGGCGTCTGCTGTACTACAGCTTTCTGAATTGAGATTCATCGTGATTTGCTGCGTAGCTGGGAAAAGAGAAGTTGCTTCAGAAATAAGTGGCTCACTTACCCCAAAAGAATTTTCTGCAACGATAGAAAACGTGTATGAGACCCCACTGGTCACCCCTACCCCTGCGCCAAACATGCAGGGGTCCCCTTGACGCACACCATCCACAGCTGCCCTATGGCACCAGACTCCCGGCAATTGATCTGACTGGACGGTGTACCACGTAATTTCTGACCCTCCATTGTTTGCAGGAGGATCCCAAACGACTGTAATTTGTTCAGTGTCAGCAACAACCGAAAAATTTGTTGGCTGCCCGGAGACAGTCACAAGGGCTTGGATGGAATAAGTGTCGTAAGTGTTGCCGAAGAAATAACCGCATCCGTCTCCATTCCAGCTGCAAGTACCGTCGTTCAGGTTGTATGCCCATTCTCCTTCAGTTCCCCATTGTTCTGGGTTCATCACACCTGAAGAACCTGGAGGCCCTACGTAAGGAAATTCTGGAGCGCTGGCACGATGATAAAAACCGCATCCGCCGGTTCCCATCCAGTCACATTCTGGAGACGAAACGTCATATTCCCATGCTCCTTCTGCAAGCGGGGCTTGAGTGGTAGCAGGAGCGGCAGTGGTAGCAGGAGCAGCAGTAGTCGCAGGAGCAGCAGTAGTCGCAGGAGCAGCAGTGGTAGCAGGAGCGGCAGTGGTAGCAGGAGCAGCAGTAGTCGCAGGAGCAGCAGTAGTCGTTGTTGCAGCGTCTTCAGTATCTTCTTCGTCGGTAAGAACTGGATCTTCCAAATCCTCCGTGCCACTTGATTCTTGTTCTTCCTCAGTTGATGCTGCATCTTCTGAGACCTCAGACTCTTCTCCGCCTGATTCAGTGTCTTCTAAAACCTCTGAGCTGGCATCAATTGTTTGAGATTCAGAACTATCGCTGTCGTTATTCATCACTAATGTCAGCACGGTCACGATTGCGAGAATCGAAACCCCACCAATAATCTGTTTCATTTTTTCAGTCATCTCAAACCCTCCATCTCGAATCTCGATAACTAACGGTAATGCATTGCTTCGACGGACGCTAACCGAAACCCATGCCTCGTGTTGGTGCTCAAAGAAGTGAAGAAAACCCAAACCGAACTTTTACTCCGTTCAGGCATTCGCCAAGACTATGCGTTGACCAACCCACGCTCTCCCCATGGCATCCAAACGCTAAGCAGACCCCCGTCTTTTTTTCGCTACAGATACGCCCATAACCCCGCCCATAGTCGTTTTTCTCCCCACGAAAAAAGGAAACCGACATGGATAACTATTTAGAAGCCGCAACAATCGTGTTGGCATCTTTAAAAGAGCCTCCCACCAAACACTTCACCTCAGAGGCGTGCGTTGATGGCCTCGATTTCTGCTTCTCGAGGGGCTCAGCCCTCTTGACGCAACTTGAATCTGTCTGGGGCACTTGCCAAACCAAACCTAACGATTCATAGGTTTTGGAAACAACTCCCCCACCAGCGTGCGCACGGCCAAAATCAATACCTTGGAAGAATCTAATCGCGAACACTAATGTTCAAATCAAAGGAAACATTTCCCCGAAGCGCATTGGTTGTGATCAAATATTCACCATTCTCAGGAAGAATTGCAGAGAATTCAAATTCTTGGCCCATGATTTCGCTGATTAAGTATTCCCCGCTGGGTGTTAACACATCAAACGAAGCGTTTTCTTCCAGCGAAGTGATAGTGACTTCCATACGTTGACCAGCCGCTGCAACTAGCCCATACACAGGGCCTGTTTCACCACGTAACATGCCCCCGCTAATAGTAGCGCTAGAGGTTCCATCTTGAAATTCCACTGGAACGTATTCGACTACACTCGTAATTAACACATCAAGAGAGTAGGAAGCATCACCGCTTAACGAGTTTATGTAGATGAGATAGTCTCCATCTACAGGAAGTAAAACTTTTGTTTGCGTAATACCAGTTACTAATTTCTCTCCATTCGGAGCTCCTACGTCAAAAGAAACATCGCCTTCAAGAGATGTAAGCGTCATCTGCATCAATTGTTGAGCGCTAGCACCCAAAACATATACTGGGCTTGGATCACTTTGAAGGATCCGACCCTCGATGACTTCACCAATATCACCTGTTGTGAACTGAATACGCTGCGCTGGTTGCTCAGTAGGAGTTTCCTCTTCACCTTCTTCTGACTCTTCTAAAGATTCAGGATCTACCTGCTCTTCAGTATCGCCACTTTCCGATTCTTCACCTTCTTCTGACTCTTCTAAAGATTCAGGATCTACCTGCTCTTCAGTATCGCCACTTTCCGATTCTTCACCTTCTTCTGCCTCGCTTGTTGCTTCTTCTATGATTTGTTCATCATCAGGCTGGCTAGATACCTCAACGCCGGATTCATTTATTTCTTCTGTCGCCTTGTCGGATGAATTTCCACAAGCCGCCAACGCAGCTAAAGCCGAAATAAAAATTCCGAATACTGCAATTAAACGGATTACACGTAAATAGTACGAAGGCATAAGTAGTAACTTTGTTTAGAGGTAAGAGTTCTCTAGGTTGATAGTACTTCTTAAGGGTGGAGTGGTGGCGGAGGTTCATCACCCCTTGCAAGGCGCCGTCGCTTTCCCAAAACAAGTCGACCTTGAGGCATCACCTCATGCCAACAGTCGTCTTTTGCTTGAAAGCAGCGCTTCGCTTACCCAAGCAAAGAGTAATTTTCTGAACAACTCATACTAATTGGCCACCTACCCACACTTGGTCGACGGTCAGGTCGGGCAGATCGTCCACCGCTACGGCCATGGGGTCTTCGCTGACCACCACTAAGTCCGCCAACTTGCCCGGCTCGATTGATCCCACGTGGTTTTCGCGGTGCATGGCTCGGGCTGCCTCGATGGTGTAACCCCGTAGAGCGGTTTCTCGATTTATGGCACACTCTGGGCCCAACACTTTACCCGACGACAAACGCCGGGTTTCGGCCGCCCATAAAGCCAAAAAAACATCGGGCATGGTCACCGGCGTATCCGACGACAACACCACCGGCAGCCCGGCCTGGGCAAACAAGCCCGACGGGTACATGCGCTCCGCCATTTCGCCGTAATCACGCAACGCCCCCTCGCCATAAAGATGCACTTGGGTGGGTTGAGGTACCGGCACAATACCCGCCTGGGCCAGAGCAGCAATCTGATCATCGGTTGGGAAACCGCAGTGCTCTATGCGGTGACGGGCATCAACCCGTGGGCTTTGCCGCTGCGCCTGGGCCACCGCATCGATAACCATTTGAATGGGCTCTGGGCCCTGAGCATGGGTAGCGGTCTGCAACCCAAGTTCATGAGCGGCCACCAGCAACTCGGTGAACTCGTCTGCATCGTGAAACAAATAACCGTCCCGGTGGTTCATGGCACAGCCACAAGGCACATAGGCCGTGCCGCCGGTCAGCGCCCCATCGGCATACAACTTGACCCCTCCCAAATGTAGCCAATCGTCGCCCAATCTTGACGACAAACCCAGGCCCTGCAAATACGGTAGGTGGCTAGATAACACCATCAAGGTGGCCCGCAAACGTAGCCGGCCGGCGTCTCGGGCCCGCAACCAGTTGGTCATTTCTCGGTCGGTGACCTGGCAATCCCCCACCGACGTAATACCGGCCTTCAAAATTAACTGCTGACCCAGATCAATCATTTCGTCAAGCACCGCTGGGGTTTCTCCCAAATGCAGGTTCGGCCCATGGTTGGTGATCTTGACCCCGTCAGCGCCGGTCAATAAGTCGCACGCTGCATCAAAAATAACCCCCGTGGGGTTACCAGCACCGTCACGGTCAATACGGCCACCCGGCGGGGTCACGGTGGTTGCATCGATACCTGCTTGGGCCAGCGACACATGGTTGACCACATAGCCGTGGCCGCTGCTGTGCATGATCTCTACCGGCAGGGAATCTGAAACTCGATCCAGATCGTCGGCCGTGGGGTGGGCATCGTTGCTGCCTAAACGGTGATGGTCGTAACCAAAGCCACGAATCGGGCCGCCGGCCAAAAAACGCCCGTGTTCACGCAACAGTTTTACTACTTCATCAACGCTGGCTGCCCCGGTCAAGTCGGCCCATGAAGCACACTGGCCCAGCATCAAAGGGTGAGTATGGGCATCAACAAAACCCGGCAGCAAAGCCGCCCCCGTCAAATCAACCTTTTGCGTACCTTGCGGAGCCCGAGCAAGGCAATCTTCTACGCTGCCCACCGCAGCAATACGATCACCCACCACCAACACTGCTTCCACTACCCCGGCAGACGAAACCGTGCGAATGGTCCCCCCGGTAAATAGCAGCGCTGCAGTCATAGTTCAGATTAACGCACTCCATGCTCAAGAAAAGAACTGTGACTCGCAGATTTTACACAACGCAGAAAACCCCATAGTCTGAACCCATGCGCATCGCTGCTGTACAAGCCACCCCTGCTTTTCTTAACCGATCCGGAACCATAGACATCGTCTTGGCCCGCCTTGCCGAAGCGGCCGCCGGAGGCGCCGAAATAGTGGCCTTTCCGGAAACCTTCATCCCCGGCTACCCCGTGTGGGGCAGCCACAGCAACTCTTCTTCTTGGGAACATCCCGACCAACAAGGCGCTTTCGCTTGGTACCTCGACCAAGCCGTAGACCTCTCTGGCCCCGAGTTTGGCCAGATAGTAAGCGCCGTTAAAGACGCCGGCGTGTTTGCTTACGTTGGTGTGGTAGAGCGCTCCGCTTCCCGAGGGTCGGTTTACTGCTCACTGGTGGCCATCGACCCCGCCCAAGGCATGGTCAGCGTGCACCGTAAACTCAAACCCACCTTTGATGAACGCATGGTGTGGGCCGACGGCGACGGTGCCGGACTGGTAAGCCACCAATACCAAGGGGTGCATCTCAGCGGTTTGAACTGCTGGGAAAACTGGATGCCCCTAGCCCGCTCAGCCATGTACGCCGCCGGTACAGAAATCCATTTCGCGGTATGGCCCGGAGCGGTAGGCCTCACCCAAGACCTCACCCGTTTCATGGCCCGAGAAGGACGCATTTTTGTGGTCAGCGTGGGCGGTGTTTATGGCATAGATGACATCCCCGAAGACTTTCCTCTGCGCGACCAAATGGCGGCCAGCGGACCAACATATTTCAACGGCGGCACCTGCATCGCCGGCCCAGATGGCGAATGGGTAGTAGAACCAGTGCGCGGCGAACAAATCGTTTACGCCGACCTAGATGTGTCTGAGGTGCGCAAAGCCCGACAAAACTTTGACCCCGCCGGCCACTACTCCCGACCCGATGTGCTGCGCCTAGAAGTAAGCCGCAATCGGTTGGCGTAATAAAACGTTTTTTATTTACAGAACAACCAAAACCCACCCACGCTGTTAAAGAGTTCCGTTATTTTTCCGACCGACCAATGAGCTCTTCAACGGTGAGCGAAAGATCGGGTCCAAAGCCTCCTCGAAAATCAAACGACTCGGTTTCGACATGGCTGGCCCCGAGACCGAAGACAACGTCTTTGACCGTTTGAATAAGGCCGCTCGGACCACACACCGCCACATGCGCCTCCGACAAGTCTTTGCCCCCGAGGAGTTCAGCAAACGTTTCTGAACCAAACCGCCGACCCGCCGAGCTTTCAAACCATTCCAACCGTATACGTCCATCGTTGGCTGCCCGTTCAAGAGTCTCCGCGGCCATAGCCTCCTGCCGTGACCGCACACAATAAAGCAGCACCGGGCGATCGCCGAACTCCGTTGGCTCAAGCGCCTCTGCCATACTCAAAAACGGGGTGATACCCACACCGCCGGCAATCCAATAGGTAGGGGACGGGTTCTTCGGCATCGGAGCGAATTCGCCAAAGGGGCCCTCCACATACACATCTGCGCCCAGCAAATCCATTTCCTGCAAACGACCCGTCCAGTCGCCTAAGTCTCGAATAAAGAACCGCAGATTAGGTTCGTGGGGGGCCGATGCAATAGTAAAGGTGTGCGGCTCGCTCATGCCCTTGATCTGTAATTTTATGGTGGCAAATTGGGCCGGATGATGTTTTAGCTTTCTCCCCACAGGAGCCAGGCCAAGTTCAGCGGTTATTCCATGGCGAGACACCTCAGCCACCTGGTAGCGCTTGCCTTGAATCATCATGTCGTAGCCCACTACCCGACCAAAATAGGCCAGCGCCCCAAGCAGCATGATGGTGCCGAAATACCAGCCCCAGCCAGACCCATTGGCATACGGCTTTTCGGCGGCGTAGAAATGGAAACAAGCAAAAAGAAACGGAATACCTAAAAGCTTGTGGGTTAAACGCCAATAACGATAAGGAATCCAGCGAATCAAACTGATACCCACCAAAAGGTAAAGCATGGTTTGGCCGTTTTCTGCTAAATCTTCCGCCAAGTCGGCGATTGACTCTGAAGCACCCTCAACGCCGCCTTCTATTTCTGCCTCCACACTGGTGTGCAGGTACATAGCCACCACAGCCAAAGTGCCGGCCCAACGATGTGCTTTATACATCTTGTCGAGGCCACCAAACAGCGGCTCAAAAACACGAGGACGCAAAGAGAGAGTAAAACTCCAAGCCATCAAAATGATAGAAACCGAGCCAATAAACAGGCCGAAAGTTGCGCTGCCGTCTTCTCCCTCGGCTCCCACGAAAGCCGGAAACCCCACCATGGCCGATCCGAACATTAATAGCGGACCAACCCACATGCGGCTCAAACGTGGGGCACGAGTAGACCCAAACCGCGGAAACCAATCCCTGGGCGACCCGGCCGCTCGAGCAGCCACCGCCTTCCAAGACAACTGGTTGGGGTTAAAGTTCTTGAACATTGGCGCAATGCTAGAATAAAAGAATGCTCTCCGGTACCTCGTAGAAGAATTTCACACTCTTTTACGATGCGCCTTAACCTGGTTATCTTTTCTCAATGGTTAAAAGGACCCACCAAAATGCCCAGCAACTTTGTTTTAAAAAGTATGAACAGTATTCATAAATGCCTACTCAGTATTTCTGGCGGACGCAAAGGCTGGACTGTGGCCGGTATGCCCGTGCTGAAACTCACCACCACGGGCCGACAATCAGGCCAACCACGCTCGGTCATGTTGACCGCTCCCCGCCAAGAAAGCGACACTTTGATTCTCGTTGCTTCCCGGGGCGGCGACGACGTTCACCCCGCCTGGTACCACAACCTGTGCGCCAACCCTCAAGTCACTGTCACTACGCAAGAAACCGCTGACCAACCCATGACCGCTCGGGTAGCCAACGCTGAAGAACGCTCACGCCTCTGGCCGCTCATCACCGAAGAATTCAAAAACTACGCCGAGTACCAAGAAAAAACCGATCGCGAAATCCCCGTAGTGATCCTGGAACCGGTCGCTTAGACCTGCGACAGGCTTAACTCATACACTGCTCGCTTAAAATCGGCGCCAGGGAAGGCATCATGACCACGGCCGGGCATTTATTTCGCTCACCGTTCGCAAGCCTCTTTTCGGTGTTGAGCGAGATGATTATTGGGCCAAGTCAACCCAAGCGCAGCAATCTTTGCTTCAGTATCTTTTTCGCCCACTAACAAAGCCTTCGAGTCCTTCAGGTCACTTTGTGGGTCAACTTCTTTCGGGGGTTTTACCGGGTGCTGAGAAATAGACCTACCTAATTCATAGGTGCGCCTACTCTCCAACGAATACACCACCCAACCGCTGCGTTGTGTCATTATTTGCCTCCAAAAAATTAGCGGAGGAAACTGCTATGCCTACTTACTCATGTGCATCTTGTGGAATGACCGTCAACGCCAGTTGCGGAGCCTGCGATGCTCCCCTGGTTAACGATATTTTGACCAAGGACGATGGTTCCACGGTGCAAGTTTCAAAATGCCCCAACGACCACGGCAAGATCAAATCGCCCATGTGTTGCGGCGCCGATATGTCCTGCACGCTGGCCTAACGTTTGCTAGTTATTTTTAATGGTCATCCCGCCATCAACCATCAATAAATGTCCGGTGATGTAAGACGAAGCCGGTAAAGCCAAATGCAACACCCCGTGAGCTACCTCTTCTGGCGTCCCATAACGCCGCAACGGCACCCGGCGGCGCGCAAACTTAGTTTTCATGTCCCCCGGAATAGCTTCGGTCATCCCTGTATCAATGGGTCCTGGCCCAACGGCGTTGACGGTTATGCCTTCCGGCCCTAACTCCACCGCCAAAGACCGGGTTAACCCCACCACCCCATGTTTGGCGGCCGTATAGGCAGATGCCCCCGCAGAACCCCCAACCCCTTCGGTGGAGGAAATATTTACCACGCGCCCTGCAGTTGAACCCCGCAGATAAGGCAAAGCAGCGCGCGCAGTGAGCATTTGCGCAGTCAACATGACGGCCACCGATGTATCCCACCGCTCTTCATAGTCCGGGTCATCAAGCGAAGCAGGCAAAGAGACCCCGGCATTGTTGACCAAAATATCTAGTCGAGGTTCTTCCCCGCCGCCCCAAGCAGCCACTTTGTCGACCACTTGGCCGATAGTTGCTCTCTCTGTTACATCAAGCACCCAGCCTTGTGCCTGGCCACCGGCTTTTGTTATGGCCGCAACAACCGCATCAACATTTTTTTGCTCAAGGTCGGTAACGCCCACCCGCGCCCCTTGATCAGCAAAAAGGTAAGCCGTCGCTCGCCCAATACCCGAAGCAGCACCGGTGATCATCACCACTTGGCCCGCCACCGAACGAGAAAGTTGCAACAGTCCAGGCGAAGAATCTAAATTATTGTTTTCCATAAACACAGTTTTACCGACCATCAGCTCTTACGACCCATTGGGGGCGTCAGATAAGGTTTACTCATGGTGCTAAAAAAGTACGCCGGGCTGTTCGTTGGCGGGCTCATAGTTCTTGCTGCCTGCTCACCGAGCGACAGTCCTCCAACTATTTCTCAAACAACCAGCGCCGCCACGGCTCCCCCAACACAACCGGTAACCACAACTGCCCCCGCCGCTTTGCCTGCGACACCCACCGCAGTACCAGCAATCACTACCGCCCCAGTCGCTTTACCCGCGACTCTCACTGGACCCACCGCTACCCAAGCCATGGTGGCCATTCACCTGGACCCCACTGGCCCCACGGTTACCCACACCACTCCACAAAATTGGGGGAAACTGGTTGACCTTGTCGCCACCGCCGACACCTTTGGCCACAAACTGACTTTGTTAATGTCTTCCGACTGGGCCGACCTGGTAGCCGCCGACCCGGTGCGGCAAAGCGCTTTACAAAACTGGGTCAACAACGGACATCAACTGGGTTTTCACCACCACACCTGCGGGCACGCTTCCCCCGATGGATACCGGGACATCAAAAACCAGTGCCGTGGCGCTGAGCCACGAGGGTCGGTGGCTGATGCTTTTGCCCAGGTGCAAGACCTCGCTAGCAATCTGGGGCTTCCATCGATAAGCATTGCCGCCCAGGGACCCAACACCGATGGCCTTTATCGGGCCGCCGAATGGCAACCCGGCGTAGGTTTCGCTACCGGCATCATGGCCGACAACACCGACGGGCACCGCGAGCACCGCTTTATCACCCAACCCCGTTGTGCAACCGATTATGGCAATGCCTACGCCGAGCAGCCAACACAGTATTCAGTGGCCGAACTCGGCCATGCCCAACTCAACGTGGGTGCCTTCACTCACCTTCAGGCCGACAACAATTTGGCGGCCATGACTCAAGAAATTTCCCAAGTTGCCGTAGGCGACCACGCACATGATGCGGTAAACCTTGGCCTAGTCTTTCATGCACGAGAATATGCAGCAACGCCCCGCAACGAACCCAGCGACA
>Ga0315329_10000744_pt1 | contig 12747 bp, 5 predicted proteins | sample M150032315metaG_FD_203459 | JGI IMG/M metagenome (GOLD analysis project Ga0315329, IMG submission 203459) | Ammonia-oxidizing marine archaeal communities from Monterey Bay, California, United States - M1 500m 32315 | ecosystem: Environmental > Aquatic > Marine > Coastal | place: USA: California...
GGCCCCGGAGGGATCGGCCGCAATGTCCTGCGCATCGACAAGCCCGGCCCAGGACGCCCTCGGTGAAGACAGGTCGGGACTGACCAGAATATCATAGAGTTTGCCCAGGGTGCTCTCCCAGGACAGCTCCAGCTCCCCACCGGGAGCAGGCCGCACCGCCAGGCCAAGGGGATCCACCCCGTCAACCGGGCCAACCGGCGCTCCCTCGGCAAGCGCCACGATGCGGGCTGGCGAGAGGGGAAGATCAAACACCGCCATCTCGTCGATGCGTCCTCCAAAGCTGTTGTTCAGGGTGTTGCCCTCCGCCCCGATGGTCACCACCCCGTTGAAGGCATCGAGGGGTTCTCCCCCTGCCGCATCCGCCACCTTGACACCATCCACCCAGATTTCCCGGTGGCCCTCGTCATCCCGCTGGAAGACAAAGTGCTGCCACTGGTTCAGATTGACCACCCCGCCCACCGTGAGGCGCTGCGGGGGTTCACAGCACCCGGACTGGTCAAAGTAAACGGTTCCGTTGCCCCAGGGCGTATGAGCCTGAAAGCCGCGCTCGCCCCCGGTTGCCCCGGGTGAGTGAAGCCAGAACACGCTCGAGTTGCCGATCTGGATATTGAATTGCCAGAAGCTCACCGCCATCGCGTTGTTTTCAAACGCGGAATCAAAATAGGGTCCCGGCTCGGTGATCGCTGCTGCTCCGTTTTGGTTAGCCCCGAGATCGAGCGACTGGCCATTGCCGAGGTGACCATCCCCCACCGAGGAGAGGACCGCTGGTCCAATCAGGGTGGTGTCAGCACCATTGCCGCTCTGATCCTCCGTCTGGCCCTCGAAATTCCAGTAGGCCAGGAGGGTCGGTTCCGGCACCGGGGGAATACTGTTGGGGTCGGTCGGGTCAAACAGAGCATCAATTTCGTCTCCATCGTCAAACCCGTCACCGTCGCTGTCGGCATCAAGGGGGTCGGTTCCGGTGTCGCTGGCACTGACAAAGGCACCCGTTCCGGACTCCACTCCGTCGAGAAGGCCGTCCCCATCGCTGTCGGGATCGGAGGGATCAGTGCCGATAGTGGCTTCATTGCCGTCACTGGAGCCGTCGTCGTCCGAATCGGAATCGAGGGGATCAGTCCTGGCGGCGTACTCCTCCGCATCGCTCGATCCGTCGTTGTCAAAGTCACTCGTGCCCGGAGCGTCATCGGGACCCGCGACATCATCCAGGCCATCGACCCCGTCATTCGCATCGGCATCGATGATCCTCTGCTCGAAGGCATCCGGCAGACCGTCGGCGTCGGTATCGGCAGGTGGAATAATCAGACCCGACGGACGAAGGCTGCCCTCCGCCAGGCTGGCGATCTGGTCCGGGGTCAAGGCGTCATCGTAGACCGCAATATCGTCAATGAGCCCGGAAAAGCTGTTGTTCAGGCTGTTGTCGGCTCCGATGGTCAGGATCCCATTGAAGGCGTCGAGGGCTTCGGCTCCGCCTCCACTGGCGGCAAGGACACCATCAACCCAGATTTCACGATTACCCGCAGCGTCCCGCTGGAAGACGAAGTGCTGCCACTGGTTGATGGTGACCACCCCACCCACCGTGAGGCGCTGCGGGGGATCGCAGCACCCGGACTGGTCAAAGAAAACAGTCCCGTTGCTCCAGGGCGTGTGGGCCTGGAAGCCGCGCTCGCCCCCGGTTGCGCCGGGTGAATGAACCCAGAACGCGCTGGAGTTGCCGATCTGGGTGTTGAACTGCCAGAAGCTCACCGCCATGGCATTGTTATTGGCAGCCGCATCAAAGTGGCTGCCAGCCGGAACTATCGCAGCCGCACGGTTATTGAGCGCCCCAAGATCAAGAGCCCGGTCACCCGCCACGCCCGTTACTCCGCCCGCGTCGGCAGTAAAGACGGCCGGCGCACTCAATACGGCGTCGGGGGCATTCCCCGAGACGTCCAATGCCACCGTAGGATTGCTGTCGTCATCGAAATCAAAGTAAGCGAGCAGATCCAGAGCATGGACCCGCTGGATACTCAGGGAACCTGCGAACAGGACTAAGGCGAGGAGGAACGAGGCTTTCGTAGACATGGAATGGATTTGTGGTTGAACGCCAAAATACAGGTTTTATTTCCCCCGCCTTGTCCAGCAAAAGCAGAATATTTGCTCCTTCCCCGGCGTGCTGGGATCCCTCGCCCTGTTGAATCTGTCCCCTGCAATTCCCCTGAGAAGGGGCGCCTCACCACCGTTCCGGCCTACTTCCTGCGGTAGCAATCCAGGCGGGCGCCCACCCGCAGGTAGAGGCTGTTGTGAGCTACCGCCGGACTGGCGTCCACCCAGGTGACTTCATCTCCCGCCCTGAGATCCGAGATGGCCAGCACCCGTGCTTCCTTGTCCACCTCGATGGAGTAGACCTCGCCGTCCCGCGAAAGGCAGAAGAGCCTGCCGCCAATGAGGAGCGGCGAGGCATAGAAGTTGCCCTGGAACTTCTTCTCCCATTTCGATTGCCCCGAGCGTGGGTCGACCGCCTGCAGCACCCCCCGGTCAGACAGCACAAAGAGGGTTTTTCCATCCGACACCGGGGTCGGGACGTAGGGGGCATGGTTCTCCAGCTGCCAGACCACCTCGGCCTTCCCTCCACTGGCATCGGGCGGGCGTACCGCCAGGAAGACGTTGTTGCCGCCCTCCCGCTTGCAACCAACTGTGAGAAGCGAATCCTTCTCCCCGCTCCCAGCCAGGATATCAACCGGCGAGACGATGCAGCGCTCGTCGAAGAGGTCGGGCAGGGACCACAATTCCAGTCCATTCTCAACGTTCAATCCCCGCACTCCGATGCTGGTGCTGCTCACCACGACTTCATACTCCGGGCCATCGGCACCGTGACGCCTGCGGATGAGCGGGGACATGTAGGTCGTCTTGGGACTCGGACTGGGATACATTCTCTTCCATTCGGGTTCGCCTGTCTTTCCGTTCAGGGATGCCACGTATCCTCCGCGCTGATGCAGGTGGGCGATGATCACCGAACCCTCGTGAATAACGGGAACAATGTTTAAACCGTGAGCTCCCTTGAACTCCCCGATGTCGTAGTCCCACAGGTCCTTGCCGTCGTGGGAGCAGGCCGAGAGGACCGCCACCTTGCGGCTGGAATCATACCAACTGAAGACCACCAGGTCCTCCGCCAATGCCGGGGTGGCCGCCGCCGCGTTGTTCATCTTGTGGGTGCGGTAGGCTCCAACCTTCACTTCCTTGTGCCAGAGCGGCGTGCCAGTCTTGGCCTCGTAGCAATGCAGCCCAACAAGCCCCCTGGCACGATCTTCCGAGGTCACAAACACGCGATTGCCCCAGACCACGGGCGAACTGCTTCCCGGACCGGGCAGGGACACGGACCACGCCCGCGTGCTCTCGCCCAGTTTGAGAGGGACTTCCTGCCCGGCCGCCACCCCCGATCCATCGGGACCCCGGAAACGGGGCCAGTTCCCGCCCTCACCGGCGGCACTTTCTAACAAAAGAAGGCTCGCCCATGAGATGATCGCAATTCCTTTCATAGTTCTGCAGCGTGAATCTTTCAGCAGTCCTGACAGCACGTCACGCTGTCGCATTCTCGTCCCCGGGTCAACCACCCGCTGAACCCGCATCCCACCCACCGCATTTGACGGACTTGCCCTGTTGAATTAGAGTCCAGTCAGGGTAGAGCCTCCCCCCGCGCCAGCGTGCAGACTTGCAAGCCCGTGTCGCACTCCCTATCCCTGTCCCCCCCCAACATGGAATTCCCAAAAACCCATTCCGCAAAGGGACTCCTTTTCAGCCTGTTCCTGCTGGCAGGATCCCTCCCCTCCCCCGCCGCCCCCATCATTTCCGAAATCCTCGCCGACAACGAGTCGGGTCAACGGGACGAGGACGGTGACTGGGAGGACTGGCTGGAACTCTACAACCCCGATCCGGATCCGGTTGACCTCGGTGGCTACTTTCTCACTGATAGACCGGAAAACCTTCCCAAGTGGCGCATCCCCGACGGCACCGTCCTCCAGCAGGGGCAGTTCCTTCTCCTCTTCGCCTCGGGCAAGGACCGGGCGGTGGCCGGCCAGCAACTCCACACCAGTTTCAAACTCGAGAACAACGGCGAATACCTGGCCCTCGTCGGACCGGACGGAGTCGCCATCATCCATGAGTTCTCTCCCACCTATCCTGTCCAGTTCAACGATGCGTCCTACGGCGTGGAACAGGAACCTGTCACCGCGGAGGATATCCTGGTCGACGTGGATGCAGCCTGCTCCACCCATGTCGCCCCCGACAACAACCTCGGGATCAGCTGGACCCAGATCACCTTCAACGACAACCTGTGGACCGCAGGCTTCCTGGGAGCCGGTTACGATCGCGGCATCGGTTACGGCGACCTGATCAACGCGGATCTTGAGCAAGTTGCCTTCAACCAGAGCCCCTCGGTCTATATCCGGGTTCCGTTTGACCTTGATCGTACCGACAACATCATCAGCCTCGCCCTTGACCTGCAGTATGACGACGCCGTGGTTGCCTACCTCAACGGCGTGCGGGTCACTTCTCTGAACGCACCCGGCTCTCTTGGTTTCGATTCCGTTGCCCTGAGTGACCGGCCGGATGCGGAGGCCCTCGACTTCCAGGCTATCCCGCTCAACAACCACCTCCACCGGCTGCGGGTCGGACAGAATGTCCTGTCCCTCCACCTCATGAACTCGGCCGACGACGACGACGACCTCCTCGTCCGGCCCCAGCTCAGCGCTATCAGGGTGACCGATCTCACCCTCGGCAACCTGGCTTACTTCGCCACCCCCACCCCGGGACAGCGAAACGGCAGCCAGGAGCAGCTCCCCACCAGTGAGGTGATCTTCTCCCACCGCAGCAGAACGTTCAGCGACGACTTCGAGATCACCCTCGCCAGCACCTTTCCCGACGAGGAGGTCCGCTACACCATCGACCGCTCGGAACCCGACGCGACCTCTCCCCTCTACACCAGGCCCATCCCGATCACCGATTCCATCCAGATCAGGGCACGCGTCTTCGGTGAGAACAATGCGGCCGGACCCATCAAGATGCGAAGCTTCCTCAAACTGGACGACGCCAACCTTCAGCAATTCAACTCCAATCTGCCGATTGTCATTCTGGAAACTTGGAACCGGGGAGATCCCGGGGGTGGCAATCCCCTGGACGGGTTCATGGCCATCATCGAACCCGACCCCGAAACCGGTCGCGCCAGGATGACCGATGAGTTTGACACCGATACCCGGGTGGGCCTCAAGCGCCGTGGTTCCTCGTCCTTCGGCTGGCCCAAGTATTCCATGACCGTGGAGGCCCGGGACGAAGAGGGTCTCGACAAGGGGATCACCCCCATCGGCCTGCCCCGTGAATCCGACTGGATCCTGAGCGGACGCTACCAGTTCGACCGCGCCCTCATGCGCAACGATCTCATCTACGAACTGAGCCGTCAGACCGGAGAGTATGCCACCCGCACCAAGTTCGTGGAAGTCATTCACAACGTCCGCGGGGGTCCCCTCACCTATGCCGGGGACTACTTTGGCGTCTACTCCCTGACGGAGAAGATCAAGCGTGATGACAGCCGCGTCCCGGTGGCCCGTCTGGATCCCCGTGCTTCGCGGGAACCCACCATCTCGGGTGGCTACGTGTTCAAGAAGGATCGCCTCGACCCGGGAGACGGCGGATTCAGCGTGGGCGGCCTGGGCCGGCTGGGCTGGGTGGAGCCAAAAGAGCGGGAGGTCTCCGGCCGGCAACGAGCCTGGTTGGTGGCGCACATGAATGAGGCCAACGCCGCCATCAGCGCGGGGGATGGAGTCAATCCGACCACCGGCAAGCACTTCACCGATTACATCGACCAGTCTTCATGGCTCCGTCATCACTGGCTCAACACCCTGGCCATGAACGTGGACGGTTTCCGGCTCAGTGGTTACTACTACAAGCACCGCAGTGACACCAATGGGGGAAAGATCGGAGCGGGACCGATCTGGGACTTCGACCGCACCATGGGCTCCACCGACGGCCGGGACGATAATCCCTCCCAGTGGGACGGCGGCGGCGATTCCAGCCGGACATGGAGTGACAGCCGCTACATCTGGTGGGGCCAGGTCCTCGCCAACCCTGATTTCCGGCAGGCTCACACCGACCTCTGGCAGGAACTACGCGAAAACGTCTTCTCCACCTCCAATATCGAGTCGGTCATCAACGACTTTGCCCGGCAGGTAGACGGACGGGATCCACTCGGAGCAAATGCTCCGACCCTCGGACGCAGCCCGGCCGAACGCAACTTCACCAAATGGGGCAATGCCAGCCACCGCAACGAGGTCCGCATCCTCAAGACCTGGCTGCGGACGCGGGTTGGCTGGATCGACCGCCAGTATACCGCCAAGCCGCTCTTCAGCGCTCTCAACGGCATGAAGCAGCCGGGCCTCGTAGCGGCCGGGGACGAGTTCTCCTTCGTGGGCGACGGGACGATCTTCTACACCACTGACGGATCGGACCCCCGGGCATCGGGTGGCAATTCCTCCCGCACAGCGCTCCCCTCCAATTCGAACGACCCGATTGAAATCGAGGGCACCACCACCATTACCGCCCGAGCCCGCAACGGTCGTGGTCTCACAGCATGGAGTGGCCCGGTGACCGCCCACTTCCTGATCGGGCCCCTTGCAGACGCCTCCAATCTGGTGGTAACCGAGATCCACTATGCACCCCTGCCGCCCGAGACCTCCGAGGAACTTGCCGCTGCCAATGACGCCTCGGATCTCGAGTTCATCGAGATGAAGAACATCAGCACCGAAACCATCAATCTCACCGCGGTGAAATTTTCCGAGGGCCTGGACTTCGATTTCACCTTCTCTGACGTAACCTCCCTGGCACCCGGCGAGTTCGTGCTGATCGTCCGGAACAAGGCCGCCTTCGAGGCCCGCTATGGAACGGCTCACAGCGACCGCATCGCGGGTGAATACGCTCCCACCCGACTTGAAAACGCGGGCGAACAACTGCATCTGGTGGACGGAATAGGAAACACCATCGCGAACTTCCGCTACAGTGACGCCTCCCCCTGGCCCGAACCGCCCGGCAAGGATGGTGTCAGCATGGTCCTGGATTCCTCCGCCCTCCCCGGTCCCGATTATAATGAAGCCGGGAACTGGATCAGCAGTGCGATTATCGGTGGAACACCCAACGCCGACGAGGTCAGCAGCGGATTCTCGGGCCAAGCCAATGTCGACGACGATGGCGACGGTTATCCCAGGCTCATCGAGTATGTCCTCGGCACCAGCGACAACGACCCGGACGACACCGAGGGCAGGATCTCCACCGAACTCAGGAGCCTGGAAGGACATGACGTCCTCACCATGAGCTTCCGCCGGATCAGTGACACAGGGAATGTGAATCTGATTCCACAGTTCAGCGTCAACCTCGAAAACTGGTTCGGGGGAGAGGAATTCGTCCCGCTCGTCTCGGAAGAAACCCAGGACGACGGGACCACCATCGTGACCTATCGTGCCTCTCCGCCGCAGCAGGAGGGCGTCCCGCGACTCTTCATGCGCCTGCGAGCCGAGGTCGTGCAACCCTAGCCCCTGCTACTTTTTCCGCTTCAACCGGCCCTGGTACTCAGGCCGGTTTCTCCACTCCCTGAAGTAGGGCCGGTAGGCTTCCAGATCCGTCCAGAAGATCCGGGGCGGCTGGGGAGAATCAACCTTGCCGGAGGGGTAATCCTTTCCCGCCACACTCGCATCGACCGTCGCGTTCCATTTTTGGAAGGCCTTGCGAAGGCGCTGAGCCACCTCCGGGTGCTTGGCGCTCACATCCTCCTTCTCCGCTGGATCGTCACCCAGGTGGTAGAGCTCAAAGTCTCCCTTGCTCACGTTCCTCGAGTAGAGCTTGAACTCGTTGTCGACCAAGGCGCCCCGCACCGCGCTCCGAAACCCGATCGGCTTGCGGCGCGGACCCGGTTCCCTCTCGAAGAGCGGACGCAGACTCTGTCCGTCTTGCGGCTGGAGCATGGAGGCAGCGGGGAGCCCCGCCACTTCCGCCAGGGTGGGAAAGATGTCCATGGTGGCGGCCGGAAAAGAGGTCACCCGTGGCTTGGTGATTCCCTTCGGCCACTCGATGACTCCCGGCACGCGCAGGCCACCCTCGAAGAGCGATCCCTTGTAGCCCCGCAGTCCGCCCACCGTGTCGGGCTTGAATCCCGCAAGCCCCCCGTTGTCGCTGCAAAACCAAACCAGGGTGTCGGGGCCGATTCCAATCTCGCGCAATCCCGCCCGCAGGGTTCCGAGACTGCGATCCATGGCCGCTAGTTCCGCGTAGTGATGCTGCGACCTCTTATCGAGATTCGCGAAGAGCTTGAGATCCCGTTCCAGGCCCATCCACGGGCTGTGCGGGGTGCCGAACCAGATCACCGTAAAGGAGGGTTTCTCCGCCTTGGCCTGCGCACCGATGAACTTGAGCGCTTCCGCCACGATGACTTCCGAGGAATCGCCCGTGAACTCCTCGAACTTCCCCTTCCGGCTCATGACCGGATCCTTGTCGAAGAAATTGGTGACCGAGAGCCACTCGTCGAATCCGAATCCGCCCGGGCCGTGGGTGTCTTCCTTCAGGATGGGAACTCCCGGCCCACGCAATCCGTTGAGGTGCCACTTCCCAAAATGTCCGGTGGCATAGCCCGACCCTCGGAGCGCTGCCGCCAGGGTCTTCTCCTGCTTGCGCAAGGCAAAACCGTGGCTCTGCACTCCGGTCCGGTTGTGCGTCCGCCCGGTCAGGACCGTCGCCCTGGTTGGCGAACACACCGGACCTCCCGCATAGAACCGGTCGAAGCGCAGCCCGCCCGCCGCCATCGCATCGAGGTGCGGGGTCTTGAGAACGGGGTGGTTGTAATACCCGGTCTGTCCCCAACCCATGTCATCCGCCATGACGAGGACGATGTTCGGTTTTTGCGCGTCGCAGGGGATGAACGCGATGAGCAGGAAAAAGGCTGGAAGGAGGATCCTCATGAATTGATCAGGCTAGGGGAGGCATCCCACCATGCTTCCCCCGGCGTGGCAACTCATCACGATCCGCAGGAGCTGCGGCGTATCTCCCCGGACATGGAGCCTGTCCGACCGGTCACTTTTTGAGCGCCGTCACCTTGTCCGCCCACGCGATATCCCGGTCAAAGAACACTGCGAACGGCTTGTAGTTGTGATACGGCACCGCGTCCTGCTGCCATTGCTGAACGATGCCGTCGTAGCTGCGCCGCATCCTCTGGAGGAGTTCCCCGTGCTCCTCCGGGTGACGAGCGAGGTTTTCCAGCTCCAGGGGATCCTGTTCCGTATCGTAAAGTTCCTCCACCGGCTCAAAGCCCTTCCCGCTCCAGGGCCAGTAAATGTATTTCGTCTCCCTCGTGACCACCGCCAGGCTGTGCACTTCGGCCGGTCCCCAGACATTGATGAGGGGCAGGGCTGTTCGGATCCTACCCTTCGGGTTCCCATAGAGCGGCAGGATACTGTGCCCATCGATCCCCTCCGGACGCTCCACCCCGGCCAGCTCCAGGATGGAAGGCATGAGATCGATGTTCCCGGTCAGGGAGTCACAGCGCAGCTCCTTCCCGCTGTTGGAGTGGCGCGGATCATGGATGATCAGGGGGACGCGGGATGATTCCTCGTAGGGCAGCACCTTGGACCCGTAACCGTGCGACCCACACAGAAATCCATTGTCCGAGGTGAAAATCACAACCGTGTTTCCTGCCACCCCGTTCTTCTCCAGGGCTGACCGGATCATTCCTACCGCCACGTCTACTGCGTAAACCTGTTGATGATACGTGGCCATCACTTCGTCGTACTTGGTCGCGTAGTTCCAACCGTAAAACCGCTCATACTGGCGCCCCTGGCGGCTCTGCCTGGCAAAATGCAGACCATATTCACGACCAAAGTTCTTGGGCTTGGTAAAGGTCCTGCCGGCGTAGACCGCCTCGTCCAGTGGATCGGGAGTGGCAGGCTTGTGGGGAGCCTTGAAGCTGACGGAGAGGCAAAAAGGCTTCTCCGCCTTCGCCGCCTCCGCAATGAAATCCGCCCCGAATGCCCCGTAGGAGCGCGAGGAATGCGGATACTTCTCTGCATAGGCCCCCATCGATTTGTTCCTCGCGGTCTGGTAATGCGTCTGTCCCGGCCCCGCCCCCCATCTGTCAAAGTCACTCGTGGGCAGCGCCCCTTTCCTTTCCGGTTTCGTCGTGACCACCAACCCTATCTTACCCGCCATGGCGGTCAGGTAGCCCGCCTCCTTGAGCAGGACCGGATAGGAATTGGCCCAGTGTGAGCTATGGAGGGCCCCATGCTCAAAATTGCATCCGTGCCTGAACTCAACCTTGCCCGTCAGGATGTTGGCCCGGCTCGCCATACAGATCGCCGTGCTGACATAGTGGCAATCGAAGACCATCCCATCCTTCGCGAGGGCATCGAGGTGCGGGGTCCTTACCTCGGCATTTCCGTAGCACCCCATCGAATAGCTACACTGGTCATCAGTGAGCAGAAAGACGATGTTGGGCCTTTCCCCTCCGACGGGAAGAGCCGCGACCGGAAGGCAGGAGATGCAGGCCAGGAACATCAAGGGGAACTTCATCGTATGGGAGATGGTCGACAGTATTGCCGCGGAAGCGATCAGGAACTCGCTGTTTCTCCTCCCCTCCCATGCCGTCACTTCCCACAAGGGGGTTTTAAGTCTTGAAGCTGCCAAATAACTCCCCTAAACCCCGCCCCCGAATTCACGCCAAACCATGTCTGACACTTCCTCCGATATCGGACTCGTAGGCCTTGCGGTCATGGGTCAAAATCTCGCCCTGAACATAGCTGACCACGGCTTCAGGATTTCCGTTTACAACCGCACCACTTCCAAGACCGACAAGTTTGTGGCCGCCAATCCGGACACTCCCGGCGGGGTGGTGGGCGCAACGACCCTTGAGGAGTTCGTGCAGTCCATCAAGCGTCCACGCAAGATCATCATCCTGGTCCAGGCCGGCGGCCCTACCGACGCGGTAATCGACGGACTGACCGAACTGCTCGACCCCGACGACATCATAATCGACGGAGGAAACGCACTCTGGACCGACACCATCCGCCGGGAAAAGGATCTCAATGAAAAGGGATTCCGGTTTGTTGGTTCCGGGGTCTCGGGCGGAGAGGAAGGTGCGCGCTTCGGCCCGGCCCTCATGCCCGGCGGGAAGGAGAGTGCCTGGCAGGAACTCAAACCCATCTGGGAAGCGATTGCAGCCAAGGTCGACGAAGAAACCGGCAAGCCCCTGGAAGGCGCCGAAGCGGGAAAACCCATCGAGGGTGGTGTCCCCTGCGCGACATACATCGGCGAAAATGGTGCGGGCCACTATGTCAAGATGGTCCACAACGGCATCGAGTACGGTGACATGCAGATGATCTGCGAGGCCTACAATCTGATGGGGAATCTCCTCGGCATAACTCCCGGAGAAATGAGCGCGGTCTTCGGGGACTGGAACCAGGGCGTCCTGGATTCATTCCTCATCGAGATTACGGCCGACATTCTCGGTCAGAAAGATCCCGAAACCGGTCAACCCTTCGTCGATATCGTGCTCGACACCGCCGGCCAGAAGGGAACCGGCAAGTGGACCTCCATCAACGCCCTCGACATGGGCATCGCCGCCCCCTGCATCGCGGAGGCTGTCTTTGCCCGCTGCATCAGTGCCATCAAGGAAGAACGGGTTGCCGCTTCCCAGGTGATCACCGCCAACCTCGAGGCTTTCGAGGGCGATCGGACAGAGTTCGTGCAGGCCATTCACGATGCGCTCTACTGTTCCAAGATCTGCTCCTACGCCCAGGGCTTTCAACTGATGCGTGAAGCGCAGAACGAGTACGGCTGGCAGCTGGATTTCGGCCAGATCTCCATGATCTGGCGCGGTGGATGTATCATTCGCGCCCGCTTCCTCCAGAAGATCTTCGAGGCCTACCAGGCCAACCCCGAAATTGCCAATCTCCTCCTCGATCCCTACTTCAAGAGCGAAATCGACCGCTGCCAGGCCAACTGGCGCAAGGTGGTGGCCACGGCGGCCCTGCACGGCATCCCCATTCCCTGCTTCAGTTCGGCGCTCTCCTATTACGACAGCTACCGCAGCGCGCGCCTCCCGGCCAATCTCCTGCAGGGACAGCGCGACTTCTTCGGAGCCCATACCTACGAGCGGGTCGACAAGGAGCGGGGTCACACCTTCCACATCGACTGGCCCGCCCCCGACCGGCCGCAGATCCAGATCCAACCGTAACCAGCCTACTTCCCGCCCTTCGTTCCGATCGCGATCAGTTTGAACCGCGTACGGAAGAAGAGCATCCCCCCGGCCAGAGCCGGTGAGGCCAGGCAGGTATCGTCCAGCTCATTCTCAGCTACCACCGAGAATTCATCACCCGCCTTCACCACGAAGACCTTCCCGGTTTCTCCTGCAAAGAAGAGGTGCCTGCCATCGGAAACAGGTGAGGCGCTGAATCCTCCCCCACCCTGCCCGATCCGCTCGCGGTAGTGGATCTCGCCGGAGGCCGCATCGAAGCAGGTCAGGACACCCCCCCCATCGCAACTGTAGAGGTTCTTCCCCACCACGATGGGCGTGGCCATGTAGGCCCCCTTGCGCCCATGAACCCAGGGGATGTGCTCGCTGGTCTCGTCGACCTTCCGGAGCGTGATCTCACCCCGGGCGCTCAACCTGACTGCGCGCATGGGGCTGTGCCTGCCGTGCGCATTGCTCAGGAAAACGTTCCCGTGGGCAGTGACCGGAGTAGG
>Ga0315329_10000745_pt1 | contig 12747 bp, 13 predicted proteins | sample M150032315metaG_FD_203459 | JGI IMG/M metagenome (GOLD analysis project Ga0315329, IMG submission 203459) | Ammonia-oxidizing marine archaeal communities from Monterey Bay, California, United States - M1 500m 32315 | ecosystem: Environmental > Aquatic > Marine > Coastal | place: USA: California...
TGCGAAAACGGAAGCATCGGGTATTTTAGACATTTATACCAGTGTTACGGCTTCTGATTTATATGAATCTTGTGAATTAGAATTAGATTCAGAAAAAAATACTCTAATAATAAAAAATGTTCAAAAAGCTATGTCAGATGAACATAGACCTTTAGCTGAAGCGGGATCCCCACTAGACACATTAAATGTCGAATTTAACATATTACAATATATAAATGATATAAAAGCTGATGCAAAAGCATCGTGGACACTCAATAACTATAAGTATAATGGTGCTTTGGCTCTTTCTTTGAAGGATGATGAAACCCCTCTTGAAAGACAAAATGATGCTCTTGATAGATTTTTTACATCAATAAACGTGACAAATGAAGAGTCTAATTATAAAAATTCATTTGTTGCATTAAAGAAAACTATAGAAGATCCTTCTTCATTAAGTATAGTACATTTTCTGAATCATTTAAATTTAACTTTTGTTTTTCAAACTTCAGATACTTCTATATGTGATGATTATGAAACATATTCTACTGATTTATTTTCTGTAACATCTCAAGAAACAAAGTGGCATAGTAGTTTGCAATCTCATTTTGGTAAGGGCTCCCCCGTACCGCTTCCTTATCATTGGCATTGTAGAGAAATGTATCATTTGACAGAAGATTATTATGCAATAACTATTTCTACAAATGAATCTTCAAGTGCGTGGAGTACTGAATTGATGATTGACCTTGCTGATAATTTCGATAATTTTCATTGGGATTGGGAAAATTATCCTGGAAATCTTTATGTAGGAAATGTTTGTAAAATATTGTCCTAAGAAGAAAAATGACAATAATTAATAGAACTAGTCTTTCTGATTGGAATTCTTATTTAAGTGAGAATGTTGTAGTATCAGATACATTAAATGGAAATATAGAATTGCCTAATGGTCCTTATAATACATTGGATGATGCAAAGGCAGAGGTTACTGATTTAATATTCATATATGATCATGTATTAGTTTCTGATTTGAATGTCTCTAATGTCTTTGAATTGAGTCCAGATAAAAATTCATTAGTAATGAAGACCACTAGAAAATCTACAACTGACGGACATAGACCATTAGCAGAGGCGGGTGCTCCATTAGCAACTTTAGATGTTGAATTTAATATATTCAATTATCAAAATGAAATTAGAAAGAATAGTAAATGTGCTTGGATTCAAGGAATCAAAAAATTTTCTGATTTAGATACTTATAATAAAACCAAGATTTCTAGAACTAAAGAAGCAGTTGATAAAGGATTTGATAGTAATGCATCTGAAGTATTTGATGTGACTGATCAATTGTTTAAGTTATTGAATACTACTAACAAAGAATCAAATTATGAAAATTCTTTTCTTGCAGTAAAAAAAACCATATCAGATCCACCCACATCGAATATAGTTCATTATATGAATCATTGTAACATGACTTTTGTTTTTCAGTCATCGGCTACTGATGTATGTGATAATTATGAAACGTATTTACGGGGTTTATTTTCTCTTGATAATCAATATACAAATTGGCATGACGATTTGAAACAACATTTTATGATACCAGGATATAGTTGGCATTGTAGAGAAATGTATCATTTGACAGAAGATTATTATGCAATTACAATTTCTAAAAATAGCATGTGTTCTAACAGTCATAGAATTATGAATGATTTGATTGTTAATCATGAAAAACTTTCTTTTGATTGGAAAAGATATCCTGGAAATCTTTATATAGGAAATGTTTGTAAAATATTGAAGAGTTGATATGGCAATTTATAATGAATATTCTAAATTAAAGACCGTAATGATCGGGCAGGCTTTCAGTAGTGAAATATTGTTAGATTTATATGGTGAATCAGATCATAGTAAATATTATGGTAAAATAAATGATGAGACTAATGAAGACCTTGATATTTTAGAAAAATATCTTACCAGCATAGGCGTCAAAGTTTATCGGCCTAATATAAAAAAAGTTTATGATCTGAAAAAAACATATGGTACTGATCTTGTGGGTCCAGGATCTTGTCGTGATTGGATGTTGGCTTATGGTAATCATATTTACATTTACGATACTTCTTGGTCTTATAGAAACTTAGAATATTTATATTGGGAACACGTATGGGAAGACCTTGATAAAAAAGGAATAAAAATATATTTTCCTGAAAATGACCTTGAAGATGTACATAAAAATAATCAATTTAAAAACATAGTTTTTACTATAAGAATACAATTTGATAAAGATTTTAAAGATAATCGAAGTGAATTAATTGAAGAGATTCGACAAATTATTTCTAGACCTGATATAATGGATGTTTTTAATCATACTATAAAATTAGATTGGAATGATTCATTCAATAGGTCTAGATTGAAAATGATTTATGTTTATGAAAAATTGAATGATTATTCACTTTTACATTCTGCAAGTTTTTGGAGAATCAATAATACAATAGTCGGAAATCCAGGTCCTTCTACTACAAAAGGTTTTAATGATTTTTGTTCTAAAATAACGAATGATTATAATGTTAAAGTTATCACAAACACGGGTACTCTTGGACATATTGATGGCTCACTTTCTATAATAAATAAACATCAATATGTGTGTCAAGAAGAATTTCAACCCCTTAAAGATATAGGGATGGAATGTATTCAATCTGATATTCCTGTTGCTACTGCGGATCATGAAAGTGGTCCATTAGAACAATGGAATTTGTTTTCTAAAGTCGAGATTGATCCAGATATATATCATTCAAAAGAAAGAAAAACAGAATTTATTAAGTTTTATCTTGAACATTTAAGAGGATATGATCAACGAGTAGATTTTGATTTTAATTTTTTGACATTAGAACCCAATAAAATTCTTTGTGGTATTTTTGATAAGAAAAAAGTCGAAGAATTAAACTCTAAAGGTATTGAAACTATGAATCTCCCCTTACGACATAGATGGGTAGTTGATGGAGGAATACATTGTTACACTAATGATATAGAACGATATGATTAATAAGTATCTCAAATATATTTCAGAATCTCAAAAAAATTTGGATGGATATGCAATATGTCCTTATGCAAAAAAATTTGCAGATTCTATTTGGGTTTGGAAAACACATGATTTGGAAGAACGTGTAAACTATTATGTAAATAACTTTCCTGTTAATAAGAAAGTTGTGATTTTAATTGCTGATCCTAAAAAATATAGTTATAAAGCTGTTCAAGAACTATGTGATAAGTATCAAACTGAAGAATTGTGGTTGGCGCCAGATCATCCAGAACATTATAATGAAATAGGTGGTGTGAGAACCAATAATGAAGATTATGCAATGATATTGATTCAAGATAGAGAAGAGATTAAAAAATATTCAGATATTTTGAAAGAAACATCATATTATGATTTTTGGTCAAAAGAATATCACAAAGAAATCGTTGAAAATAGATGACTTTTTGTATAGCACCATTTGTTAATGTATACATTGATCCTTTTGGCGTTTCTAAACCTTGTTGTCTTTACAAAGGTTTTAACGAAATTCAAGATCCAATTAAGGCATTTAATTCTAAAGAATGGAATTCATTGAGGGAGAGAATGATTCTCAATGAAACAATTGATGAGTGTGAAACTTGTAATAATCCAAATACAACTGTAGGGTTCTTTAAAGATAATTTTACATCTTACAGAGATTGGTTCAACCATAGATATAAATTTGATGGAACCTCAAGTATTAAATCAATTGAATTATCGAGAAGTAACAAATGTAATTTTAAATGTATAATTTGTGGATGGGATCGAAGTTCAAGATGGTATGAAGATGAAAAAAATCTTTTGAGATTAGATAAGCCAATAGCATCTGATGCTAGAATTATGCCAAAATCTATAAGTGAAAAAATAATATCAGTTAATGTAGATGATATAGATTTTAGTAAAGTTGATAATTTGGTGTTGCATGGTGGTGAGCCTCTTTTAGATGAAAAAATATATGAAATTTTTGATCAACTGCCAGACGGTAGTCACATGATGTTATCAACAAATTGTTCAATATCTCCTGCAAGAATACCCTTTCACAAATTTGATAAGATAGATGTAAGTATAAGCATTGATGGAATTAACGAGATTGGTACAGATGTAAGATTGGGATTTAATACAAAACACTTTACAAAAATACTAAATGAATGGATGAAATATGAAAACTGTGTGATTAGAGGTCATTATGTTTATCACAATATGAATGTTTTTTCTATGCAAGAGACAAAAGATTTTTTTATGATAAGAGATGATTTTAAATGGATGTTTGACATATTAAAGTATCCTAAATATTTAAGTCCAAGAATATTACCTGGCTATATTGAACTACCTATTAAAATTCGTAAAAGAGAATATGATGAAGAAGAGTGTAAAAATTTTATTAGATTTATTGATTACATGAAAACAAGACAAAAATTTCATAAAGAAACTTTAAAAATATATGACTTACTCAAATCAAAAATTAAATTGTGAATCTTATGGTCTTGAAAATCAAAAAGAGTTTGCAAGACTATTGGATATTTCTGTTAATATTGATAGAATACTTTTAGAAATTGAATCTGTTTTGGGTCTTTTAGATGAATGGAATTTTCATAATCATTTTAAAGAAACGAAATTAGATTTCAAAAATAGAGAAGGTAAATTAGCATTTTTACAATTACCAGAAGAATCGAAAGAAGGGGCATATCATGGTTGGAGAAGTCCTTTGTCAAGTTTTCATGGGGGATATGATAAACCCTGGACAAGTGAATGTAAGTGGACATATCGTGAATGTAAAAAAAGAAATTTTATTAATCCAGTATGTACATGTACCTATGAGTTTAATTCATTGTGTTTTGATTTGCCTTATACGAATGAAATTTTACAGACTATAGGAATGTATAAAAGTATGATCAGTATAGTGCCTCCATTATTTTCAATAGAAGTTCATCAGGATCCACTTCCTAAATTACACATTCCATTAGAAACTAACGAAGATATATTCATCAATCTTGATCTTGATTCTGAAAAACATGATGTAAATAAATCAGGAAATATGAAATCTGTACACTTGCCTGCTGATGGAAATGTTTATTATGTTGATACAACTAGATGGCATACCGTTAATAATGCATCTTCAAAATGGAGATGTCATATAGTCGGAGATGTAGATTCTTCTAGATTGAATTATGTATGTGGCCAATAACAACTTCACAAATGAAAAGGTTACAGATTGAATGTACCTCATTCTGTAATGCATACTGCCCGTCATGTGAACGTGCAAAATATCCATATGATGATGTTATATACAATCGGCCACTCAATAAGCATTATATAACTTGTGACAATATAAAAACGTGGTTAAATTTTGAAAATTACACCGAATTGGATCAAATCCATTTTTGTGGTAATATAGATGAACCAACGTTAAATCCTGATATACTTTCCATATTACATTACATAAGCGAACAGACTACCGATAAAACAAAAATATTTCTTTCAACGAATGGTGGTACACAAAACGAACTATTCTGGAAAGCATTATCACAAATACCTAAAGTTATTACTGTATTCGGAATTGATGGATTAGAAGATACAAATCATATATATCGTAAAAATGTAAAGTGGGATAAGGTTTTATCTAATGTTACAACGTATATAAATCATGGAGGTAAAGGTGCATGGCAATTCATAGTATTTGAACATAATGAACACCAAGTAGATGTAGCAAAGAAATATTCTCAAGAATTGGGGTTTTTATATTTTATAGAAGTAAACAGTCGTAGACCGAATTATGAAGTGAAAGAAGTATCCGTACCATTAAGGAATAGTAAGTCTTGTATACAATGTAAGGCCACGTATGACAATCAGGATCTTGGTATAGGATTTTATATTGATGTAAGAGGTAATGTATGGCCATGTTGTTGGATGGCTACAACTGAAATAGCTAATGCTATTGCAGAAAAAATAGGACTCAAACATGGGTATTATCTTGCTCATAATCTCCATCATGATACGTTAGAGGATATTGTATCAAGTGAATTCTTTACGGAACTATATGATAAGCAGGAAAGTATAGATATATGCAACGAAAAATGTAAAGATGAAACAGTAGACGAGTTTCATTGGAATATATGACAACTATGTATGATAGAGTAATAGAGATAGAATTATCCTCATTATGTAATGCTAAATGTTCTGATTGTATGAGAACAAGGTTAGACAATGCAGATAAATTTTATCAAAAAAGAAATATAACCTTAGATGAACTTGAGGGTTGGATTTCCCCATTAAAAATGAACCAAACAAAGATAAAACTTTGTGGTGTATTGGGTGATCCAATGATAAATCCAGAACTGTCAGAAATTTTATTTTTCCTTTTGTTTGAAAAAAATGTTAAAGATATTGAAATGTCTACCAATGGTGGTACAAGAACTTTGGATTTTTGGAAAGAATTGGGTATTTTATCGAAAAATTCAAAGGGTAGATTTACAGTACATTGGTCTATAGATGGAGCAACGAGAAATGATTATAGAGAAAATGTTAATTTAGAAAGAGTTTGGAATAATGTACATGCATATCATTCCACCGGTGGTAATAGCATTTGGCAGTATATTATATTTGATTATAATGAAAATGAAATTGAAATTGCAAGAAAAATGGCTGAAGATAATTCTATGAGGTTTTTTACTCGTAAGAGTTGGAGAAATACATCATCTGAAAATAAATTTCAATCAAAACAATCTAAATCTATAGATTCTGATACACATTTTGAAGTACATAAACGAGCATATTTTGGGTTATATGAAAAACCAAATATAAAATGTAGACATAAAATAAAGAATGAAATTTTTATTGGCGCTAATGGTCGTGTTTGGCCTTGTTGTCATTTACATGATGAGCATGTGAAAAATGGTCACGAATCAATCAATCATTTGCTAGATGTGCAAGGTCAAAATTTTAATTCCCTTTATCATAACGATTTGTTGTCTATTTTAAATGATGACTGGTATCAAAAAACTTTAGAAGATAGTTGGAACAAAGACCATGATTTGAATCTTCCTAGATGTTACATGGCGTGTGGGGATCATGGTAAAAGAGAAGTGATAAAAAGTGATAAAACCGAAACATAATCAATCTGAAACCATTTCGTTATTTAGAAATAATGATAGATGGATTAAAACTATAAAGTATGATACTGAAACAAGGTTTTGTCCAGACACGTATCAATCATTCTACAAAACTGTTGATTTTTTACCTAAATTATATGACTATCAATGGTTTGATAATAATCTTACAATAGAGTTTGAGCATATTGAAGGAATACAATTGCCATTTGTAATGTTATCTCCAGAGAATGTAAGAGTGATGGATAAAGCAATGAGATTTTTAGCACATAATGTAGTACCAAGTTTTTTAAATTTTTCAGAACCGTTTGATCAAATATATTTTCATTTTGACATAAAGTTTGCAAATATGATTATGAGAGATGGTAAATTGATATTAATAGATATTGATAGTGTAACATGGATGAATAGAAAATATTTTGATGATGTGGAGACATTGTTTTATGCGTGATAGTCCGGAAAGACAGTATACAAGAGAATGGTTACAGTATGAACGACAACAGCCAATGTATGATGAAAGTATTAATGATTTTTATAAAAGTATTTTTGTATCAAGTCCTGTGCATAAGGATACTACAACAATTGATGAGCAATTCTTATCAACCTTTGAGCAATGGTTAAATGACCATAAATTTAGCAATTTTAAAGGGTTAGATGCGTTTCCTATTAGACATATCATTCAAGGTGTGACACATTATATCGATGATTTATATCAAAGATGTGGAATCATTCAAACATTTCATAATGACTACAAATATCATTGGAGATTGAATAATGAAATAGAGTATGCTAAAATAGAATCTCTCGATCCCAATAAAGAATTGTTAATTTCAATGCCTTTTCCTTATTATGGAGATATACATCCAGGTATGTACGATATTTTAGATGAATGCGCTAGATTAAATATATCGGTTCATGTTGATTCTGCGTGGATTAGTTGTATAAGAGATATTGATTTTGATTTTGATCATCCTGCTATAAAGACATTTGCAATTAGTTTGAGTAAAGCAGGTATTGGGGGTAATAGAATAGGTGTTAGATTCGCCCGTGAAGAACCTGAAGGATCTATTACTATCATTAATAATTTTAATATGAATCAACAGCCACTTATGTATATTGGAACAAGATTCATGCAAGAATTTGGGGCTGAATATTTTTGGAAAAAGTATGAAGAACGATATTATAAAGTATGTGAAGATTTTAATTTGAGACCCACGAAAACAGTTCATCTTGCAATGGATGAGGGAAAACCTGTTGGTGTGAGATCATTGTTAAGAGCATTATGAAACCTTGTATTTTACCATGGATAAATTTTGGAACAAACACTTTTGGTAAACCCAGAGTGTGTGGTTATTCAGATATTGAATCGCAATTAAAGACTTTAATGGACTGGCCTCCTTCTGAAGAATACATAACAAATTGTACCTTAGAGAATAGTTCTGTATCAAATGAATGGAATAATGAATATTTCAAACAAATACGGAAATCCTTTTTGAATAATAAATGGCCAGAAAATTGCAATAGATGCAAGCATGTTGAAGATTTGAACGGTGTGAGTAAACGTATGGATGAAAATCATATGTGGTTTGATAAATACGAACATCTTATTGAAACAACTGATGAAGGGGGTGAAGTAGATTATCAACCCCCACACTTAGATGTACGTACAGGAACAGTATGTAATTTTAAATGTATACATTGCGGTCCAGCATCTAGTTCAAGATGGATAGAAGATATAGAATTGATAAAGCAATATGGTTTTGAGTATAGAGACGTAAACAATAAATGGATTTCACAGGACAATGATTTTTGGGATAGTCTTGATATTAGCCAGATCAAGAGATACAATTTCTTGGGTGGTGAATCTTTTTATAATAAGAGACACAACGAATTTATTAAGAAATTGAATGAAAGTTCATATGCTAAGGACGTAGAAATAGCATATGTGAGCAATGGTTCTCTAAAATTTGAGAATATGGAGAATTTCAAAAAAGTGAGACTTAGACTTTCGGTTGATTGTGTTGGAAAGCCGGGGGAATATTTTAGATATGGTATTAATTGGAAAGACTGGTGCGACAATATACAAACCTTTCCATCAAATTTTGATGTGTCATTTCAATGGACTTGTAGTAATGTTAGTATGTTTTATTTGATAGATACCTATGATTATTTAAGAGAAGAATTTCCGAACATAAGATTCTTATTTGGAAATCATGTTACAGAACCATATCACATGTCGGTGCAAAATTTACCGATTGATATAAAAAATGAAATCAAAAAAAATATTGATTCATATATGTTTACTAAAGAATCAAAAGAAGTTTTACCTTTTTATATAAATTATATGTTTGAAAAAGATGGTTGGTCGGATAACGGTAATATATTGATAAATTATTTTAATGATTTAGATAAAGTAAGAAATACCAATTGGAAAGAAAGTTTATGTGGTCTAGAGACACGATTGAGTGGATTGATATAGAACTAACATCATATTGTAATATAGATTGTCCAGGTTGCCTTAGACAAGTTAAGAGAAAAGTTGTCAATGATATTTTGAACAAAGATTACTTATCTTTAAAAGATTTAAAGAAGTGGATAACTAAAGAAGAATTTCCGAACTTGAATTTGATAAACTTTTGTGGGTCTATAGACGAACCAACATTGCATCCTGAAATTTTGCAAATTGTAGATCATTTCCATTCTATGGATTGGTGTGATATCAATATTGCTACAAATGGCTCTACTAAAACAGAAAAGTTTTGGACAAAATTAGGATCTTATGGTGTATCCACATATTTTGGAATTGATGGAACGGATCAAGAATCCTTAGAAAAATATAGAATAGGTTCTAGTTATAAGAAGATACAAACTAATTATAGAGCATTTATTGAAGCTGGTGGACATGCAACTTGGCAATATATTGTTTTTGAGCATAATGAGCATTTACTAGAAGAAGCAAAAAAGATTTCAGTAGAAGAGGGATTTAAGAATTTTAGAACAATTTATTCTCATAGATCAGGAAACAAAGAATCTAAAACTAAAAAACGTGATGAAGAACAAGAGATAGTATGTAAATATGGAGAACAAAAACGAATTTTTTTAAGTCATACTGGAGCATTATTGCCTTGTTGTTTCTTGAATTCAGAGTTTTTACAAGTATATTCTGGAGGTGGGGTAGAGACTTCATTTACAAAAAAATATAAAGAATTAGATGAGGTATTATCAAATAATTTAAAATATAATACTGTATCAGAAGTTATCGATGGAGAATTATTCAAGTTTGTTGTAGACTCTTGGGAATCTAAACCTATAGAACGATGTTGGCAAACATGTAAAAAAGCGAAACAAGATGTTTTTATACACGAGGAGTTAAAATGATTTTAACATATATGGGCAAAACTGTTGATTTAACGATACCGAAAACAAGTTTAAAATTGAAACAAGAAATTATTAATCGTTTGTATGATCAAGCAATGATAGATCAACCAGTAGTGCCGATATATGAGAATGAAAAATTTATTCAACAAGTTATACGATATGAAAAGACTAAAAATATGGAAGAAGTTCCTGTTAAAATCATAGGATTATGGATGTCAGGAGGCGCAGATAGTTCGTTACTTGCATATTTGTTATGTAAGACAATACGTGATGAGAATCTTGATGTTAAATTTCAGCCGATATCTGTCAGGAGAGGAAGACCCAATAATCCAATATATGCGGAAGGTGTTGTTGATTTTATATGTGAAGATTTAGATATTGATTTCATATTACCACATGAAATTTATTATCCTCCGTTAGAAGATTCAGAAATGACGGAAATAAAAATATTTTGGGAACGTGATGCAATAAATTTTAGAGAAAAAAAATTTCAAGTCTTGTATTCGGGTATAACGAGTAATCCTCCTAATAGTGCAGGACTTCCTAAAAACAAAGAACGCACCAGAGATGAAGAGTCGGATAAACCCGTTGTATCTAGAAATGGATTGAAGCATTATATAAATCCGTTTTTTAATATAAACAAAAAATGGGAAGCAGAAGTTTATAAAGATTTTGGATTATTGGACACATTATTTCCTATAACATATAGTTGTGAAGGTGATGCAGAAGATACGAAAACACATACCTGGCATTGTGGAAATACGCTATCAGTTGAAAATCAATGTTGGTGGTGTATAGAGAGAAAATGGGCATTTGGTAGATTACAATGAAATCATTAGATGTTATAGGTGATAGTTTTTCCGATGAAGAACACATGTATTTGAAGCAATCGAATACGAGAAAAGATAAAAACAAAACTTACCTTGAACTATTACGTGAAAAAAACTGGGAGATAAACAATTATTCATGGCACGGTATTGGAGCAACGCAAGCAATTGAACGAGTAAATAATATTAATATTCGAAGCGATTATCTGTTATTCATTTTACCTCAAATCAGAAGAATAAAATTTAAGAACTATACCAATGACAATGTTACATCAATGTATGTGAAATATAAAAATAATAACCTTCCAGTTGAATCCATGACAGATTATAATGCGGTTTATTCAACTACATTATTAGAAATGTATGATACCTTATGTTTGACTTATGTGTTTAATTTTTGTCAAAATTACAAAAAAATATTGATATGGCCAGTTACGAGAAATCAATTTATTGGATTGAATTATACTCCGAAAAATTGTTATATTGTAAATAAGCATTTGAATCAAATATCGGAAGATGAATATATAAAATATACAAAAAAAGAACTAAGAATTGTTGATTTACGTAATAATCATATGTCTAAAAATAATCATATAATAATGGCAGAACAACTTAAATCATATTTTATTTATAACTCCTCTCCAGATGTTACTGCATTTGAGACTAAAATTTATAATACTGAACCTGTTAAGAATTTCATATACGAATGATTATAGATAAAGACCCAGAAAATTTACCGTCAAAAACATTTTGTGCATTGCCTTGGATGCATATATCAACAAGGCCTAATGGTCATATGCGTGTATGTTGTACTGCAAACGCATCCGCAGTTCAAGATAAAGATTCAACAAATAAAACAATTTCAGAAGCGGGGGTTCTTAGAAGAGATGATGGAAAGCCTGCTAATTTAGCAACAACAAGTTTACTAGATGCATGGAACAATGAATATATGAAATCCGTGCGAAGAATGATGCTTAAAGGTGAGCGTCCTGCATCTTGTCTAAAATGTTTTAAGGAGGAAGATTCTGGACACCGTTCAAAAAGACAATGGGAAACCGCTAAATGGGTTCATGAATTGGGCCTTGAAGATATATTACAAGATACGAAAGAGGATGGAACGGCCGCACCAAGAGTCAGATATATTGATCTTCGGCTAGGTAGTAAGTGCCAGCTTGCATGTGTTATGTGTAGTCCTCACGATTCTTCTAAATGGGTAAAAGAATATAAAGAAATATACCCAAATATAAAAAATCCTAGATTAAAAGAATCGCAATTATGGGAAAAAGAATCTGGAAAATTGGCGTGGTCTGGTGGTTCTTATGCTTGGCACAAACAAAATCCTAAATTTTGGGATGAGTTTTGGACACAAGTTCCTACTCTTAAACAGTTGTATTGGGCTGGCGGAGAAGCATTAATA
>Ga0315329_10000754_pt1 | contig 12663 bp, 4 predicted proteins | sample M150032315metaG_FD_203459 | JGI IMG/M metagenome (GOLD analysis project Ga0315329, IMG submission 203459) | Ammonia-oxidizing marine archaeal communities from Monterey Bay, California, United States - M1 500m 32315 | ecosystem: Environmental > Aquatic > Marine > Coastal | place: USA: California...
TATCATTAGGATCCTAAGGATCTTCTGATACCGCTAACCGAAGAAACCCGTTCTTTCCAAGTGACCTTACAGAATTATCAATTCGAAATCTTACTGTTTCGGTTCCATCACCATTATTGACACGACCCCTATATTCCACCTCTTCGGCCTTCCACTCATTAAAATCCACCGAACTTTGGGCATAAAAATAAACTTCATCATGACCAATTGCCTGTAAGAATTCGATCCGCAACTCTCCATCCTCACTCAGCTCGACTCTAGTGTTAGTATTATCCTTCTTAAGAGGGTCCGTATTCTCAAGGTATTCTATCAGTGCAGGTCTTCCGTCACCATCAACATCGCTCAACAATTCAACGCCTCCATTCTCATCGAGCCATGACAGAATAGGTACAACATCAGCACTTCCAGGCGAACCTCCCACATCAAAGCTACTGCGCCAACTTTGCGCCATGGAAGGATCATTAGTTCCCGACATCATTAGAGTCAATGAGTAGCCAGCCCCATCAGCACTCACGGGCCATGGACGATCATCTCTATATGAAAGATCCGCAATCGGAACATTGTCAGCACTATACAAAAGGATTCTTTCCCCCGCATTCGACAGTTTATTATTCCCGTGATCATCAAGGAAGGACTGATTTAGCAAAGTGCCATTTTCAAGCTCCCCATATCTATGAGTGAATGCTGCAATATTAGAAGGTATTACTATTCGTTTACTAGGGCCTAAAAGAGTTCCCAAAGGAATGGAAAAATTAATGCCACTCACAAAATGCACATTGCTTAAATCAATCGTATCAGAATCACTTATATTAACTAATTCGATCCATTCAAACATTGAGTTATCTGTGAACCCGGCATCAACTTCCTCCTGACTTGGAGAATGAGGATGGTAATGGATCTCACCAATAGCTAAATTTTCGCGACCTGCTGGCTCAACAATACCATTCCCGTTAATTGAATAATTGGCCGACCCAATAAGTTCTCCACTGAATCCAACACCTTCCAAGGTATAATCGTTAGGGCCTGATCTGACCGGTAAATTAATCTCCCAGCTATTATCATCAAGCCACCGAATATCGAGCCCTTCATCAGTCCCTTCTAACCGAATCTCTCGAACGTCAACCCACGCGTCCCCACGAACTGAAATCGTTGATTTATTGGTATTAGTTCCGCCATTACTGGTTACTCTGAATGGAACTTTAGATACCGCCCTATTAATTAGGTTTATAACATGATTAGACCTGGAACGAATGTAGCTAGAATTCCCATTCAGATTATCTGAGGAAAGAAAATCCGAATAATGCCGCAACCATGGGCTCATATAATCTGGATTAAATGCTGTCTCTATAATGTTAAGTAAGTGACCATAATAGGCCCGCTCATAGTTTGGCCCGATACTGATCAATTTGTTCAGATCCGTGCTAGGAGTGACACCAGAAGTAGCACTGTTAGTAAAAGTGAAATCCATGTCCCATGGAAAATACATTGCCTTCCCATCAGTTGGCCTGATGTAAAATATAGCATTATGCCAAGCCCCGCTCCCATGCGTTGCATAATTATCACCAATTCCGCCAAGATTTTGTACAGCAAAGGATCGTAACCACTGATCAACATCAACAATCTTTTCTATTGAATCTCGATAAGCCGAACCAGAAAGGCCCAAAGTATCTAACAAATTAATTAGGCCAGAATAATCGTCAGCGTCCCGATTATTTTTAATTAACCAGTGCCATCGATAAAGCTCCTTATTGTCTCCTCCCTGATTACGCATTTGAACTCCAACAACACCATCGGGTTGAGGTAACTTGAGCCCTTCCCTTCCTCCATTTGTACCATTAGGGTAATAGATCAGCTCAAATTCGAACATTATTCCATCATTACCATCTGGAATAGCATTCTCTAACCACTCATCATCATAACGTGACTTCATCAAAATTCCTGAAGTGGCACGGTTGGATCTTGGCTGTATAACCCAAGCAATATCATCATACATGCCTGGAATTTTACCTGCACGAGTAACGATATGCTTAATCATAATTTCACGCTGACTCGAACGGTCAACGGCAATAGTCTCATGAGCTCCAAGGAATTTATTATCGGCAGGAAATTTTATATTGAAGCCGACTCGCCCCTCGTTAGATCGCCCTCGCTGACTACTCTTTAATCGAACAGAGCAACCGTAATAAATAATTTCATCATTATGAATGACCGTGCACGGTAACCGATCATTACTCATTACTTCAGTTACATTATGCATAAAGTTTGCCTCAGCGACCGGCATAACGATGCGTAAATTCGTTGGATACACGGATCCTGACTGTAATTTAGATTTGTCATCATCCCAGGGGATCATCGCTCTTGATTCCTTCCCTTCCCTAGGAAAGAATGATTTAGCACCGAGCAAATCAACGGCCTCAATATAGAACTGGGCCCTCGAGCTCTTTGATTGGCCTGGAATAGTGGCCCGATAAATACCATTTGGCCCAGGAATCATCTGAATCTGACGGAAGGCTCCAGCATTAATTGCATAATGAACGACCGCCTTCTCAATACCGTCCGGGTCCTTTATTATAGCGCTGACTTCGACCACCTGATTCACCTGAGGAACGGCTGGATCATGAATTGGAACTTCAAAATTTGGACCTGAGTTCTCTTGGAATAAAGAATTGGCTCTGCCTGGAGTTCCACCACCGTTAGGATCTTCGATTGGAAGAATGTCCGTGCGAGGAAGGCGATTAAAGTAGAGTCTGGAATTAAGCTGATTGGATCCGGAAATCCAACGAGCACGAAAACTTATTCTGTATTCTTTTGAGGAACTGATGTTCGCGAAACTATTTCCTGATTTTAGAGTCGTCTCCGCACAATTGTGCATGTGTTCCGTTGGCCCTGAAGCCCTCAGATGCATTACTTTATTACCAGGAGAATCAGGATCCTCAATTATTTCAAAATGTCGCTGAGTGCCACGCATCCTCCAAGAACTAGCTGAACCAGAACTAAAGTCCCCATTCTGAACGAGTTCCTTAGCAGATCCGGTTCCAGGACTCTCAATGACACTAATGTCATCAATTAGAATCTCTCCCTCATCAAGTAATCCAAAAATAAATTCATGATATCCCTGAGGATCGGACCTGCCATTTACTGCACGTCCTGTCCTCACAAAGTTTTTCCATTTTCCACGTGCAAGCTCATTACTAGCTGACCAAGATTCAGGCGTTGCGTTATCAGAGTAGGCGTTCCTTAACTCTAAACTCGAACCTCCTCCGTCCGCTTTGCTCGGCCAGCGCCCCCCATCAAAATAATGCAACTCGTCGACTGGGTTCCCATTCGAATCGATGAGTTTTATCCGTTCTCCGGATCTTGATAAGCGGCCCTTAATTCCACTCAAGATCCTAATTTCAGGATGATTATTCCTCAGCTCATCAGCATTCTCAGATAATACAATAAATTCTCCAGGCCCAATAATCATGTCTTTGGGAAAGTTAAACTCAAATCCATCATCAAAGCTCCAACCTGTAAGATCAATACTCCTGTCCTTATGACGGTTATGAATTTCAATCCATGTCCTATCAGATGAACTGAACGGTTTACCAGGTACAAAAGGTGAGAGTTCTCTTTCAGCTAATAACTGCATTCCAAAAATAATATCACTACTCCCAGGGGAACTCTGGTGAACAGAAACAGAGATCCGGTTCAATCCAACCAACAAGGCCTCCTTAGGAATATCGACTGGACCCTCCACTACAGCATCCCCTCCTCTCGTTGCGCGTGTTTCAGAATTAATGATACCGTCAGGCATTTTAAATCTATTCACTTCTAGCCCGTTTATATAAAAGATCGCCCCATCATCGATTAAATGGACTAATTTGAGCGCAGTAATTTCATCAATATCATTTTTAGTGAGGTTAAGATCAGTTTCAAAATAATAAGTTATGACGGGCGCGGCTGGATTAAGTGAAGGACGCGTTATGACAGTGCCTGACGGTATTTCTTTTGTAGTGGTGTCCCAACCGAGCGGACCAATACCAAATTTCCAATTTCCGCCAACCGCATGGGACTGATCTTGCCAAGCATTACCTAAGTCAGGACCCGATTCGTTATATCTCCAAGTCGCACCCCAATCAAGCAAAGAGATGCTCTCGTAGATTGCTTCCGTGTCAGGCACGGCAGGTTCAGGACGCGGATGGTACATAATTTCATTAATCACGACATCCCGTTCAAAGGAAAATTGATTAGGAGTTCCAAAGGTTGGCGAGGACGGATAAAGCCATTCACCATTAAATTCTTCTGATCTTCCTCTTAATTTTCCTGTAACTCTCCTAGCATCTATGAGGTGACCGGATGGATCAAAAAGAAATAGCCTATCATCATCTCCTGGTGAAAATCCCAAATCCTCCTCACTCACTGTTATAAACTCTCCAGCACTAATACTTCCTCCTTCAATTGTATAAATACCACTCTCTGAAAATGCGATTTGATAATCAGTTAGTAGAATCGGTACAGTTGTCAGGTTTTTCATCTCCAGAAGAAAACCGTCTTCTGTATCATAAGAAGAAAATTCATTAAAGGCCAAGGTGTCCTTGGGCGCGGATGGATCAGGAGGCTCTTCAACTAAAGTAAGGCGCAAACCAAACATAATATCAGAACTGCCGGAATTCGCCTGATGAATTTCAACCGATATTCTATTAGATCCCACGACTAGGGCAGTTGCAGGAATACCTACCGGATCCTCGAGATCCGGATCAGTTCCGCGTTCAGCAAGCGTTTCAGAAGAGACGTTACCTTCAGGCATCTTGTGGCGGAAAGCTTCCTGCCCATTGATATAAACAATGCCTCCATCATCGAAGAGATGTTCAATCTTAAGCTCCGATAAGTTATCAATCTGTGTCTGACTCAGATTAAACTCATGTTCAAAGTAATAAGTTATTACATAAGGATCGTTCAGTAACGGGCGCTGAATCTGAGTTCCTAAAGGAGCTTCCGGAGCTGACGTGTCCCAACCCAACAGACCGGCTCCTGATTTCCAATTCTCACCGAGTGGATGCACTATACTAGCCCAATCAGAACCGAGATCATCTGTCTCATTGTAACGCCAAATAGCATCCCAACTAACAATGATTGTCTCAATTTTTACGGGCGGCGCTCCTGGTAACGGGAAGTTAGGAAGTCCTGGCGTTCCTCCTACGTATCGCGAAGCGACCCAGTTCTTAGGATCAGAATTCGCTGTTTCCTGATTCAGTTTAGCTAACGTTACTCCTGATCCGTCCGGACCAACTGGCCAATCACCGGCATCATCATAGGCTAAGGTATCCATGGTTCTACCGTCCCGGTCCTCTATCCGCAGCAATTCACCTCCATTGTTTAATGATCCCTGAAATGGACCAAGGACAGATTTTCCGGAAAGGTTTCGGTTATCAGGATCTGCAGCTATCAGAAGAAATCCATGACCTTCAACGACGGTCCCTTCAGGAAAATCATAATCAACACCACCTCTCAATTTCCATCCTGAAATATCAACATTAACTCCATTAAGATTATGAAATTCTATCCACTCGGACTCGGAAAGATCATCCGCAGGATTATAATGAACTTCATTAAAAACAAGAATACTGTCAGCCGCTCCACTGGCATGGCCGGGATAATGGTGAATGAGAACGATAAGAGCTGAGATAAAAAATAGACGAAATTGATTTCGCATAAGATGGGGGAAATTTTTGATTAATGACTTAATTATAGCGAAAGACATCTCAATATTCGATAAATATAGAGAGATTACATTTTTAGGCCAAAATTTCGGAAATTACCTGTCCGTGCACGTCTGTAAGGCGACGATCTATACTGTCTTTGCGAAATGTAAGACGCTCATGATCAATTCCGAGCAAATGCATAATAGTAGCATGAATATCGTACACTTCAGTCGGATTGTCCCTATCAAGAGGCTTATAACCCCACTCGTCACTCTGCCCATGAGTTACACCACCCTTGATTCCACCTCCACTGAGCCAATTGGTAAAAACAAAAGGATTATGATCTCGGCCCTTAGAACCTTGAGTCGATGGCATACGGCCAAATTCAGTAGTCCATAAAACTATTGTGTCCTCGAGGAGCCCGCGTTGTTTTAGGTCCTTGATCAGTGCTGAAGCCCCAACAGCCATGCCGTATGATAATGGGCCATGATCCCTATTAATGTCCTCATGGCTGTCCCAGTTACGTCGCGGAAACCCATTATCACATCCTGACCACACTTGAACAAAACGAACTCCACGTTCTAGGAGTCGTCTCGCAACAAGACACTTTCTCCCGAAGTGATTCGCTTCCTCTTTATGGTTAATGTCCTTAGGCCACGTAGTGCCATCAGGACGGATCCCATACATGTCCTTGATGTATTGCGGTTCATTGGAAATATTAAGTGCCTCGGGTGCAGCTAATTGCATTTTAGCAGCTAACTCATAGGACTTTATACGCGCTTCGAGGCGTGTATCACCGGCCCTGCTACCGAGATGCTCACGGTTCAATCTAGAAAGAATAGCCTGAGCATCAGATTCAGCGGATTTGCTTATATAGTCGGCTTCTGGAGGCGGATTAAGATCAGGAATTGGATTCTTTCTACCGAGGCGAATGATTGTGCCCTGATTCTCGGCTGGCAAGAAAGCCGAACCCCAGTTCTTGGGACCGTTGGAGGCAAAGCCCCGATGATCAGGCAGGACAACGAAAGTTGGTAGGTTATCGTTCATACTTCCTAATCCGTAACTTACCCAACATCCCATGCCGGGGAACCCTGGCCGATCAAATCCTGTTGACTGAAGATAGGTGGCCTGACTATGGACGCCAGTCTTACCTATAAGATTATGAATGAAAGCCATATCGTCCACGACCTCACCTAACTTGGAAACAGTTTCTCCAAGCATCTTTCCGCAACGCCCGTATGGTTTGAACTCCCAGACCGGTTTCATCCAAGGACCCAGGCCGTTCTGAAAAGCTTCCACGGGCTCACCAAAATCTGACTTTTCTCCATGATGTTTGATCAGTGCAGGCTTGTAGTCGAACAGATCAATGTGACTTGCAGCACCACCCATAAACAATTGAATGACACGCTTGGCCTTGGACGGATGATGAGGTTGGTTAAGAACTGGACCCGAATTTGATCCTTCAAGTTCATCCAATCCAAGCATCGATGAGAGTGCAATGCCCCCTAGTCCACCTCCTGATTGCCATAAATAATCGCGTCTATTCATTTTAATCGATGAAAGAAAATTCGTTCAGGTTAAAAATAATTCGGCACGTTGCCGCGAGCCCGTGTCGTTCCGAATATGAACGAAGTAATACCAACTCATCCTCAGAAGGAATCCTAGAGAGAGCCGCCTCGAATGCTATTCGAACAGGATCAGGACTTTCAGAAATATTTTCAGCAAATCTTTGAGACATCTTGACCATGAAATGGTTATTCAAAAGGGCAAGGGCCTGCAATGCGGTAGTCGTCTCCCCTCTCTTGTCCACTAATTGCGAAGGGTCAGCACAATCAAAAGTATCCATGAATGGCTGAGGTTGGGAACGAACGATGAACCGATAAACGGAGCGGCGATGCGTTAACGGATCATCAGGATTATACTTATGATACTGGTAGTGTGGGGAATGTTGAGGCTTCTCAATCACAAAGTCCTTGAAAGAAGGCCCGCCCATTTTAAAGTTCATTTTTCCGGAAACAAAAAGTACCGTGTCTCTGAGGGATTCAGCATCGAGCCTTCTCCGGTTCTGACGCCAAAGATACTTGTTTGAAATGTCGATCAATGCATTTTCTCGGTGATGATCACTGACCTGCTTATATGTTTCACTATTTAGTATGAGACGATGCAAATCCTTAACAGAACCATTATTGTCACGGAACCAAATAGCAAGCCAGTTCAGTAATTCAGGATGGGTCGGCTTTGATCCGATTCGGCCAAAGTCATTCGGTGTATCAACGATTCCTCGACCAAAATGGTAATGCCACACCCGGTTCACTATGCTTCGCCAAGTGAGGGTATTCTCCTTGTGAGATATCCATTCAGCTAATGCAACACGACGATCTCCTTCCTTATGCTGTTCAGGTAAATTAAATTGGTGTGGAATTTCCGCAACAATACCAGGCACTGTTCCTGGACTGACAGACTCTTTTGGATCAGTGACCTCTCCTCTGTGCAAAACGAAAATGTCCCGTGGCTTTCCTCCGACATGACCCCTACCCTTAAATGTTCCACTCCCAGAATGAACGGTCCCGGCATATACCATTTTGGATTTAGGTAAGCCATTAAGTTCCGAATTGATACTGGACAAAGATTTGGCCAGCCTTTCCTTCTCCTCTATCAGTTTCGGATCAATACTAGATTTCTGAAGATTCTTAAGACTTTCCCTTAATTCCTTTAGATTTTTCTCAGATTCATCTGGTTTTAATTTGGCAAGCCTCAAAAGACCCTCGGTCACATCGTCTACAATGAGTCGTCTGCTGGTATATCCATCGACAAGATTTCTTTGGTTCCAGAGACCACTATTAATTGTATCCAACGAAGTAACTTTGGTATTTCTAGAAACCTCCTCAGCTCCACTGAAAATGCGTATCTCAGATAAGGCAAGCATGGGCCCACCGCTGCCCTTTGGATAATTTAATTTGGTTGCCTCGAGTCTAAGGTAGCGACCCCTCTTTGAATCAATTTCAAAAACCACCGGATCTTCCCCCGGATTCGCATAATCAGAACCCGTTTCATCAATGATAGTGTCGGCACCTGTCATGTCCTCCCGGTCACTCAGCAAAATCTTGAATCTTTCAGGAAAACCGAATCCTGGAGTATCTTGAAAGTCCGTTGGACGGGCAGGATAAATAACAATTTTATCGATTGATTGAATTTTCGGTAGTTCAATTTGAACCCATTTCCGTGTGTTAACCTCTTTGGCAAAAGAACTATGATAACCATTCGATTTACTTTTTTCAGTGGCAATTAATGATTCCAGCGAATGGGTTCCATAGATACCATCAACAAGATTAGACTTTCCCCACCTCTGCGAAGCTTCAATGCTATCCAAAGCTGTCACTTCCTTAACTTCTGCCAGTCCTTCATCGGTAATGACTGACATTTCTCCCATCGCAAATATCCAATCATTTGTTTTGGGCTGGTCTTTTTTACGACGGCTCCAAAGCTTAGTTGCAGTTAACCGAACATAACGTGCGTGAGATCCTGCCCCACTGAAGAGAACCGGCTTCGAACCCGGCCTGGGGAAATCTGAATCGGTATTGTTAGCGATTATCAGAGGCTCTTTGAATTGAGGCTCCTCGGAAACCTCCAAGCGGAATCGGTGAGGAAAACCAAAATCCGGAAAACCATACTCATCAGCACCGACCAAGATCACACTGCTTATTTTTTGGTGGGATCCCAGATCAATTTGAACCCATTTCGTTGTTCCCTGAACAGGTGCCACCTGGCTGTGATATCCATACCTAGAAGAACGGCTCCCGTTACGATCTCCATTGGCTGCTTTTTGCTTGTCCTCAATCGACTTGATTTGCTTCTGAAGAGAAACTATTTCCGGACTACGACTAGCGTCGATTTTCTTTTTATTCTCGGTAACACTTTCCTCGAGTGCTTTTTTCTTTTCTCTAAATTTTTGCCTTTTCGACGCAATGTCTGGTCTCACATCATAGGGACGATCGGCACGATCCAACGCAGCAAAAACTGACTGCAATGAATAATAGTGCTTCATGGTTACAGGATCCCTTTTGTGATCATGGCACTGAGCACACTGGACCGTAAGAGAAGTGAAAGTATTCATCGTTGTGGTAACCATATCATCACGATCCAAGTGACGAGCCACCTTCCCATCAATCTTGGATTCCGGAACCTCCGCATGACCAATGAAATCCCAAGGTCCAGTAGCAATGAATCCTGTAGCAACGATACCATCTGCCGTGTCAGGCCAAAGAAGATCTCCGGCGATCTGCTCCTTTATGAATCGGGAATAAGGTTTGTCCTCGTTGAACGCACGAATGACGTAATCCCTATAAGGCCAAGCATTAGGTCTTGGCTTGTCTTTATCATAGCCATGAGTCTCACCATAATGCACCACATCCAACCAATGCCTTGCCCAACGTTCTCCATAACGTGGAGAAAGGAGAAGCTTATCCACTAACTTCTTATACGCGTCAGGATCAGGATCCTTAATAAAATCATTAACCTCTTTGGGAGTTGAAGGCATTCCCCACAAATCAAAGTAGAGCCGGCGAATTAAAACTCTCCGGTCCGCCTTCTCGGACATTAGTAATCCTTGTTCTTTTAATTTTGAAACAATGAACCGATCGATTGGGTTATCCTCTTTACCATCTGGTATCTCGGTTATCTTCAATGGCTCCCAGGACCACCAATCTTGATCAACCTTCTCCTCAGCAAATGATCCGGATATCAATGCATGAACTGCAATTATTACTACAATGTCTGAGCATTTTGGTAACATTTGATCCGAGAAAAAATAACGATGCTTGAAATATCTAAATATTATCTAATTATCAGGGAGTTTAGGAGAAATTAAATTATTTTCTTTGAGGCCATTCTTGAATCAGGTCCGTAGGCGCACCGAACTGAGGAGGTATCGGAAAATTAGGATCAATTGCATCATCAGAGTGCCTCTCTTGCCAATGTTTTGTGTCCAGTTCGAAAGATCCTTTTGTACTAAATATTGTCGGTGGGCTTTTAAAAGGATCTGGCTTACTTACCCTCACCACAACCAAATTCAGATCCCCCGATTTTAAAAGTTTTGAAGGAATTAACCAATGACCAGGTTTACTCTCCTTTAGCTGTGCCCCATTAATGTAAATAACAGAACCAGGAATCGATTCCCATTTAAAAGATCGCTTAATGTTAGGTAATGGATCAGGGACTCGAATTAATGTTCTTAGGTCCCAATGCTTTGGCTCAAGTGATCTGGAAGTATGGAAATTCCCTCTGACAACCCAACCTTCATTTGATCGACGCAGATCAGGGTCTAGTGGTAATTGCTTGGAAATTAATTCTCCAGTCGCCCACCGAACAGCATTAAATAAGAAGCGTTGAAAATCTGAATCATTACTAGATTCAGGAAAACTCAGGACAGTAGCACATGACCTGCCTCCATCAGTTCTGGCAAAGGACCAGGCAAGTAATTCAGCAAATTCGTTACTATCCTCTTTCCCATGGAAAAGAGGAACGACCCCCTCATCTGTGACGAGGTTATCTGAAACCCCTTCTACTGACCATTCATTGTTCTTAAAACCTAGAGTCAAAGGATGCTTTGCTTTTCCCTGAATCCATTTAATTTTCTGAGCCCCCTTTTCATTAGAAACTTCATCAACACCAAACACATCATGCTTAGCTACAATGCTAGCTTTCCCTGTTCCTATCACAGGTTTTGCCGCGGCCACATGAGCTTGAACTAATTCATTGACCCTCCCAGCTTTAATGTCATCAGCCAATAAAAGACAATCCGCATACCTGATATCATTCATCCCTTTTCCTGTATCTGACTCCACATAATCGACACGAAAATCAGCATCAAAGAAATGCCCAGAAAAACCTTTCCAATCAAGAACTCTTCCGGATGAGGAAACAATGACTAGATGAGGTCGCTTATCATGCGTGAAACGGAAAGGCTGGCCACCAATTATTTGATCACTTGTTATGGTAGAACAAACATTCTCTTCAATGTGTCTAATTACCAGATCAAGGCCTGTAAAATGGCTGACATAAGGCCACTTCTTAGGATTATACATCACGTCGGTTCCGTCCCGCAAGAGAACCGTATCCATGCCGGATCTTACCATTTGGCGCAAGCCGAACGGCCTACCAAGTACACACATATTGGTATGAACTCCTGTCAGAATAACATGCTTAATCTTCTTATGTCTTAAAATATTCCACACCACATCACCTTCAGAAGCCACAAAGTCCTTATCTGATACTTCAAGGACCGGAGTCTGGCGAAGCCATGGAGTTCCCGGATTGCGCCCTTGTGCCTTTAACCTCTCGGCCCATTGATTGTTCTCGAACTCATCTTCATCCTCTCCCCCATCTGATTGATCTATCGGGTAAGAAGCTTTTTCCTCCTCAGGTATACGATGGCACCATGAAGAGATTTCCTTTGGTAAATCCGAAGCCACAGGAACCGCTAACGCTCGCTCCCTAGCATCATGATCTTTATAGCTGGGCATACAATCGCTTGGAGAATGAATAATTGTGACTCCAGAACCTCTCAGTGACTTAATAACCTCATTCAATCGAGGAGCAAACTCGTTGACCCTCCGAACTGCAGTGACCGAGTGATGAGAGTCCCACATATCACAAATAACAACAGCCACCTCATTAGGGTTCCATTCAACTTTCTCCCAATCATGAACGGAACGGACACTATTTCTTAAAGTGAGATTCAATGTTTCTGCCTGAAGATTCAAAGTAATGATACTTATGAAAAGAAGATTAATAAGACATGTGAAAAATGATACGTTCACAGATTTTCTAATCATAAATTAAATTCTGCAGGATTTAGAACCCTTAATCAAGCGATGAACGCTAAGAAATAATATCTTTGATGATTTTTCCAGAAACGTCCGTGAGCCTAAAGTCTCTTCCTGAATATCGGTAAGTGAAACTCTCGTGATCAAAGCCCAAA
>Ga0315329_10000755_pt1 | contig 12649 bp, 10 predicted proteins | sample M150032315metaG_FD_203459 | JGI IMG/M metagenome (GOLD analysis project Ga0315329, IMG submission 203459) | Ammonia-oxidizing marine archaeal communities from Monterey Bay, California, United States - M1 500m 32315 | ecosystem: Environmental > Aquatic > Marine > Coastal | place: USA: California...
CACGGAAATAGTTATCCAGCTCGTCCCCTGCCAGACTATTAACCCGTTCAGGTAAATTTCCCAGCATGACGCTCATATCCAATACCTGGTCGTAAAACGAAAAATCACCTACTGGCGCCAGCGTGAGCTGTGCCTGTTGCTGCCAGTGTATTTGGCGCAGCCCTGCCCCAAGCTCTTCTAATTCTTCCGCTGTTAGCTGCCCTTTCCAGTAAGCCTCTAAGGCAAATTTCAGCTCCCGATTCTCTCCAATACGGGGAAACCCCAAGTTGTGTGTAGTAACCATTAAATGACTCCTTGCTTGATTTTCGACGCAGGATAATCACTTTTATTGATGAATAATAATGGTTAATATGCATAAAATCATGAATATTACTCATAATTATTTGCTCACATGCAGCTGCATTCGCCAGCAACACAGAGGCCAGCCATGCTAGAACGCACACATCTATCCATTATCCGTGCAGTGGATCGCCGGGGGACACTCACCGAAGCAGCGGAGTCCCTGCACCTAACACAGTCCGCCTTAAGTCATGCGATTAAAAAGCTAGAGCAGCAGATAGGGACACCGGTATGGCACCGGGAGGGACGCACCCTGCGATTAACACAGGCTGGTCAGCAGCTATTGTCATTGGCCAATCGCCTGCTACCCCAATTTGAACACACCGAACAAATGATGAGACACATTGCCCAAGGGCAACGCGGTGCATTACGCATTGGTATGGAGTGCCACCCTTGCTACCAATGGTTGTTAAAAGTAGTAGGGCCTTTTCTCGAACAATGGCCCGATGTGGATATCGATGTTAAACAGAAATTTCAATTCGGCGGCATCGGCGCCCTGTTCAATCACGAAATAGATGTACTGGTTACTCCCGATCCATTACTCAAACCCGGACTGGAAGTAACGCCCGTATTCGATTACGAACAGGTATTGGTAGTGAGTCAGTTGCATCCACTGGCCACGCAAACTTTTGTTAAAGCAGAACAGTTATCTCAGGAAGTTTTGATAAGTTACCCGGTAGAAAAAGAGCGCCTGGATATTTATAAGCAATTCTTAATTCCAGCCAACTGCAGTCCGAAACAACATAAAGAAATTGAAACAACAGATATCATTTTGCAAATGGTTGCCTCCCAACGCGGGGTAGCCGCTCTACCTGGTTGGCTAGTCGCCGAATATGCCCGGAGCATGCCGGTGAAATCAGTTCGACTTGGCGCTCACGGCATTGCAAAGCAAATATCACTGTGCACCCGAGAAACCGACAGCAACATAAGTTATCTGCGCAGCTTTGTAACGTCAGCTTCCAATTGTGAATTACAGCAGGATGTATAAGAATCGAAAGGGAACAGCCTCCACATTACAACAACTAGGACCCCAAGTTGCAATTTGGGAAAAATAGAAGAATCAGGACAAAAATCGGTTCCAATTCAAGACATTGAGGGCTAAACTTGAATTCAAGTCCCGCCAAATTACCAGGGGTTTTCATATATAAATGTTATGTACTAAGCGCCAAAAATGATCAAAGGGGTCAGAGTACTTTGATCCAGCAGCTCCACACCAACATTAAATTACCCTACCCCATTCCATTAAATACCCTTCTTAACAAGCCTAGCTCTTTCAGTCCATTGCACGAGATTTGCGTGAAACACGCAATGCTGGGGTCGGTGGTTCAAGTCCACCCATAGCTACCATACAGAAGAAGGGCTTACAGAGATGTAAGCCCTTCTTTATTTTCGGTGTTCGATGCTACTCAGCTAACTCAAGAATAGGAAAAACTATTTGCTGGCCAATCTGGATACGGTTGAAGTCCAGCTCTGGGTTGTACTGTCGCAATAACCAGATAGGTGTGGAATAACGTTTTCTGGCAATCTTGCCAATATTGTCGTTACGTTTAACCTTGTACTGCTCCACACCCTGGATTCGGTATTTACTGAAGAATTCTTGTTGTAGGTCTGAATGGAAGGCACGGCGCTTACGTTCAAATTCAGCGATGCTTACTTTGGCAAAATCTAGTCTCAGTCGCTTACCTACAATCACTGGATCTCGATACACCATATTATTCAGCCTTCTAATATCCCAGGCGCGAATATCTAGCCAATCAGCAAAATGCCCCAAGGTCTCCGAGGCTTGCACTTCAATTGTTTTGTTATCAGCAACGGTATAGTCAGATGGATCTGCTTCCAGAAGCTCTACAAGTTGCTCATTACTCTCTGCAACATTAAGTGCGGGATCAAGCGCTACCGCAATACTCTCTTCATCTGTAAGCGGCGTATCTAACTCCTGATTATCAGGAAGCACTGCAGCTGGAGGCAGTGGCACAGCAGCTTCCGTTACTTTACCAGACTCTATACTGGGCTCTATCACATTCGTTTGGCTGCTGAGCTGCTGATTGGCCTGTGTAATTGCCTTCACTTCATCCACAAACTGCACTTGTTCTGGAGGAGTTGAAATTGACGCCTTTATAGCAGCAACCTGGATGTTCTCCTCGCCGAAGCCAGGAAGCCTTAGCTGCTGCCCTGGATAAATACGATGTCTATTTTGAATACCGTTGACACCAAGTAGGGCTTGCTCGGTGACACCATAACGAGCAGCTATTAATGAAACCGTATCACCTCTGCGCACTGTGTATCCGCCATCCTCGGATACAGCGGCTACTTGAATTACATTACTGTTATCTTGCGGAAGCAACAGCCGTTGCCCTATTTGAATTCTATTCCGGCTCGCCAACTGATTCAGGGACACTAGCCTGCCTACTGAAGTGCTAAAACGGCGCGCTATCACAGATAAACTATCACCACGCTCAACAATGTACTCTATGTCAGGGGTTTGAATTGGAAATTTGAAATCATTCGACACCAGCGCCAACAAGTTCCCCGAAGGCGCAACTTGTTCACGGACCTTGACCACAAAACCCTTCGGTATTCTTTTGCTTCCTTCCCAGACCACTGGTCGCAAGGCACGATTATCAGCACGCAGTTGCTCCAGGCTTATGCCAATTGAGCTGGCCAATACCTCTGCATCAATAAAGGCATCAGTCTCTATTTCTCTAAAAGATGGGGCCGGGTTTAATCGTACGTCACCAAAATGATGATTAGCCCTATTCTCCACTTCAAGAACAGCTAAAAATTGCGCATAGAAATTACGAGAGGCAAAGCCGAATGCACGCCCCTTGTAGTTAGCAACAATTTTTTCGATATCGGTTGTTTCTGTCTCCCGTACCGCGCGGGCAATCCCCCCGGCACCGTGGTTGTAAGCTGTCAGTGCTAATGGCCAGGTGCCCAAGACGCTGTAGTTATATTCCAACAAACTCATTGCTGCACTCGTTGCAATATAGGGATCCATGCGCTCATCTACGATGTGGTCGATACGCATGAAGCGCTGCCCCGTCGCTCGACCAAATTGCCACATACCAGCAGCAGAAGCACTTGAGAAAGCGCCCGGATTGAAAGAAGACTCGACATGGGGAAGAACCCCCAGCTCTATGGGTAGTCCTTTTTCGCGAATTACATCATTAATATGCTGCCTGTAGGCACCAGACCGCCGCAAACCGTTTAAGAACCGATCAGACTGCCCCAACTGCCAGCGAACATTGGATGCCGCTGTCCTCAGTGTCTGATTGCTCACATTTCCTGGCCATAGCGCCAGAATAGCTCGCTGCGAAGCAGTAAGTTGATCGCGCTTGCCTGTGGCTAACACACGCAAGTCTTCCTGTATCTGCGCTCGGCGCGCTTCCATTTTACGCCTATTTAAACGCAGGGTTGCGTAAACAACATCGAGATGACGTGCATCATGCAGCAGACCACTCTGGGTATCTACTTCGGTATAGACGCGAACCCAGAAATTTATCGCTGGTTCTAATTCCGGTGGACGAGGAAATAAAGCAGGATCTTGCGCGAAAGATTGTGTCGGCATCAACAACAGCGAAACAAGCAACATCAACAAAGAATGAACTCTAAACCCGCCGGCTCTTCTATGCTCTTTTCTTCGCTTGATATTATGTCGCGGATAAATCAACCTGAACCAACCTCGATAAACAACCATTCCTAACCGGCTAGAACATAGCAATTATAAAGTACCTCGCCAAGTGCTAATTGCTTAGCTCAAGAGCAATACTCATTGGCCCCATACAGGGGTGTTGCCAGGGAAAGTTGCAGTATCGTAAGGATGAATGGGTAACAGCGGATGGGTAGCGGGTAGAGTAGTGAATAGAGCGCGCCCTAGCACCTGTTTAACGCCACTAGGGGATATTCTCTAGATCAGCCCCTTCTTTTATTGGGAGCATCAGGTCTTCCCGGGTGACATTCATATACAGGATGACATTGGAAGCAATATAGATAGATGAATAGGTTCCAATCACCACACCAACTATCAGCGCAACAGCAAAGCCCTGTGTAGACTCTCCACCAACAAATAGAATCGAGAACAGCACGAGCAATGTCGTCAATGAGGTAATCAATGTTCGAGAGAAGGTCTGGTTCAGAGAACTATTGACCATTTCTATTGGAGTACCCTTACGCATACGTCTGAAATTTTCTCGTATACGATCTGACACAACAATAGTGTCATTCAAGGAATAACCGATGATAGCCAATAAAGCGGCCAGCGTATTGAGATTGAACTCGATTCTGAAAAGTGAAAATATGCCCAGAGTAATAATTAAATCATGAGCAAGCGCCACTACCGCACCAACTGAAAATTTAAACTGAAAGCGGACAGCGATATAAAGCATGATGATAGCTAGGGCCACCAACATACCAATGCCTCCAGACTCTACCAATTCGGCACCGACTTTTGCACTGACATAATCAGAGCCAAGCAAGGTGATTTCACTGCCACTACTAGTCTGCAATAATTTTGTTATCGCTTCCCCGACTACTACTGCCTGTTCCGCCTGATCTGCTACCGCGACACTGTCATCTACTGGCAATAGAACACGAATATCCCGGTCAGAGCCAAAGGTAACAACAACTGCATCTTCGTAGCCATTCTCACGTAGCGTTTGATTAACATCTTCAACTACCACCGCTTCGGAATAATTCAATCGTACCGAAGTGCCCGAGGTAAAATCCAAACCAAACTCCAGAGAGTTCAAAGCCAGTGACACGATGGAAACAATGACTAACGCTATGGAAGCGGCGGCTGCAAGCTTACGCACTCCCATAAAATTGATTTCTTTTTCGGCTAACATATTTCTCACTATTCCCAGCTATGGAATCAGGCTTCTACTGCCTTGGTTTTCTTTCTGTAATTACCAATGGAAAGCGTCTTCAGCGACTTCCCGCCATAAATAAAATTCACGAGTGCCCTGGTGCCGATAATGGCAGTAAACATGGAAGTTATAATTCCAATCATCAGGGTGATAGCAAAACCACGTACAGGGCCCGTGCCAATTGTGTAGAGTACTGCTGCTACCAGGAACGTCGTAAGGTTAGCGTCAAGAATTGTAGTGAAGGCCCGATTATAACCTGCATCAATTGCTTGCTGTGGCGGAGCCCCATTACCCAACTCTTCACGGATTCGGCTAAATATCAGCACATTTGCATCTACTGCCATACCCACCGTTAGCACAATACCTACTATTCCCGGCAAGGTCAGTGTCGCAGGAATTATCGATGACATCACTGCAACAATCATCAGTATATTCATGATTAATGCAACATTCGCTGCCAAACCAAAAACACGGTAATAAGCGAGCATAAAAATGACCACCAAGGCGGCAGCAACTTGCACCCCTAACAGTCCTTGGTCTAAATTTTCCTGACCCATTGAAGGCCCGATAACAGATTGCTCTACAATTGTCATTGGGGCAGCTAAAGAGCCAGAACGGATCAGTGGTGCCAGGTCGCTTGCTTCACGTGGGGTTAGTCCTGTAATACTAAATTGTCTTCCCAAAGCCTGACGAATAGTGGCATGCATAATCAGCTTTTTGTCTTCGTAGAATTCAATCTCTTCGACTTCTTCACCCGCCTCATTAACGCTAACCACCGTGCGGGATTTTGTCTCAATTAAGAGAACATCCATACGTCGGCCAACATTGTCTCGGGTCGCCCGATTCATCTGGTTGCCACCCTGGGCATCCAGATTTAACACTACCTGCGGCTGACTGTTCGGGTCTAGGGCATAGACTGCATTGCTTACGCGATCACCCTGCAAAATTACATCATTATCGACATTAACCAGAATGCCTTCGTATTCATATGTTTCGTAAGAAAGACTAGAGGCACCGGGCTCTGCTTCTAAATGGAATTCCAGTGTGGCTATACGCTGTAAAATTCTAATGGCCTGGGCTGGGTCTTGCATTCCCGGAAGTTCTACTACAATTCTGTCAGCGCCTTGCTGCTGTACAGTCGGCTCTGATACACCGAGGGTATCAACACGATTTAAGAGAGTTGTGCGATTTGCCTGCAGAGTATCGTTCTGAATCTGTAACATAGTCGCTGGCAGCATGCGCATATCCAGAATGTACATGCCTGCTGCTTCTCTATTTTGGAATTGTAGCTCAGGAAAGACATCGACTAGTTCTGATTTAGCCTGGCGGCGATCATCTTCGTTAGCAAATTTTACCTCCAGGTGTGAATTAGAAAGTAGGTTCAAACCTCGGCTTCTAATCTTTTGTTCCCGAAGCATGGTGCGGACATTACTCAGGTTATCTTCCATGCGTCGGCTGAGGGCCGCATCCATGTCCACTTCCATCAGAAAATGAACACCGCCTTGAAGGTCAAGGCCCAGATTCATCTTCCCTGCCCCGATGCTTTGCATCCAGGAAGGTGTAGTCGGTGCCAAGTTAAGCGCAACAATATAGTCATCACCTAAGGCCGCTTCAATTGCAGTCTTCGCACGTAGCTGGTCGTCCAAATTATTAAGACGAATGCGAATACTCTCTGCATCTACTTCCTCACCAAAGTATGCGATCTGCGCCGCTTCCAGGGCAGTCGCTACTGTTGGCATATCACCCCCACTGAGCTCATTCGTCTCATGGGATATTTGCAGAGCCGGGTCATCTGGGAACAGGTTTGGCAAAGAGTACAATAGCCCCAGTACCATCACTGTAACAATTAGAATGTTTTTCCAGGCTGGGTATTTATTCAGCATAGTGTTTTCTACCAGCTATCTATTTAGCTTTATCCATTCTCATTATCCGTTCACAAATTCTCAGCAATACAAGAAAGTGAACTGATAAAGCTAGATCTGATTTATTGTTCCTTTGGGGAGGACGGCGGCAACAGATGATCTCTGCAACTTAAGCTCTACTTTTTCAGCGACTTCAATCGCAATATAGTCATCGTTCACTTTGGTGACTTTGCCCATTAGACCACCTGAAGTCATTACCTCATCTCCTTTGGAGACACTGCTGATCAACTCTCTGTGTTCTTTGGCCCGCTTCGATTGTGGACGCCAAAGTATTAGATAAAACAGAACAAACATGCCGCCGAATAAAATCAGGTTGTAGGTCATTGACGGTTGTTGCCCGGCTTCTTGCGCATAGGCTGTAGGAAAGATTAAGTTCATGAAAAGCTCTCTCAGAGAAGTTAGGTTTGTGCATTTAGGCAAAGAAAAGACAGAGCCATGCCCTGCTTTGATTGCGCTGCTATTGTATTACTTATTCTTGTATTACTTATTATTCTTGTATTGCTTATTAAATTCAGCCTATCCAAGGGCTAATTGCTCTATCAATATTAACCGTAGTTTGTTGGCAGCAAATAACCAGTTCTGATGTTAGTTGGGATTATTACTATAGTTTCAAGTGCTTGTTGGCACCCAACATGACTATTTATGACAAAAGCTGCTGATCGGCCTCAAATTGGCTGACAAAAGCGGCTAATCTACCTTGTTCTATAGCCCCACGCAAACCTGCCATCAGCTCTTGATAATAGTGTAGGTTATGAATGGTGTTCAGCTGAGCACCCAGCATTTCCTTACACTTATCAAGGTGGTGTAAATATGAACGACTGAAATGACTACAGGTATAGCAACTGCAGTTCTCATCGAGAGGCCTGGTGTCATCGCGGTAACGACGATTACGCAACCTCAGCAAGCCCTGAGAGGTAAACAGATGAGCATTACGCGCATTACGCGTTGGCATGACACAGTCAAACATATCGATGCCCTGCACCACCGCGTGCACAATATCCTGCGGCGTCCCTACCCCCATAAGATAACGCGGCTTATCTGCTGGCAACCGTTCGCCACAATGCTCAACAATGGCCTTCATCTCATCCTTAGGCTCACCGACAGAGAGTCCTCCAAGTGCGTAACCATCAAAGCCAATTTCCAGCAAACCTTCCAGGGATTGATCTCTTAATTGTTTAAACATCCCCCCTTGCACAATACCGAACAATGCCGCTTTATTGTCAGCATGAGCCTGCTTGCAGCGAGACGCCCAACGCAGAGACAATTGCATGGACTCATCCGCTTCGGTTTCAGTTGCCGGATAAGGCGTGCACTCATCAAACACCATAATAATATCCGACCCTAGCTGGTGCTGGATCTCGATGGCATTTTCCGGACCGAGGAAAATTTCAGCACCATCTATTGGTGACTTAAATTTTACTCCCTGTTCTGAAATCTTACGCATCTCGCCTAGGCTGAAAACCTGAAAGCCGCCAGAATCAGTCAGTATGGGACGCTGCCATGCTGTAAAGTCGTGCAGGTCACCATGCTGCATGATGACTTCAGTGCCTGGACGCAGCATAAGATGGAAAGTGTTTCCCAGAATAATATCCGCACCGGTGTCTCTGATTTGCTGCGGATTCAAACCTTTTACGCTGCCATAGGTACCTACTGGCATAAATGCTGGAGTGGCAATATCGCCACGAGGAAACTGAATGACTCCAGTGCGTGCCTTGTTGTCGGTAGCACTAACGTTGAATTGCATGTGGCAGGTAGACATATTAGTTATAGCTTTATCTCGTTAATCGACGCTGTTGGCAACGTTCTAATTAATGTTCCCGGGTCGAGCGAAAGTTAATCTCTGGCCAACGCTCTTCCATCAAACTCAAATTCACTCGCGTTGGCGCAAGATAGGTAAGATAGCCACCACCATCAATAGCTAGATTCTCATGCGCCTTCTTACGAAACTCTTCCAGCTTGGCTTTGTCTTCCGAGTCCACCCATCTCGCCACGTGAACGGTAACTGGTTCGTAACTGCAGTCCACTTTGTATTCATCCTTCAAACGAAAGGCCACCACCTCAAATTGCAGCACACCAACAGCACCAACGATTAAGTCGTTGTTCCTCAGCGGCATAAAAACCTGAGTCGAACCCTCTTCTGACAACTGCGTCAGACCCTTCTGCAACTGCTTTAGCTTGAGTGGGTCCTGCAAGCGAATACGTCTGAAAAGCTCTGGCGCGAAGTGGGGAATACCACGGAATTTTAAGCTCTCACCCGTAGTAAAAGTATCCCCTATCTGAATCGTGCCATGGTTGTGTAAACCGATAATGTCACCGGACACAGCAGATTCAGCCTGCTCTCGATCACCGGCCAGAAAAGTAACAGCATCGGCAACCTTCACATCTTTACCCATGCGCGTGTGGCGCATCTTCATGCCTTTTTTGTACTCACCGGAGCAAATTCTCATGAAGGCGATACGGTCACGATGCTTAGGATCCATATTGGCCTGAATCTTGAAGACGAAGCCACTAAAATCTTTCTCCCCCGCATCTACCACCCGACTCTCTGTTTCTCTGCTCTGTGGCGGTGGTGCCCACTCCACAAAATCCCCCAGCATTTCTTTTACGCCAAAATTCCCTAAAGCCGTACCAAAATAAACAGGGGTCAGCTCACCTTTCAAATAAGCTTCCCGATCAAATTCATGACTGGCACCGCGGACCAAATCAATTTCATCTTTAAAGTCCTGCGCATAACTACCAAGAAGCGCTTCGGCCTCAGGACTATCCAAACCTTTTATTACTACCTCATCAGGAACCTGATTACCCTGCCCTTGCTGATAGACATGAATTGTGTCCTCGTAGAGCTGGTATACACCTTTGAATTCCTTGCCCATACCCAATGGCCAGTTTATTGGCGCACATTGAATATTCAGTACCGTTTCGATCTCGTCGAGCACCTCTATGGGGTCACGGATATCACGATCCATTTTATTGACGAAGGTGAAAATCGGCGTATCTCGAAGGCGACAAACATCCATCAATTTAATGGTTCGCTCTTCCACGCCTTTTGCACCATCTACCACCATCAACGCAGAATCAACCGCTGTCAAAACTCGATAAGTATCTTCGGAAAAGTCTTCGTGCCCCGGCGTATCAAGGAGGTTTACCATGCGGTTGTTGTAGGGAAACTGCATCACCGAAGAAGTTACGGATATACCCCGTTGCTGCTCCATCGCCATCCAGTCTGAAGTCGCATGACGATCAGCCTTCTTACCTTTTACCGATCCGGCTACTTGTATCAGGTTACCGAACAACAATAGCTTCTCGGTGATAGTTGTCTTGCCTGCATCGGGGTGAGAGATGATAGCCAATACGCGGCGGCGCTCTATCTCGTCGTTGAGTGATTCTATGCTCATGCTGGTAATTGCCACTTCCTGGGAACGATGAGGAAAGATATGTCCCCGTTCATGCTGTATGAAAAATCGGCGCGATTATAGCAGCAGCGGACAATGGTAGGGAAACCATCTCCCAGAAACAGAACAGAATTAGTCACGGGAAGAAGCATCACAGGGTCACTTAAGGGGCATATTGCAAGGGCTGAGAAGTTGCCGGGGTATGACCGGCCAAAAGACACGGCTATCTGTTAACCAACAGATGATCTAAACAAGATGGGAAGCAACTACTCGTTAATGTAGCACTGTGCCATCCGGTTTCGCCTGATTTTCGGCAAACTCCGGGTGCAAGATGTCACCGCGTTTAACCAGTAACAAATCATGGCGACTTAAACGGTCATATTCATCGGTTGCACAGACATCAACATCTTCCAAAAGCACACAGACAACATCATCATCTTCAATATCTACTACGACACAAGGCTTAAAACCGACGATCGTATTCAGCGACGCTAGTGCGCCAACCTCAAAATCATGAATCGGGTAATGTCCATCCAAGTCTTTTAATAAGCCATAGGAGGTGAAGGCCACACCGAAACCGGCTGCTGCAACAATATGAATAATGTCGATGATGGCAGGATCAGTAAGATCAATTCGAACAGTATCTGAAATCTGCTGTTTGTTCGCCAACTGTTTCTGGTTGACCAACTTTAAGAACAGGCTTATGTCTTCGCGATTCCATTCCAAAGTTTCCTCTTTTTCCGAACGCGAGCTATCGGAGGACAGACTTAGAACACTGGTTTCGATAGTTAGATCTTTGATTTCCGTCTCGGGTGGGCAGGGAACCACCATAGATACAGAGCAATAACCTTCACTACTCTCAGCACTTAATCGCCACAAAAACGGAATTTCAGCTGTTAACTCAATCATTTTCTACTGCTGTGTTGCTGATGACAGTATAAACATAGCACATTCCATCGGCTGGCATAATCTCAATATGCAACAAGCGAGATAAATGTGCCGAAGAAATATTGCCCCCTGCTTTCAACAAGCACTTAGCGCGCACTGCTAATATCATCTCCAACAAGAGCTCTTAAGCCCTTGAGAAAAATGGAAAATTCAAACAATTCTCAGCAAGATTTTTTTCCACAGAATCTGTGGATAAGTCAGTGCATAATTCCTTCAGAATTACCGCAAAGCTCGAAATTACGTCTACAGGGCATAAATTGGTTAATTTTTAACCAATCGCTTAAGTTCATATTTATCAACAGCTTACATATACATGAACTATCGGTTAAAAATAAAACCTGCTTATTTTAAGCCTTTTGTTACAGAAGCTTCATTTTTGTGCATAAATTATCGCACTAAAAGCATTTTTTGAAATACAGGGCTTTGTTTATTACTGTTTTAATTGAAGTTTTTTAGCTACCAATACCATTCGTTCTTAAAGCAATTTCCTACACACGAATTCCGGCAGCAAGAAGCGGTCCCATCCAGCTTAAACAAACGGTACTTGCCATCAGCGAACAGTAGTTTTTGAAAAATTGACTCTGGGTAACCGCAACCCATGCTGACCCCACATTCATGTAGCTGAGCCCTCTAGTTGGCCACTAGCTGGTACACTGACGGCACCAAAAGGGTTGTACAAACAATCGCCAGAAGAACGTCACGGTCCAGGTGATACTGAATCAATGTAGCCTCTGGTAAGTTAATAGCAAAGACCCCGATAAAAACTATCGCTAGCATTACTATGTTCTTGCTTAGGAGAACTGCCGCCACCACAAATGCCATCGAAAAGATCAGGATGTAATTGTTATCCATGCCAAATCGAGAGAGTATCTCGTTGGCTATCGCTACTCCCAAGGTAATAAAAACCACTGCGCAATAAACAAGCGGCTTAATTAACTGTTTTTTTCGTTCCATAACAACACCTCCACGGCCAACCACCTTCGTGGCTTCAAGGCTACTATAGGACAAATAAACAGAAATTGGCGGAGCAAAGAAAGAGAGTATGAACTGGATCATACTTCGAGTGTGCGCCAAGCAACAGTTTGCCTAGCACAGCCTATATATACACCATTCCAGCCCTATTATTTAGGATGGGGCTTAGGGGGATTTGATAAGAAAAATATTAATAAAAGAGAGTCTGAAG
>Ga0315329_10000757_pt1 | contig 12639 bp, 7 predicted proteins | sample M150032315metaG_FD_203459 | JGI IMG/M metagenome (GOLD analysis project Ga0315329, IMG submission 203459) | Ammonia-oxidizing marine archaeal communities from Monterey Bay, California, United States - M1 500m 32315 | ecosystem: Environmental > Aquatic > Marine > Coastal | place: USA: California...
CGCGCCGAGTACGGCGATACCGGCCGCGGCAGCCGCGTCTCCAACGACGTGGTGCTCGACAAAATCTTCAATGCACCCGACGCCTCCAACCTGCGGGTGTCCCAAAACGGCCGGTCGCTTGGCTTCATCCGTTGGGAAATTATCCCCGATGAGGTTTACTTCGGTGGCACCAACCAGCCAGCCGGCCGTGTCGAGTCGATCAAGGGCTACACCCTCGTGCTGGATGGACGGCTCAATGTCGAGTCACTGCAAGGGAAGTTGCGATTCACCCTCCGCTCGACGCTGGATGCCGGTCTGGATTGGCAGAGCGTCAACACCACGATTGATCTGCCGCCGAGCACTTGGGAGTTTGCGGCGTCGGCAACCAACCGAATGCTGACTGTGAAACACGATGGAGTGCTTGGCCAATGGGAACGTACGACGCCGCTTGGCCAGTTGCGCAACCCGGTCGCATTGGCCGAGCAATTCGCTGGGCCGCTTGTTGCGCCGTTGCTCAAGCCGTTGCTGTTGCCCAGTGTCCCGCTAGGCCAAGCGGCCGGCGAGCCAATTGCGCTGGGCCTTGATTGGGCCGCCTACAACGACGCCGTACGGTTTGGCAGCACGCGCGTCCGTATTTATCGCATCGAGGCCAGCCTTCCCGGCGATCGTGTGGTGACGATTTTGGTGAGCCGTGTGGGCGAGGTTTTACAGGTTAAATTTCCCGGCCAACTGGAGTTCACCAACGAAAACATCCCACTGCGAAAAAGCAGCTTAAAATGATCGAAATCGATCAATTAACCAAACAATTCGGCGATTTACGGGCTGTCGCTGATATCAGCCTGACCGTGCCAGCAGGGGAGTTTTTCGTCATTCTCGGCCCGAACGCCGCCGGTAAAACCACTACCATCAAGGTCATGGCCGGACTGATGAAACCGACGAGCGGCTCGGTGCGGATTTGTGGATTCGACATCGGTTCCAGCCCGATCGAGGCGCGCCGCCGCATGGCTTATGTGCCGGACTTTCCCTTCCTCTACGACAAGCTCACGCCGACTGAGTTTTTCCAGTTCACCGGCAAGCTGTTCGGGATGGAGGATGGAGCGATGCAGGCCGAAGCCGAGCGCCTTACCGGGAGGTTTAACCTCGGCGAATTCCTGACCAAGCCGATCGAGGACCTTTCGCATGGGACCAAACAGCGCGTGGCTATCGTCTCTGCGCTGATGCATTCGCCGGAGGTCGTCGTGTTCGACGAGCCGATGGTCGGGCTCGACCCGCATCACACCCGCGTTCTCAAGGACATCCTGCGCGAACAGGCCGACGCCGGCGTGACGGTGTTTGTCTCCACTCATCAACTCAGCGTTGCCGAGGAGATGGCAGACCGCATCGGCATCATGCATCAGGGCCGGCTCGTCGCTGTCGGGTCGCACGAGGAACTGCAGGCAGCGAACCGGGACAACAGGCTCGAGTCGATTTTCCTGGCGCTTACCACCGACAACGCATGAACGGCGCGAAGCCCATCCCGCATTGGCGACTGTTGGCCGGGGTCAACCATATGCAAAACTGGCGGCGGCTCAAGTCGGCGGTAGCGCGTTCACGGCTGCATGCATCCCTCATGGGCCTGTTCGTCGTGGGCTATGCCTGGCTGGCGTACTGGTTGTTTCACAAGGGACTGCAATTCACCTCGGGCTTTCCCGGGCTGGGGCCGGTGCTGATCGAGCGGATGATGTTCCTGCTGTTCGCGTTCCTGTTTTTGCTGCTGCTGCTCAGCAACGTCATCATCAACTTCACCAACCTGTTTCGAAACAAGGAAACCCAGTTCCTGTTGTCGTTGCCGGTGCCGCGCCAGGTCGTTTACCGGTGGAAGGTGTTCGAATCCGGTATCCTGGCGTCGTGGGCGTTTTTGTTCCTGATCGCGCCACTGGTGGCCGCGTACGGCGCAATCTATAATGCGCCGTGGCATTTTTATCTTGTGACGCCGCTGTTTGTGGCGTTGTTCGTCGTGCTGCCGGCCATCCTCGGCAGCTGGGCGGCGCTGGGACTGGCGCGCTGGGTGGATCGGCTGGCGTTTCAGGTGAGCGCCGTGCTGGCAGTGATCGTGCTGATCGTCGTTGCCAGCTCGTGGTTGCAGCCGGACACGGTGACCGACGAGATGCTTGAGACGCGCGTACTCGATGTCGTCGATCGGCTGCTGGCGCGCACGCGGTTTTCGTTGTTCCCGTTTCTTCCAAGCTACTGGGTGTCGAGCGGGATCACCCAGTGGGTTGAGGGTGCGTTGATGGGTACTTTTTTCTTTGGCTTGGTTTTGCTGAGCCACACGCTTTTTTTCGGCTATCTCGCCTCGACACGCACGGGCGGCATTTTTTACAGCGCACTTTCGGCGGTGAACAGCCGGGGAGGCGGAACGGCGGTCGGCTGGAAATTTCGGAAACACAAACCGGTATTTGGCCAGGCGGCGTTCGCGCCCAGGCTGCTCGACCGCCTGGCCAAGCTACTGTGGTGGGGCCGCGGCGACACGCGGGCGCTGATTGTGAAGGATATCCGCACCTTTTGGAGGGACGCAACACAGTGGGGTCAGTCGCTGATTCTGCTTGGACTGCTGATCGCGTACATCGTGAACCTGCGGCACTTCTCGCACCGGCTGACGAGCGACTTTTGGATCGATCTCACTTCGTATCTGAACCTCGGTGCATGCGCACTGAACCTTGCCACTCTGACGACACGGTTTGTGTTCCCTCAAATCTCGCTCGAGGGCAAACGCATCTGGATCATCGGCATGGCGCCGCTCGGGATGCGCCGCACGCTTATGGCCAAGTTCCTCTTTTCCACCGCCGTGTCGATGAGCGTGACGATGGCGCTTGTGGGGGCGTCGTGCGCGATGCTCTCAATTCCGTCTGGGCGCGTTTTATACTTCACGCTGACCATCGGCGTGATGGCGTTCACCCTCAACGCGCTGGCTGTGGGCCTCGGCGCGGTATACCCGAACTTCCGCGAGGATAACCCGAGTAAGATCGTCAGTGGCTTTGGCGGCACGCTCTGCCTTGTGCTGAGTTTCCTCTACATCGTCGGCATGTTGAGCCTGATGGCGGCAACGTCACGCTGGGCGTTCGGCGGCAGCTCGGCAGTGGTATTCTGGCTCGGGTGGGCGGTGTTTATTGGTGGCTCGTTCCTGCTCGGCTGGCTGCCGCTACGGGCTGGTATCCGAAAAATGGCCAGCGTGGAAATCTAGCCGCTTGGCCAAGTGCGGGTCAGCCTTTGGCAGGGCGCCAGTCGATGAGTTTTAGCTGGACGGAGCGACGGCCATTGAAGTCGTTGATCTGCGGAGCGATAGCGATGTCGAAGGTGTCTTTCGGCTCGTCTTCGGGCTTGAGGTTCCACGCAACGACTTCGCAGGCATCGTGATTGTTGGTCACCCAAAACTTGGCGTGTTGTTTGTCGCGCCCCATGCGGTAAATAGGACTCGACAGGGTGAGTTCGGCGACGAGGAGTTGGATCTCCGGATTGCCCTGGCCAATCGGCTCGAGTTGGCTCATTTCCTCGATATGCATGAGTGTCAACTCTGAGAGGTCGGTCTCGGCGTCGAGCTTGAGCGGCGGCTGGAACATTTCAGGCGTGATGGTTTTTTTGGCGATCTCATTGATGCGTTCGCGGAAGGCGTCGAGCCGGCCGGGCTTGACGGAGACGCCGGCGGCCATGGCGTGTCCGCCGTGGTCATTCAGAAGGTCGTCGCAGCTGCGCATGGCCTCAGCAAGGTCGAAGCCCTCGATGCTTCGGGCGGAGCCTTTCCAGCCGTCACCGTCGCTGGCGAGGATGAAGGTGGGCCTGTAGAATTCGCGCATGACACGGGAGGCGACGATGCCGATGACGCCGAGATGCCAATCCATGTTACCCTCGACGATGACGAAATCCTCCCCGGGGTCGAACCGCTGCCGGACGCTCTCCACGGCCTGTGTGGAGATGTCGCGCTCGATCTCCCGGCGCTCGCGGTTGTAGTTGTCCAGGGTCTCGGCGGCTTTATCGGCCTCGTAGTGGTCCTTGGCGATCAGGAGTTTCAGCGCTGCATCCGGGTTGTCCATCCGGCCGGCGGCGTTGAGTCGTGGGCCAAGGTGGAACCCGACATTGAACACGGTGACCGGCTTGGAGACGTTAGCCACTTTCTTGAGGGCGATGAGCCCGGGTCGGGTGGTCTCGCCGAGTTGCTCGAGGCCGGAGCTGACCAGTTTTCTGTTCTCACCGGTCAACGGGACGAGATCGGCCACGGTGCCAAGCGCGACGAGATCGATATACTGTTTGAGGTCGAGGTCGCGCTCCTTTTGTAGTCCCTCCTGGCGGCCTCGCTTGACGAGCGCATGGGCGAGCTTGAAGGCGAGGCCGACGGAGCATAGCTCCTGGAAGTTTGGGTAATCGTCGCTGAGCTGGGGGTTGACCATGGCGAACGGCTCGGGCGGCGGCGTGCTGACCTGGTGATGGTCCAGCACCAGGACATCGATCTTCTTGTCGTTGAGAAACTCGATGGCCTCGACGGCGGTGGAGCCACAATCGACGGCGAGCACGATGTTCACATCGAATTTTTCGAGGCATTTCTCCAGGGCCACAACGCTCAGGCCGTAGCCGCCGTCGAAGCGGCTGGGCAGATACGGCTGCACGGTCCAGCCGAGCTCGATCAACATTTCCGCGAGCAACGCCGTGGAGCTGACGCCATCCACGTCGTAGTCGCCATAGATCAACAACCGCTCGTTGTTTTCTCGTGCCTTCCAGAGCCGCTCGATGGCGGCGTCCATGTTTGGAATCAGGAACGGGTCGGCCAACAACTTGAGCCGTGGGTTCAGGAACTCGCTGACTTCGGCCTTGCTGGTGACGCCCCGGTTGACGAGGCATTGGGCCATGAGTGGTGACAGCGGCAGCTCGCGAATGAGTTGGCCTGTTAAGAGCGGTTGTGAGGGTGCGAGGCTCCAGCGATATTTCACGCCGGAATCCGAACCCTCCTTGATGTCCGGATCAGTTTGTCAGGGTTATTGTTCATACAACTAAATTTGTTCGCGGCGGCGTTTTGCCAAGCGCCCGGCCGTCACTCTTTCCCGGCATCTATTCCGGTTCCTCCCGGTGCCAACACCGATGCTACGATGGACAGGCCAAGGATTGCCCCGATGATGCCGAGGACGACGTCGTGGTTGCCCTCAAAGTTCAGCCAAGCTGGATGGCCTTCCCAAAGGACGACCAGCATTTTGAACCCGATGAACACCAGCACCAATGCCATCCCGTGCTTCAGGTAGCGGAAGTGCCGAAGCAACCCCACCAAGACGAAGTAGAGCGACCGAAGACCTAAAATAGCAAATACATTCGAAGTGAAAACGATGAACGCCTCTCTGGTGATGCCGAAAATGGCCGGGATGGAGTCCACCGCAAAAATGAGGTCGGTTGTCTCGACCATGATCAGGCACAAGGCCAGCGGTGTGAGGGCGCGACGACCATTCAGGAGGGTGAAAAAGTGCTGTCCATCATACTCTGTCGCAACCGGATAGACTTTTCTGGCCAGGCGGATGACGATATTTTTCTCCGGCTCCACTTCCTCGTCGCCGGCGAAGAACATCTTGATGCCGGTAAATAGCAGGAATGCGCCGAATACGTACATAATCCAGTCGAACCGCTCGATCAGTTCCGCCCCGGACAGGATCATCACCCCGCGCATCACGAGTGCGCCGAGGATCCCCCAGAACAGCACGCGATGCTGATATTCCAGTGGCACATGGAAGTAGGTGAAAATCAGCGCGATCACGAACACGTTGTCCATCGAGAGCGACAACTCCACCACGTAGCCGGTGATGAAAAGCGTCCTGTGGGAGTCCTGCCATTGTTCGCCTATCATTACTGGTGCCAGCAAGAAGGCGAACGCCATGGCCATCGAAAACCAAATGGTCGTCCACATCAGCGCTTCACCGAAGGCGACAGCGCGCGGTTTGCGGTGGAACACACCGAGGTCGAGCGCGAGAAACACCAACACCGCGCCCACGAAGACGAGCCAGACCACCGGGGTGACGGTCAGTGTAGGGTCGGTGGCTGCGGTGAGTGTCATGCCCGGTTTCCTTTCGGGTTGCGCGTTTGGCCAAGCGCGGCTTACGCAGGGTAGCCTGCAATAGGAAAGCCATCCGGGGGCGTCTGCCGGCGCTCTTCAGTAAATCCAGCCATCCCTCACGCCTCCGAGGTGGAAATGCTGTGCTGGGTGATCACGGTCTCGTCGGCCAACTTCGGTTTCTCCCCCTTGTTTTTCCAGAGCACCAGCGAGCCGGCGATGAAGATGCTGGAGAACGTGCCGGTAACCACGCCGGCCAGCAGCACGAAGGCGAAGGAGTGGATCGCGCCGCCGCCGAACAGGAACAGTGATCCCGCCGCCAGCAGGGTGGTGCCGGAGGTGATGATCGTGCGGCTCAGTGTCTTGCTGACGGCACCGTTCATGATCTCGGTGAACGTGCCCGGTAGGCCAAGTTTTAAGTCCTCCCGGATGCGGTCGAAGATCACGATCGTGTCGTTGATCGAGAAACCGATGATCGTGAGCACGGCCGCCATCACCGGCGCGCTCAACTCGCCGCCCCAGAGGAAAAAGATGCCCAGCGTCATCAGTACGTCATGGCATATGGCTAGGATGGCACCCAGTGCGAACGAGAACTCGTAGCGGAACGTGACGTAAACAAGAATGGCGAACAGGGCGATCAGCAGCGACTTGGTGGCGCTCTGAAGTATCTCGTTACTGATACTCGGGCCTGTGCGCAACTGGCTGACCTTCTTAAACTCTGCGTCAGCGAACTGCTCGGTGAGTGTCGTGTAAGCTTGTTCCCCCTTGCCAAAGCCCACCGTGATCTGAAGCCGCTCTGTTTTGCCCCCGCTTGCAGCCTGATACTGGATCTGACTGTCTCGGCCAATCGCGGCGCGCAATTTATCGGTATCTTCAACTTTGGAGGTGAACTCCAATGTTATCTGGTCGCCGCCCTTGAAGTCCACCCCCATGGCATCTTCGCCTCGGCTGATGCCTTTCCCGATTCCAATCGCCACCAGAATCCATGAGATAACAAATGCGTACTTTGCAAAGCTCATAAAGTTGAACTTCGGTTGTTCCATCAGGCGCAGTCCCTGGCCGGTGCCAAAGTTCCTGAACAGGTCAAAAACCAGGCGGGTGACGACCAACGCGGTGAACATGCTGGCGCAGATGCCGACGGTCAGAGTGACACCGAAGCCCTTCACCGGGCCGGTGCCCATGGACATCAGGATCACCGAGACGATGAGCGTGGTCAGGTTGGCGTCAATGATCGTGCCGAATGCCTTGCCGTAACCGGTCTCAACCGCTCCCTGCGTGCCCTTGCCGGCCTTGAGTTCCTCCCGGATACGCTCGAAGATCAGGACGTTGGCGTCGATGGCCATGCCGATCGTCAGCACGATACCGGCGATACCGGGCAGTGTCAGCGCAGCATCGAGGTAACACATCACGCCGATCAGGATGAACAGGTTCAGCACCAGCGCGAAGTTGGCCACGAGGCCGGAGAACCAGTAATAGAGGAGCATGAACAGCGCTACGGCGATCACACCGTACAGCGCCGCGTTGAAGCCGCTCTTTACCGAGTCGGCGCCGAGACTGGGCTCCACGCTCATTTCCTCCTCGACGGTTAGAGGTGCCTTTAGCGGGTTGAGCAGCGCGTTGGCGATGGTGGCCGCCTCCTCCGAGGTGAAGTCCCCCGTGATCTGTCCGTTGCTGGTGATGCGCCCCTGCAAGACCGGGGCGGAGAGCAACTTGCCGTCGAGGATGATTGCCATCTGCTTGCCGATGTTTTCCTGCTGGGTTAACCGTCCCATTGCAGAGGCTCCTTCGCTGTTGAAGCCGAAAAGAATCATGGGCGACTGGGTCAGTGGATCGCGGGAGGGGTAGGCGCTGGTGATGTGTTCGCCCTTCAGGCCGTATTTATTTTCGATCTCAACCAGCACATCACGGGTGTATGTGTCTCCTTGGGCGTCTTTTGAGGTGTAGGCGTATTTCTTGTAGCCATCGGGGGTGAGTTCGTCGGCGATCAATCTATCGGAATTCTCGTGGACGAGGGCGAATTCCAGAAAGGCAGCCTCGGTCACCAGTTTTTTGGCTTTTGCCTGGTCAGCCTCGGAAAGCCCGGGCAACTGGATCATGATCTTGTTGGCACCCAATGGCCGTATGTCCGGCTCGGCCACACCGATGGTGTCCACGCGCCGGCGTAGCACCTCCACGGCCTGGGCGAGGGCGCCGCTGGCGGAGGAGTTCTCAAGCTTGTTGGTGTCCATCGCGACGAGGAACGACGAACCGCCTTTCAGGTCCAGCCCGAGCTGAATCTGTCCGGCCACCTGTTTCTGGAGTTTTTGCAGGACAAGCCGGTTGTTGGGGACTTGGTCACGAAATGTCATTTTTGGGGACCAATTGTAATTGGTCAGCACCAGGCCGGCGTCCTCCACCGCCTTGTGGAGGATACCAAACTCGTTGCTGTTTTCGTCCGTGGGGTCATGGGCCGCCTTGGCCGCTTCGTACACCTGATTGAAGGCCGCGTCCTTGTTTGTGGCTTTGTCAAATTGCTTGATCAAATCTCCGGGTTCATCCCGGAGCGGCCACATCTCGGTTCCCGCCCAGGCGAGTATGAGAGCCAGGAACAGGAATCGGGCTAGGTTGTTTCGTTTCACGATGTTGGCTTACTTGTTGTCCTTTAAATCGGACTTGTCTTTGATGACACGCTCGATGGCGTGTTTCTCCACCTCAAACTTGCTCTCGAGTGAGCGGATCGTAACGGTGGTTTCCTTGACCGACTGTACGGCGCCCACCACACCGCCCCGGGTGACCACAGAGTCGCCGGACTTGAGCGTATTGACCATTTTCGTATGCTCCTTCGCTTTTTTCTGCTGAGGCCGAATGAGCAGGAAATAGAAGATGACAACCATCAGGATCATGGGAACAAACAATGATGTTGTGCTGCCTTGCGGTTGCGATTGACCCTGCGCCAGCAGAATCAGTTGTGTGGGGTCGTCACTCATTTTGGCTCTCAACAAAAGGGCGCGAACTCTAGTGATCGACAGGTCGATTGCAAGCGTTTTTTGGGCGTTTTTCCCATTTTTTAACGTTTTTTTGTCTTTGAGCAAGCGTGGCCAATTATGGCCCGCTATGGAGCCATGCCTTGAATAATAGCCGTCTTTTTGTAGTCTCTGCAGGTCTGCTCATGACTTTTGATAGGGTTTTTTTTCGAGGTTTGACCACGCTTGGACTGGTGTGGGCCGCTGCTTGGCCAAGTGGCTTGGTGGCGGCTGAGCGGGATGGGATCGAGTTTTTCGAGAACCACATCCGCCCGTTGCTTGTGCAAAACTGCTACAAGTGCCACAGCGAAGAGGCCGGCAAGGCTAAGGGCGAACTCCTGCTCGACACCCGTGAGGGCCTTCGCAAGGGCGGCGAGTCCGGCCCGGCGATCGTCCCCGGCAATCCCAAGGCCAGCCTGTTGATCCAGGCGGTTTCGTATGACAACGGCGACCTGCAGATGCCGCCCAAGACCAAGCTCTCGAAGGACTCCATCGACAAGCTGATCCAATGGATCGCGATGGGCGCTCCCGATCCTCGTGATGGCAAGACCGCGGACATCACCGATAAGGACGCATTCGACATCGCCAGGCGCAAAGCCGAACACTGGGCGTGGAAGCCGGTACGGCGCGACCTCCAGCCGCCGCCGGTTAAGCCGGTGGGTAGCGCGGTCTGGGCCAACACCGCCGTGGACCGGTTCATCCTCGCCAGGCTGCAAGCAGCCGGGCTTTCCCCCAGCGCACCGGCGACTCGGCGCACGCTCGTTCGCCGGCTGCACTTCGATCTCATCGGCCTGCCTCCGACCCCGGAGGAGGTTGAAGCGTTCGTCAATGACACCTCTCAAAACGCCTACGAGACCCTCGTCGAGCGTTTGCTAGCCTCGCCGCATTTCGGCGAACGCTGGGGGCAGCACTGGCTCGATTTGGTGCGCTTTGCCGAGACCCGCGGTCACGAGGCGGATTATCCGATTCCGGAGGCGTACCGCTATCGCAACTACGTCGTCCGCGCCTTGAACGCCGACGTGCCGTACGACAACTTTGTGGTCGAGCATATCGCGGGCGACTTGGTGGAATCCCCCCGCATCGATCCGGCCACGCGCTGCAACGAGTCCGCGCAGGGCGCCGGCTTTTGGCACCTGGGTGAGGCTACGCACTCGCCGGTGGACATCCGTGGCGACGAGTGCAACCGCGTGCACAACCAGATCGATGTTTATTCCAAGGCTTTCCTTGGGTTGACGGTGGGTTGCGCCCGCTGCCACGACCACAAGTTCGACGCCATCTCGACCCGGGATTACTACGCGCTCGCGGGCTATCTGCAGAGTTCCGGCTATCACTTGAAGGATGTCTCCGACCCGGCAGCGCAAACTGCCGCCCACAACAAACTGGCCAGGCTCCGCGCCGGCAGTGAGGCCAGCCTGCTCAATGAGTTTGCGTCGTTAGTCGAAACCAAGGTGAGCCGCTTGGTCGATTATCTGCCGGTCGCCACGGAGATTCTTCGCAACATTCCCGAAGGCAAAGATGCCCCCAAGTCTGGCGATTATATCGCCTCGCACTCGACCGTTCAGGAAGCGGCCAAGGCGAAAAACCTTCAACCGGAAAAACTCGCCGCCTGGGTCTCGTACCTCGACAAGGCACGAGGCAATGCCGCCGATCCGTTGCGCGGCTTTACGCGGGCCACGATTGACCAAGCCCGCGCCGATGCGTTGGCGGCAATGCAAAAACTAGAGGCGGACACCGAGGCACAGGTCAAGTCGATCAAGATCAACGTCACCATTGAGGAAGGCGAGCGCAACTACGTGAAGAGCGAGCGCGGCTGGAGCGCCGAGGACATGATAGCCGATTACCGCCGCGCACAGGGTCCGGAGGAATGGCTCATCGGTGGAAGGCAATTCGGAGCCGGGCCGATGGCGGGTGGCACACCGGTCTTTGGAGACAATACAAATCACCCGATTAAGGAGTTCAATGAAAACGGAGCAGCCCGGAGTGACGGATTAAGCACACGCTTCACTGGCATCATTCGCACCCGCACATTCGGCGTGAACGGCGACATGCTTTGGTATCGCTACAAGGGGAAGGCGGATGTTTTTCTTGCAGTCAATTCACACCGGCAGATAGCGGGGCCGTTGCATGGGATCGTCCGGCAGAAACTTGACAGCAAGGGCGACGAGTGGAAGTGGCATAGCCATCGTGTGCGCGACTACATCGGCCATCGCGTGCATGTGGAGTTCAAAGCCAAAGGCGAGTTTGCGCTCGAGCGGGTGCAGTTCGGAGACAAAGAGCCGCCGGTGGTTCGTCCGGCCAATTCGCGCCTGACCAAGCTGCTTGAAAGCGATGGCGACTTGGCAGCAGGTTTGGCCAGGGTGCTGAAGACTGCGGCCAATGATTGTGCCGTTGGCCGGGCAGATCGCGAAACAGCGCAATTACTCAACTGGGTGATTCGCCACGATAATCTTCTTGAAAAACCGGCTGATCTTGGCGAAGCGACGGCGAAATTTGCTGCCTATCACAAGGTCAAGTCCGACATCGAGCGAACGATCCCCGGCGCGGTTTGGGCACTGACGCTGCTTGACGGCAACGGCGAGGACGAACCAGTGCTCGTTCGGGGCAACCACCGTACACCGGAGCAGCAGTTGGTTCCGCGCTCCTTCCTTAAAGCGCTGGGCGCGACTGACCGGCCCCAGCGCGGCAGCGGCCGGATGGGCCTGGCCAAGAGGATGATCGATCCGGGAAACCCGTTCGTTTCGCGCGTAGCGGTAAACCGGCTTTGGCATCACCTGTTTGGGCGTGGTATCGTCGAGACGGTTGATAATTTTGGCGCGACCAGCAAGCCTTCGACGCACCCGGAACTTCTCGACTATCTTGCGTCGCAGATCATGGATCGCGGCTGGTCGGTCAAGGACATGATTCGGCAGGTTGTACTCTCGAGCACGTACCGGCAGTCGAGCAAACCGAACATGGCCAGCGCCAGGGTGGATCCGAACAACGCTCTGCTGCACCGCATGCCGATCCGCCGGTTGCAGGGGGAAGTGATACGCGATCAGTTGCTGGCGATCTCCGGCCGCATCGACAAGCGACAATTTGGCAAGGGTCCTATGGTTCACATTACGCCGTTTATGCGGACCAATCGCAGCCCGGGAGGCAGCGGCCCGATGGACGGCGATGGGCGACGCAGCATTTACGTCGAGGTGCGCCGGAATCATCTCGAGCCGATGTTGACCGCATTCGACAAGCCGACGCCGTTTACCACGATTGGCAAGCGGATGGTGTCGAACTCACCGGCTCAGCCGCTCATCATGCTCAACAACGAGTTTGTGCATCAGCAGGCCGCTATTTGGGCTGATGCTCTTTTAAAGACCGGCAATGCCAATGCCGGCGAGTTGGTAAACCGCGCGTATCTGCAGGCGTTCGGACGTGAACCGGAGGCCTGGGAGACCGGGATCGCGGTGGAGTTTGTCGAGCAACAACAGAAGGCTGCCGGAGGCGATTCACTGAAGCAACCACTTGCCGATCTCTGCCATACGCTGTTCAACGTTAAGGAATTTGTTTTTATAAACTGAGCCATGGACCAACCAACAATCGCCCAACGCAACCCGATTA
>Ga0315329_10000759_pt1 | contig 12615 bp, 5 predicted proteins | sample M150032315metaG_FD_203459 | JGI IMG/M metagenome (GOLD analysis project Ga0315329, IMG submission 203459) | Ammonia-oxidizing marine archaeal communities from Monterey Bay, California, United States - M1 500m 32315 | ecosystem: Environmental > Aquatic > Marine > Coastal | place: USA: California...
CAGATGGTGAAACTGTAACTTTCACAATAGTGACAAACGGAGTGGATTTGGGCCAGATTGTGATATCTGGAAATACCTGGGAGAGCGAATGGATTGACCTTAGTGTGTTTACCTCAGAGTTAATCGAGGTGAGGGTCACAGGTTGCGACCAGTCTGGCAAGTGCACAACCACTAGCATTACCGTAGACACCTCATTGATGGTCGAAGAAATCCCAGACCTGCCGGATGAGGGTGAGGATTCAGTTGGGAGCATTCCCGCTTTGGGCATCCCCTCACTGACCATAGCAATCTCGGTGGCAGTACTTTTCAAAAGACGGAGCGCGGGAATATGAGTTTCTCTGGAAGAGTGAGTCGCGAGTCCCATTTAGGAGGGTTGCTAGTAGATTTCGAAGGCAGACCCCCTCGACTAGGGGCCAGAATAAGAATCTCAGGGGGGAAGATCATCGGAAGGGTGGATACAGTACTTGGGCCGGTTGGTTCGGCACTAATACACATCCACCCCCTGTACAATGGAATAGATGCCAGGGCATCTGTCGGCTCTCCCGTCGAGATTGCCCCGAGAGATAAGTCACGTCAGGGACGCCCAAGGGGAAGGCATTCTAGTGGAAATTTCCGTGAAAGGGGAGGTCCAAGAAAAGGTTCCTCTAGGGACAAGGGCGGTCGAAGCTTCCGTGGGAACAAGGGAGGCGGTCGCGGCGGGGACAGGGGTTCTGGCGGCAAGGGCGGTCGAAGCTTCCGTGACAACAAGGGAGGCGGTCGCGGCGGGGACAGGGGTTCTGGCGGCAAGGGCGGTCGAAGCTTCCGTGACAACAAGGGAGGCGGTCGCGGGGGAAGAGGCCAGAATCAAAGAAAAAGGGGGCCAAGAGGAGAAAATAGGGGCTCGAACAAATCTGGACGGAGAAGGGATTCGGGCAAGAGTGGAAGGGGAAGGAGGCGTTAGCCTCACACCCCAGCATTCTTCATCCGCACTATTCTGCGTGTTTTGTGGCGAAGAGTGCCGAGATGATTTGGCTGGATGCCATAGAGGCTAACGAAGAAGGAGACAGGTCGGCAGCACTGACTCTGGCCGAAGAAGTGGTTTCACTCGAAGAAGGTCACGCTGATGCTTGGTTTGCTGTTGCTCAATGGACTCTGCCAATTGACTCACGTGGAAAGCAGACGATGCCCGACATGATTCAGGCGTCCAAGTCCATGGCTTCAATCAGGAAGGCGGTCGAACTGGACCCTCAAAACGAGCATGCATGGAGAATCGGTGGGGAAATCATGGTCGGGCACTTGGGGATGCTCGAACATGGACTTGAATGGTGGGAAGGGAGGAAAGAAGCTGCGCCAAGTGACGTGCTTCCCTATTTCGAGCAGGTTTCCATACTAATCAGACTTGGTTATTTCGAAGAGGCGGGCGAGTACCTGGACGTCATGGACAGGATAATCGAATCTCAACCCAGCAAGTCTCTGGAATCGAGGGCAAGGAGGCTGAGGGGTATTTTCGAGGAGCAGGGTTCAATGGAGGAGGAACTGGGTTTCGAGCCACAGAACAGCAAAGACGATTCATGGGGGCTAATCAGCAGGATGAGGAAGAAGAAGCCGATTACCGAGACTTACTTCCTCCTCATGTTCGTTATGCCCATTGTTTTCTTACTGGGTTCTGCGGCTATGATGCTGTTTGAAGGGGTGCCTTACGGCACTGCAATAGTGATGCTGCTAATCATCGCAATGTACTTCGGAATTGCTCGCTTCTCCAGGAGGCTTTTGCTCAAACTGAACAGACCTGAATCTTTCCTGAACAGGGCTATCGATATTGAGAGCTCCAGTGGCATGGTATGCGTCCCAAATGAGATAAGGGAGTCGAAACTCTACTCTCACGTAGTCAGAAGCAGAACGCCGGCATTCCAGGAAAGGCTGGGGATGATCGAGGAGTCGAGTGAGCCACTCACTAGGAAGTGGGCCCTCAACGTCCCTGAGCTCTGATCAGCCACCGCCGCCCTTCTGCTGCGAGTAGTACTGGGCATAGTACTGCGTAGCGTACTCCCGTGCCATCTGCTCCTCGTACCCTTGGGCCACTAGTTGCTGGACGTAGGCCTCAACTGGGTCCATCTGCTCAACGCCGCCGAAAGACTCCACCGAGTCCTGCTGCTCTGCAGAACCTCCGCCCCTTCTCATGAAAATCATCGTCACTGCTAGAACAGCGATGAGCAGTAGGGCACCAATGCCAGCGAATATCAGAGTCGAAGAGTCCCCGCTGTCATCGAACGGTTCTGGTTCTTCGTTTGACCTTGGAACGGTGTACAATTGGATCTGGTCATCGACCACGTACGATCCCTCTGTGACCCTTATGTGGATGATCCCAGCATTCCCATCGAGCTCGAGATAGAGGTGAGAGATGTTCAGAGACAGAGAGTACTGGTCTCCGTCACATAGCCCATCCTGCCAGTCGAAGCGCCCGAGCGCCTTCTGGGCCGTCTTGATTCCCTCGCTCTTGTCGAAAATCGAAGTGTCATCGAGCGATGCTTCCACCTTCACGTCGCAATCAGCACTTGCATCATTGTCGACAACGGTACCGGTGATGTTCACGATGTCGGACTCCAAGGCCGAGAATGAGTCCCCATCGGCAGTGGAGATGCTATCAAATTCCACATCCGGGGCAGAGTCTCCGAACATCTCTCCTACGACCTCGAAGAATACCCTGGTGGGAGCCTCGTTACGCAGTTCCCTCTTGTCGTAGACAGTCAACTCGATCATGATGGTGTTCTGACCCGCTGTCAGGTTCCTGAAGGTGTAAGTCCACTCGACCTCGCTGCCGGGTAACTCGTAGACGTGCACATTGTCCCCATCTCCATTAACGGACCAACTGAACTTCCCTATTCCAGTTCCAACGTCACTGCTGTTTGCTGAAGAGAAGCTGATGCTAGTGTCGCCCGTATCAGAGAGTCGGATCCGATACTTGGGCGAATCAACCATGATCCAGTTTCCATCGGCATCCTGTTTTCCGGTCGGTGTCTGTTGGTAACCTACGAACTCGACGAAATCGGTGAACACAGAGTCCTCCACTATTTCGATATGAGCCTCAGGTGGGGTGCTGTCCGCGTTGATGTCATTCGTGTATACCGAGATGTTGGTAATCCTGGTGTTTCCATGAGAGTCATGCAGGAACAGCCAGATCCTCCACTCGGCGTCAATCTTGCAGCCAAGTTCGGCATTCTCATCTGGAACGCAGAAAGTAGCAGTCACGGGGGAGTCTGAGTCTGCTCGATGAATGTGGTTGTTGTCATCTCCTAGTGTTTCTCCGTCCCATCCGGTCACAGCCTCTCCATTGGCTGACTCAATCAACCAGTCTGCGTGGATGCCAGTCACATCGGTTTGGAACCCAAAGTCTAGCTCGGCTGAGCTCTTGATCGCCGTTCTTGCATAGGCGCCCGACAATACGTCAATCGATTGGGCATCCCCATCTATCGTGAGCTCGAAGCCCTCACCGGCAATCTCGAATCCATCGGGATAAGGGGACATGTGAAAGTCCAGAAGATTGGCTAGCATCGGGAAGTTTTGGTCGCCGAATGGTTGTGACACGGCGGGGTTCTCGACATCTATGGTGGTAACAATCATCCCACCCTGATGGTAGTTGCAAGTAGACAGTAGGGACTGGCTGGGATTTTCAGAGTCCCTGACTATGGTATGGAATGTCCCACCATCGCTTATCTTGCCGCCCTCTGTCCCTCCTGCTGCTCCATCACTGCAGACCTGGGGTATGTTCTCAGACTTGACCTGGTTGAGGTCCAATGCGGAGAGTGCAACGTGTGTCCCTCCGTTGATTCCCGCTAGAGAGGAGGGGTTGATACCCGACATTAGCGGGTGGAACGGATCGATTAGACTGACGTTCTCGGAAAGTATACGATGGTCAACTGTGCTATTGAAATGATCCCTCATGACTACGTTCATCCCGAATGGCAGCCTATCCGGTGCGTTCGGGTTCTGTATGTCATCGAAATCGGAGTAATACGGGCCGAGGTGAACCTGCAGGGTACCCCCGTCCCTCATGAACTCGATAAGTGACTCTGTCAGGGTGATGTCTGCATTGTCGGGGTTCGGAGTTCCCAGTAGTTCGTAGTAGTCCCCGTATTCAACGCTATAGTCGGTCTGCCAGGGGAGGAGTATCTTGGAGTAGTGCTCAAACCAGTCCTCCATGCCGTACATGTTCCAGTCCTCTACCTCAAACTGGGTGTATGTCTTGTTCATGGCGGAAAGATCCTGCTTGACCCTCTGCAGCCTGTTCTGGTCAGTCGGGTTCGAAAGGATGGCCACATCGATGTTGTCTAGGAATTCGATGTCGAAGTACCGTTCGTTGCCTGAAGTCTCACTCGTCTCAGTTAGAATTGACTGGAAGCTTATGTTGTAACTGTGGGTGTCGAACCAGAGGTCGTATGGAGCGGTCCAATTGGCCTGTGACCTCTGATGTGGGTCGAGCGCGAAAGGCCCGTTGTCGGAGGTCTCTTCGTAGACGGTCTGGCCGGTTTCCAAATCAACTATCTTCATTGTGACCTCGTACACCCCCTCGATTACCCCATTGAGCATGGGAACCGCGAAGTCGTGTGACTTCTGTCCCTGTGGGTTCGTGGCGTATACGCATGAGTACACGGCATCTGCTACACAATCCAGCACATCGGCCTGGAGAAGTGTGATGTCCGCGTTGGCTATCTCGAAAAGAATCGTAGAGACGTTGTTGGCCTGGCTTATCTCAGGCTTGTCGAACCACTTCGATGCATTGTTGGTGTTATTGTACAGTGTCATCAGGTCGATCCTGTATAGGCCGCTCTCAAAGTCATGGAGACCCATTTCGACCACTCGTCTCTGGCCGGCGTCCATCCCAGTCACTGTTTCGGTGTACGAGCCATCGTCGGTGAAGGTGTAGTCGTCCACCCTGATGTTGTCGATCGCGAAGCCAGCGTATCCGGCATTGCCATTGACTCCATCGTCGTTGGAGTAGAACCTCCACGTGAAGGTGACGTCAGCCCCTGCTAGTGAGGTGCACTCGTCCGTCCATGCGAAGGAGTCCTCAGCAGTCTGGTTGAGCAGGTGCACGTGCGTCAGGTCGATCCTAGCCGTGCTGACTAGGTTGTCGGAGTCGAACCAAGATACGAAGCCGTCCTCCCCTATTCCGCCCGAGTGGTCTCCTGCGTACTCTACTTCCTCGTAGAGGCCGTTCTGATCGAAGTCCTCGCAGTAGTTGAAAATCGTCTCCGTGTATGGGTTGAATGCTAACCTCAGGCCGTTCTCGTTGAGGTCCGTCCAGCTTCCGTAGATTATTCCCTGGTACACCTCCCCGTCCTTGACCCAAGACGCCTCAAGGTAGGAGAAGTCCCTGACGGATTGGACGTTGCCATTCCTGTCGGAGATGTGATCCCCCTCGGCGAAGTAGTCGAAGGTGAGGAATGTGAAGTCTGCACCGCTGTCTGTGAGCCCGATAGGCTCCAGCGTCAGCGTCTCATTCCAGCCGTCGCCGTAACCATCATCGGGATGGCCCAGCCAGTAAGCCTGATTCTTGAACACGCCTTGGTTCTGGGGAAGCATCTCGTTGGTCCCCGAGGAATCGTCCAATCTGCTTCCGTTTTCGTTTCCATCGTCCTCCCAGATCGGCTGGAATCCTGAGAAGTCCTCAGCTGCGATCAGCTCGGGGAGTGCGTTGCTGACCTTCGCTTCGACGTCGAAATCGACGAAGGTGTTGCCCCAGTTCTGCACGCCGACCGTTATTGGCATCTCCCCTGACGCATAGCGTTCTCCGTTCAGGAGATCCAGCCATGGCTCCTCGAACAGTCCCGGGTCGTACAGGTTCCTTACAGTCAGCTGGAATCTTGTCTGGTCGTTAGTGGAATCCTGGTCCCCTTGACCCCCACCCAGGTTGAAGTTGGACAGTACGGTTGAGATGTAGTAGGTTGTGTTGTCTACGAAGTCTGCCGTAAGTTGGACCTGCAATGACTCGCCTGCAACTAGGTCTAGGTTTGTCAGTTGCTGGCTCTCACTAGTTGAATTGCCGAAGTTCACGTCCCTAGTCCTGACTGAGATGTTGTCGATAGCGAACCCATCAAGACCGGAGAAGTCTTCGGATCCCTCGGGACCCACAGTCCCCTCAAGTCCACTTCTGAAACGGAATCTGATGTCAATGGTCTGACCGGCATAAGGAGTGAGGTCGATCGAGTCTGCCTTCTGATCAAGTTCTCCATCTTCCCAGCAAATACCGTAGTCGACGACGCAGGAATCTCTGATTCCGCCTGAATCAGTGTAGTTGTTCCACATTGTTGTCTGCCAGTTTCCATAGAAGTTACTGTTGTAGTCGTTGTACTCCGGGTCAGGAGCACTGGAGACCCTCGATTCGATTCGGTACTTTCTCTCGTTGTCCCAACCCCCATACCTCCAGACTGTCTCCCAACCAGTTCCATCGCTCCATACCTCTACACTGCAGGAATCCTCGTACAACCACCTCTCAATGACATCATACGGCTCGTTTAAGAAAAGCTCGAAGAAACCGGCGCTGCATATGGCATCCATGTCCAAGAATGCGGCATCCGCTCCGGAGAGATCTATGCCCTCGAGAATCAATGCCTCGTCCATGTGGTTGTAGTATCCAGTGTCCTCGGTTGAGTTGCCATCGTCGAACTCGTAGGTGTGCTCGACTCCGACCCAGAAGTAGTTCGTCGGGTTTGTATCCGCTTCCCAAAATGGGTATGCGACTGGGCCGTCCCAAGACTCGTTGTTCTCTTCTGGGTTTCCGTCTGTGGCGAAGCACTTGTCGGTCCCGTTCGGCATGCACTGGTAGTCGCTGTTGTTGAAATGAGCGACATCGTACTCGTCGTAGTCTGTGGTACTGATCCAGTACCTGTCCTCATCGATGTGCCATGACGAGTTGCCGGATTCGTACTCGCCAGTGTACGAGTACTTGTTGAAGGCGGCTCCACCGGTGTTGATATCCGGCGAGGAAGACTCGAAGTCGTTGAAGTAGACCACCGTGTCAGTCCCGCCGAGAACCTCCCTGACCTCTAGATCGACGTTTAGGCTACCGCCCGAGATGGGCATCAAGCCGGTGTTCTTGACCGTAACGTTGACCCAGCGATTTCCCTCTCCGACGATGCTCTGGAAGGTAGCGGGATCGGTTACGGACGGTTCGATCTCGACCCTAGTTATGCCTAAGTCGAAGTTGTCCAGAACCAGGACTGAGAGGTAATCGCCTTGTCCCGCGTATCCCTGAGTGTCCAGCCACATGGCGTTATTCGAGAATCTGTAGGTGTAGTCCTCCTGCCCGATTACGACCTCTAGGGCGCTGCCCTCAGAGCCTTGGAGTTGCCCCGGCATTGCCATGGTTGGCCTCCTCCCGACATCGAAAGACAGGGGTGCGAGGTACCCGTTGCTATCTGGGTCAGCGAGTAGTATCTGCACCGTGTTCAGAGCACGGAGGTTTGGCCTCAGCAGGAATGTCTGATTCTGTACCGTGGACTCCTGGGTGTCCAGCAAAGTCAGAGAAGTGGGTACGAAGAAGTCGAGTTCACCGTCTTGGTTTACATCGGCTATGGTGACCGAGGCTCCCAGGAAGTCTCCGAAATCAACATAGTTCTGCTTGTCCCATCCCGAAGGGGTCTTGGTTGCATACGAAACATTCCCGGTGATGCCGTCAACTACTGCAATGATGTCTATCTCATTGACATCGTCATCTGGAGTAGAATCGGCGATGTCTAGCCCGTACATCGGGTAGTCGTGCTCGGCATCGAGCGTGAATTCGTGAATGCTTCCAGTACCTGTGGGATCCATTGGATTCGGGTACTGACCTGTCACGCAATCGTACTCCAGTACTGTCATGTTGTCATATGTGCCAGAAGAATACCCAACACCTGCATTATATGGAGGAGTTCGTAGAAGCCAGATGTCAAGGTCTTCACACTCGCCGGGAGCCAGGATTTCGTCGCCTGGATTGGTGGGGTCGGGGATTGTCTGCAAATCCTCTCCCCAGTTTCCAAGCTTCAGATATTCATAGAAGCCACTGGTTAGTGGAACAGAAATCGGAGCATGCTGGTTCGCAGGTAAGCTGTAGTCAGGGCCCCTGTATATCTGGATGAACTGGTTGGCGAACGTAGCGTCGGTCGAGGAGAAGACCACGTCGGCGTATCCGTCGTCGTTGATGTCGCCGACGTCGAAGTCTGCGAGGTATGGGTTAATGACCGTAATCGTCTCGAACATCTCCTCCCACTCGTTAACCCTCTCGTCGCAGACCCCCTTGAGGACGGTTAGGTTCGCGGGTCTGATGAATGACTCACCGACGAACCTGACATTCTGCTGATAGTAGATGACGTCATTCACTTCATCCCCATCGACATCGGCAATCTCGACCCGGTTGCCATCGGCCACGTCTCGGAAACCGGCTCTGAACGAGTCGTTGTTTGAAATCTGGACATCCTGCCTGTCTGCGAAACCCCCGTTTCCGTCATTGTACAGGAAGCTGATGAAGTGCCCGAAGCCGCTACCTGATGCGATGTCATTGTCACCATCACAATCCAGATCTCCGATTGAGATGTACAGCGGGTCCCTCTGGACAGCATACTGAGTGGTGTGAGAAGCAGAAGCGTACGGGACTGCCGAAACAAAGAGCGATGTTAGCATCAGGAACACTAGCCCTAATGCCCTCCTGCTCTTTCCATGCTCATGGTTTTCAGTCATGCTTTCGTTCATCATGGTTGTCCGGACATTCGGACCACTCTTATGCGTTGCCGAAACATGATTTTTTTCTGCATTGCGAGATTGCTACTTTGATTACTTCATCTCAAGCCAACTGGGATTGGGCGAGTAGCTTACCTCCGCTCCGCCATAGACCTTCTCGAGTCTCCCCATTATCCAAAGCCTATCTAGGAAAATCTCGAGGTCGATTCGCTCTCGGTTCATGCGCTCGCCCACTAGTACTTCGATGGTTCCGACGTCTAGCGAAGAGTGCCCGTGCTCCCTTACTATCAGAGTTAGTAGAATCTGGAGCCATGCCTCCGCCATGGGGTCTCCAGATAGGTTATTGTTCAGGGGCTGGAGGTCCTCAATTTCGTCCAAGAAAGCCATAATTGCACGTATGTCCGGGTCAGTCTTCTTCGAAATGCCGTGTTTATCGGCCTCGGATTGCAAATCCAAGCCACCCACCTCCCTCACTACCGAGGGGATTCGAGATGGGTCGGGAGGTGGTCCGGGGAGGCCTTCCTCTTGCTCATCTTCTTGCTCATCTTCTTGCTCATCCTCTCCCATTCTAATACCTCTTATTTCTCCAGTATGAATTCATTTTTTTGCCAGATTTCGGAGGACCGTTTGCAGAATCCCGCCATTTCTGTAGTATTCGGCCTCGACTGGGGTCTCTAGTCTGACTATAGCGGGAAAGATTATCTCGGTTCCGTCAACCTTCCTCGCTGAAACTTGAATCTCGGAGAAGGGCTCCAAGTCCCCGGAAGCGGGGATGCTGTAGAACTCTGAACCGTCCAGACCCAACAAGTCGGCGTCAAACCCCTGGGTGAATGCTAGGGGCAGGACCCCCATGCCAACCAAATTGGATCTGTGTATCCTCTCGTAGGACTTCGCAATAACTGCCCTCACTCCCAGAAGGAGGGGGCCTTTTGCTGCCCAGTCCCTGCTGCTCCCATTGCCATACTGGGAACCTGCAAGGACAACGAGCTGAGTCGAGTCCTCGGTGTACCTCTCGCTAGCCTCGTGGATGGAAATTACCTCATCCGTCGGGAAGTGCTTAGTCAGACCGCCTTCTGTTCCTGGAGCGGTCTGGTTCCTCATTCTGATGTTTGCGAATGTCCCCCTCACCATCACCTCGTGATTGCCTCTTCGGCTTCCGAACGAGTTGAAGTCTCTTGGCTGGACTCCCTTGCTTTTCAGATACTGCCCTGCCGGTCCTGAGCTTGGGAATGCCCCTGCGGGGCTGATGTGATCGGTGGTCACCGAGTCTCCTACCTTGACAAGCACCCTAGCATCCACAATTGGCTCAATTGGAGAGGGTTCTGGCTGGATCCCCTGGAAGAACGATGGGAGTCGGACGTAAGTGGAATCGGGGTCCCATGGGAATAGCTCGCTTGCTTCACTGGGGATGGCATCCCATCTTGGTTCGCTCAATATGTCGGAATATCGGCTCACGAACATCTCAGGCCCAATTGCCGTCTCCACAGTACTGCGAATCTCCTCGTCACTGGGCCAGATATCGGCTAGCATTACGGGTTTTCCGGAGAAATCATGGCCGATTGGGTCTTCAGAGAAATCTACGTCCAATGTACCAGCAAGTGCGTAGGCTACAACCAGAGGGGGGCTAGCAAGGTAGTTTGCCTTTATTTTCTGATGAATCCTTCCCTCGAAATTCCGATTCCCGGAAAGTACGCTGCCGACAACTAGGTCCGAATTGTCGATTGCCTCCTCTATCTCTGGGTCGAGGGGTCCGGAATTCCCAATGCAGGTTGTGCACCCGTATCCGACGACGCTGAAGCCTAGTGAGTCAAGATCCGTCGAAAGCCCTGAAGCATCGTAGTACTCCTTGACGACTCTGCTACCGGGAGCCAGGCTCGGTTTGACCCATGGTTTAATCGAAAGCCCCAGTGACCGGGCATTCCTAGCCACCAAGCCGGCGGCGATCATCACACTTGGATTGCTTGTGTTCGTGCAACTTGTAATTGCTGCGATAACAACGTCACCGTGTTTCAATTCACAGTCTCGATCCGCGATATGTGATTTGGCATCGTTTCTGCTGGCGTCTATGCCATGTCCTTGATGTCCTGTTGGCGCATTAAGGCTAGATCTCCAGTGAGGCTTCATCTCAGAAAGTGAGACTCGGTCCTGTGGCCTCTTTGGACCAGATAAGGAGGGTTCTACGGTTGATAGATCTAGTTTGAGATTGGAAGTGAATTTCGGGGTTGGGGTGGAATTCTGGTATAGGAGGCCCTGAGATTCCATGTATCTCTTTACGTCTTCCACATGGTTTGGTTCTCTGCCAGATAGTAGCATGTAATCGAAAGTCGTCTGATCGACAGGAAAGAAGCCGCAAGTGGCACCATACTCGGGAGCCATGTTTGCAATTGTCGCTCTGTCTGGGAGGCTTAGGTTTGACAGGCCTTTTCCATGGAATTCCACGAACTTACTCACGCATCCGTGTTCTCTCAGCATCTCTACTATCCGGAGAGTCATGTCAGTAGCCGTGACCCCTGGTTGGAGAGAGTTGATTAGTTCGAAGCCAACGACCTCGGGAAGCAACATGTAGATGGGTTGGCCGAGCATGACAGCCTCTGCCTCAATCCCTCCAACCCCCCATCCAAGGACCCCTAGACCATTGATCATGGTTGTGTGAGAGTCTGTTCCAACGAGGGAGTCTGGGATCCACAGTCCATCCTCTTCCCTAGCTACGCTGGCGATCCACTCGAGGTTAACCTGGTGAACAATGCCCCTACCCGGAGGTACTGCGCGGAAGTTATCCAGGCTAAGCTGACCCCACTTCAGGAACTTGTATCTCTCGAAGTTTCGTTCGTACTCGATTTCTAGGTTGCGCTCGCGGGCGTCTGGGAATAATCCTGAAACGTCGACCTGAACAGAGTGGTCAATCACCAAGTCCACGGGAACCTGTGGATTCACCTTGCTTGGGTCTCCGCCGAGTTCCTTCATCGCATCCCTGAGTGCAGCGATGTCCACAATGGCGGGGACTCCTGTGAAGTCTTGCAGAATAACCCGACTAGGGCTGAAGGGGATTTCTTCGGGCATCATCTCCGGGGACCAAGAGGCGATTCTCTTCACATCATCCTCGTTCACCAGAAATCCATCGCAGTTCCTCAATGCTGACTCAAGGAGAATTCGGATTGAGAATGGGATTTCCGACAAGTTGCACAGTCCAATATCCTCTAGGGAATGCAAGTCCATGAAGCGAGCCATGGTCCCGTCCGATTTCTCGAACTCGGACCGGGCATTGAATGGATTATTATTCCCCACTATTTCACCGAGTAATAACGACTAGTGATGGGTAAATGAAGTTCACCCAAAATCAACGGGGCAATTAGATGACCCGCGCGGAAACGATGCGAACAGGGTCGACTGGAGATTCGTTCTGGCTTTCTAGTTCGCTGATTGCATCAACATGCTCCATACCAGAAATGACGTATCCGTAAACTGTGTGACATGAATCTCCAGCACCACCCAGGCAGGTCTTCCCAGGCTCCCAGTCGAGATGGTCCGCAGAGCCGTCGGAAGGGAGGATGTAGAACTGGCTGCCATCGGTATTCAGTCCTGCATGGGCTGCAGCAAGAGCTCCGGCCACGTGCTTGAGTCCGTTCTCATGCTCGCCTGGGATATTGTAATCCTCTTTTTGCTGGCATTTGCTTTCGGGAACCTGCTCGCCATTGCAGAATCCGTAGTAATGTGCAGCATACCCCCCAGAGCCACGCATATTTTCGATGTCTCCGCCTTGGATCATGAAGTTGTCAATTACTCTGTGGAACTCAACACCGTCATACTGGAAGTTCTCTGTGTGAGTCAGGAAGCTCTCCACATGCATAGGCGCATCCTCCTTGTACAACTCAATCTGAATCTCGCCAGTTACCGACTGGCCATTGAGGATGTACTGAACTT
>Ga0315329_10000767_pt1 | contig 12543 bp, 11 predicted proteins | sample M150032315metaG_FD_203459 | JGI IMG/M metagenome (GOLD analysis project Ga0315329, IMG submission 203459) | Ammonia-oxidizing marine archaeal communities from Monterey Bay, California, United States - M1 500m 32315 | ecosystem: Environmental > Aquatic > Marine > Coastal | place: USA: California...
AAAAAACCTCATAGTCACTGGCCGGGCGGGCCAAAAACCCGGTGAGGTAAAGCGCTGTTTTGACCTCTAGGTCAAGGCCCCGCACCGCTTCGGTTATGGCCTGATTGATTTGAGGCCGCAAATGAGCTTGCTGAGGTGCCGTGATTAACGGAACCCCCGGGGTGGGAGCGGTACGCTGCAAAACTTGAAGATCCTGAGCCGCCGGTTCGTGGTCTAAAGCCAAACACCAGGACACCGCATCGATAGCCGCCGCCGCAACCTGACCGGTGGCCACCATTTTTATGGAGTCCCGGTGGCTGCCCGATTCGCTAATCTGAGAAAACCGAACCGAGCACCCCTGAGCAGCTTGGATTAAAGCAGCATGCCCCGATTGCGAGCCCACCTCGTTTATTGCCGCCCGCTGCCCAGAAAAGTCCGCCAAGCTTTTGGCTGAGTTATCCCGATGGCATACCAGCACCGAGTGGCAACTCCCTGGCGGTCCGCCCAGAGAAAAATCAAACGACCCCAGCACCGAAACTTGGCTTTGATAATTCTTTACAAAAGGCAACCCGCACATTTGCCCCACCAAAAGACCCGAGTAACCCCATAGTTCTTCGAGATTTTCAGGCCGCCACAAAGATGCTGGAGCATTCACTCCTTGGCAGCTTAGATTTTGAGAAATCGCCATCCATAGCTCGTCGGTAGCCGCCGCTACCTCCGGCCAGTCGTACATAGGCAGACCAGCAACAAGAGGCATGGGCTCAGACATGGACAGAGCCTAGGTAGAGAGGTTAATCAACCGCTACAAACCGAACCACAATTTGTAAGCCCCCACCCGAAGCATCCAACAACTCCATGTCGCCACCATGGGCCTCCACCAGTGAGCGCACAATAGATAATCCCAAACCAGAACCAGAGCGGGTTTGATCTCCTCGCCAAAAACGGTCGGTAGCTCGCTGTTTATCTTCGTCCGAAAGCCCTGGGCCCTCATCGCTGACTACCAGTCGGTGATGCCCAGAACCAGAATCGACAGCTACCGTTACCGTGGCCCCCGCTGAGGTCAAACTCACCGCATTATCCAACAAGTTGTCCAAAATTTGATCCACCGCAGAGCCCGATGCCCGAACCCGCAACTTAGTTTCCGGGGCTACTAAACGCAAAGAAACCTGACGCTCCTCGGCCACTGCACTCCAGGTATCTACCCGATAGGTAACTAAACCCACCAAATCCACCTCTTCGCTCACCGCTTCACGCTCAGCCCGGCTCAACTCCAACAACTGCTCCACCAACGCAGAAAGCCGTTCAATTTCTTCTAACACTGGCTCTAGTTGGCCCTCGTGTTCTTCGCCCAGCAAGTGCTCCATGTTTTCGATCCGCAACCGCAAGGCCGTCAAAGGCGTACGCAGTTGATGCGAGGCATCGGCCACAAAAGCCCGCTGGGTGCCAATCATATGCTCTAACCGAGCGGCCATCGCATTAAGCGCCTCGCCTAATTCTTCAACCTCTGGAGGGGCGCCCTCCAACTCAATCCGGCGGCCCAATTGGCCGGCAGCAAACTCACCGGCTGCCCGTTGTAAGCGCAAAATCGGCCGGGTAACCGAACGCGCCAAAACCCAACTCAGGCCAGCCATAACCACCATGATCATGGCTCCCATGGCCGCCAGACCCCACCAAAAACGGTGCACCCGGGCATCGACATCGGTAGTGGGCAGGGTGATACGCAACGCACCATGCACCGTCCCCCCAGAAGCCACCGGCATAGCCACGTAAAGTAACTCCGTAGCCAGCGTGTTCGAATACCGCGTGCCAGTAACCCGTTGGCCGGCCAACGCCGAAGTTACTTCAGGACGAGTGGAATAGTCCCGCGAAATATCGTTTCCGGTGTCCACCAAAGAAATACCCCGAGCATCCATCACAATGACCCGGGCCCCCGTGGACTGCCCATAGTTATCTGCATGCACCGGATCTAAAGAACCTCCAAACTCCAAAGCGTCTTCATAAAGACTGGCCAATACCGAGGCGTCGCCCGCCACCGCCGAAGCGAACCGATCTCGCTCCCGGTCGCCAAAAAACATGGCCAGAGGAATCTCTAGCACCAACAAAACGGCCAAGGTGACAATAAGAAAACTGGCCGTAAGACGACGGGTCATGTTGGTTTAGATTCTTTGTTTCCAGGGTCCTCTTGACCAGAATCTTCCCCGGCTAAACGAAACCCGACGCCGCGCACCGTTTCAATAAACTCCGCATCCAATTTTTTACGCAACGACGCCAAGTGCACATCAAGGGTTTTAGTAGACCCCCACCAATGCTCGTCCCAAACCTTGCTCATGATCTGATCTCGAGTACGCACCGCACCAGGGTCTTCGGCCAAACAAGCCAATAGGTCAAATTCCTTCGGGGTCAAGGTGACCTCTCGCCCAGAAAAAACAACCTCGTGGGTGCGGCGGTCAAGAACTAACGGGCCAATAGATTCTGGTCCGTTAGCCTGGGTCACCCCTTCGCTGCGGCGCAACACCGCACGAATACGCGCCACCAACTCACGAAAACCAAAGGGCTTCACCACATAGTCATCGGCACCCAATTCCAGCAACGTCACTCGATCAATCTCGTCTGACCTTGCCGTAACCACAATGATGGGCACACTGGACTGCTGGCGAATCTCTCTGCAAACCACATGGCCATCAATGTCCGGCAGCCCGAGATCTAGCAACACCAAGTCATAGCCCTCGGCAGCAAGTGCCGCCCGACCAGTAGCCGCCGCTTGCACGGTGAAACCCTCCCGGGTTAGTCCCTCTTCTAAAGGCCCCGCAATCGCCGGGTCGTCTTCCACCATCAAGATGCGCATAAAAGCATCTTCTCACCGTTTTACCCAGATTTTCACTTCTTAACCATTTCTTTACCTTCTGCTGGGGCCCCGCTGGAACACCAGTTTCTATATTTATTCCTGAAGACGAAGAAAACTAAAACCCAAAAAAGTAAGAGAGTAACCATGAACGAAAAAAATGTCCTTATTAGCACGGTGATGCTGGCCTCACTGTTGCTAGCCGGCACCGCCGCCGCCGCCGTGAACCTTGGCATTTTAGATACCACCACCGGCGATGCCGGCACCTTGGCTGCCGTCACCAATGCCACCACATCAGCTCAAGTCATTGAGGTGATCTTGGCCGACGAAGTCCCCGCCGAAACCATTGTGGTGGCTGCCGGAACAAACACCCTCCAGCCACTCACCACAGAAACCTCGGCCGTTGCGCCAGTAGTTGCTCCGGCCACCAACGAAACGCCCGTTAACACCCAAGCCCTAAAAGAAGCAGGCCCCGCACCCGTCGCTGGGCCTGAGCGCACTGAGTACCAAATCAGCGATGCTGGACTCCTCGCTCTCTTGCGCACCGACACCTCACTGGTGCTCGACGGCACCAACCCCGAAGTGGGCTGGATGGTCACGGTTATTCAAGACGACGGACAAACAGTGATGGTCGAATTTGAACTCGGCGACCGCACGCTGATTTTCACTGGCTCTCTTACCGCTGAGGGCATCGCCGCCGGGGTTGAAGAACTCATCGTGGAGGTAGTCCCCGCACCCACCACCCAGCCCTCCTACGACGACGACGACCACGACGACGACCACGACGACGACCACGACGACGACCACGACGACGACGACGATGACCACGGCGATGACCATGACGATGACGACCACGAAGGGCGTGATGACGATGACTAAACAAACCCGTATCCCAGTTTCCCGTCAGGCTGCTGGTGGCAAAACACCCGCTCGAAAAAAGCGAGGCCACCCGGCCCTCGGTGCACGCATCGCCGTAGCAGGAATTTCCACCACCGCCATGCTGATCATGGTGACTGTTTTCGGCTACCGAGCAGCCAACACCCCCAACATTGCTCCAGTGGTTACTGCCCCAGCCCCAGCCCCAGTGACCATCATCATCCACCGGCCCGCAGCAAGTACCAGCACGATCGCCGCATCAACTGCGCCCACTGAGCCGCTAAACACCGACGGTACTCTCCTGGCCAATCAATCTTCTCCTCCAATGCTGGACACTTCAGCAGTTACCCCGCCGCCGACGTCAGTAAAAACTTCAACCCCGACCGCTGTCGCTTCAACGCCAACAGCCTCCGCACCTGTAGCTCCAGCGACCACCGCCCCTGCCGGTCCCGTCATGCTCGATGCCACCCCTACCGTGGTCACCGTGGTCGAAACCGTACCCACCACCCAAACCAGTGGAAGCTAAAAACCCCACCATTCACGAAAAACACGGCCGCATCATGGCCACCAACTACCACGTGGTTATTGATGGCCCCTCAAGTTTGCTGGCCTACAGCCACCAACGGCTCACCGAACTCGAACAACACTGGAGCCGCTTTTTGCCCCAAAGCGACATCAGTCAACTAAACAACAACCCCGGGAAACCGGTAAAAGTAAGCCCGGACACCTTTCGCTTAGTTGACGCCCTTCGTAAAGCGTGGCGTCTCACTGCCGGACGTTTTGACCCCACGCAGTTACCTAGCTTGATATCCGCTGGCTACACCTCCAGCATTGACAACCCCGATCACAAAACGTCACTCCCTGTGCACACCACAAGCGGCGGCGACCTTGATGCCATCACCATGGACCAAGCCAACCATGGCATTACCTTGCCCGCTGGTATGTCTCTTGACCCTGGAGGGCTCGGCAAAGGCTTCGCCGCCGACTTGCTGGCCACCGAGCTCCTCAGCCTCGGAGCCACCAGCGCTCTAGTCAACTTGGGTGGCGACTTGCGATGCACCGGAAACCCGCCACAAAACGGGTGGGTCATAGAAGTTAAAAACCCGGTGAACCCCTCTGAGGCAGTTTGTTCTCTAAGCATCAATACCGGTGGCGTAGCGACTTCGAGCACCCTCAACCGGCGCCTCGGCCCAAACGGAGAAAGGCATCACCAAATAGACCCCGCCACCGGGCAAAACCCCGCCACCGATATCGCCACGGTCACCGTGATTACTCAAGCAGCCTGGATGGCCGAATCTCTCGCCACCGCCGCTCTCCAATTGAACGCCGAAGAGGCCATTGCCTACCTCAATGGCCATAGCCTGCCCGGGGTGGTGATAGACCTTAAAGGCATCGCTGCGTCCACCGAGAACCTTGACCTAAACCTGACTGATCAGGAAAGCCCAGCATGAATCCTTCAATTTGGTGGTATCTCTCTCGAGCTTCTGGGTTTGTGGCCCTTGGCTTACTCTTCGCCAGCCTCATCTGGGGAGTGCTGCTCACCACTCGCATCTTGCGTAGCATCGACCGGCCTGCTTGGCTCCTTGACCTGCATCGCTGGCTCGGCGGGTTAGCCCTCACCTTCACCTTGGTTCACATGGCGACTTTAATGCTGGACCACTTTGTTTCTTTCTCGCTTAAAGACTTACTAATTCCCATGGCCTCAGATTGGCAACCTGGCCCGATTGCTTGGGGAGTGGTGGCCTTTTGGTTACTGCTCGCAGTGCAACTCAGTTCGCTCATCATGAAAAAACTGGGGCGCAAAACTTGGCGGCGCATCCACCTACTGGCTTACCCCATGCTTTGGTTAACTATCATGCACGCTGGACTAGCTGGCACCGACATCGGTAACCCTGTTTACCGAGTCAGCGTTACCTTGGCTATTATCTTGACGGTGTTCGTTACTGCTTTTCGTTTATTGCCCGTACCGGCCAGAAAAAAGGCCAGCCCTGCTCTTGAAAAACAAGAGCCACCACCCACCTCGTCCAACGAATAATCTAAGGCCCATGCCTGCTACGTCATCTACTCCACCGGTGCTTCCTGAAGGGCTCCTACTGGCCCACACCACGGCGGAGTTCACTGCGGCCACCGTGCCGGCCGCCCTTTTGGCCGCCCATCACACTGCCAAAAAAGTATGGGGTCATTTGGTAGTGCGCACCGGGTCGGTGGGGTTTACTTTCGAAGACGACGGCGCATCTTGGCAGCTCACTGCGGGCCAAACCATGCCTATCCCTCCGCAACGCTTACACCGAGTCACCCCAGGTGACGACGCTGTATTCGTCGTAGAGTTTTATAAATAGTTAGTTGCCCCACCGAGCCAACTGGCCACCCAAGAAACTCCCTCGCCAATAGATAGAGACAGTCCCCATCTATTGGCTCCACCATAAATAATCTGAAATCTAAGACACGCAACCATCTTGAGATTTACCGGCCGTTAACTCTTTCACCTTTCCTCTGCAACTCGGTTAGCGTGGCCTAATGGACGACCAGGGCATTGAACATATACCTCGCCAAATTTATGCCGTGTTGTTTGTATTCTTTCTCACCACCATGGCGGTAGTGGGGCAAATAACTATTTTGGGTAAACAAGTCTACGACCTGACCGGCCGGGAGTTCGACCTGGGTCTCATTGGCTTAGCCGAGTTTGCCCCTACTTTTATTTTGGCTCCCTTTGCTGGTTCGCTGGCCGACCGCATGGACCGCCGCAAATTGCTTCGCTGGGCCATGGCCGGCGAAGCAATAGTTTCCGTTCTCTTATTTCTCTATGCCCGCAGCGAGCCCACTTCAATCTTGCCCATCTTTTTACTGGTCTTAACCTTTGGCATATGCCGAGCTTTTGCTTCACCCTCCGGGCGGGCGCTCACCATTGACCTTGCACCACTGGCCGTGGTGCCTCGAGTGGTGGCCTTAGGCAGCGTCTCTATGCAAGCCGGACTGATTGTGGGCCCGGTTATCTTCGGCTTCTTGTTTGTGGCAGCCGAACCGCTGCCTTACCTCGCTTCGGCAGTGGCCTTGGGAGCCGGGGTGATCATTCTTTCGATGGTTTCCAGCAGCAACGTACGAAAGCTAGAAACCGTGGGCACCCGGCGAGCAGTTAAAGATGCCTTTGAGGGCTTTCGTTTTATTCGCAACACCCCCATGCTTTTTGGGGCCATCAGTTTGGACTTGTTTGCGGTGCTGTTTGGTGGAGCAGTGGCTTTGTTGCCCGCTATTGCCGAAGACCGCCTCGGGGTCGGTGCTGTCGGGTTGGGATGGCTCCGCGCTTCTGTTGGCTTGGGTGCCGGGGTCGTGGCTGTCACCTTGGCTATTCGCCCCCTTCAGCGCCACATTGGACGCATTTTGTTAGTAGTAGTGGCCATCTTTGGGGTAAGCACCATCGTGTTGGGGCTCAGCCGCAACTACACCGTGGCCTTCATTGCCATTTTTGTGCTGGCCGCTGCCGATGCGGTCTCTATGTTCATTCGAGCCACCTTGGTGCCGTTGGCTACCCCAGAAAACATGCGTGGCCGAGTGTTGGCGCTGGAAAACGTGTTTATTGGCGCCTCCAACGAGCTTGGTGCTTTTGAATCTGGAGTAACCGCGGCCCTTCTGGGCCTCACCGGAGCCATTGTCTTCGGCGGGGTAGGCACCCTAGCCGTCGTAGTGGTTTGGTGGTGGAAGTTCCCGGTACTCCGCGATGTTGACCGTTTCAGCGACGTGCAGACCAAGACCTGAATCTAAGATCGTGAGCTGAGATTTAGATTCCTAGGTCCGAGATCCCTAGATCCCAGATTCAAGTTTTCTTTCCGCCGGATGCACCGGGTGATCGAAGGGCCGCAAGAGGTGCTTCCGGAAGATCTCGCCATAGCCCGAATAACAACCGGCGCCTTGGGCGGCTAGTTCTGCTGAACCCAACGACCGAGCCAGTTTCGGCAGCCTAAACCATGCCACTGCTGGCTCCTCGTGATGAGTGTCGTGCAAGTTGTTGTTCAAAAACAACAGCGCCCAAAACCCTCGAGAGCCCACCACAATCGACCGAGTTTCTTCACCGGCTACCCATTGGTGTTCACAATAAGAGCGCACCAAACCTAAGCCGTTGGCCACATATACGGCCAATACATAAGGCAACCAGGGGAACCCCGCCACCACAACCAAGAGCACCAGCAACAACGCCACCTGCACTAAGTGGGCGACCCACCAGCGAAAAAGTCGCCCGTCACCGGAGCGAATCTCAGAAATACTGTGCCGCCACACGGTGATGTTTTCTACCAAAGGCCCCAGCAACATGCGCCCTAACAAGGTGTGGTGAGCCAGCAAAAACCAGCGCCCGGAGGCCGGCAAGCGTTTCCAAGTGCTGGCCTTTACAAAAAAACTTTCAGTGTCGGTAGCCGGGTCGGTCAGGTCGCCACAAGCATGATGACGCAGGTGGCTCCGCCGGTATACCCGGTAAGGCAGGCGCAAGTTAATCGGAACGCTGCCTAAAATTTCGTTCAACACCGGCCCATTAAATGGGTGCCCGTGCAGCACCTCATGCCGCAGTGACCCCTGCCAGGCAATGAGCAGAGCCAGTAACCCCACAGCCAAGGGGGTTCCTAACGCTTCGTGGTTAAAGACCACCGCCAACCAACCGCCATAAATGATCGCCGCCACCAGCACCGTCGGCCATTCAATGCGGCGCAGGTCAGAACTCTTCATGCCGAAACTCTAGGGCAAAGACCGAGGCGCATCCACCGAAGCGTCCTCGATGGCATAATGACTCCGTGTTGAACTTCGTGCCTAAAATATTTATCTTTCTTTTTGTACCGCTGGCCGGGTTTTTGCTGCTCTCTATGGGCGGTGGTGCCATCATGGCCGCCCCAGTAACCCTGCCTCTTCTTTACCTCGTAGTGCGTCACCAACCGTTAGGGCGTGGTTGGTCGATTGCCGCCCTCGTTGTTTTTTCGCTTACCGTTGGCCAATGCGCTATCCCGGTGGTGCTGATGGTCGGGGCCACCGGTTGGCTCTCTGGATTCATCATCAACATGGCCATGATCGGCGCCGGCATGCTGCTTTGGAAAAACACCTTGGGGCCGGCCCCCGAGAAAACCCGTAAGCAATAAGTTCGCAAACCCACCAAGGCCCCCTTTGCCCAGATAACCTCGCCGGTGGGTCGCTAGCTCATCGGGTAGAGCAGGGGACTTTTAATCCTCAGGCGCCGGGTTCGAGCCCCGGGCGACCCACCAAAATCTGTAACAGGGGGCCTGTCCCCGTGTTACAGATTTTTTCTTTGGGGCTACATCTGCCAATATGGGGGAATGCCCGACCAACTCAACGATGAGCAACTCTTTTGGGCTCTTGCTGACTTAGCTCGCCAAGTGCTCGCTAACCCCCGACACAACGACGACCCAGTAGTTAACTGGGCCTCGCCTGAAGACCTGGTTGCCAGTTTCTCAACCACCGTCGGCTTAGATTTTGCCGACCATGCCCCCGCTCACTCGGTTGACCAAGTGCTGGCCGCTGCTCAACAAGTGGTGGAATGGTCGGTGCACACCAGTCACCCAAGATTCTTTAACCAAAACTTTGCTGGCCCCGACCCCCTTGCCGTAGCCGGCGATTGGCTCGGCGCAGCCCTCAACACCACCAACGCCACCTTCGAAGCGGCCCCGGTTTTTACTCTGATGGAAGCGGCACTCTTAAACAAGTTGGCCGGGTTGGCTGGCTTCCCCACAAAAAGTGATATTCCCCCGGGGTTGTTCTGCCCCGGAGGCTCCCTGGCCACCCTCTACGCTTTGCAACTAGCCCGACACCGGCAGCAACCCGACCTCACCACGGCCGGGGCCTCAACCGAACCCTTGGCTATCTTTGTTTCTGAGTCCGGGCATTACGCCGCCGAAAAATCTGCGGTGTTGCTGGGCCTGGGGACAAATGCGGTCATCAAGGTAGCCACCGATACCGAGGGAGCCATGTTGCCCGAAGCGCTGGCCGCGGCCATTGAAAATACGCCTCGTTCCCCACTAGCCGTTATCGCCACCGCCGGCACCACGGTGACCGCCGCCTTTGACCCGCTAGAGCCCCTCGCCGACCTTTGCCACGAACACAACATTTGGCTCCATGTCGATGGTTGCTACGGAGGGTCAGCGCTTTTTTCACCACAGCAACGGCATCGCTTGGCCGGGGTGGAGCGAGCCGATTCCATGGTCTGGAACCTGCACAAAATGATGGGCATGACCCAACAATGCACCGTGCTTTTAGTGCGTCGCCCCGAACAACTCAGCGCTTGTTTTTCCACCAACGCCGACTACCTCTTCCAACCCGACAAACTTTTTGGCGACTACGACTCTGGCGACCGAACCTTTCAGTGCGCTCGCCGGGTTGACGCCCTGAAACTCTGGTTGGCTTGGAAAGCCCACGGCGACCACGGGTTTGCCGCCCGCATAGACCACGCCGTAGCCATGGCCGACCACGCTCGCTTCATCATCAAAGAATCCCAGGGGGCCTTAGCCGCCGTGGCCGACACCGGGTTCGCCAACGTGGTATTTGTTTGGGTCCCGCCCGAACTTCGGCCCTTTGACCTGGGCAGCCTGAAACCAGAAAACCAAAAGCAACTCCATCAACTTGCCCCGGCCATCAAAGCCCGCATGCAACAAGCCGGCGATGCCCTACTGGGCTACCAGCCGGTAAATGGGCTCAACACTTTTCGCTTGCTCATCATGAACCCCGCAGTAACCCCCACCGATGTTGAGGCCACGCTCGGTCGTCTCGCTTACCACGCCCAACAAGCATGGGAACAAGCAAAGGCTTAAACCCCCACGAATCTTGCGAGGCTTATTCTTGCTCTCGCGCTGTTAAATATGCACCTTTGACAACGGCTTGTTTCTGGGCTTGAGTTTTTATTGCTTGAGGGTCAAGATCAACACTGGCTGGCTCGTCTTTCCCAAAATGGTTAAAACGATCAACTCCTCGAACCAAAATAGCTGAATCCTTACCGTGTAAAGTTTGGTACACCTCGGGAGAAATAAACTGCATGTTCAACCCGATGCGACGGTCGTTGCTGATATTCGGGCGAGAAGCATGCAACGTCCAGCCGTGATGCAACGAAGCTTCGCCGAGGGCTAACGGGCAGAGCACCGCAGCATCTTCACCTACCCCAGACACGTGTTGCCCGTTGTACAACACGTTGGTTTCATCATCTACCAATTGGTGCTCAACCTTGCCTTGGTGATGGCTGCCTGGCACCATGGTCATGCACCCACTGTCTTGGGTGGCCGGGGAGAGCGCCAACCAAGCCGATACTTGCGCATCAGAACTCAGCCCCCAATAGGTGAGGTCCTGATGCCAAGCCACGTGAGCCAGGGAGCCAGGTTCTTTAACAATGTAAGTCACGTTGTAGAGAAGGACATCGGAGCCCAGTACTTCTTCAACAGCATCGAGCAACGTGGGGTGGGTTGCCAGTTTCCACGCTGAGGTAAGGACCGTGTGGATTTTGTCTTGGTAATGCAGCGGCCCCAGAATCTCTTCAGCGCATTCGAGTTCTTTTCTTGCCTGTTGTGCCTCCTGAGGGGAAACCACTTGCAACGGCGAAAAGAACCCCTGCTCCTCATAAAGCGATTTAACAAACCGGCTAACCACGCGCGTTTTCTAACACAAAGATGCTTACAACACAATGGGTTTGCCTCATACCTACCAACCAAAACTCTGGCCTTGGCCAACGAAGAAGGAGCGTAGTAGTTGCCACCTGCACCTTCTCGCGGCCAGCGTGCCAGTTAAAGAGCCAGCCTGCAGGGGTCGATTTGACGTAAGGCAAAGGACCGGGCAACTGCCTCGTTAAGGCGGGTGACCGAAAGGCTGCCCTCGTCGAGTGCCGTTTCAATAGCCAACGTCACCGACCGCGCCATGCCTGCCGAAGCAGCCGCCGACTCATCGTCGCCCACAATGAGCAAATCTGTTCCGGCAATCAGCGACCACACAGCCGCCGTGGGTTGATCAGTCAACGATGTCACCGCCCCCATGCCCAGATAATCGGCGACAACCACCCCATCAAAACCGAGCTCTCCTCGCAACAAACCAGTGATTGCCTCCGCTGACAAACTGGCCGGTTGGCCATAGGTCAACCCCGGAACATCCAAATGGGCCACCATGACCGCTGCTCCGGTAGCGCCAAAAATCTGATAAGGCATCCCCTGCCAAGGAAGTAAATCCTTAACCCGCATTTCTTCCAAGATCGGTGTTACTGGCAACGATTGGTGGCTATCCGCATCGGCGTTGCCGTGCCCAGGAAAATGTTTAAACACCGGCACCAAACCACCGGCGGCGATTCCCGAAGCCACCGCCAGTCCGTATTCAGCCACCACCGCTGGGTCGTCAGAAAAAGCCCGTGAGCCAATCCCCGGGCCGCCCCCCACATCAATAACTGGAGCCAAGTTCATGGTGAACCCCAACGCAGCCAAGGCTTCGGCCCGCTGCTGGGCCAAAGCACGGGCCTCTTCCGGGGTACCAGTGGCCTGCTGTTGCGCAGAAACCATAAAACCCAACAGATTCTCTAACCGCTGCACCACCCCGCCCTCTTCATCAACGGCAATAACCAACGGCCCTACCAGAGCCTGGCTCTGTAACCCACCAAGGGCCTCCGTTAGCCCGGCATCAGGGTCACCTAAGAGCACTACGCCGCCCAGCAAACCCTCTCGAGCAAGGGCAGCCATTTCTGTCAAACCAGGCTGATCAACGAGCACCAACAGCACTTGGCCCGTGCGTATCGTCAACGGAAGTTTCGCCACGCACTCGGCAAAAGTAAGCGGAGCCCCCTCGGTGGTCGTTGCCGGAGGGCCCGTGGTTGAAGCCGTTGTTGGGGC
>Ga0315329_10000773_pt1 | contig 12488 bp, 9 predicted proteins | sample M150032315metaG_FD_203459 | JGI IMG/M metagenome (GOLD analysis project Ga0315329, IMG submission 203459) | Ammonia-oxidizing marine archaeal communities from Monterey Bay, California, United States - M1 500m 32315 | ecosystem: Environmental > Aquatic > Marine > Coastal | place: USA: California...
CCAGGCTCGTTGTGACCATGATCAACCCGGAGACCGGGCGGCCACGGCCCACCGAGCTGGACGTGCTTCCCGAGCCGTTGACAGCGGCTGAGCACGGCCTGATGGTGGGAAGTCCCCCTCCGGTCGACAAGCGCGTCCACCACGGCAACTGGTTGGCATGGCCCCACATCCGTTGGGCGCTCACCCACATGGACGAACTGCGGGCCTCCGGTCGGATCAGCCGCGGTGACGGCCCGGCCACCGGGCTGGCGACGGCATCTCCGGCCGGGACCGGCCTGGACCTGGACGGGCTGTCAATCGACGACGGCGACGGCGGTAGATGGACCCTCGATGAGATGTTGCACGGCACCTACACGGATGCGTTCCTGGTCCTCCACCGGGGACGGGTCGTGCTCGAGCGGTACTCCAACGCAATGGGCCCGTCCACCCGACACGCCATGTTCTCCATGACCAAGACGGTCACCGGCGTCCTCGCCATGCTGGCCATCCACGACGGTGTGATGGGCCTCGACGATCCGCTCACCGACCACGTACCTGAGTTGGCGCAGACCGCCTTTGCTCCGGTCACCGTCGGTCAGGCCCTGGACATGACCGATGGCATCCGCTTCGTCGAGGACTACAGCGACAACCAGTCTGACATCATGCGTTACGGCCGGGCGATGGCGTTCACGCCCACACCTCCCGACTGGGATGGTCCGAACGGCATTCAGGAGGCGATCCTCGGCTTCACGGAGCGTGCCACCGAACCCGGGGAGGTCTTCCTCTACAAGTCGGTTACGACGGACGTCCTGGCCTGGGCGGTCTCCAGGGCGACCGGACAGCGGTGGATCGACGGGGTGTCCGAGCGCATCTGGGGGCCTATGGGCGCCGCCGAAGACGCTGCGGTGAGCCTGGACAATCTCGGCATCCCCGTGTCCTCCGGTGGGATGTCCTGCACGTTGCGCGATCTGGCCCGGTTCGGTCGGATGCTCTCCCGGTCGGGCAGGGTCGGCGAGGGGGCCGATGAGCGACAGGCCCTGCCTGCAGCAGTGGCAGATGACCTGGCTGCTGGTGGCGAGCCGTATCCGGGCAGCGGAGGCGGCTACGCCACCAGGGAGGGTTGGACCTTCCACCGGCACTGCTGGAACATGCAGCGGGTCATGGGGGCGTTCATGCCGATGGGGGTACACGGCCAGCGATTGTTCTGCCATCCGGAAAAGGACCTGGTCATCGCCAAGTTCGGCTCGCATCCGGTCACCGGCAACGTCTACACCGACGTCTCCCACGAGTCCCTCTACCGCCAGCTCCTGGAGCGCTGCTGACCGCCGGTCGTCTACCCGGGGGGCTACGCCTCGAACTCGGTGATGCCGCCCACCACGGTGGCCAGCACGTTGATGTCACGGATGGCCATCGGTTCGACGGTGAACGGGTCGGCGTCCAGCACGACCAGGTCGGCCAGCTTGCCAACCTCCAACGTGCCCTTGTCGTGCTCCTCCATGTTCAGGATCGCTGCGGCCGACGTGTAGCCCGCCACTGCGTCAGCCACGCGGGCCCGCTGCTCGGGGCCGAGCAGGTCACCGTCGCGGGTGATCCGGTTCACCGCCGTCCAGATGGTGAACAACGGGTCCAGCGGCGTTACAGGCATGTCGCAGTGGAGGGCGTGGACGATGCCGTGCTCCGTGAAGCTGGCCAATGGGTCGATGCGCGAGCCCCGCTCCGGGCCGAGGAACCGGTCACGGTGGCGGTCGCCCCAGTACCAGATGTGGTTGGCGAACACCGAGGCCATCACGCCCAGCCGTGCCATGCGCTCCAACTGGTCCTCACGGACGGTCTGGCAGTGCTCGATGCGGTGCCGGTGGTCGTCACGGGGATGTGCTTCGAGAGCGGCCTCGAAGGCATCCAGCGTGTTGTCGATCGCCTGGTCGCCGTTGGCGTGCACGGCGACCTGCCAGCCCTTCCGGTGTGCCTCGGTGACCAGCTGGATCAACTCTGCCGCGGGGATCACCTCGGTGCCGTTGACGTCGGGACGATCGTGGTATCCCTTGCAGAGGCATGCCGTGTACCCCTGGATCGAACCGTCCGACACGAACTTGAGTGCCCCTATCGAGAGCATGTCGCCGCCCAGGCCGGTGCGCAGCGGAAGGTCGCCGACGAATCTCCAGCCGGGGAACAGGCGGGTGCGTACCCGGATGGACCGGTCGTCAATCCCCTCCTGGTAGGTGGCGTACATCTCGGTGGCCATTACGGCCGCATCGGTCATGGACGTGACACCCACGCCCAGGCAGTGGTCGGAGATGGCCCTGGCGCCGGCGGCCAGTACGTCGGGTTCGGCGAACGGCAGGATGCCTCCGACGGTGAAGTTGGCCGTCTCCTCCATGCAACCGCTGGGGCGGCCTGAGGCCTCGCGCTGGAACAGCCCGCCGACGGGATCTTCGACGTCGTTGGTGATGCCGGCCAGCTCCAGCATGCGGTCGTTGGCATACGAGAGGTGTCCGGAGATGTGCCGGACGAAGATCGGATGCTCGGTGCTGGCCGCGTTCAGGTCGTGGCGGGTGAGGTGGCGGTCGTCGACCATGAGCGAGTCGTCGTAGCCCCAGGACTGGATGGGCTTGCCTACTGGAGTGGAGGAAGCCACCTCTCGCAGGACGGAGATCACGTCGGCGACGGTGCGGCAGTCGGGGTAGCCGATCTGGGGGGCCAGCATCTGGACGCCGGCGGCGATGGGGTGCATGTGGGTCTCGATGAAGCCGGGCAGCACGGTGGCACCACCCAGGTCCACGACCTCGGTGTCAGGACCGGTGAGGGCCTCCAGGTCGACTCGGGCTCCCACGCCGATGATGCGGCCCCGCCAGGAGGCCAGCGCCTCAGCGATGGGGTTGTCCGGGTCCAGTGTGTGGAAGGAGCCGTTGGTGAAGAGGCGATCGGCGATCGTCACGGTTCAGCCCCGATCCTTCTTCCTGGCCTGCATCCGCTCCAGGTAGGCCTCACGCGATGCACGCCCCTCCGGGTCGCGCAACGCCGCGGTGAGGCCGTCGGCGTCGGACCAGGACCGTCCGGTTCCGACCATCTGGTCGGTCACCGCGTTGACGTGTCGCTTGGTGGCCAGCACGGCGGCCCTCGGCCGTGACGCCACCGCTTCGGCCAGCTCGTCGACGGCGGTGTCCAGGTCGTCGGCAGGCACGATCCGGTTCAGGAACCCGGCGGCCATCGCCTCTTCGGCGCCGAACGGGCGGCAGGTCATGACCAGTTCCTTCGTGAGGGCGGGCCCGATCTCGCGGACCAGGCGGGGGATGCCTCCCCAGGCCAGCGGGATGCCAAGGTCCACCTCCGGGATCGAGAAGGACACGTCGTCGGTGGCGATCCGAAGGTCACACGCCGCAGCGACCACCAGGCCGCCGCCAACCACGTGGCCGTGCAGGGCTGCGATGAGGACCGGGGAGGTGCGTTCCAGGGCGTCTGCCATGAGCCGTCCGGTGTCGGCCGGAACCCGTCCGCCGGCAGGCGACGGGCCGTCGTCGCCGAACACCGACAGGTCGAAGCCTGCGCTGAACGCCCGGCCTTCGCCGCTCACCACGACGACCCGGAGGTTGCTCTGGTGGTCGAACCAGGAGGCCGCCTCGGCCACCTCGGCCATCAGTTCGTTGGATAGGGCGTTGAGCCTGTCGGGGCGGTTCAGGGTGAGGGTGCCGCGACGGCCATCGCAGGTGACCTTGATGGTCTGGAAGTCCGGGGGTGTCGACATGCCGGCGAGTCTCGTCCGCTGGGCTGGCTGGTGCACGACCGGGCATCCGGCGGTGGCCCTGCCGCCCCGGCGGTCGGGCACCGGTGTCCGGTTGCCGGTGCCCGGGGAGGGTCAGTCGGCGACAGGCTCCAGGACGACCTCGGCTGACAGTGTCTCGCCCTCGACCAGGTCGATTCCGGTGGCCCGGGCGGCGGCGGCCACGTCGGCCAGCACAGGTCGCAGCCAGGCGAGGCGTTCGGGCGTATCGGTGATCGTGCAGGCCACGACCGGTGTGGCCAGTGAGCGCTTCTCGGTCGTCTTGTGGCGTCGGATCTCGGCCAGGGCATCGGCGGCCGCGCCGGCCATTGCGGAGTCCACCGACTCGCCGTCGACCATGGCTGCGGCCCGCAGCTCGGCCGCCGAGGGCCACGGTTGGCGGTGCACGGAGCCGCCCCTCCACCACGACCAGACCTCCTCGGTCACGAACGGGAGGAACGGCGCGAACAGGCGCAGCAGGGTGGAGAGGGCCAGGCGCAGGGCATGGCGGGCCGATTCGGCGCCTGCCTCGTCGCCCTCGTAGGCACGGGCCTTGACCAGCTCCACGTGGTCGTCGGTGAAGGTCCAGAACCAGGTCTCGGTGCGTTCCAGCGCCCGGGCGTAGTCGAAGCCCTCGAAGGCCCGGGTGGCCTCGTCGACCAGGTCTGCGAGGCGTTCCAGCATGGCCCGGTCCAGCGGGTTCGTGATGGCCGCCGGGTCGATGTCCAGCGGGGTCGCCTCGCCGGCTCCGAAGCCGAGGGCGAACCGGCTGGCGTTCAGGATCTTGATGGCGAGGCGCCGACCGATCTGCATCTGGCCGTCGTCGAAGGCCGTGTCGGTTCCGGGCCTGCCGTTCGCCGCCCAGTAGCGCACGGCGTCCGAGCCGTGCTGGTCCAGTAGGTCCAGCGGGGTGACGACGTTGCCCTTGGACTTGGACATCTTCTTGCGGTCCGGGTCCAGGATCCAGCCGCTCAGGGCGCAGTGGGCCCACGGTGCTGCGTCGGCCTCGAAGTGGGAGCGCACGGCCGTCGAGAACAGCCACGTCCGGATGATGTCGTGGGCCTGGGGCCGTAGGTCCATGGGGTAGGTGCGGCTGTAGAGGTCGTCGTCCTCCTCCCAGCCGCAGGCGATCTGCGGGGTGAGCGACGAGGTGGCCCAGGTGTCCATGACGTCGCTGTCTCCGACGAAACCACCGGGCTGGCCGCGCTGGGCCTCGTCGTAGCCGGGGGCGGGGTCCGACGACGGGTCGACGGGCAGGTCGGCCTCGTCGGGGACGATGGGCGCCTCGTGTACCGCCTCGCCGTTGGCGTCCAGCGGGTACCAGAGGGGCAGCGGCACGCCGAAGAACCGCTGTCGGCTGATCAACCAGTCGCCGTTCAGGCCGTCGATCCAGTTGGTGTACCGGGTCTGCATGTAGGCGGGATGCCAGGTGATCTGGTCGCCGCGGGAGATGAGGTCGGCCCGCAGGGAGGCGTCCCTGCCGCCGTTTCGTATGTACCACTGGCGGCTGGTCACGATCTCGAGCGGCCTGTCGCCCTTCTCGAAGAACTTGACCGGATGCGTGATGGGCTCCGGCTCGCCGATCATCTCGCCGGTCTCCCGGAGCATCTCGACCATCTCCGCCTGGGCCGAGAAGATGGTCTTGCCCGCCAGGCGCGCATACGCGGCCAGACCGGCCTCGGATTCGATGCCGGGGGGTGGTTCGGGGTTGATCCGTCCGGCCCGGTTGACGATCGCCCGGACGTCCAGGTCCAGCTCGCGCCACCAGGTCACGTCGGTGGTGTCGCCGAACGTGCAGATCATGGCCGCACCGGTGCCCTTCCCGGGGTCTGCCAGCTCGTGGGCCACGACCGGGACGTCCACGCCGAACACCGGCGTGGTGACGGTGGTACCGAACAACGGCTGGTAGCGCTCGTCGTCCGGGTGGGCCACGAGGGCCACGCAGGCTGCCAGCAGCTCGGGGCGGGTGGTGGCGATGTGGATGTCGCCGTCGTCGCCGGGTCGGTGGAATGCCAGCGTGTGGTAGGCGCCGGGTCGTTCCCGGTCCTCCAGCTCGGCCTGTGCCACGGCGGTGCGGTGTGTGACGTCCCAGAGCGTCGGCGCCTCGATCTGGTACGCCTCGCCGCGGGCCAGGTTCCGGAGGAAGGCCCGCTGCGAGACGCGCTGGCAGCGTTCGTCGATCGTGGCGTAGTTCTGGGCCCAGTCGACCGACAGTCCGAGGCGGCGGAACAGGGCTTCGAAGGCCTGCTCGTCCTCGGCGGTCAGGACATGGCAGAGCTCGATGAAGTTGCGGCGGCTGATGGCGAGGTCGCCACGCTTCTTGATGGCCTTCGGGTCGCCGGCGTCGTCCGGGGCGGCGAAGTCCGGGTCGTATGGCAGTGAGGGTTCGCAACGCACCCCGAAGTAGTTCTGGACCCGGCGCTCTGTCGGGAGGCCGTTGTCGTCCCACCCCATCGGGTAGAAGACCTCCTTGCCGGCCATGCGCTGGTAGCGGGCGATGGTGTCGGTGTGGGTGTACGAGAAGACGTGGCCGACGTGCAGCGAACCGCTGACGGTGGGGGGCGGGGTGTCGATGGAGAACACGTCAGCCCTGTCCATGGAGCGGTCGAAGCTGTAGGTGCCCCGCTCCTCCCAGGTGGCGTCCCAACGCTCCTCCAGGCCCTCCAGGCCGGGGCGTTCGGGAATGGTCGGGGCGGGCGCTTGGGCCGAGGCGTCGGGGTGGCTCATGAGGGTCAGAGGCTACCGGCGGGCTTCCGGGGCCCCGCTAGCCTTCGCCGCCGTGACCCGCTCTGTACGACGTTTCGCTACCGGCCGTTCGCCGCTCCCTGTCGGTTTCGGTGTGGTGTGGGCCACGGTCGCCATGGACATGGTCGGTTTCGGCATCATGCTGCCGGTTCTGCCGCTCTACGCCGAGGACTTCGGGGCCTCGCCGGCGATGGCGGCAGCGGTCATCGCCGTGTTCTCCGCCGCCCAGATGGTGGCTGCGCCGCTCTGGGGCCGACTCTCGGACCGAATCGGCCGCAAGCCGGTCCTCATCGCCGCCCTCATCGGCTCGTCCATCGGGAGCCTGGTGACCGGGCTGGCCGGGGTGCTCTGGATCCTGTTCCTGGGCCGGGTGCTGGACGGGGCGTCCGGGTCGTCGTATGCGGTGGGCCAGGCGGCTGTGGCGGACCTGGCCGAGCCGGAGGACCGGCCCCGCCTGCTGGGCCTGCTGGCCGCGGCGTTCGGGGTGGGGTTCGTGGCAGGGCCGCTGATCGGATCGATAGCGGCGCTGGGAGGCCGGCAGCTGCCGTTCTTCGTGGCCGCCGCCCTGGCCGCGGGCAACGCCATCGTCGCCCTGGTGCGGCTGCCCTCGGGTCGCGCGGCGGGGAGGTCCGCGGACAGGTCGGCGGATGGGTCGGCAGGTCCGACGGCAGGGCGAGGGGCAGGTCCGTCGGAGGGGTCCGGGCCGAGTCCGGGTCGCCTGGCCCTGTGGGGTGCATCGGGTCCGGCGGTGCGTCGCCTGGCCGTGCTGTCATTGGTGGCGATGGTCGGCTTCGCCGGGTTCGAGGCCACCTTCGCCATGCTGGTGGAGAGACGGTTCCCCGACGTGGGGGACCCGACCGTGTACGGCCTGTTCGCCTCGATCGGGCTGTTGATGGTGCTCGTCCAGACCCGGATCGTGGGACCGGTCAACGCCCGGCTGGGAACCCGTTCGGCGCTGCGGGCCGCGCTGTCGCTGGTTGCGGCCGGCATGGTCGTGCTGGCCATGGGTGGAGGTTGGGCCGGGCTGGCCATCGCCCTGGTGCTGTTGGTGGTGGGCCAGGGGGTGTTCGGGCCGACGCTCTCGAACGCCACTGTCGAGACGGTGGGTGCCGACGGGCGTGGGTCGGCCCTCGGCCTGCAGCAGAGCGCCGGGGCGCTGGGCCGGATCATCGGGCCGTTGCTGGCCGGCGTGCTGTTCGGCCGGGTGGCCGTGGGGGCCCCGTACCTGGTGGCCGCCGCCCTGGCCCTGGCTGCCCTGGCCGTCGTGCCACGGCCCCGGGGAGAGGAATCGCTGGACGGTCAAGTTACCGAACGGTAACCTCCGGGTGTCCGCCCGCGAGCCATAGCGCCGAGGAGCAGCATCCCATGAGCGAGTTCAGCCTCGAATTGTCCGAGGAGCAGGAGCAGCTACGCGACTGGGTACACCAGTTCTCCGTGGACGTGGTCCGCCCCGCTGCTGCGGAATGGGATGAGAGGGAGGAGTTTCCCTACCCGATCGTCCAGCAGGCGGCCGAGATCGGGCTGTACAGCTGGGAATTCCTGGCCCAGGGGATGGTCGGCGACAAGACCGGCCTCACCATGCCGGTGGCCATCGAGGAACTGTTCTGGGGCGATGCCGGGATCGGCATGGCCATCATGGGTAGCGCTCTGGCTGCCGCTGGCATCGCCGCCTCCGGCACCCAGGAGCAGGTCATGGAGTGGGTGCCCCAGTGCTACGGCGACGCCACCGACCTGAAGCTGGGGGCGTTCTGCGCCAGCGAACCCGACGCCGGCTCCGACGTCGGCGGCTACCGGTCGCGGGCCGTCTACGACGAGGCCACCGACGAGTGGGTGCTGAACGGAACCAAGGCCTGGATCACCAACGGTGGCATCGCCGACATCCACGTGGTGGTGGGCGTGGTCGACCCGGAGCTGGGCTCCAAGGGCCACGCCTCGTTCATCGTTCCACCCGGCACCCCCGGTCTCAGCCAGGGCCAGAAGTACAGGAAGCACGGGATCCGGGCCAGCCACACCGCAGAGGTCGTCCTCGACGAGGTACGGGTCCCGGGTCGGTGCCTTCTGGGCGGCAAGGAGAAGTTGGACGAGCGCCTCGCCCGGGTGCGCCGCGGCGAGAAGGGCAATGCGCAGGCCGCCATGCAGACCTTCGAGGCCACCCGACCGGCGGTGGGGGCCCAGGCCATCGGCGTGGCCCGTGCCGCCTACGAGTACTCGCTGGAGTACGCCAAGGAACGCCACGCCTTCGGCCGGCCGATCATCGCCAACCAGGGCATCGCCTTCATGCTGGCCGACATGGCCACCGAGATCGATGCCAGCCGGATGCTCGTATGGCGTGCCGCCTGGCTGGCCAGGAACGGAGAGTTCAAGAACGCCGAGGGTTCGATGGCCAAGTTGAAGGCGGGCCGCACCGCAACGTGGGTGACCGAGAGGGCCATCCAGATCCTGGGCGGCTACGGCTACACCCGTGAGTACCCGGTGGAGCGGTGGCACCGGGACGCCAAGATCCACGACATCTTCGAGGGCACCGAGCAGATCCAGCAGCTGGTGATCAGCCGGGCCATCTCCGGCATGCGCATCGAATAGAGCAGCCCTGCAGACGTCAGGCGTAGGGAACGACGACCTCAACGGCGCCACATTCCACGTCGGCTTCGTTCCCGTCGACGGCAGGGGCGATCGCTTCTCGCGGGTGGGTCAGCGCATCACGTGAGGTGTCGGCCCGGGTGGCGGCATTTACCGAATCGCAGGTGCCGGTCCACGGGCCACTCTCGTCCTGTTCCGGACGGATGTCGAAGAGGGAAATGGGTGTCACGACTGATCGGTACAGGAGGATGGAGGACAACGTATGGCGCACATTGACGTGAAGCGGATTGCGATCGAGATCATGAAGGGAATCGGCTTCGGCGATGTCAGGTCGTTCATCCCGGTCACCGAGGAGAACGAGAACTCGTGGAGAACCCTCGAGAAGGAGATCGCCGAGATCTCGGCCAAGGGCGGGGTGGTCGACCTGCCGGGCTACGAGAACGAGTACACGGAGAAGGATCCGGAGACCGGCCGCTGGATCGAGGTGCCACCTCCGGACAGCCCGGCCGGCATGGCGGCCGCCCGGCGCGAGGCCGAGGATTTGAGCAGGGGTCCGCTCACCGACGGTGGCATCGAATGGCCCAGCCGTGACCGGCCTTCCTGGATGTCGGCCGACGTGGGTCGGTACGGATATCCCATGGTCTGGCCTGACGAGGTCGGCGAGACTGCGGCGGTGGGAGATCTCGGAAAGACGCCCCCGGTATCGAGGCGGTTCGGCGATGCCGTGCTGTTCGCCCGGTCCATGCACGCCGGGCAGGCCCGCAAGGGCACGCAGATCCCCTACATCAGCCACCTCCTTGCCGTAACGGCGCTGGCCATCGAGGACGCCGCTACCGATGACGCCCTGCGGGACCAGACCGAGACGATCGCCATCGCGGCGATGCTGCACGACGTCGTGGAGGACACCCGGGCGACGGTGGCCGACGTGGCCGGCCGATTCGGTGCCGAGGTGGCCCGCATCGTCGCCGCCTGCAGCGACACCACCGAAACCACGCCCGGCGAGGAGAAGCCTCCGTGGCGGTCCCGTAAGCAGGCCTACATCGACCATCTGGCCAAGGCCGATGATGCGGTGCTCTGCGTCTCGCTGGCCGACAAGAGGCACAACGCCCGCTGCATCGTCGAGGACGCGGCTGCCGCCCTGATAACCGGCGGCGACTTCTGGAGCCGTTTCAACGCAGGCGCTGATGACCAGGCCTGGTACTACCGGGAGCTGGCGGAGGTGTTCATGGAGCGACGAGCCGGACCGGGCGCCGACGAGTTCTGCGGGACCGTGGCCCGGTTGCGTGACCTGGCGATGCTGACCCGACACCAATGAGGGAACACATCGGTCCCACCACCGACACCCTCCCGGCAGCCGACTGCGACTTCCACGACCTCCTCTACTTCGGTTCGACGGACTACGACGGCTACGACCGGGTCGCTGACAGCCCGGAGGCGCTCTACGGCCTCTATCAGCCGATCAGGGAGGAATGGGAGCGGTCCGGCCAACTCCCGTACTGGATGGGCCTCGACCTGTTGAGGGGCCTGCTGTTCCTCATGGCGAGGGAAGACCACATGGCAGGTCCCATCTTCCTCGAGCCCACGGACACCCCGGGCCAGCTCAACATGGGCAACCTCCCTGATGACCTGCAGGCTGGGTACGAGCGACCGTTCCGCCAGGTGGTCGAAGCCATCCGGGCCCACGTCGCTGGCTCAATCGGCTAGAAGGCCAGAGACATCAGGACCCAGGCGCGCCATCAGCATTCGGAGCCGGCGAATCGCAGGGTTCTCTGGAGTGGGTGGCCGGCCACGCCCGACCCTCAGGCCGACCAGACCAGCGGGAACCGGTCGTCGTCGGCCGGGTACCCGCCCGGGACCGCCGTCGTGTCGGCCTGGGTGACGCTGGGATCGCAACCCGGGTGCGGCGACCAGACCGCGTCGTCGCCCAGCCAGCGGGTAGACAGGGCCGTGCGCCTGTGCGTGCCGGCGTTACCCGGGGCTCCGTGCACGATCCACGAGGAGAACACGATGGCGTCGCCCGGTTCCACGTCGAATCCCACGATGTCGTAGTCGTCCCGGGCCGCCTCGATGTCGGGGCAGCGCTCTCCGACGAAGTCGGCCGTCCACGCCGACTCGCCGGTGAACGACTCGGGGGCGAAGTACCTCTCCCAGCGGTGCGATCCCCGCACGAACTCCAGCGCACTCTCGGCCACGCCGGCTCCGGTGCACGCCACCCACACCGAGCAGATCTGTGAGCCCAGGAACGGCCAGTACCCGATGTCCTGGTGCCACGGTGTCGGCGACTCCGTGCCCGGCTCCTTGACCAGCAGGTGGTCGAAGTAGAAGCGGGCCGAGGCCGAACCCATGAGCGTGGCGGCCAACTCGGCCACGCCGGACCCGAACACGAAGCTGCGCACGGCCGTCTCGCTGCGCCACAGGTAGCGGGTGGTGAAGAGCCGTCCGGCCGCCGGCTCGGGGCCGGTGTCGGTCACCCACGGACCCGGATCGGCCAGCTGCCGGTCGACGAGTACCTCGATGCCGGCCAGCAGGTCGGCGTCCACGACGCCCGGTACGTGGACCACGCCGTCTTCGGCATAGGTCCGACGTTGCCCGTCGGTGAGCGTGGAGCTCCAGGTAGTGGCCATCCTGCGCAGCGTAGGGGGGTGCCGAGGGCACACCGGGCCGTAGCATCGGATTCCACGACCCCGTCGATCGACTGCGCCACCCAGAGGGATACCTGAACATGACCGACGCTGATCACGACCCCGTCTCCGACCTGGAGTCCGCCACATGGTGGACCCGTGGCAAGGCGGCCATCATCGACGCCCTGTTGTTCTTCGGTGCGATGCTCGTCCCGGTACTCCTCGTGGTCGTGGCGGTCGTCATGGCATGGGACGAGGCCGCCGACGAGTTCTCGTTCACCGGTGGGAGCGTGGGCCTGCTCGTCGTCGGGATCATCTCCGGCGTCGGCGTGTTCGTATGGGGTGGCTGGCTCTTCGGCTACCGGCAGGGGGTCACCGGCTCCACGCCCGGCAAGCGTCGCCTGAAGATCCGCCTGGTAGACGTCGACTCGGGAGAGGCGCCCGGCGGCGCCAAGGGCGTGGGGCGCTGGCTGGTACCGGGCCTGGTCGGCGGCATCCAGGGCGTCGGCAACATCCTCCAACTCATCGACATCCTGTGGCCGCTCTGGGATTCCAGGAACCAGCGCCTCATCGACAAGGTGTTCAGGACACGGGTGGTGGTCGGGGCCGAGGCGACGGAGTCCACCGACGACTGGATGCCGTCCAGCCCCATCAGCTGACCATCGCCCGGCTGGGGTCGGGCTGATCCCCGGTCCTACAGTCCGGTCATGCCACGCCTCCGACGTGTACGTAGGGCCGACCTCCACGCCGGTGCCCAGCCCATCTTCCAGATGCTCTTCGGGGACCGGGACCCGATAGACGAGCCCGGC